>BNJU01002195.1_pt1 | contig 84178 bp, 118 predicted proteins | sample 8539281 | NCBI WGS metagenome assembly BNJU01 (sample SAMD00202456, study PRJDB9452) | human saliva metagenome | isolation source: human saliva | place: Japan | reverse complement strand
CTATCCTAGTATATCAAAAAAATGGTCAATTTTTTTCCAGCTCTTTTCAGGATTTTTACACAAGCATTTCCCCTCTCCTCTATGTTTCTGTCCTTTTTCTGCTATACTTAAAGAAGAACACCGATCAAAAGGAGAACATTATGGAATTAAAAAAACGTTCTGAATTTCCTGAGAACGAACTCTGGGACCTCACAGCCCTCTACCAAGATCAGGAAGACTTCTTGCGCGCCATTGAAAAAACACGCGAAGAAATCAATGAATTTGTCCGCAACTACAAGGGCAAGCTCCACACTTTTGAAGACTTTGAAGCTGCCTTTGCGATCTTTTGAACAAATTCAGATCCAACTCAGCCACATTGGTAACTACAGCTTTATGCCTCAAACGACTGACTTTGGCGATGAAGCTTTTGCGGAAATTGCCCAAGCGGGGATGGATTTCGAAACTTGGGCGAGCGTCGAACTCTCTTTCTTTGATGACGCTTTGGTTGAAGCAGATGAAGAAGTCCTCGAACGCCTGGGACAACTCCCTCACCTCACTTATGCCATTCGTCAGGCTAAAATCAAAAAAGCCCACTACTTGGGAGCTGATGTGGAAAAAACTTTGACTAACCTTGGTGAAGTCTTCTACGGACCACAAGACATCTATACCAAGATGCGGGCAGGCGACTTTGAAATGGCTGATTTTGAAGTGGATGGAAAAGTTTACAAGAATAGCTTTGTTACCTATGAAAACTTCTACCAAAACCATGAGAATGCAGAAGTTCGTGAAAAAGCCTTTCGTTCCTTCTCAGAAGGTCTCCGCAAGCACCAAAACACGGCTGCTGCTACCTATCTAGCTCAAGTCAAGTCTGAAAAACTGATTGCAGATATGCGAGGCTACGACTCTGTCTTTGACTATCTCTTAGCTGAGCAGGAAGTGGATCGTGCCATGTTTGATCGTCAGATTGACCTGATCATGAAGGACTTCGCTCCAGTCGCTCAAAAATTCCTCAAACACGTGGCCAAGGTCAACGGCCTTGAGAAAATGACCTTTGCTGATTGGAAGTTGGACTTGGACAGTGCGCTCAACCCAGATGTCACCATTGATGATGCTTATGATTTGGTCATGAAATCTGTAGCACCTCTTGGGGAAGAATACTCCCGCGAAATTGCCCGCTACCAAACTGAACGCTGGGTTGATTTCGCAGCCAATGAAGGCAAGGATTCCGGTGGTTATGCGGCCGATCCATACCGCGTCCATCCTTATGTCCTTATGAGCTGGACAGGACGGATGAGTGATGTCTACACCCTGATCCACGAGATCGGACACTCTGGTCAATTCATCTTCTCAGACAACAACCAAAGCTACTTCAACGCCCACATGTCGACCTACTATGTGGAAGCTCCTTCTACCTTTAACGAGCTCCTCCTCAGCGACTATCTGGAACACCAGTTTGACGATCCTCGTCAAAAACGTTTTGCCTTGGCTCACCGTTTGACAGACACCTACTTCCACAACTTCATCACCCACTTGTTGGAAGCAGCCTTCCAACGCAAGGTTTACACCTTGATTGAAGAAGGTGGTACCTTCGGTGCTAGCAAGCTCAACAGCATCATGAAGGAAGTCCTGACAGAATTCTGGGGCGATGCCGTTGAAATCGATGATGACGCAGCTTTGACCTGGATGCGCCAAAGCCACTACTACATGGGGCTTTACAGCTACACTTACTCAGCTGGCTTGGTTATCTCAACAGCGGGATACTTGCATTTGAAGAACTCCGAAAACGGAGCCAAAGATTGGCTAGACCTCCTCAAATCAGGTGGCAGCAAGACGCCACTTGAGTCTGCTATGATCATCGGAGCAGATATCTCAACTGACAAACCACTTCGCGATACCATCCAATTCCTTTCAGACACTGTGGATCAAATCATTGCCTACAGTGCAGAATTGGGAGAATAAGAACAATTTTCAGACTTAGTTTAATCTAAGTCTGATTTTTTTATCAAAATGTTACCAATTAGTGATTGAAAGCGCTTTTATATTATGGTATGATTATTGTGAAAAAATATTACTAAATATGGAGAAAAATGAAAAAGTTTGTCGATTATATCATGGCCCAACCAGTTTGGAAAGTCGTTCTTTACGGTCTCGGAATCCTCTTTATGATTTTTAATCCCAAGATCATTCTTCCTATCCTATTTTTTGGTGGTATAGGATTTGCCTGGTATTTTGCTAAAAAGAAACCCAACGTCGCTAAAAAGAAATATCGCTGCTATTGCTTCAGTTCTTGCAGTCGGAGGTGCATACTTAATCAACCCTAATATTGCTTCCACTAAGCAAGAAGAGCAGGCTCAAGCCACTCATTTTGCATCCACTCCTTCTAAAAATGATGAAAGTGCGAAAAAAGAGGCTGAGGCAAAACGTGAAAAAGAAGTAAAAGAAAAAGCTGAGAAAGAGAAAGCAGAGAAAGCTGAAAAAGCTGAAAAAGCTGAAAAAAGAGAAAAAGGCAAAAGAAGAACAAGAACGAAAAGAAAAAGAAGAGCGCGAAAAAAGGCGAAAGAAGAACAGGAACGAAAAGAAAAAGAAGAGCGCGAGAAAAAAAGGCGAAAGAAGAACAGGAACGAAAAGAAAAAGAAGAGCGTGAAAAGAAAGAGGCTGAAGCAAAACAACTTGCTGCTCAAGCTGAGTCTGCCGTACAAGCCTTAGAAAACAATCAAGTAATAGAAAATATTGCTCCAGCTCAAGCTGCCATCGCAAATGTAGCTGATCAAGGAACAAAAGATCGCTTAACTCATCGTGTTGGATTAGTACAAAATGCCATTACTGTCAGAGAACAACAAGCTGAACAAGCTCGACAAGTCGCAGCTGCAACACCTCAACCACAGCCTCAACAAGGCTTTGTATCACAACCTCAACAGGGCTCTTATCGAAATTGTAGTGAAGCTCGCGCTGCAGGTGCTGCACCGCTATACAGAGGACAAGCTGGTTATAACCCTCGTTTAGATAGAGATGGTGACGGTGTTGCTTGTGAATAAGAAATTATCTATTCTCATTTTGTCCATTTGCACAATGTCTTTGCTTACTATTTTATATATGAATTTTAAAAAGAGAGAAATTATTACCCCAAATACATACCAGGAAGCAATGACTTACGTCAAAAAGATTCATCTATCTGAGGTACAAGAGAAAATCGACAATAAAGAAGATTTCATCCTCTATATCGGTCGAGAATCATGTCCATACTGTCAAAAATTCGCTCCTAAATTGGCAGTTGCTATTCAAAGAACAAATCAAACCGTTTATTACCTGGATAACGACTCAAAGGAGCGAAAAGACATCACAGCTTTTGCACATGATATGAATGTCAAGACGGTACCAAATTTGTCAACTTTTAAAAAAGGTAGTAAAGAAAACTATCTAAAAAAAGGTAGCAAATCAAGTATCGAAGAGATTATGGATCTCTTGACTCAATGAGTCAATTTTAAAACGCCAATACAAAAAGAGTAAGATCGAACGACTTGTTCCTCATCTTACTCTTTTTTTACTAACTCAACTCAGCCACAATGGCCTTTAATTTGTGCTGCAGGGTATGCACTCCGCTACTTTGTTTAACAACCTGCCCATCTTTTTTTAAAGAGCAAGGTTGAATGGACATAATGCCGAAAGCACGCGCTGTTTCTGGATTTTCATCCACGTCCATTTTTTTAGGATTTTTTTAACTCATCTTCCGAAAGTTCTTCCGATAATTTTTTTCTAAAAATAGGAGCTTGCATGCGACATGGACCACACCAGGTTGCCCAAAAGTCTACCAAGACCAAGCCTTCTTTTTGTTTCTGCTTCAAATGTTGCGTCTGTAATTGCTTTTGCCATTTTCTTTCTCCTTTAGTTTTGGTACTGCGTCAAATCTTGCTTCATCAAATAGAAGAAGACATCTCCGTAAGTCCCTTGGTAATCCAATTCATACCCATTATAGGTCAGTTTCACAACAGGATAAAAATCTGCTACCCCAATCAAGCAGGCTTGTTGGGAGCGTTCAAACTCTTCGTAGGAATCAAAATGCATGACTCTTTCTTGTTTTGCACCGTCTAGATATGTAATTTCAATCATATCGATAACCTCTATTTCTTATGATGCATCAATTGTAACTCTAGATATTACATCTGTCAAACAAAACGACTTCCTCAGAATGATGGATCTTGTTCGATAAGGAAAAGACAAGAAAACAGCCCCCTGAATCCAGAGAGCTGTTTTGAGCTCGGGCTAAAATCTTGGTGAAAACAAAAAATCTCCCCGAAGGGAGATAGATCTGGTCTATTTTACCTTACGATGCTAGGAACCGTAGCCGAAGATTATACTCGAGTATATCGAGGCAAGGTGACAACGCAGCGTAAGTGGAAAATAGAGCAGATTAACGACGAAGTCCAAGAGAGTTGATCAACTCACGGTAACGGTTAACGTCGTTTGTACGAAGGTAAGCCAACAAGTTACGACGGCGACCGATTTTCTTCATCAAACCACGGTAAGTAGCGTGGTCTTTTTTGTGTTGTTTGATGTGTTCGTTCAAGTGGTTGATTTCCCAAGTAAGGACAGCAACTTGTACTTCTACTGAACCAGTGTCACCTTCGTGACGTGCGTATTGTGCAATGATTTCATTTTTTTTCTCTTTTGAGATTGCCATGATAAGCTCCTTTTCTTTATGCTCTATCCGAGTGGCAGGTTTGGCATATCCTGCTACCAAGAAAGAGTTAGTTGTCTATTCGACCTTCTTATTCTACCAAGATTTCATCTTTCTGTCAAACACTTATGTTTCCTTTGAGAGGAGCTTTTTCTCATTTCTAAAAAGAACCTTGGGAATATGGACAATTTGATGGATCATTCTTCAAGCAACTTATTCAAAAGAGAGTGGGACAGAAATCGGTAATTCGTTAGAATTTGATTTCGTCGTCCCACCTCCGCACAGTTGAGTAGGGCTGTAAAAGCTGATGAAATCAGCGTAGTAGAGCCCACTCAACCACTGCGTCTTGCTCGACAATCCAAAAACAATTAAGAGACTAGGACTTTTGTCCTAGCCTATTTATCAGTATGAAGCTTATTTCTCTTTCCATTTACCACGCAAGAGCAAACGCCAAAGCAAAAATTGCTAAGAGGGCACTGAGTATGGTCAACTCAGGTCAACAACTTCACCAGTTGATGGAAGAATTTTTTTCTTTCCTTCTTTTGGTGTAGTTGGAGTTTCTGGTTTTTCCGGTGTACTTGGTAGCGTTGTTGGTGGGGTCGTCGGTGGAGTTGTAGGAGGTGTTGTTGGTGGGGTCGTCGGTGGAGTTGTAGGAGGAGTCGTTGGCGGTGTGCTTGAGGTGGTGTGGTGGAGTCGTCGGTGGTGTATGACGATTGGTTACCGTGAAACCATCAATGTTGCTTGTATAACCTGCTACTGGATCCTCTGTAATCGTGTAGGCAATCTTCTTACCTTCCTTGTATACGGGTAGATCCGTAAAGCTTGCCTGCCAATTATCAGTAGCTGTGATTTCTTTTACAGCCACTTCTTGACCATCCGCAAGGAGACGAACTGTGATTTTTTTTCAGGACGAAGACCCATCTTTATTTGTCTGCATCATCCCAGATCTTCTTGACCGCTACTTCCGTTACTTCTGGTGTCAGCTATTGGTAATCACTACATTTCCTTTGTTACTGTCATCGACCGTACTAGTATAGCCTTTGACTGTTCCAACTTCTTTCACTTGGTACTGAATCTCTTTGCCTTTCGCTTTTAGAGGCAAATTGCTAAAGGTATGGGTCCAGTTATTTTTAGCAGAAAGTTCCACTTCTTTTCCTTGAGCTTTTGCCATCTGCATAGAGCTGTACCTTAATGGCGCTTGGACGTTTGCTATCTTGGTCATTGTTGTCTTCCCAACGTTTTGTAACAGTGACGCTGGTTTTACCTGGCTTGTAGCTATTGGTAATGGTTGTCCCATCAATCGCAGCAGAGTAATTGGCTACTGTGTCTTCTGTGACTGTGTAGACAATTTGTTTGCCGTGATTGTATTTTTGGAAGATTGGTAAAGACTGTCTTCCAATCAGTCGCTGCACTTAGCTCTTGGCTAGCTACTTCTGTACCATCTGCAAGGAGACGAACAGTGACCTTGTCAGGACGAACGCCATCTTGGTTATCATTGTCTTTCCAAACTTTCGTTACTGGAATCTCAACAACTTCTGGTGTCCGACTGTTGGTAATATTGGTTCCCTCAATAGTTGTTTCATAGCCTTCAACAGGGTCTTCTGAAACAGTGTAGGCAATGACATTGCCAGCATCATCGACCACATCGAGATTATCAAAATGATAAGCCCAAGTTCCTGCCGCATCTGGTTTCACTTCTTTAGAAGCGACTTTGACACCATTTGCTAGGAGATTGACTGTGATTTTTGACGGACGCTTGCCATCTTGATCGTCATTGTCATTCCATGTCTTTTGACCAGAGACACTTGTTTTTTCTTTTTGGTTCACAACATCACGAGAAATCGCAAGGTCATTTCCAAAATCGTCCTTGCTGATCTTGATAGGTTCTTCTGAGAGAACATAGCCTGTTGGAGCTTGAATTTCTTGAACCGTATAAGCTTGTTTGATCAAGCCCGTAATGGTGCCAACACCATTCTCATCTGTCGTAATGGTTCCCACTTGCTCACCACTATCATCTGCTGTCACAGCAAAGACGGCACCGGCAAGCGCTTGACCATTTTCACCTTTTTTGTGAATGGTGAAGGAATATTTCTCACCATTGAAGTCTCCATCAAGGAACTGATACAGAATGTCTGCAACCTTATTTTGCTCCTTGATTTCTGTAGCTGTCATGCTAGCATTGTTTTTAAAGGATGTATTGATGGCTGGGACCTTGTCCAGATAGACATCATAGCGAATCGTCATCCCTTGTTCAGGAGCTAGATCTCCAATATGAACCGTTAGAGAACGACCGTCGGCGCTGACAACAGGGGAATAATTTTTAGTGACGTTTGTGGTATCTTTTAAATGATAAGCCCCATCTTCGTCACTGACCTGCCAAGTTCCTGTATGGATGTTGACAGAATCTGCTTTGATTTTTCCATCTGTAAAGGCCAATTGGTCTTTAATGTCAATATTATGAAGGGCTGTATGGCCTTGATTGATATTCAAGGTATAGGTCAATTTTAATTTATCATCTGAGTTGGTCCAACCCCATTTGCTAAAGACTTCTGGAGTAGGAGGATTCTCACCTGGATTGACCCCTTTGTAATCGATATTCCCACCTGAAATCACTTTCTTATCGATCGTAAGAGTAAAATCAAGTGTCTTTTGTCCTTTGACGACTTGGTGGTCTACACGCGCAAAGAAACGCAGTTTCCCTGTCACATTGGCCATTCTTTCAGGATAGTCTGTATAGGTTACGGTGATGACCTTTCTTTGATCATCTACCGTTGCTGTCGCAACTTTTTGACCACTTGGATCCAGCAGGTCAATGGTGTCCGTTTCAAAGACCTTAAAGTTATCTCCAAGTTGGATAACGGTCTGATCTCCCTTTTTTACACGACCATTTGGCAACACAAAGTTTGCTTCAACTTGAAAACTCTCCCAAACACCAAGTGGATCTGTAATCGCTCCACCAGTTGATTTTTCGAGATGTTTACAGATGTCACAACATCATTGATCGTATCTGCATGGACTTTAGCTGGACTATTGGGTTTGGCAAATCCTAAAGCCGCTAGTAAAAATAGGGCAACTGTTGTCACAACAGAATAAAGCCACTTTTTTTCATAAACGATTTTTTTCTCCTTTTTTTCTACGTTTACTAGATAAGGTATGTGAGTCGAAAAAAATTATCACTACATATTGTGAATTTATACACAACCTATCTTTTTTTCATTATAAACAATTTGCTTTTGATAGTACAAGCAATTAAATTCATTTTTTTGTCTTTTTCAGTACATTTTCTTGATATAATGAAAACAAGCAGTCTGTAAGAAACAGACTGCTTGTTTTTTTGCTTATAAGGGAACTCCGAAGACCTCTAGGGACTTGAGTTCAGAAGGATGGAGTCTTCGCCATTCTCCCAATTTCAGGCTTGGATCTAGCGTTAGAGGACCCATAGAAATCCGCTCTAAATCCACCACTTCCTTGCCACAGGCAGCGACCATGCGCTTGACCTGATGGAATTTTCCTTCAGCAATTTCGATTTCGACGTAGGAGCTGGTATTTGCCTCATTCACCTCTAAGATCTGCAATCTCGCAGGTAAGGTGGTGAAGTCTTTGAGGGCAATGCCTGCTTCAAAACGGGCTACATCTGTCTCATCCATGATCCCATCCACCTGGGCACGGTAGATCTTCGACACATGCTTCTTCGGCGAAAGCATGGCATGAGCGAGCTTGCCATTATTGGTCAAAAGCAGCAAGCCATGGGTATCGATATCCAGGCGCCCGACAGGAAAGACTTCCTTGTGACGGGCTGTCTCATCCAATAAATCCAGCACAGTTTGGTGGTGATCATCTTCAGTCGCTGAGATGACTCCAGCTGGTTTATTGAGCAGATAATACACGAAGGTTTCATGGACCAGGTCTTCCCCATAAAGGTCACCTGATCCTTGTCTGGATCAATCTGCAGCTTTCCTGCTGTCTCTTTTTTTCCATTCACTGCGATTTTCTTTTGCTTGAGGAGTTGCTTGACCTCGGTCCTGCTCCCCACGCCACAATCCACTAAAAATTTATCTAGCCGCATGATTACTTCCCGCTCTTTTCGTACAATCCAAAGACTAAAAAAAGGAAACCAGGATCATGAGGATACCAGAAAAATCCAAAAAAATGAAGACTGGAGCAGATGAGATCGTCCCTAATAGACTAAGGACAAAGGTCGTTGCGATCGAACCTGTACTACATCCCAAAAACCGCAATGGACGTTGCCTGGCTCAAGACCCTGCTGGCATCTTATCAGATAAGACATTGTAAACTGTTGTCAAAGCTACACTGTAGGCGAAGCCAGAAGCAATGGTTACAAGGGCAAGAATCAAGAGATTTGGAGAGACCCCGATCAACATTTGGGCCACACCATAAGCTACTCCCGAAACCAATAATAAACGATCGCGGAATAGATAGGTCAAGGGCGAGAAGGCCAAACCTGCCAAGATCCCAACAAATTGCATGGTCGCTAAAAATAACCCCCGCAGTTTGGGCAGTGCCATGCCCCACTTGCTCTACCACACTTGGAATCCGAATGGTGATCATGACATTGGACAAGACGATAGCTGCCGCAACGACCGCTAAGCCGAGCGCAGTCCGCCATTGTCCCCCCGTCATCTTCACATCCTTGTGCTTTTCCTCTACTGCTTCTGTCTTAGATCCATAAGGCACAAATAAGAGATACAAAAGTAAGATAGGAATACTGATGCCGTAAACGAGAAAGGCCGCCTGCCAGCCAAAGCGAATCAAGAGGCTGACTCCAAAGGTTAAAACGGCCGTCCCAACAACCTCTGCAGAACCACGAATGCCAAGGGTTTGGACGCGTTCTTTTCCTTTATAACGCTCACTGATAATGGCAATGGCAGAAACATTGAGCAAACCAACTGCCATCCCGAAAATAATCCGAGACAAAAAGACAACCGGATAAGCTGGACTGATTAAGGGAATAAAGCCACATAGAGCGTAAGCAACTAAACCCGTCACAATCATCTGACGCTCTGAAAATAGGCGCCCAATCCATTTATTGAAGATGAGTGAAACCATGATCCCGGCTGAAGGAAGCGAGACCAAGAGCTCAATCATGCTGTGAGGAATTCCCTTGTAATAGGCAAACATGGCCGACTGCGCACTCGAAATCGAAAACGAGGTCGTCAAAATAAATGAAAGCGCGAGAATACTCACTTTCTCCATGATTTTTTTCATTATTCTATCCTTTAAACTATTCTTTTTTTCACACTCCTCCTATAATAACACGAGCTAGTGACAGGACGCAATAGATTGAATTAAAAAAACGAAATGATTTCTCCATCATTTCGTTCGTGCTAGTAATTGTGAGACGAAGACTCCCGTTCCAACCATCAAAGCACCAATCCAGACAAAGAGCAGGTGATTGGTAGGAGCTAGCGGCGTCACTAACTGGATGAAGAAAGAAGAGAGGGCTGATCCGAGATTGCAGCCGATCAAGACCAGCGAGGTCGCAAGATTCAGGAGATTAGTCGGGATTTTTTCAGATAGGTGATAGAAGATACTGGTGACCCCGGTACTGTAAGTAAATCCGGCTAAGAGGGTTCCTAGAACCAAGCTCCACAGCTGTCCGGACAAGCCAATCAAGGCCAGAGCTAGACCGAAACCAAAGCACATGATCATGAGCAAGTTCTTTTTGAAAACATGTGTCAAACTGGCAAAGCCCACTCCTGCTACAATCCCTGTCAATTGCATCAGACTCAAGACGGTTCCAGCTGTTGTCGCTGTTCCCATACGAGCATCAACGATGATATCCGGCACTCGTAGGCTAATGATAGAATTGAAGCAAATGATGATACCAGCAATCACAGCTAGCATTAGACTAAAACGCCATTGAGGGGAGCGAAGGCGTGCAGAACCTTTCTTTTTCTCCTTCAAGTTAGCCTGTTTTTTCTCCTTAGGATAAGGGACAAAAAGGAGATAGAGGAGTAAAATCAAGTAACCACCACCATATACGGCAAAGATCGCTGGCCAGCCTAGGGGTAAGAGTTGTCCCACCATAAAGGTCAAGATGGCAGAGCCCACCACCTCAGCAGACCCCCGATAGCCCAGCATCCGAGTCTTGTCATTGCCTGAGTAGCGCTCACTGATAATTGAAATAGCCTTGGCATTGATCATTCCTGTCCCCAAGCCAAAAACCAAACGACTCAGAAAGATGAGAGGATAGTCCTGCACGACCAAAGGCAAAAGCCCGCTAGTTGAAAAGAGCAAGAGCCCTGTGACAATCATCTGGCGCTCACTCATCCACCGCTCGATCAGGCTATTTAAAAAAGAGCATGGCCACAACCGCAAAGGCTGGCAGGGAAACCAAGAGTTCCACCTGGCCTGCTGAATATCCGAAGTGGCTAAAATAAGTCTTTCATAGCCGGCAAACCGGCTGTAATTGAAAAAGGATGAGATCAGCATGAGCGACAAGCTCAAGAGACTGATTCTTTCCATTGTTTTTTTCATTTTTTATTTCCTACACTTTACTGGTAACATTTGATTTTACTAGTTTTTCAGAAAAGATTCAAACTAGTATTTTCAATAGAATCCTAGTATAATCAATTTAGAAATAGAAAAACAGGACATTTGTCCTATTTCAGGAGATTGAGATGAAAAAAATTTCCCCATCAACAAGACTCAAGGAAATCATCACAAACTACCAATTGGACCAGATCTTTCCGGGCGACTGTCTTAGCCAGCTGGACCTCGTTCTCTACCAGGCTGGAGATTATATCTGCCGCCAAGGCTCTGACCAAGATGTCATTCCTTATTTTCTCAATGGCCGGCTCAAGATCGTTCACAGTCTTGAAAACGGCAGTGACACCATCCTTGAAATCCAAGAAAAACCTGGGCTCTTAGGAGAGATTGAGCTCCTGCTCGATCGGGTCTGTATTACATCGGTCATTGCAGACCAAGACTCGCTAGTCGTCCAGCTCCCAGCCCAGCACTTTAAGAAGCGCCTCCTGCTTGATCCAACCTTTTTGCACTCTACTGCCAAGACCTTGGCTGAGAAATTGCACCAGATCAACTATTTGGCTCCTGCCAACTTTCATTATTCGGTCAAGGAACGCCTCGCTACGCATTTTCTGGAGCATTGCGATAAAAATGGGACCCTCAAGCCCAAGATGAATCAGCTGGCCCTGCGTTTTGGGATCAGCTACCGCCACCTTAGCCGCGTCATCAAGCAGATGATCGAAGAGGGGTTGATCCAAAGAGAAGGGCGAGTCTATACGATTTTAGATGCAAAAAGGATGAATGATTTGTCCATCAAACATGCGGAAACCGTCGACAGATAACTTTAATTTTAGGCTCTTTTGTGTTATCATGGAGGGTAGAAAGAAAGTGAGAGTAAAACGATGAAAGCAATTGAAAAAGTTACAAGAGCGTCCCATTTGATTGATATGGATGACATTATCCGCGAAGGAAATCCAACACTTCGAGCGGTTGCAGAAGATGTAACCTTCCCTTTGTCTGATCAGGAAATTATCCTGGGTGAAAAAATGATGCAATTCTTGCACCATTCTCAAGACCCTGTTATGGCTGAAAAACTTGGCCTCCGTGGAGGAGTTGGACTTGCCGCACCACAGCTGGATATCTCTAAACGAATCATCGCTGTTTTGGTTCCCAATCCAGAAGATGCCGATGGCAACCCACCAAAAGAAGCTCTATAGCCTTCAAGAAGTCATGTACAATCCAAAGGTTGTCGCCCATTCTGTGCAAGATGCGGCTCTTGGCGACGGGGAAGGCTGTCTCTCTGTAGACCGCAACGTCCCAGGCTATGTGGTTCGCCATGCCCGCGTGACGGTTGAGTATTTCACAAAAGATGGGGAAAAAGAAACGCATCAAACTCAAAGGCTACAACTCCATCGTCGTTCAACATGAAATCGACCACACCAACGGCATCATGTTCTATGACCGCATCAACCCAAACAACCCATTTGAAATCAAAGAAGGACTTTTGATATTAGAATAGAGTAATGACAAAAAAGTAAGGTAGTAGTGAATCATCACTACTACCTTACTTTTTTTACGAGACTGCGTCTACCGATTTCTGTCTCTCTGCGCAGTGGTTGATTGGAACTACTCCTACCTGCGGTACTCGTACTTTCTAATCAACTGTGCGGGGGTACTAAAAAGGTCCTGTGGACCTTTTTTGCCCGAGCCTTAAAATCGAAAAGCGAGGTAGAAATCAAACTCTTCGAGTTACTGATTTCTGTCCTGCTCCCTATATTGCCCAATCTCCGTTGCGGAAGACTGGGACGCGGGTGCCGTCTTCTCGGATGCCGTCGATATCCATTTGGCTTGAGCCGATCATGAAGTCGACGTGGACGTCTGAGCGGTTGAGGCCGGCTGCTTCGAGTTCTTCTTCTGTGAACTCTGCGCCACCTTCTACGCTGGTTGCATAGGCTGCCCCGATGGCCAAGTGGTTAGAGGCATTTTCATCAAAGAGAGTATTAAAGAAGGTAATGCCTGATTGGGAAATTGGGCTTGGATCTGGTACGAGGGCACATTCACCCAAAGCACGCGCTCCCTTGTTTTTTTTGAAGACCAAATCTTTCATGACTTGATCGCCTTTTTCAGCTGTGATATCCACAATTTCTCCATTTTCAAAGGTCACTTTGATGCCTTCTGATGATGTTCCCATTGTAGCTAAGCGGTTTTGTAGAAGTGACATAACCTTCAGCACGACGGAAGTCAGGAGCTGTGAAGACCTCTTCTGTCGGCATGTTTGGCAAGAAGCCTTCGCCTTGGGCATTGATAGCTCCGGCAGATTCCCAGACGTGGTTTTTCGGCAAGCCAAGAGTCAAATCGGTTCCTGGTGCTGTGTAATGAAGGGCTGAGAATTGTTCTTATTAAGTGTATCTGCCTTGCTCTTCAAAGAATAGCAAGATGCTCTTCCCAAGCCTTGACTGGGATCTTCTCGTACACCCGGCAGGTCTTGAAGATTTGATCCCACAGGAGATCCACTGCTTCTTCATCACTAGCCGCATTTGGGAAGACCTTTTTCGCCCATTCTAAACCAGCTGCAGCAGCAACTGTCCAGCTGACCTTGTTGGATTGAGTGGCGATGCGCATTGGTTTCATGGCCATGCCCAAAGCCTTGGCAGAGGCAGAAAGCTTCTCTGCATCGACACCATTTAAAGCACCTGGATCAGACGAGCGCACACCCAAGCGACTAGCCTTGTGGTCTAAGAGGTAGTTCATCTCCGCAATCTTGTAGTCCGGTACATTGTCCAAACGATCCATCGGTGCATGGAGGAATTTTTCCCGGGTAGTGAAATCATCTGCCCATTGGACAATCACTTCGTGCGCCCCCAAAGCATAGGCTTCCTTCACAATCAAGTGAGCCAATTCTCTTTGTTCCACATCGATGTTCAAGACCAAGGTATGGCCAGTTTGCACATTGATACCGTTCGCAACCAATAATTTAGCGTATTTTTCGAGGTTTTCTTTAAAATTTGGTAAAACCATTGTTTTCTCCTTCATAAGTGAATGATCTCCTCCTAGTATACCATAAGTCCATGCAAAAAGGATTCCGCTCCTGCAGAATCCTTTTTCTTGTCCCTTCTAGCTTAAGGAAGAACATAACCTTGATCATCCACGGTATGGGGTTGTTCAGAACTGCTATTCTCTCTCAAAGCTTCCAAATCTTGATCCAAAATGGAATTGTAGTCTGTACTACCTTCACGGGTTACCCGAGTTGATACTTGGCGCAAGAGTTTTTCATTGAGATTGCGAACCCAGCGACCATTACTATGGTCATTGGCACGCATATAATTTCCTTTCACAATCTCTCCATAAAGGGCTTCATTGACCTGGTAACCTTGCTTACGCAATCCTAACAGACCGATCTCAACGATCTCATCTGGGCTGTAGTCTTCAAAATCAAATGTAGTCGGGATCCGGCTTTGCAGACCTGAATTGACCTGCAAGAAGTCGTGCATCTCTTTCGTGTAACCAGCAAAGATAATAACGATATCGCGACGGTGATCCTCCATAAATTTGAGGACTTCATCCAAGGCTTCCTTCCCAAAATCATCATTTAAACCGGTATAGAGCGTGTAGGCCTCATCAATAAAGAGGACCCCACCCAGTGCACTCTCCAAAACTTCACGCGTCTTCAAGGCTGTTTGACCTTGGTAGCCTCCAACCAGATTGCTCCGCGAAACTTCGATGAATTTCTTCTGTTTGATAACCCCTTTTTGGAAGAGGATATTGCCCAAAATGCGGGCCACAGTCGTTTTCCCTGTACCGGGATTTCCAAGAAAGAGGGAGTGCAAGGTCGTATCTTCAACAATGCCACCTTGTTCAGCCCGTTTTTGATTGAACTCAGCCATGGCTACGAATTGTTCGACTTGCTCTTTCACCTTAGCAATTCCAACCAAACGGTTGAGGGCAGCCATCCCATCTTCTTCCTTGTCGGCTCCTGCTTGATACTTGCCTTGGTTAAGAACAGCATCGATATCGCTATTGAGGATGGTCTCAATATCGTCAGAACCTTGGGCCACCACCCGATCTGCCATGGTCTTGGTCAATTGCTCATCCAGGTTACGGATCCAGCGACCATTGCTCTTATCTAGCGATCCATCATAAGCCCGCTTTAACATGCCGCGCATAGTAATCCTCGGTCTTCGAGTTTGTAGTCCCTTTGCTTAGGATCATTTCACCCAGTTGGACAATCTCATCTCCTGTGAAATCTTCAAAGATGAAATTATTTGGCACCCGAGAACGAAGGCCTGGATTGGTTTTTAAGAACTCCTCCATTTCCTTGGTATAGCCGGCAAAGATAATCATGATGTCGTCACGATTGTCCTCCATAAATTTGAGGATGGTATTGATCGCCTCGATCCCAAAGTCCGCACCGCTGTCCTTTTTATCCAAGCTATAGGCTTCATCAATAAAGAGGATGCCTCGCGCTTTTTTTCAAGCAGGGCTTGGGTCTGTTCAGCTGTTCCTCCAATATTCGAAGAGATCAGATCGGACTCCGTTGCTTCCACGAAACGGAATTCTTCCCCTGAGAGGACACCTGCATCAAAGAGCACTTGTCCCAATAGACGGGCCACAGTGGTTTTCCCTGTACCAGGATTTCCCATAAAGGCAGCATGAAGGGTTTGTTTTTCAGGAGCCTTGCCACTAGCGATTCGTTTCTTGTTAAATTCCACCATGTTGATCATTTTCTTGATCTCATGTTTGACTTTTTTTCAAGACCAATCAGGCTATTGAGTTCTTGAAGAGCATCTTGTTTCTTCTCTGGTCCAGAGTCTCTTGCGGTGGTTGGAGCCACCGTTGCATCCGTCGTCTGTCCCGTAGGAACGACTTGCGCATTGCCCTTCGCCACTTCTCTGCCAACAAGATAGTCACAGTCATCCTCGATTTCCTTGGTCAGATCACGCGCATCGCCCTGCCTATAGGTCACGGTGCCCACCTTCGCAAAAGCTCCACCTTGAAGCCGTATATTAGGATCCGCAATCTTATGACAAATCATATGCTCAGCCATCAGCACACCATCATCGAAAACTCCAAATGAAATGGTTTGGGCATTCTCATTCAAGAAGGTCGTTTCTCCAGTCAGGGAAGCAAAGGACTCTTCATAGACGCATAAAAATTCTGTAAATGTAGCCTGGTGAGCTCGGATCATACTATTGAATGAATTGAGGGAGGTGATACGATCCGAATCCGAATTGAATTGAACATTATTATCAAGACAGACCCCAGTACCGGTAGGTAGCTCAATTTTACAGTTTTCAGACTCCCAGATGACATTCCTCAACCAAACTGGTGGAAAATCCTTTTCCAGATCCCCGCCTGTAATCGTTGAATTTTTTGCAATCACTTCTGAGTCCTTGGCATGGATCGTATTATTCCCAAATTTTTCAATATGGACATTTTCTAAGGTCAATTTAGATCCTTCTGACAGATCAATCTTAGAAAAGATCGTTGAATTGTGAATAGACAATTCCGAAGCGGACATACCGATGGCACTTTGGTGTTTTTTTTCCGGAACCTTCATCCTGACTCCTTCCAGTGTCAACTTCGAATGCGTATCCATATAGATAAAAAAATTCACTATTTGTCGGAGTGGTTGCTTCAAAATAGACCTGTTTACAGGTGATATCTGAGCTATTCCATAAGAGCAAGGTAGTATAATTCCCACCAACTTTAAACCACAGATCTTCAAATGTCACCTGAGCTCCCTCTACAAATCGGAAGGAAGCCTCAATGATGTTGTTAAACATGCGCCCATTGCCATTTGGATTTGGGACCACATGCCCCACAAAATGAAGGTTCTTGTCGATCTCGATCACTTTATTTGTCGGCCATTGAAAGACATACCCATTTTCAAACTCGATGGTATCCCCATCCTGCGCTTTTTCAATCGCATCCATAAAGTTCCAACTATTGTTGTAAGGCCCTACTAAATATCTTGCCACGCGCATTTCCTCTGTTTCATCTTTTCTGTTTCCTTGTTATAAACACTTGTCACTAAAAATTGTAACACAATCTAGTGCCAAAGAAAACACTTATCAGATCTGAAAGGACTGAAAAACCTCTATTTTCAAACAGGAAAAATAGAGGCTATCAGTTAATCTTTTCAAGGCTGAAAAATAAGCCGGCTAGAGCAATCGCTCCTGAGATCATGGCAGTGGAAAGGAGCAGCACATTGTCTGCCACTTCTAGCTTGTACTCAAAGACTTTTTCAGCTGGTTTGTCTTCTGCAAAAATTTCTAACTTCATATTCCATTCCTTTCTTAGTTATCCTCCTCACCCAGATAGAGGCTTCGCGCCTCTGGGCTGTTGCTAAGAATATCGAGATAGGTTTCATACTCATCGGGCAGGGGCTTTCCTAATGAGATATCTAGCTCTGGATTCACATTTTTCCCAAAAAGAAAGCAGAGATAGAGACGTTCATTGAGCGTTGGAAAAACTTCGAGAGACATGAGCTCAGCCTGCCCTACTCGCTCCCAATCCTGTTCTTGTATATCTGGTAGGATATAGGCTTGGAAGAGTCCCAGCAGAGGATTATCATCTGGTAGCCCACTATCCTTATCCGCCTGAACCAAGGAAAGCCGTTGGCCAAAACCAGATACTTGGCGCTCCCGTCCCTTCACCGAAACAGTAATCGGATGCCCTCCCATATGGCTATAAATCCATTCTTTAGGCAGCCGATAATCTAAGAGAGGCTCAAGATCTTTGACAATCGTTACAGGACTAGAGCGTAGAAACTGACGAGTGACTGCTTTACAAAAGAGAATATTCTCCTCTTTCAAGGTCACTCCCTTCCAACTATTTTCCTCCTTAAAATGGTTAAAAAACACCAGATAGGGCTCTCGCACCATTTGTGCTAAGACATAGACACCATTTCGTAAGCGAATGGAAATGATCTTCCCTGACTTCCAGAGTATTGCTCTTTTTTTCTTTTCTATCATTAGCCAACCTCAAACTTAGCGAGGATCGTTGAATCCATCAAAACAAATCATCAAAGAGGCTCAACTGGTTATCCTCTGGCATATTGCCGAGAATGCCCATCTCATCCATCTTTTCAACCAGGGTAGACGAAACACCGCCGCGCTTCCGGAGCTCGGTCTTAGAAAGGAATTCTCCTTCTTCACGCGCCCGCACGATTTGCTTGGCAACGTTCTCTCCTAGACCATCCATAGCAACAAATGGTGGAATCAGGGTATCCCCATCTATCAGGAATTCTGTTGCCTGACTGCGATAGAGGTCTAGCTTGCCAAACTTGAAGCCCCGCTCCCACATCTCATTGACAATCTCAAGGGTGGTGTAGAGATCGATCTCTACGTTGGAAGCTTCATTGTTCTTGCGTTTCTCAGCGATTTCCTTCATCCGCGCTTTCACGGCCTCAAGGCCGGCCCCCATGGTCTTGATGTCAAAGGCCTTGGCCCGAATCGAGAAGTAAGCACAGTAATAATAAAGTGGATGATGCACCTTAAAGTAGGCCACACGAAGGGCCATCATAACATAGGCCGCCGCATGGGCTTTCGGGAACATGTACTTGATCTTCCCACAGGACTCGATGTACCATTCAGGGACATTGTTTTCCTTCATGGCTTGGATGTAGCCATTGCGCTCTTCTTCTGAGATCTTGAGCCACATACCTTTCCGCACGCGCTCCATGATGGTAAAGGCCATCTTAGGCTTGAGCCCCGCGTGCATGAGGTAGACCATGATGTCATCCCGACACCCGATAACGGTCGATAGGTCGGCAATGCCCGCCTTGATCAAGTCTTGAGCATTTCCCAACCATACGTCGGTACCGTGAGACAGACCAGAGAGCTGAAGTAACTCCGCGAAGGTCGTCGGATGGGTCTCTTCGACCATGCCCCGGACAAAGTTGGTCCCAAACTCTGGAATCCCCAACATTCCTGTCGGCGTTCCGATCTGCTCGGCTGTCACCCCTAGCACTTCTGTCCCAGAAAAGAGGGCCATGACCCCTGGATCATCCATAGGGATATCGTTCGGATCAATGCCTGATAAGTCCTGAAGTTTCCGAATCATGGTCGGATCATCATGTCCCAGGACATCGAGCTTGAGGACGTTCTCATCGATATCGTGGAAGTTAAAGTGAGTGGTCTGCCATTCAGCTGTCACATCGTCTGCCGGATACTGGACCGGAGTAAAGTCGTAGACATCCATATAGTTTGGAATAACAACGATTCCCCCAGGGTGCTGACCGGTCGTTCGCTTGACCCCAGCCGCACCAAGAGCTAAGCGCTCAACCTCGGCATCTCGGTAGTACTTGCCATAGTCCCGCTCATAACCCTTGACAAAACCATAGGCGGTCTTAGCTGCGACCGTACCTACCGTTCCTGCCCGAAAGGCATATTCTTCCCCAAAGATATCCCGAACATCCAAGTGGGCACTCGGCTGATCTTCCCCAGAGAAGTTCAAATCGATATCGGGTACCTTGTCCCCATCGAAACCAAGGAAGGTTTCAAAGGGAATATCCTGCCCATTTGCTGAGCTTGTGGCCACAGTTTGGACAATCCTTGTCCGGCATATCAAAACCAGATCCATAAGAACCGTCTGTGATGAACTCACTGTACTGGCACTGGCTGCAGACATAGTGAGGCGAAAGAGGATTAACCTCGGTGATCCCAATCATGGTCGCGACAAAGCTAGATCCAACGGATCCACGCGATCCAACCAGATAGCCCCGCTCATTGGAACGGTGCACCAGCATCTGTGAAGCCAGATAAATCACGGCAAAGCCATTCCCCAAGATGGAGGTCAATTCTTTTTCAATCCGCAGATCGACAATATCAGGGAGCGGATTACCATAGATCTCAAAGGCCCGCTTATAGGTCAATTCCGCAACCGTTTCTTCGGCCTTGTCGATAAATGGCGTATAGAGGTCACCCTTGACCACTTCGACCGGCTCAAAAGTCTCTGCGAGTGCATTGGTGTTTTCAATGACAATCTTGCGCGCCAAGTCTTCTCCCAAAAAGGCAAATTCATCCAACATTTCATTGGTGGTTCTAAAATGCGCTTTTGGCAGTGGTGCTGGCTGGGCATCTTCTCCGTGCCCAATGGTCCGGTTGATCATAGCCCCTTGACCGAGACTACGGACAATAATCTCCCGATAGATCTCATCTTCCGGCTCTAGATAGTGGACATTTCCTGTCGCAAGAACAGGCTTACCAAGGCGATCTCCCACTTCGATCAAGCTCTTGATAATGGTCTGGAGCTCGTCCATGTCCTTGACCTGCTCCTTGGCAATGAGAGGCGCATAGATAGCCGGTGGCATCACCTCGATAAAGTCGTAGTACTTGGCCACTTCGACTGCCGCATCCACCCCTTGCGACATGACCGCATCAAAGACTTCCCCCTCCGAGCAGGCCGATCCGAGGATCAAGCCCTCGCGGTGGGCATCCAACACGGTCTTGGGAATCCGTGGGACTCCTTCGAAATACTTGGTTCCAGAAAGTGAAACCAGTTTAAACATGTTCTTAAGGCCGGTCTGATTCTTGACATAGAGGGTCGCATGCTTGACCCGCGCCTTCTTATATGAATTCTCATCGATCAAATCGATATTCAAGTCCTTGAGATTAGTCACCCCATGCTTTTCAGCGACATCTTTGATGAAGATAAAGAGCAGACGCCCCGTCGCTTCCGCATCGTAGTTGGCCATGTGGTGGTGCTCCAAGCCTACTCCAAAGCGCTTGGTCAATGGCCCCAAGCCATGCCGTTTAAATCTGGATAGAGATTACGGGCAAATTCCAGGGTATCGATGACTGGCTGAGTGATCTTGGGAAGACCATGACGCTCGTAGTTGGCATTCATGAAGCCCACGTCAAAGGTGGCATTGTGGGCAACGAGAACGGTTCCCTTACAGAAGGCCTGAAATTCCTTCAAAACCTGCACCAAGGGCTTAGCACCCCGAACATGCTCATTAGTGATCCCTGTCAATTGGGTCGTAAAGGCTGACAGAGGATGGCCTGGATCGATAAATTCATCAAACTCCTCAATGACATTGCCCTTGTACATCTTAGAAGCGTCGACCTGGATCAAGTCATTATAAATGGCTGAAAGTCCCGTCGTTTCCACGTCAAAGACCACATAAGTCGCTTCATTGAGATCCAGATCCACCTCGTTATAGGTGATAGGCACCTTGTCCTCTACGATATTGGCTTCCATCCCATAGATCAGCTGGATTCCAGCTTTCTTGGCTGCTTTAAAGCCATGTGGGAAACTCTGCACATTGCCATGGTCAGTGATAGCCACTGCCTTATGCCCCCACTCAGCTGCTTTAGCGATCAGCTCTTCGACTTCCGGCAGGGCATCCATAGTCGACATATTGGTATGCGCGTGGAATTCCACCCGGCGCTCGCCTTCTGGCATCAGGTCCTTGCGGGCGTAGTGCACGACTTCCTGGATGTCTTGGACATTCATGGTCAAGTCGCGCGTGAAATTGTTCATTTCGATATTTCCCCGCACCCGGAGCCAGCTGTTCTTCTTGATCATGTCAAACTTCTGGGCTTCTTCCTCATTTTTGACCCATTTCTGAAGGGAAAAACTCGAGGTATAGTCGGTCATCTTAAAGCTGATCAAGACCCGACCAGTCCGTGTCACCTTGTGCTCCACGTCAAAGACCACACCCTCAAAGACAATCCGGTTCTCTTCTGTCGTGATCTCGATCATCGGAGTGATCTCAGCCTTGTCTAGCTTAGGTTTAGCCGCAGCCTTCTTAGCTTTGAAATCAAAGGCTGGCTTTTTCTTCAACTGCTGGTGGCGGAGCCATCTGAGCCAAGGATTCCATAGCCCGCAAGGTCTCTTCATTGGCTGCTTGGAAGATCTTTTCATTTTCCTGCTCAAAGCGCGCCACTTCTTGCTCTGTCAGCTCTTCATCAGACTCCACTCGACAGGTGAAATGCGGAAAACCGAAGGCTTCCAACTGCTTGGCAAGGTTGGGCAAATGGTTCTTACGAAAATGCTCCGTATCGACCGAAGAAGGCCCTGAGATGATCAATTCCTGCCCTTCCGCCCGCACCTGCAAGTCTTGGTAGAGCCCCTTAAAGCCTTGACTCGCGCAAGGGCCATCCTCAAAGACCTCCCGATAGTAGGCCTGCAATAAATCCGCAGAAAAATCCGGATTAGCCACTTGGATAGTAAAGGTCGCCTGGTTTCCCGTCTTTGAAAATTCATCCTTCAAGCGCTGGCGCAATTCCTTAAACAAAGCAATCGGCAAGACCTCCGCAAAAGCAAAGCGGAACTCCCAAACCCGACTGATCTTGTGCACCACGACCTCTTGAATCTCCGCATGCAAAAAAAGGCACTGAAGATCGCATCTCCAGCAAGATATCCAGCTGATCCATTAAAAATTTCAAAGGTGTTGGACATTGTTTCTCCCTTGATATTGATTCTTTTGCTCGCTTTTGAGTGGCCCGCTTCTAAGCAAAAACAGACCAGTCAAAAACATTCGTAACCTTTATTTTATCACAATTTAAGGATTAATTCGAGAGAGAAGTGAAGACAAAAAAATCACCGATAGGACGGTGATTTCTTTTCGTCATTTATTCAGTTAGGGCTGATCTATCATTTATACTTCATCCCCATGATGATGGCCACAACTGCTAAAATAGGCAATAAAATTAACATCCAGATTCCAATCCACATTTGCCGTTTAAAAGCCTGTCTAGTCCTCCATAGCGTTCAACGTATGATTCTTTTGGACAGGCTGGATTATACCAGACCGTCATGCTCGATCCCAGTGGAAAAGCATCTTGAAACAGATTCCCTTTTGAGACTGTAGAATTGGTGTAGATGGTTATCCTTTGTGCCATCAAATCGATGTCGCTAGCCGCTTGATTCGTCTTCCAAGGAAGAGTCACTCGCATCACCCGATAATATTTCAGGCTATTTCGATAGGTCTGACCATCCACTCTATATTCTACAATTGGAGCCGCTACAATTTGTGCCCGCTTATAGCCAACTACCACTCCCTCAACGCTCTTTGACGAGAGGGTCTTAATCCTAACTTCTCTTCTATAAAAATATCCAAAAAAGAGTACTTCAAATAAAGGAAATCCAATAACAGCCGCAGCAATGACTAGAAGTATTCTGATATCGGGCATCCCCATCACCTACTTCATCAAAATATCTGTGATACTCAGACTCATCTTCGTTTCATCTGATATCTTCTCTACGATCGAGCTTTGTTCACTCGTCAAAGGAAGTAATAAGAGAGTCGCTGATTGGCTCGGTAACTTAGGATTATTCGATAGACTATACTGGACCACTTGATCTTGGTAAACAGAGTGGCCATCATAACTCCAGCTAATTTTAAAAGTCGCATCATGGTCAATATTCGTTGTCGTTTTGTTGACCAACATAAATACTGCATATTCTTGTTGCTCTACAGTATAGGTGTTCCCTGTATAATATACAGTGATATCCCCTTGATCGCCAACTTCCGGATGCTCCTTAACTAACTTCTTACCCAGTTCCATCAAATCTGATGTCTTTCCTTCAAATTGAGGCGCGACTACAAATTTCAAGCCCTTTTCCTCTTTAGCAGACGAGAAAGCCTTTGTAGTTTGCTCCGTTTTGCTTGCGGTTGACTCCTTGGCCTCTTTTTTCGGCTGAGCACAGGCTGTTAAAACAAGTACACTCGCAAGCAATACCATCATCTTTTTCATGGATCATTTCCCTTCTTTTATAATTAAGTTGGATTTAAAAAACAGTTTCTACTTTCATACCGGAAATTAATTTGAAGAGCAAGTTTGTTACTCGGTGGAGAGAGTTGAGGGAATGAAAAAGAGAGAACCGTGGTTCTCTCTAAAAACTCTTTTGCTTCTCTTCTTTTTCAGCTAGTTCATTTAAGAGTTGAGCACGCTTCTTTTGAACCACTTCAAGCCTGCACTCTGTCTCACGATACTGCTGTTTTAGTTGCAACTCCTGCTCATCCAAATCCAGAAAGATTTTTCGAGTCGTCGCATCCACATCTTCTAGTAAATCCATGTAAAAGGAGCGATGAGAAGGTGTTACTCCCATCAAGAGTAAATCATTGAGCTGATAAAGAGCATCTCCTTGAGAATACTCAAGATCTTCTCGCAACTGATGGAGCGCTTTTTGATCATCTTGATTGTCCTCCAGTTGAATATCTAGCTTCATCTGGTCCTTGTAAAGCACATAAAACCATTTCTTTTCTTCTGTTCACATAAATAGGGCACATCTATTTTACTTTGAATATAATTATTAATATTTCAATTATGATTCTCTTATTGTCTTATATCATTAATTCTTTTTTTCTTTCCCGATGTGTCATGATATCAGCGAATCGTGTTGTGATTGGCAAACGGCTATCTTTTGTAACAAATTCTAAAACAAATTCCCGAGTCGTTTCCAGATCAATCCAATTCCCACAAGAAATATAGATTGGTTTGACATCTTGATGAGTCCGTAAAACTTGCCCATAAATTTCACCGTCTTTTACAATATTTGTATAAGCTCCATCACGATTTTCAGGGTCAGTATATTGTGCCCCGTCAATATGGTAATAGTTTTTAGCGACGCCAATCGTCGGCCTATTCAAGTAGAAAGAAGCATGTGTCGCAATCCCCATATTGCGCGGATGCAAATATCCATTTCCATCAAACATATACAAATCTGGTTTACTAATTAAAAGCTTTACTGCTTCTAAAATCAAAGGCAACTCTCGAAAAGCTAAATAACTAGGAAGATAAGGAACATAGATTTCGTCAGAGTAACTCACTTCCTCCAACACTTCCATAGTTCTACGGTCGATGACAACGATACATGCAACACCGTATTCCTTATCTCCTTCTTTCCAATAAGCAAGGTCCACTCCTGCCACATATTGGATATCAGAAGGTATGAAACGATTCGTCAAATCAATCTGAGATCTCAAGCGATTTTGTTCTACTTCAAATTTATGTCTAAAGTCGATAAATCAACACCCCACTTTTTTGCTATCTTGAAATCATCTTCGGTAGGCTCTGTTTTTTCTTCAATAACTTTACCAGTCTCATCATATTTCTTATAGAGAATTTCTCCTCCTGCAATACAATAAGAAACCGACTTAATATCACCATTTTCAAAATATTCTTTTTGAATTCCTTCGGCTGAACCTCTGTCTTGATTATTAATACTTTTAATTTTTCCATTAGAATAAAAGTAGACAGCTAGACCATGCCTATACCCATTATCTATATATCCATAAAACTCTAATTGACCATCTGAATATAAATCATAGGCTAAACCAGTATAAGGAACCTCTTCTCCTAATTCATTTCACAGACAATTTGTTCATAGAATTCTCCGCCCCAGTCTAGTTCATCTTCAAAACAAACACCATCACGAAGAACTTCTTCTTTTGTTAAAATTTTATCTTCTGTCATTTTCCAACCTCTGAAATCATATTGAAACCATCCAGCATATATTGACAATGTCGGCAACGTACAAACATTTCACCACCTGCATAAGGCATTTTATTGATATAACTCTTACCTTTATTTGTATGGATGACATTAACCAATAAATCATCCATTGTAGCATTGGGATTAGCCTTCAAAGCCTCATTTACTGCATATACTTCTGCATGGGAAGCAAAGCCTTTTGTTTTTACATACGAATCAATCAAATCCTGACTTGCATTATTATATCTTTCTTGTAACAATGGATGAAGATCACCTGGTTTATTGCCATCAAAATTATTAATCGCGCTATAGTATTTCCCAGTTGTTTTATCATAGACAGTAGAAAAAGCTGGTCCCAATTGTTTTTTGCTTTTTACAACCTCTTTCATCGCATTGTACTGTTTCATCGTTTCACCGCGCAAGTTAATACGTTGATTTAACTCCTCTGCAGATATTGTACCATATTTATTGCGTAAATATTCTAAGCGAGAAGGTTTCGTTATATTTGGTGACTTTTGTGAATCTACTCTTGTAGCATCCACATCACCTGGCTTGACTCCGCTAACAGCCTTGGAAACATTGTCGCCTGATATCTCCTTCACCTTCGGTACATCCAAATCAACCTTTGGCTTAGCTGTTCCTACATGATCAACCGCTTCACCTTTTATAGTAGATAAATCTTTCGATTTTGTCAACACATCAATATCTGGTTTCTTGGATTTTGGAACTGCAGTTGCTGCTCCAGCTACTGCTTCAACTGGTTTAATTTTTGATGTTTCCACATCCACATGAGGTTTAGGAGTCGATGACAAATCTGCTTTTAACAGTTGGTTCTATTTTTCAGATCTAATTTAGGATTTTTTTCTTCTGATGAACAACTGTTGGATCAATTTTAAGCTTCTTAGAATTCAATCCCGAGCTATCAACTTCAATATGCTGTTTCGTAGAATTTGTTGGTATGTCAGGGTACGTCAGGAGCATTCGTCTTACCAAATTTCCCGTTTAAGAGGCCTCCAGCTTTCTTTTGCACGAAACCTTGTGCTTGTCCCATCACCAGATTTCCGATAGCTGCTTTGGGATCTTTATCAGTAGCAAATGCATAAACCACTTTAGATGCATCATTTACATCATCTGCATGCGAGGCAAGTTTTAATAGAGTAGATCCAGCTTTCCCAGCTTTTCTCAATTTCGTTAAATAGGATCCAGCTCCTGCTGACAAAACGACTGATGCTGCATCAATTCCGGCCCATACTCTCTCTTCAGTAGACAGCCGATCTCCTGTGATCATTGTATGACCTGTTACCGCTGAGTAGCCACTATCTATAGTAAGGTAGGCCGTCGAGGCATAAGTAAGAGCCAAAGAGCTTCCACCAGTAAAAGGAGAAAGTGCAACTCCTCCTATAGCTCCTATCCAGGCAAATATCTTGATACCTGTATCAACTTTTTGCAAAGTTTCTCTATGCTCCTCATAATAACGACTCGCTTTTAGTTTTTGATAGTCCGGAATTTCTTTCGGATACATTAATTCAAGAACTTCCTCTGCACTCTTTCCTTTAATTTGCTTGAGTTGCTCATCTGTCATTTTATCCTTATGCTTGAGAGATTCTTTTACAGCTTCTAGACGTTTACTGTAGACATCTTTCGCCGCTTTTAATAGGAGAGGCTTTCCCATCAAGGATTTCTGATAAATTATATGGAACTTCTTTCTTATAATCATGGTACGTAGTAGGAGAGTACGCATTTACATAAACAGGCCTGTAATCATGTTCAGTCCTTGTTAAATTCTTTGTTTTATATTTTGAGTCTGATCCATTTATTTTGTTCAAACCTTCAAGTACTTTATCAATACCAAGTGTAAACTTACTATCAATATTCTGCATAATGCTTTGATGAATTTTCTGAGCACTTTTTAGTATCTTAGAGACCCGGGTCGTAGCTTTATCAAACTCATCACTATTTTTAGTAACATTTAACGCCGCCTCCCCAGTTTGTACATAAAGATCTGCCACGCCCTCACTGGTAACAGTTTTAGCAACTTCCTCGATATCGTTGATGAGCTGACTCATTGATTTGCTAGATCCACCACTAGGATAGCCACCACTGACATAATTGCTATATGCGTTAACACTGCTAGTAGATCCTCCACCACTAGATTGTAAATTCCGAACCAGCTTCAGAAAAGTCGCTTTTATTTGAGTAATACTTGCTCATCTAATTCCCCTTTTCGCTTCCTTCTTTTTCCTGCTCTTTAATATTTTCTTGAATTTGTTGAACGGCTTCTTTCGGATTGCTATATATATAATCCCTATCTTCTGAAGAGGTATCTGGTGATTCTAACAGTAAGCCAGCTACATAAGTAGCCATAACCTTATCTACATCAACCATTCCATCATAGGTATTCTGAGCATGTTGCCACAACACTTCTGCTAATGTTCCAAACTCCTGTGCCTTTAAAACATAGTTTGCAAAACCATTATTTGCTGAGCGGTTTGCGACTAAATCATGAAACGCCCCTTGAGAAGATAACGATGAGATAGTTGAGCTAATATGACTCAATTTTGCAGTAATTTGACTTGAGTACTCCACTATTGTCATACAGTGATAAATTAATTGTTCCTGATCAGACAAGACTAACTTAATATCTACTCCCATAATTCTCCCTTCACTTTTAATTTCTGAATCAATTGTTTCTTAAACTGCTCACTACTAATAGATCTGCGAGTCTGGTTCTCCATATCATATTCATATAAATATTGGTCACTCCTGTAGTACAGTCTGTCTTGAACATTATGTGACGAATCATTAATTTGAATACGAAGTGCATCATCATTTGGATGATGAAGAACTAGTTTTAAATAAGCTTCTGCTTCCCATTCTGAATGCAGATAATCTTTTTTATTAGCGTCTACATTTTGTAGGATCGGATAAAGTGATATTAAAGAGGCTAAGAATATAGCTGTACCCACGCGATCAATTAAAAACTCATTTTCATCATTTTGAATGAGAATAATTGCCATCCTGTCATACTCATCTACATTAGGAGAATAAAAAAACATTTGATTGACATTACAATGATAATTAGCTTGTGCATACTCATCTAGATAAGCACCATATTGTATGCATTCTTCCGTAGGTGTCCCATCTACAATCAACTCCATATTCGATAGGTCTTCAAAACCCTTTTCTACTATTCTCAATAAAGCTTCTTTTCTAGTTTCACCTTCTTTGGCAGGCAAAGGAAGAAAAGCAATATCATTTGAATGATCATTAAACATATGTAGCGCATATAAAAGCTTCTAACGTAAACATCATGCTCCGTCAATCTCCTTTTATGACTGTTGATGAAGGAATTGAAGAGAGAAGCCCCTCAAGACCGTAAATTGTTGTTTTAAAATCTTGGATATTGTTAAAAAAATCAGCACGATAAGTTTCAAGAAATGTTCGCAATTCTACGTACTGGTCTTTTGCTTTTCCCTTCCACTCTTTTTCAAGTCCTCTTAGTGAAGTAATCTCAGCATCTATCGAATTAAATAGGTTGGCAATCTCTATCAATTCATTTTCAATTGCCGCTATATTACTATCATCATACTCAACAGTAGAACTTTCATAGGTAGAGTCTATAGAGTTAATATTTGTATCCATCCGTTTTTCCTTTCATCACCAAATCCATTCCCAAAAAGGTTTTCCCTTTATTATATTTTGATTTATTACTACTGATTGAACTATCTAATGCGACTGATTTTGGCAGTCAAAGTACTATATAAATTTTTATATGAGGTATTCGCATCTCTCACAAAATCCGTGAATTCTTTTGATCTTATCTTTATCATTTTGTAGTTTTGTTTTCATAGTTGAAAGATAATGATATCCTTCATTTCCATCAATCTTTTTAATTGCATCTTTACATTCATCAATATATTTCGTAAAGTGTTTTTAGTGAAATATCTTTATCTAGCCCATGGTTACTAATCGCATTTTTTTACTCTTATATTTTTTTCTTTCCGCTATATCACTATCAATTTGTGCTTTCAAACTTGCATCACTCATTACTTACTCCTTCACTTTCAACCAATTTTTGCTGTTTTGCTTTTTTTCTGCAATATCATGTGCTTTATTAATATCTAAGGATGATTTATCAGAGGTTGAATTTGACTCAATACTTTCTTTAATTTCTTGACCAGTTTTAAATTCTTCTTCAGATATAACTGAAGAAGGTGTTGTCGATTTCTCCTTAGGTTCCTCTGCGCTCTCATCCGTTACAGATTCTACATCCCTATTATTACTTATAATCTCTGAACCTATATCTGTTTTTGGGACAGGCCTATAAAACATGAAGAATCCTACAATGACTGTTAAAAGAGCAACAGCCGATATTATAATCCCCTTCTGCATATCTTCCACAGGTATTTCAACACCCTTAATAGATAATTCCTTCCACTCCGGATGTTCTTCCTCAGCTTCTTTCTTTGCTTTAAAAGCAGGCGTAATCAACACCTGGTTCATTAAAGTAAGTGCTCCAAGCGTCATCAGTAAAAAAGGAATATGGCGTGATTTACTGATAATAACAAGGATCCCTCCTATAATAGCAATCAAGGCAATGATGATATTAATTGTAGTCCAAATTCGCAGTTGTTTTTTCATTTGTAAATAAATTTCTTTTGACATTTCTTTTTCCTCATTTCATAATCCTCAACTTCGTCTGAGAAGCTGGATAGTATAGTTTTACTTGATCTACTGGCCGAACTAACTCACGATCAATACTTGTCCGATTATAGATAGTCTGATCCAATACATTCAAGGGCATCAAAGCTGGATCTATTTGGGACTTCAAATACTTGGCTGTACCATTATAAGCTGAAATAATGTTCTTTTGTATACTAACTCCAAAATGCAAACCCTACATTTAAGCCCTTCTTTCATTAACAGAGTAATATTATTTGCCTCTCCCCCTCATTCTGCTACAAATCGATCCATCTCATGATCAAAGATACAATGTTTAATTTCACTACCATTTTGTCATGCACACTTCCTTTGTTAAATTTGCTTTAGAAGCGCAATTCCACACGAGATAGCTATTCATGACATATCCTTCAGAAAAATGACAATAGATCAATTAAATACTACTATTATACCGAAAATTAGTTTGATGGTCAAAATAATCACTAAATGGAGAGAGCTTAGAGAGTTAAAAAGAGAGAAATGGTCGTTCTCTCTTAGTGTTAGTTCTTTACAATTTCCTATTGATTATGAAAAGGCGCTTTTCATCACCTCTAATTACTCCGGCAATTCTATCTTCAAACTCATATCCGTCGGTTGTAACACTTTCTGAACCGCCGCAAGAAAGGCCAATCCATTATCAGATGGGGAATACTGGAATGTGATATGGATGATTTTTTTATCAAACTTATCACCATATCGCTCCACATACTGCTTGCTTTCGAGGAAGTAGATGTAGTTGTTGAGTTTTTCTTGGAGCATTTCCAGGTGAACTCCTTCTATTTCCTCCTGCCAGTCAAGAGGATCTACAAGAAGAAGTTCCAAATGATTGCCTACTGTTCCAATTGCATCCAGTTCCGTTGGTTTCAACTCCAAAGAGACAGCTTGTTTTTACCAATGTACGAAATTCATCTACAGAGAATAATCGCTTACTGTGCTCAGGGTTTTTAAAAATTACAGATGGATTATTTTCAATGAAGAGCTTAGTAGATTCATCTTTTTGTATATTGATTTTTAGATTTCAGAAACCATAATGAGCATAATTCATCAACTCTTGACCTGTATGCTCACCTGCCAAATAACTGTCCACTGCTTCTTTCGGAATTTCTTTAACAACTTCTGGCATGGTAATATTAAACGTTGGATATCGCAAGAAATATTTATCTCCATCTTGACAAATTTCTAACACATCCTTCTCACTTACGTGAATTGTTTCCATTCTTATCTCCTTTATCGTTTTCCCAAATTTCAATTAGGTCTAACTTATCTATTGGAACTTTATCAATAACTGCCTCAGGAACTCCTCCTGGATATGTTTTCCCTCCTGGACGCCACTGTGGGTTTACGCGTGAACCTTCTTCATTTCCGTCGGGAATTCTATAATTATGAACTTCTTGTGGCACTACCATTTTAGGAGAATCTCCTAGGCTACCAGGGTCTAATCCTAATAAAGCTTCTAACTTTCTAGCATCACCATTAGCTTCTTTGATCATAGCATCCGCTACATGTCTAGGAAAAAAACAAATGCTCCATCATCTCTGCCAAACTGATTGTATCTTATAATATTTTCATTATCCTTGACAAAGGCCGCTACTCCACCATCAAACAGTCGTTTATGTTGTTCTAAATACTCTTTTGAAAGATAAACTTCTGGATTAGGTCGTAAGATTCCATTTTCCGGATCTGGTTTAATAGCAGTGATAGATTTTATTTGAGCGCTACTCAAATCCGCCTTCGGAAATTCGCTTAATTTGGTCTGCCATTCAGGTGAGAACTGGGAACTACCATTGATTACATCAATTCTGGTTCCTTTTGGAATTTCAGTCCCTCCAGCAAATTTTTCCTTTACCTGCACCAACAACTTCTCCACCATATTTCGATAAATTGTCAAGAATTTCTTGACGTTTCTTTGGTAGACCATCTTTTGCAGTTGTATAATCTTGAATTCGAATATTTCCTGACTCATCAAATCCAATAGCTTTCAATCGAATCTTTTGGTCTTTACCATCCGCGTTATGAGTTTTAACTGTAATATTCGTTTCAACATCGTTATTGTTTAATTTAAATTCTTCAATTCTATTACCTGAAAAGGCCTCATAGGTAGAGAAATTTTTGTTTGGATATGTCATGTTTTTGAGCCACTCAGACATGGACAATGGTTCGTCACGCTCTTTAACTTTCTATCAACATAATTTTGATATTCCAATTCAGTATTTTTAATTTTTAAATGGTGGCATTTTCGCCCACATTAGCAATACTACCAGTGGAAAAAAATCATTATTGTTTGTAAGATTTTTGGTTGGCTATATCACTTCTTTCAAGCCACTCGGTTATGGATAACGGTTCGCTCGCCACTCTTTAACTTTCTATCAACATAATTTCGATATTCCAATTCAGTATTATTAGTTGAAAAATAGAGGTGACTCATCTGTATTTGTCAATACATTTTATACTTTGTGATTTATTTTTGAGCACGTGCCAATCCTGCTCCCCTAGTTTGCCAATACCAAAAACCAATTAGAGACATAGTTGGATCTTCACCCTTCACCACATAATCATACCCCGTATGTAGTAAACCAACTCCATCTCCTATTCCATTTCCTGTTTTATTAACAGCATTGATAATGTCATCAGTAACTCCTGCTGCTTTTAAACCTTTTCCTAAACCAAGTGTACCAAGTGTCCAAAGTGTCTCTACACCAGCCCATATTCTATCATCTGTATCAAGTTCAGTTCCAGCAAGCATAGTGTGTCCTGTTGTCAGCAAAGATATCCTCCTGAAGTAGCTTCATACGCTAACCCTAATGTACCTGCTCCCGACGCAACAAGGGTAGCTCCTGCTACAACTCCTGGACTTGCTGCTCCAAATGAAACTGCACTTGCAATAAGTGAAACTACAATTAAACCGATACCCAGATATGCTTCCAGAGGCTCCAACCATGCTTTTATTATCCTCTTGCCACTGAAAAATGTTTAAGTGAGCTATAATTCCCAGCTTGTTGATACTTAAAAAACATGGATAATAATTCTTCATCTGTCTTGTTACTTAAATAAACGGGGCCATCATCAAGATGTTGTTTTTTTCGAATATTTTACGTAAGTCACTCACACGTTTTAGATAAACTTCTTTGTTGTCTGCTATCGGACTCTGTTGGTAATCTAGCAACTCTGCTAAGGTATAGTACTTGGTTTCAGTGCCTGCTATTCCTTGAGTTTCACTTTTTCATTTTTTTATTACTTGATAGGAAAGATGAGTAGTTGTATAAGGATTGTTACTTCCATTGACACTATTTAACGACTCTAAACTGGCATCAATTCCTGTCGTAAATTTATTATCGATTCTCTCCAACACTTCACTATGAATTCGTGTAGCCAAATTCAGCATTTTTTTCAACTTTATCGTAAGAAGTAGCAAATGTTATTTCTGGCATCTCCTTTCCTAGCTCCGCATCCCCTACTGGACTATAGAGAAAAGACAGCCCTTCATTCTGGACAACTTCTGTAACTTCCTTAATATCTGATAAAGCATTGGTCACTTGAGATCTGGCATAACTGACTGAACCAGTCATCGAACTAGCTTGTAATCCTGCACTAAAATCTGGATGATTAGAATAGTATTTTTGTCATATTTACCTCATTCTTGTTCCGTAGATTCAGGGTTACTTTGGTCAGTAGAGACCGGCTTACCCTGTAAAGCATCTTTGATTTTCTCAAAAGATTCCTTCGGGTTCTTACGAATATAGGCTTGTGTATTCGATAGTTCCTTTTGTTGTTCAGCAGAAATAGGTGACGTAAGAGGTGCCTTCGCATTCAAAATAAAATTGGCAATTTGTATCGCCTGAATATTGTCCATATCAACAAATTCCTTATAAGTATCAACTGCATGTTGGTGGAGAATACTTGCCAATGTTTCCATTTCTTGAGCTTTCACGGTATAGAAATTTAAATCCTTGTCTTTCGATATATACTGTTTAAAAATACCTTCACTGCTTACATCTGGTAGAGCGGTAATTGCGCCAGATATATGTGAAATAGCTTGCCTACAAGCAATCACTATATTATTAGCTTTTAGGATCAACTCTTCCTGTTCATTCAACTCTATCCCAATAGCACCATCACTTGTATTTATTCCTTGTAAGTTCGATTTTGCCATTTTACACTCTCACTTTCATACCTTTAATCAGTGTGTGTTTTAACTCATCAGCTGATACTGAACGAATTCTTTCACGCATTAAATCATATTCAAATAAACCACTATCAGTATTAAAGAAGAGGACATCTCCTGTGATTTTTCCCAATTCCTCTGTCATCAACCGTATCATTTTTTTGAATTTTTATAATAAAATTGCAACTTCATATAAGCGTATGGTTCCCATTCAGCTTTTTAAATAATTTTTCTTTTTCATTTAAATTATGTAAAATTTCATGGTTTTCCATAAGAATGCTTAACAGAGCAATGGTGTTAAAATAATCAATTATAAATTCACCCTCAGCAATTTTTTTAATAATCACTACCATTCGCTTCCCTGATCAATACCAGGAGCGCAATAATAATTACTGTCTATTTGAAAATGATACGAACTTTTTGGCGTACAAGTCTAAAAAAATATCCATAGACTACGAATTCAGGTGTTGGTTGACCATCTTTAACAAGTTCCAAAGCCTCTAAATCTTTATAGCCCTTTTGTAACACCTTCTGTAGCTGTGATTTTTCTATTCTCATCTGAGTTAAGTGGAGGCAATGGGATAAAAGGCAAATCATTAGAATAGTCATTCATCAAGTGCAATGTATATAGTGCTTCAAGAGTTAATTTGGTCATACCTGATCTATCTCCTTTATTACATCTGCTAGGGGATTTGATCTAATAAGCTATCTAAACCTATCACACATATCTTCAATTTTTTTCAACACTATTCATATAATCATTACAATACTGTTTTTAAAATATTTTTTTAAATCAAGATACGTTTGTTTCGCTTCACCTTGCCATTGAGCTTCGTATGATTCCATAATTTCTATTTGAGTTTTAACCTCTTCAAGCTGGAAAAACTGCACTATATAAATCCAATTTAATATTAATTAAATTACTACTGTCATATTTTATTGTTTCAGCACTTCCCCAAGAACCACTACTATCATTGATCCAAGTATTCATTACATCTGCCATACCAAACTCCTTTCATAAGAGCAATTAGAGATAATAATATTCATCAAAAAAACTTACTTTTGCCTTTTAATTCATTTTTTTATCATTAGTAATAAGAATATCGAGCGAGGTAATATAAGTCTCCAAAGTCTCATACATACGTTTAAACGAACTAGCCGATTGTTGGACGTGATTACGATATTCTTCCAATGTTTTAATCTCCGTTGCCAATTTTTCTCTAAAATTTGACAAGTAGCCGTATCCAACATTTCCATCAATTTTACTCAATGTATCTTTAGCAATCTCTATAAAGGCATTTATATGAATAAACTCATTTGAAAAAAATGTAAATTGTGACTTTCTATCGAATTCCTAACTCGCTCATATTTGCTTTTTAGAGCCGTATTGTTCTCAATATTCTTTTTAAGTTGCGCTTCTCTTTCCTTTGATTTAGCCATTGTTTTTTTCACCTCTTTTATTTTACGAAATTCTCTCAATTAAATAGTTGAAATTGAACAGATGAACAGTCTCTTATTCTTTTTTTAAAGATCGCATTTGGTGCATTGGTAGAAGTTCTAAACTCACTTTGAGGTTTTGTAAAGAAAAAGCAAAACTGACAATAATCACCAACAAACTAGAACCAAGTACAAGTAACCTTTTTAAATGCCAATCCCATGGTAAAGGAATTTTTAGCAGTAATACCAGATTGTCTAATCCAGTCTGGATGCTGTCTCATAATTTGATTGGCGACAAATATGGGACGTAAATAAGTGAACAACCCTAAATTTATAACAAATCCTATAACTCTAAAATGATATTTATTAGAATAAGCAACATGATTAACTTCCATAAGGATCATGCCTAGAATCACAATTATAATTAGGAACAATATACCAATTGATCTCCATAGACCTTCTCTACGATAAAGTTTAAGTTCATCAAAAGACATTTCTTCGAATTTTTTTATCCATTTTTTTCTCATTTCGTAATCTTCAATTTCGTCTGAGATGCTTGATAGTGTAAGTATACTTGATCTTCTGGCAAAGCTTCCTCACGACCAATGCTTGTCCGAGTATAGATAGTCTGATCCGACATCTTCATAGCAATCAAAGCTGTATCTAGTTGGGACTTCAAATATTTAGCAGTGTCATTGTAAGCGGAAATAAAGTTCTTATGCATACTGAATACAAAGTGTAATCCTACCTTAAGCCCCTCTTCCATTAATTGAGCAATATCATTCGTGTCTACTCCACTTTCTGATACAAATTGTCCCATATCGGTGATAAAGATATAATGTTCAAAGTCGCCACCATTTTGTCGTGCATATTGAACTTGACTTTGTAATTGTTCAATAACAGATTTAAAATCAGATGTTGACGGAACATAGTTATTAACGCTCGCAACGAATGTTTTATATTCATCGGTTGGATCCAATATTGTGACCTTATGACCTGAAACAGTTTCAATAACTGTCCGAATCATATGTTTTGTAACAAGTGACAATGAACTATCTTTATCAGAGAGCAACATCAAGTGTTTCAGTTTCTTCATTGGAAGTCCAATTGTTTCAACTTCTTCTAATTCAAGACCAACTGGTAGTCTATGATCTTCAATTACTTTTCTAGTAGTTGGCATACTCATAAAGTTCTGAATTGTCAACTCATCTGGCACCATTGGGATTCCTGCTGGGGTGTGGCCAGTCCACATCTCTTTGAGGCTCTGCACTTGGTCACGGAGGTTGTTGATGATTTGGATATCATTGTCTCCTGCGACGGGTAGGGCGAACTGGACGACATCGACTTCGTCACGCTTCATGAGGGCGCGTCCCTTAATGTCTTCCATCGTAGACGCCAGTGGGGTTGCTCCCACGATACCGCGGACTTCAGAGATATCATTTTGTGGCAAGGTCAGCTGATGCTTGAAGTTTGAATAGAGCTGAGCCCGCAGGTTGTTCTGACGGCTAGCTGTGATGATCAAGTGCACACCGATGCTGAGACCTTCACGAGAGATCCGCATGAAGAGCTTGAAGAGGTCTGTCTCATAAGGCTCGTCCTTCATCGACTCATAGCTGTCCATGAGGATGACCATGGTTGGCTCTTGCTTGCCGGTCACTTCACGGTAGAGGGCGATGGTGCCGACCCCATGCTCAGACAGGAGCTTCTTGCGACGATCCAACTCGCGGTTAATGATCCGGATGAATTTCTGGATTTTCTCCGTCTGATCGAGCAAGAGGCTATCGGCCACATGTGGCAATTGAGTCAAGGGTGCTAGACCATTGGTTCCGAAATCCAGCAGGTACATGGTCAGATTTTCCGGACTCTGCTTGCGAGCCAGATCCATTGCGACTGTCTGAAGGAAAGTGGTCTTCCCTGTACCTGGACTTCCGTAAAGGAGGATATTCCCATCTTTTGACAGATCGATAGCAACAGCTTCTTGCTTTTGCGCTTGCGGGATATCGGCAACCCCGATCAGGACGCTTGGGAGCTGTCCGTTTTTGCCAAGCCTCGATCGGCACGACCTTGTCCAACTCATCCAGCGTAATTCGCTCTTTGAGCGGTGGCAACCATGGTTGGGCCACAGTCGCGATGCCTTCTTGTTGGTGCAAGTGATTGATTTCCTGTACGATGACATCCAGCTCTGTTGGCACTTCCTTGATTTCTTCTGCCATATCAAGACCAGAGAGGTCCTGGTTGAGGACTTCGTATTGGCCTAGTTCATTGATCAAGTAGATGGTATGGTCTTCGATCCCTAGCTGGTCCTTTTCAGGCTGGTAGTCTGCTCCAGACCAGGCTGTTTGGAAGAGTTCATAGACTTCGTTGTTCCCCACTTGGAGGTAGGCACGACCGGTCTGTGTGATCTCAGCCGCATCTGCCGTCCGCAGCATCTCCATAGAATCCCCACGGTCTGCCACCTTGAGGGCTAGCTTGAAGCGGGAGTTGGACCAGATCTGGTCATCCACGACCCCAGAAGGTTTTTGCGTCGCAAGGATCAAGTGCACCCCGAGGGAACGCCCGACACGCGCGATAGAGACTAATTCCTTGATGAAGTCAGGTTGGTTTACTTTGAGTTCGGCGAACTCATCACTGATCAAGAAGAGGTGAGGAAGCGGTTCTGTCGCTTCACCCAGTTTAAATTTCTTTTGGTATTGGTTGATATGGTTGACCCCATATTGACCAAAGAGCCGCTCCCGACGATGGATCTCCGCATTAATAGAAGCCAAGGCCCGCATAGACTGGGCACCATCCAAGTTGGTGATGGTCCCAAGCAAGTGAGGCAGATCCTTGAAGAGGTTAGCCATTCCCCCACCCTTATAGTCGATGAGAAGGAAAGCCACATCATGTGGGTGGAAGTTGACAGCAAGGCTCAGGATATAAGACTGAATGGTTTCAGACTTACCAGAACCGGTTGTCCCTGCGATCAAACCGTGTGGTCCATGGGCTTTTTCATGGAGATTGAGGTAGACCAAATCGTCCTTCCCGCGCAGACCAATCGGCACGGCCAAACTTTGGTAAGGAGCATGGCTCTCCCAACGACTCAAGACCTTGAGGTCATTGAAAGTTTCCGCTTGGTACATTTCAAGGAAGGTCACCGAATCTGGAATTGAGCTCTTGAGCTGTTGGATATGCTTAAGAGGGGCTAGGCCACGCGAGATGGCTTCCTTGTCATAGCCTTCAGGGAAGTGATCCAATTGGAAGTCAAGCTCTCGAAGAACCCCTTCTTGCAGGAGCAATTGCCCTTGGTTGCGGTCCTTGATAGAGATAACCGTTTGGATATTTTCGGAAAGAGATGAGAGCACGTCTGCCACATAGATAATGGAGCAGCCCAGCTCTGTCGGATCCTCGCGGAAAAACTCCATGATGACATGGTCCAAAATCAAGGTCTCATCGGTGATGAGGACCACATAATGAGGGTGGAAGATCTTGGTGTCATTGGCTTTTTCTTCCTCTTTTTGCGCCTTGCGGAGTTTGAGGATTTGGTTGAGACTGTTCAAGACCTGATCGCGTGTCCGCTGATTGTAGACAAAGCTACGGACATTCATATCTTGCAGAGTCGCATGAGGCAACCAGCGCATCCAATCCCAGCTTTCTTTTTCCTCTTCTGGAATGATCGGAATAATAGTCAGATCATGATAAGAGTGAAAGACAGCCAATTGAGCAACCAGGAGTTGCAACTGCTCTAGCACGATAGGACGAGGCCGACATACCCTACAGGCCCTCGATTAAGGCTAGCTACAATCGGAAGATTGTCGATTTTTGATGAGCCTGGAACAGTGCATAGCCTTCTTCTTCCAAGGCATCTTTCTTCCCACTGCGTTCTTCCTGACCATATTTGAGCTCATAGCTGGTTGGAACCTTGCCCAAGCCCAAACGATAGGCCAAAAAGTCAAAATGAAGCGGTGTTTTTTCGTAGATCCGTGAGTCATAGCGTTTGACCATCTTGGTCAAGTCTTCGATCGCTGGGAAATGGTAAAACATGCCTTCTCGTTGCTTCCGAGAGAGCTGTTCCAAGTCCTTGGCCTTATCCTTGAGATAGAGATGGTAGAGCTCCACGCGCTCTTTCTTGTCTTCTTTGTATTTCTTACGATTCTTGAAGAATCCTTGGACCGAAAAGATCACACTAACCACAGACATGGATACCGTCGCGATGATATAGAGCCCCCGTGGTTGGAAAATGGTGATCAAGAGGGTCACCCCAACCATGATGAGGGGTGGCATGATCAACTTCAAGAGTTCATCTGATGGCTTTTGAGGCTCAGCTCCCGGAGGATTGATCAAGATCTTGTCTTCTGAACTCCGGTAGATGATCCGCGGAGACCGGTGGTACTCTGGATAGTCCTTGTAAAAGTCATAGCGTGAATGCAAACGCGGCACTAGATAAGGACTTACTTCGACAGCCCCTTCCACGCCAAATTCTTCTGGATAGAGCTTAAAGGTCACATCTCCAATGGCAAGTTCATCCCCAAAGGCCAATGGAAAAGTCGCTTCACTGACGAGTTTGTGGTTATGGTAGAGTTTTCCGGATAAGAGCTGGCAAGTCCAAGTCTGCTCTTTTTTCACAAGGAGAAAGCGTACTGGATAGTGCAAGCGCACATCCGCACCCTTTTCATCTGCTACAAGGATCTCTTCCTTGTCTAGCAGTTCATAGGTATGGACTTCTCCTGTCGCCAAGTAGCAGACTACATCCCCAAGGATCGTACTATTTTCAAGCACACCCTTGTCTTCACCATACTGGTAGAAGATTTCTCCTTGACTCCATTGGAAATGAAGGGGATTTTCTTGCGAAGCCAGGGTCAACTGAGCTGTTTCTTGATTCGATACGGTCGCTGTTTTCCCCTCTTCTAGCGCTAGCTCATAGCGAAAACCTTTTTTATAGAGTATGATACGTTTTTTCATAGACTACTCCTTGTGGTCGCTAGACTCAGTCGAGCTTGCAGTAGTAGAAGACGAGCTTTCTGTTGAGGAGCCTTCTGTAGACGAAGCCGTTGTTGAGCTACTAGTGGAAGCTTTGGTTTCATCTGTCTCCGCTTCCAAGAGTTTAGAGCGGGCATCCCAGTATTTCTTGTATTCACCCTCAAGCTCAGAGAGTTTTTTCTCGCGCTGTTCACCAGAGAGTTTTTCGCTATCACGTGTCGCCTTGATTTCTTTACGAAGGGCATAGATGATCAAGTCTGAATCGTCGATCCGCTTGGCTGTATCCAGCGCTTGGGTAAAATCATGACGTCCGATATAGATCCAGTAGTGGAGATAGAGGCTATCTGACTTGAGCGTGACGTTATTGAGGATGACCTTCTTTTGGTCTTCTGAGAAATTCAAGCCTTGCAAATAAGACGTCGCCAACTCATATTTCTGTGTCGTTGGAAGACTGCTTGGAGCTACTCCTCCAACTCATCGATCACACCGGTATAGTCTACCTTGAGATAGGCTGTATCCGCTTGAAGCAACTTTTCTTTAAAGGGTGCTTGGAAAAAGACCAAATAAATCAAGGGCAAGAGTAAGAGGGCCACTACAGCTGAAAGCCAAACCGTTGCCAACTTAAAGATTCGGTGTTGACGACTTGAAACCAAGGTCAAGGTCTTTTCTTCCTCTTCCTTGCGTTCTTGGTAGGCTTTCTCTAAGAGAGCTTTCATCTCTTCTAGACTAGCGGCATCACGGATTTCCACCAAGAAATCTGGCAGATCTTCTAATTCAAGCGTGCCTTGATAGAGCTCCATGAAATCCCAGTCCCCAAAAAGAGTGACCGCATAGCACTTGGCCTGACGCAAGAACTCAACCTGATCCCACTTGCGTGGCACCATCATTCCCGGAACCCCGCGGTAAGCGATCTTGACTTGCGCATCCTTGGTCACAAACAAATTGATGGGATGCAACATAAAGGTCACCGGAAGCTCCAATGCTGGCGCCAAATCCAAGACATTGATAGCTAGACGCAGACGGTCTGAAACCGGTAATGCCTGGATTTCTTCAGCACTCAAGCCCAGAGCATCTGTCTGATAGGTCAGATGAATCTGGTCTTGATCCGCTGTCATGCTTTGCTCTAAAAACAAGGGATGATGGAGATCCAAAATCCATAAATTGCGTAAATCCTGACTATCCACTTCTGAACGCTTAAGGTCCAGCCGCCAGCTCGTTTCTTCTTTTTCAAAACGGAAGACTTGTTCTTCCAGTGTAAATTGTTCTTCTTTCACCTTACCACTCCTCAATCTCGATCAGATCACCACTCGTGATCGGATACTCCTGTACCACCTTGCCTTCATCCAGCAAGATGCCTTTATTTACCACGCGCAACTGATACTTGCTTCTAGGCTCCATGGCAGACCCAAAGATCTGATCCAATTCCCGAATCAAGCGTCGCACCTCCATCCGCGTTGGGATTCGGAGGTCATGGCTTGCACCATTCATACGGAAGGTGACATTGATATGTTGGTCCATTTAGGCCTCTTTTCTATAGATTCGATAGGAAATATAGCCAGCAATCCCAAAGAGAAGGGCACTCCAAGCCAGCATTTGCAAGGCTGGAATAAAATCCGACAGGCTAGCCGAATTGTCCTCCACATTGGACTCGAATTTAGATAATTTTTGATTTTCAGGCTGGAACAGGTCCGCTTCAGGCCCTGTTTTTTTCTTTCCCTTTATAGCAGAAAACAACTGGCCGTCAGAATCGGTCAATTGTTTCTCTTGCTTGCGTTTTTCATCTGCTAATTTTTTCTGATCCTTCTCATTGAAAAGAGACTCAGTCGCATCCAATTGGCCCCCAAGTGTCTTTTCCTGCTCTGTCTCAAGACGTGAGTTGTTGACCTGCAGACGATTATCAATAAAATCATCTGCAGAAACAACAACCGCTGGCAAGAGACTTAAGACAAAGAGAAGATACATCATTTTTTTCATAGCTTGATTCAATTTCCTTTGTTTGAGTAAACTTCTTAGGAATGAAGATATTGGCAACCGCCAAAAGTCCGAAGAAGACCAACAATCCGAAGAAGACGCCGATACCGGCTGTTTGTCCATCAAAGTAACCCGCAAACTGTCCTTCTAAAATAGAAAGGAGGTTGACATTTTTCACCAGTGCTGGAAGGCCTGACAAGGTCGCGGTCGTTCCGATCGCGCTTGATAGGTAGACATAGCTGATCAACATGAAGAAGGCCAGTCCCATTCCAATCACACGGAAGTGTTTCAAGAGAAGGTATTGTAGTTGTACCAAGACAAAGCTTGCTAGAACCGCTAAGAACACCCATGAAGGTACATATTCACGACCAACAGAGAGTTGAATACTTGAAATCATTCCGATCACCAGTCCAAGGATGAGAGAAAGTCCCACAAGGACACCGACAGACAAGAGATCTGATTCTTGCAAACGATCCAATTTGAAACGATCCTTAACCTTGCGAATGATTGGTTGAGTCGCAAAGAGATAAGCTGTAAAGAGACTCAAGACTTCCAACATAAAGATCCAGATAAATGGACGGTAGACGTTGATGGTCGCTTTCACAGAAGACGATTTCTCTGCAACTGGATTTGACAAGAAGTCGAGCAAGACTTCATTCGGCACTCCGTTTTCATAGGCATTGTTGAAGACCTTACGGAAGGCTTCGACGAAGTTCCCATTTTCAGACAATTCCTTGTCGAATTCACCCATCAAGCTCTCTGCATTGCTAGACAATTTCTCTGTATTGCCTTGGGCTTTTTCCAATTCTTTGTTCAATTGGCTAAAGATTTCATTGGTAGAGTTAGCAGCTTCTACATTGCTACGAGATGAGCTCTTAACGCCTTCTGTCGAGCTCAATAATGACGTGTATTCAGAACCAAGAGCTGACAAATCTGCATCGGTCTTGGTTTGAGCCTGTGTCACTGTTTCCTGCGCTTTTGAGATCTCTTCTAGGCGTCTTTGAAGGTCTGCATACTGCTTCAATTGATCGTTGATATTTTGGGTTAGATCCTTGTTGGTGTTTTCGATTGCTTGAAGATTTGCCTGCAATTGTGGTCCCAAGTCTTGCAACTGTTTAAGGGTACCATCTAACTGGGCTTTCACACTCTTCGTTGCATCCCCAGATTCATCCGTTTCAATACTCTTACGGTAGTCCTTCATGTTACTGGAAACGGCAGCCTTCACGACATCGACCAAAGCATTTGTCAAATCCATATCTTCGATCGGATCATAGAGCGAATGACGATCTCCCTTGTCATCTTTTGGATAGTAAGCATCGATCAATGCTCCCGCGCGTTGATAATCCAGGGCGATTTCACTAGCTTTCGATGCATAGTTAGCGACAGCTGTTTCAAGTCTTCTGCAGATACAGTCACACTGGTTGAAGAAACTCCATTCACAAGGACTTCAACATCAATCGCGCTTGGCATAGCTCCTCCATCTTCAACAAGGTGAATTTGAATTTGTTTGCCATCTTTCAGTTCGACTTCCTGCTCACCACTGCCTGCATAAGTCTGTCCATCATAGGTCCAGGTATCAACCTTAACTCCTGCAGGTACTTGAATGCTAACTTTTTGTTTTCCAGATTTAGCATTGAGAACATTCGCAACTGCCGTTAATTTAGCATCCACTTCAGCGACCCAATCGTTTCAAGTCATCTGCGTTCCCTTTTGCTTGCCCCTTCGTTCCAGCAAAAGCACTATCAAAATCAATCGCTGCGTTGAGATTCCCATACTTATTCAGATTAAGACTAGCAGGATCTAAAGACGGAAGTTTTTCAATTGCTTGACGAATGTCATCATCCGCTTTATCTCGAGCCTTGCTGATAGTTTCGATTTTTGGCTTTTCCAAGCAAGGTACGAAGAGTGACTTTGTCTCCTTCTTTTAGACCATAGTAGTCAAGGATCTTCGCTTTTACAGAAGACTCGATGTTCTTTTCGTGCTCATCTAATTTGTCGCGTTCTGCCTTGATCCCTTTTTCGAGGTCTGCCACACGATCATTCACATCTTTTGTCAAGCCTGCATAAGTCTTGGTACCTGAAGCATCTCCTTCTGTTTCAGTTGGTTGACTCAATTGTTTGGTAATTGCTTCTTGGTTTTGTTGTAGATTCTTATACAACTCTTGGGTCTTTTCACTGACAACAGACTGGTTCATAGACATCAGCTGGTTCATGAACTCTTCATGGCTGATCTTGTCCTCAGAGCGTTGTTTGATCAATGTGTCGAAGTTTTGACCGTACTGATCCTGAGATTGGGTCAATTGATCAAAAGCCTGTGTATAAGACTCAGGACTGTCTTCAAAGCATTGTTCGACTCGACAGAAGACGTAGACAAGCTATAGAGACTTGGAAAGATATTCTTCGAATCTAAAGCCGAATCCAGCAAGTTGCTTCGGTATGAACCAATGTTGGTAGATTGAATTTTGTTACTTGTTTCCACGTTCTTCTGAGCTGTATAAAGGTTGCTCAAAAATGCTGACCATATACATATCAACCAACTGGCTATTCAAGTCTGAAACGATATCTTTAGCGACTTTATTGGCCTCGTTTTTCAACCTGAGAATTTCCAATGCATTGACCTTATACGTCACCGTGGTCTTCTCTGCATTAACCGCATTCACTTCCAAGACCTTCTCTGAGAAGTCACTTGGAATGACAATCATCAACTGGTACTTGCCATCTGCAAGCCCTGACTCAGCGGCTCCACGAGGGAGTACAGACCAGTTTTGCGAATTATCCCGTTCGATATTCTTTACATAGCTAGCCCCAAGGTTGTATTCTTTATCATTCAGTTTGACCGCTTTGTCTTCATTGACAACCGCAATATTAAGCTTGGTGTTTTCTGTCGTTTGTACGGTCTTGGCTTCGTTTTGCTTTTGGTCCTTTTGAACCGTCGTATAAAGACCCACTACAGATCCCATCAAAAGGAGCACAACTGCACTCTGACCGATGTATTTTAACCATTTTTTCTTTTTCACTTCTATACCTTTTCCTTTTTCTAATTCATAGATACAAAATAGGGGTTAGGAATTAAGAATCTAACCCCTATTTTCTATATATCAAAAGACAAAAGGGTGATCTACCTACAAGAAGTAAGATCACCTTCAAGACCATCTTAGTGGATTTGTGCAGCGATATCTTGGTCAGTTTGTTCAACGATATCAGCAACTTTGATCAATTGAGCATTGATGTCTTCCAACAATTGAGCGAACTGTTTGATTTTTGGAGACAATTCGTTGAATTGTGCTTCAAAGCTATCAAATGCAGATCCATCCCAGTTTGCATCGATGACTTGTTGTTCATGAGTCAAAGTGTTAAGGATTTGATCGATTTCTTGAGAACCTTGTGAATAGCGTTGAGCTGATTGACGTAGTTCTTCTGGAGTTAATTTAATTTGAGCCATATGTTTTCTCCTTTTGGGCTGATACCCTTATATTTTTTTCATAAACAATACATTTAGTACGAATTAGTAAAAATCCAAAAACTGTATATTTACCTTTTCACTCCCTATTTGTATTATTTACTTAAAAGATATCTTAATGAAATATTGCGAGAAAGTCAAGTTTTTGAGCCCTCAACTGATAAAATATTGTAACTTTGTTACATTTTTGAAATAATTTGTTATACAAACGTAACATATATCTGAAATTCCTTTGCCCCAGTAGTCTCCAACTAGTATTATTTCTGATAAGAAAAGAAGACACTCTGTCCTGTTATATTAACTCGACACATAGATAAAAAAATGTTGATTTTAGGTTATTTTAGATACAATCTTTGATGATTTTTGTATATTTTTTTCATTTTTAAAACTTTTATGGTATAATGAAACCTGTTCAAAAACTTGTTTTCATACAAGATCGAACACCATTAACCTATAAGGAGTATATATGAAAAAATTTCTACTTGTCTCTGTCTGTCTACTAGCTCTTACCGCTTGTAGCCAAGGCCAACAAGGCAAAGGGACTACTAACGCTTCTTCCAAGCAAGAGGCCACTCAAAACAAAAAGGAGCAAGTCCAAACCAAGACCTTTTGTTAGTGACCTCGGTGATCACCACCAAAACAAAAATTCAAATTGGCTACAAGAATGAGGAAATTGTCTCTTTTACTTTCCTTAGTTTTGAACCCATTTCCTCAGATTTGCAAGACATGGATCTTCCTGAATTAAAGGAAATCTACCAAGAAGAATTAGAACATAGCGATATCTATAAAACCTTAAATGGTAAGCCTGGACTTAGCTTTCGCATTCAAATTTCAAAAGATAAACAATCCTATGCTAAAGTCTTACAGGCTGACTTCTCAAAAATCAAGAAAGATGAGTTTGCTACCATCTACGGAGATCAAGGGAGGAAGAAAGAGCTGAGTTCAAGAAATACCTCAATGGCAAACCTCAAGATCTCTTTTACCTATTTCAAAGATCAAGGTCTCAAAGAAGAAAAAAATAAAAAGAGCTTCCTGAGTTTCATCACCACACTGGTGAGGGCTCAGAAAGCTTTTTCTTATTTGTTCAAGATTGAAAGGGTTTCAAGGAGATTGTCCGCATGAACTTCGATGGTATCTCCTGTTGCTTTTATTTTCACTTCTACGATACCTTCTGCTGCTTTTTTACCAACTGTTACACGGATTGGAAGCCCAATCAAATCACTATCACTGAATTTGACACCAGCGCGTTCATTTCGGTCATCCACCAAGACTTCGTAGCCTTTATTCACCAAGGCTTCTTCGATCCGGTCGGTCAAAGCAAGACTCGCTTCATCCTTGACATTGACTGGAATCAAGTGCACATCAAATGGCGCCAATTCTTTAGGGAAGTTAATCCCCCAAGCGTAACGATATTCCCCTTTTGGAGTCTTATTGACAAAGAGGCGTGCATGTTGCTCCATAACGGCTGAAAGAAGACGGCTGACACCGATTCCGTAGCATCCCATGATGATTGGAACCGCACGACCGTTTTCGTCCAAGACATCTGCTCCCATGCTAGCGGAGTAGCGTGTGCCGAGTTTGAAAATGTGACCGATTTCGATCCCACGCGCAAAGTTCAAGACCCCTTTCCCATCTGGTGAGATTTCGCCTTCACGAACTTCACGGATATCGACGTATTCTGCAGTAAAGTCACGTCCTGGGTTGACACCAGTCAAAGTGGTAGCCTGTTTCATTGGCACCGACTACTGCATTGCGGCTGTCTTGGACCTTGCGGTCTGCGATAATCTTAACATTTTCAGGAAGATCTACTGGACCGAGAGAGCCAAAATCTGCTCCTAATAATTCTTTCACTTCCACTTCGGTTGCCGGTTCAAAGAAATCTGCTCCGAGGTAGTTTTTCAACTTCACTTCATTGAGCTGATCATTACCTACGAGAAGGGCAACAACAGGCTCACCATCTGCGACGTAAACCAAAGTCTTGATCGTAGCTTCTTCTGGAACATTCAAGAATGCAGCTACTTCATCAATCGATTTGACACCTGGTGTTTCCACGCGTTTTACTTCTTCTTCCGCTACAACACGGTTACTTGGCTTGTATTCGTTCGTCGCCATTTCCAAGTTGGCAGCATAGGTTGATTCACTTGAATAGGCAATGGTATCTTCCCCAGAAACCATCCATTTGAGCAATTCTGCTTTTGATTTCTTCTTGCACTTCTGCTGGGATCTCATCAAAGGAAGCCACCGATTTGTCTAAAACAACCCAACGATCCAAGTCTGTACGAGCAGGTGTAACAGCCATAAACTCTTGGCTATCTTTTTCCGCCCTATGGCACCACCATCACCGATGATGGCTTTGTAGTCGATGCCACTGCGGGTGAAGATCCGCTCATAAGCTGCTTTGTATTCATCGTAAGTGACATCCAAGCTATCGTAGTTAGCATGGAAGCTATAACCGTCTTTCATGATGAACTCACGGGTCCGAAGAAGACCGTTCCGTGGGCGTTTTTCATCGCGGTATTTTGGTTGAATTTGGTAGAGATTCAACGGCAATTGTTTGTAAGATTTTACTGAGTCGCGCACAATAGCGGTAAAGGTTTCTTCGTGAGTTGGACCTAAGATAAAGTCAGAGCCTTCACGGTTTTTCAACTTATAAAGGTCTTCCCCGTAAGTTTCGTAACGACCAGATTCACGCCAGAGATCCGCACTCAAAAGGGCTGGAGCAAGCATCTCTACTGCTCCAATTTTTTCGAATTCTTGGCGCATGATGCCTTTTGCTTTTTCAATCACTCGATTAGCTAGTGGCAAATACGAATAGACACCAGCTGATACTTGGCGAACATAACCTGCACGCAACATCAAAGCATGGCTAATGACTTGAGCATCGCTTGGCATTTCGCGAAGCGTTGGAATCAACATTTTACTTTGTTTCATGGACAATATCCTTTTCTATTTCAAAAATAATTTCATAATATCATTCCAGGTGACAGCAATCATCAAAATAACCATTACAGCTACACCTGCAAGCGTCATATAGGTTTCTACTTCTTGTTTCAGTGGCTTTCTCCGGACGACCTCGATCAAATTGATCAAGATTTTCCCGCCATCCAAAGCCGGAATCGGGATTAGATTGAAGATCCCAATATTAATAGAGAGCATGGCCATAAGAGACAAGACTGCCGGAATCCCTAATTGAGCAGCTTGTGAGCTGGCATTGTAGATGGCAACCGGACCACCCAGTTTATTGAGACTAAAGTGGAAATGATATCTTTCAAAGCTCCCAGAATCCGTGTCGCTGTATTCCAGGTATCTGTAAAACCAGACAAGAGTTTATCCACAAATCCTGTCTTGAGGCCGTTTGTCACACCCAAATAGTAACGATTCCCTGACTTGGTTGGCTTCACTTTGACTTCTTTTTCTTGGCCGTCTGTCTTGACTTTCAGGGTCAATTCAGGAGCCGTCTTGCTGTCCTTGGTTGCTTTCTCGACAGCATCTGTCAGCTCATCCCAGTTGCTAACGGTATCGTTATTGACTTGAAGGATCTGAACATTGCTTTTAACACCAACCTTAGCTAGCGCCCCATCGGGTGCCACCTGAACATTGTTGCTGTAGTAATCAATCGCACCACCGCGCATAAAGGCTAAGAGTGAATAGACGACAATACTGAGGATAAAGTTGTTCATAGGACCCGCAAAGTTGGTGATCAACCGTCCCCAAATGCTGGCATTCTGATACTGAACATCTCTCGGCGCAATCCGCACTTCTGTCCCATCTTCCTCAACAATAGTCGCATCATGATCGACATCATAAGTCTTGGTCTCATCGAGAACCAAGCCCGTGATTCTAATTTATCTTCAAAGTCAAACTGGGTAACATTCATGGGAAGGGCTGTCTGATCCAGATTCTTTCCTGAAAGATTGATCCGGACGACCTTACCAGCCTCATTTAGCGTCAAGCTGACAGGCGTTCCGGTTTTAATCTCAGTTGTGTCCTCACCCCATCCAGCCATACGAACATAGCCACCTAAAGGTAGAATGCGAATCGTATAGGCTGTTCCATCTTGACCAATATGGGCAAAGATCTTTGGGACCCATCCCGATCGAGAATTCTCGCACCAGGATGCCCGATTTTTTTGCAAAATAGAAATGACCAAACTCGTGAACGAGAACGATCACTCCAAAAATAACAATAAAGGCAATAAACTGCATCGTTCTATACGTGGTTTCCTTTCTATCTCTTCTGTCTTAGAACAAGCCCAAGAAATGCATCAAGGGAAAGACAAAAATCAAACTATCAAAGCGGTCTAGAACACCACCATGTCCTGGAATAAATTTCCCAGAATCTTTCACACCGAAGTGGCGTTTAATCGCACTCTCTACCAGATCTCCAAACTGACCTGCGATACTAAAGAGGATGGTAAAGAAGATCATAGCAAGAAAACCATGTCCACCCGCCACAGAACGATCCACGATCATATAGATCACAGTTACCGCAACTGCAGACAAGATTCCCCCAAGACTGCCTTCAATCGTTTTATTAGGAGAAACCGCAGGCATGAGCTTGCGTTTCCCAAACCGACTTCCTACTAGATAAGCACCTGAATCTGTAGCCCAAACAATAAAGAGGGCTAAAAGAACCTTATCAATACCAGCAATTCGCGCATCTACTAAGGAATGGAAACCAAGTCCAACATAAAAGCTAGACGCAATGGGATAGACCACATCTTCATAATTGTAATTCTGAGCAAGAACAGTTGTTCCCATGAGAATCAAGACAACCAAACCATAAGCAATCATATTGCCATCTGCTGGAAGGTAAGGGAGGTAGTCCTCGATCGGCAACGTCAGGACGAAGGCAGCTAACATGGCCAGCGCTCCTTCAAAGGTCGCTGTCTCAAGCCCCTTCATCTTGAGCAATTCATGAACCCCTAGCATGGCGATCAAGCCAATCACAATCTGGAAGAACACCCCTCCAACCATTACTGTTGGAATGAAAAAGAGCAGGGCAATTCCTCCAAAAATCACACGTTTTTGTAAATCTTTCGTCATCATCTTCTCCTAAACACCACCAAATCTCCGATGGCGATGGCTATATTCTACTATGGCACTTCGTAGTGCTTCCTCTCCAAAATCTGGCCACATCACATCTGTGAAATACAACTCACTGTAAGCAGCCTGCCAAGGAAGGAAATTACTCAAACGGATCTCTCCGCTGGTACGAATAATCAAATCCGGATCCCTTAGGACACGTGGCAAACTCTCGGTATAGAGAGAATCAGCGATCATCTCTTCTGTGATATCTTCTGGGCTAAACTTCGCATCCAAGACTTCTTGGGCGATCTGCTTCACGGCCTGGGTGATCTCAGCACGTCCACCATAATTGAGCGCGAAATTCAGGATCAAACCTGTATTGAGATGGGTCATCGCTTCTGCTCTTTCCAAAGCCTCCAGCGTTTCTTTTGGTAATTTCTTGGTATCACCGATCATTTGAATCTTGACATTATTGCGATGCAATTCGGGGACGAAACGACCATAAAACTCAACCGGCAAGTGCATGATGAACTTGACTTCATCTTCAGGGCGTGTCCAGTTTTCGGTCGAAAAGGCATAGACAGTCAGGACCTGAACCCCCATATTTTTTGCTGCAATCGTCACTTCTTGGAGAGCTTCCATCCCTGCCTTATGACCGAAGACGCGCGGTTGCATCCGCTTTTTCGCCCATCGACCATTGCCATCCATAATGATCCCAATGTGTTTCGGGACTTCTAAAGGTATCTCGATTTTTTCTTTTTTCTTAAAACGAAACATGTTTTTCTACCTATTTCAATATTTATCGCTTCATTATACCATAAATCCCCATAAAATAGGGACTCTGGCCTCTTTTTTGAACCAGCAGGACTTTCCTTCATCACGTCGTCCTATTTGCCCACCAAAAAAGAGGCCTTTGCCTCTTCTTTGATGATTATTCTTCGATGGCTGAATCGGCATCTGAGCTAGCGCCTTCTGTAGCAGTAGCTGAGATTCCTTCTGATACAGGAAGAACTGTTTTGATCGCTCCCAATTCAAAGGTCAGGTAGACACCATCAACATCCAAGACAACGGTCTTGCGATCTGTATCGACTTCATCGATGGTTCCGTACAAGCCACCAATCGTGATGACTTCATTTCCTTTTTGAAGTTTATTCAAACTTTCCATCCGTTTTTGATACTGTTTCTTTTGGCTACGGCTCATGAAGTACATCAAACCGACCATAAGAACGAGCATAATTAGCAAACTTCCGCCTTGCATATGTTTCTCCTTTAATTTTCATATATGCTATACTATATCAAATTTCGCCCGTCTTTTCAAGTTTTCCCATCCTCTTCAAGTAAAATCAGACTCCAGTCTCAGAGAAGAGGCAAGTTTTGATGAAAAGAAAAACCACGAAAAAGTGGGCTACTGACTAGTCAATCGTAATGCCATACTTTTTCATGATTCTCATCATACCAATCAATCAAGGCCAATGCCGTTTGATAGGTAATATTTTTGATTTTTACTCGTTCCTTCGTCAAAGTCGCCAAGCTCATTTTTGCTGATGTTTGTTTCAGTTGCGACACGATAGCTCGTCAAGCGACCGTCAACCATCAGTTGAACAACGGCTTCCACTTTTCTGTATTCGGGAGTTGAGTAGATATCAATTGTATTGCTCATCTTACTTCCATTCCTCAAATTTTATTCTTGTATAGATTATATACTTATTTTCTTTATTTATTAATAATTTTGCTCAAATTGGATTAATTTCACTAATTATTGATGTTTTTTTAGCTCAAATAGGAGGATTTTGGCCTTATACGGCGAATAATTTCCCCCAGGTGGGAAGAAAAAATAAAGACTGCTATATGATAGCAGTCTCTATTTTTCACAAACTAATTCGCCTTAATCTGCTTGTTTATCAGCGTTTTCTTCCTTCTTTGTGTCTTTTTCTCTAATCACAAGGACACCATCTTCCATGTCTGCTTCGAGATGTTTGGCATCCAAGTTATCCAAGTGGAAGTCTGTGACTTTGTCACGGATTTGTTGTTCAACTACCCGACGGAGTGGACGAACACCCATGACTTCATCATAACCTTCTTCAGTCATATATTCTTTGGCTGCATCGCTCACTGCCAAGTCGATTTCTTTCTTAGAAAGGGTCTTATTGACATCTACCAACATCAAATCAACAATCTTAGAAAGATCTTCCTTGCTCAAGTGTGAGAATTCAATGACAGCGTTGAAACGGTTCAAGAATTCTGGACGGAAGTAAGGTTTCAAACGATCCATGAGTTCTGGTTTATCCGCATCTTCTGTCAAGTTAGCTTCGTAACCAAATCCAGCGTTTGAAGTGGCGATAATCACAGTGTTCTTGAAGTTGACCGTGTTTCCTTGACCATCTGTCAAACGACCATCATCCAAAACTTGAAGGAGAAGGGTGATGACTTGAGGATCCGCCTTTTCAATTTCGTCAAGAAGGACGATAGAGTAAGGGTTACGGCGAACACGTTCTGTCAAGGTATTGCTGTTATCATCGTAACCAACATAACCAGCTGTTGTACCAATCAATTTAGAAACGGCTGTGCGGTCGCTGTATTCTGACATATCCAAACGGATGATAGCATCTTTGGTTCCGAACATATCAAGAGCCAATTGTTTAGCCAACTCAGTTTTACCAACACCAGTAGGACCTACAAAGAGGAAGCTACCGATTGGACGGTTCCCTTCGTCAAATCCTGCACGGTTCCGACGGATAGCACGTGCCACTGCTTCAACGGCTTTATCTTGACCGATAACCTTAGTTTTGCAAACGGTGACCCATATCTTTCAAACGTTCAATATCAGTTGCACCCATTTGAGACACTGGAATACCCGTCATCCGTTCTACTGATTCAGCCACATCGTTGATTGTTGCTGTTACTTTATGGTCTTCCGTATGGTTTTCAATTTTCTTTTCAAGTTCTTCGATACGAACTTTTGCTTTCAAAGCTGCTTCGTAATCTTCTTTAGTCATGACTTCTTCTTGTTTGGTTTTTTTCTTCTTCAATTTCATGTTCCACAGCATGGACATCTGTTACTGGATGTTAGGGTGCCAAGTGAGCAGCCTGTCACATCGACCAAGTCAATGGCCTTATCAGGCAAGCTACGTTGTGGAATGTATTGGATCGAATAATCAACCGCGCTTTCAAAAACTTCATCTGGCAAGATGACATTGTGGTGTTTTTCATAAAGATCACGGATCCCTTGGAGGATCTTGAAAGTATCTTCAGCTGATGGAGCATTGACTTTCACTTCGTTGAAACGACGAGCAAGAGCCGCATTCTTCAAGATAGTGTTACGGTATTCATCTTGAGTCGTTGCCCCAATGACTGTCAATTCCCCACGTGAAAGAGCAGGTTTGATGATATCCGCAAGACCTTTAGATCCTTGACCATCACCTGTGCTACCTGCACCAAGAATTTGATGGATTTCATCAAAGAAGAGAATGACATTTCCATAGCCTTGACTTCTTGGATCAGATTTTTGAATATTTTTCTTCAAAGCTACCACGGTATTGCGTACCAGCTTCTAGACCAGAAATATCAATCGAGATGATTTCTTTATTCTTGATAGCAGCTGGAACATCCCCATTCACAATAGCTTGTGCCAAACCTTCTACAACTGCTGTTTTACCAACACCGGCATCACCTACAAGGACAGGGTTGTTCTTGGTACGACGAGACAAGATTTCAGCAGTTTCTTGAATTTCTTTATTACGTCCGATGACCGGATCCAATTTTCCTTCACGAGCTTCTTCGGTCAAGTTGCGACCAAGTTTTGCAAGGATCCCATCTTGTTTCATTCCTTTACCTTGATGGTGTTGCACTTGCTCGCTTCCTTCATTTGGAAGTTGACCAGTTTGGCGGTAAATAGCGAATTCTTCAGGTGTCACTTCACGACCGTTGATCATGTAGCGACGGCTTTCAGAACGAAAACCACCCATGTTTCCCATTAGTTGATTGAAAAGATCATCCATATTGTTAAAGTTGTTATTCATATTGTATACCTCTAATTTACATAATTTTAATTCATTCTTGAAAAATTAGCAGACCAATTGGTTTGCTGTTTGATTGTTTACATAATTTTAATTCATTTATTTAATAATAGCCCTACAGGCTAACAGTTTCTATTTTTTTCCTTTTTATCAATTAGTTGTCTTAATTCTGGAAATAGCATATCACCATCTCCTTTCCACTATTGATATTGTAAACCAGTAGGTTTTTCCCAACCTCTTTTTTGTTTACATAAATTATTATAACGCAAACGAATTTCTTTGTCAACGCTTTTTACATAATTTTTAAAAAATTTTTTAAAAAAATCTGGATGTCACTCCAGATTCCACATTTAAATAGAAGTCCTTGGCTAGATAGATTTAAATTTCCCAGCTTTTTCTTGAATAGCCGTCTGTACGTTTTTAGCAAATTGACCCACCATGGACTGATCCAGTTGTTTTCCAACTACCTGGACGTCTTCTTCGGCTACTGTTGTAATCGCAGTCAATTCCTCATTGTAACGTTTCGCAACTCCTGCCTTGCAGGCCAATAAAACAGGCGCATAGACAACCCGTATTAATTCTTTTTCAAGTTTCTTTGCGACTTTCGATGATCCTCATCTTATCTTTCATATCTAAATCAAAAAAATCTTTAACTGGACTATCACCCATACTTCCTCCTCTTCTATACTATGAAACTTTATCTTGTGCAAACTCCTCTTCCAGTTGGCGTCTATCTTTCCGGTAGGATTGCCATAAATTCTCTTCCTCGATTTCGATCTGTTTTAAGGCTACTTGTGCAGCTTCTCTAGCTTCGAGATCATACTCTTCGATACAGCGATGGAGGGACTCCCATCCACAACTGACATCAACTTCCTGCTCTTGTAAGAAGGAAGCTGCCATCGCAAACTCTTCTTCCAGCATCTGGGTGAAGAGCTGCTGTTTTCTTTCCACTAAGCAACGCTTTTCATCTAACTCCAAGCGCGCTTTTTGGAACTCTCTTTCCAAGTGATCTAGTTTCTTTTCCTTTTTGAAAGAGTAGATGAAATTAATAAGCTAGTTGTTCCCACTGGTTCATTTCTCCTGCTATTTCTTGATCTTTTGTTTTTAAGAGTTCAATTCCTGCATTCACTTGCTCGTTTAAAGCATGGAATTCATTCGATAAGGACTGATATGCAGCCAAACGATTGTCAAACTTTTCTCTTACTTCAGTGACAATTGTTTGCTTTGTTGCACCAGCCTGTGCATAGGCCTCTTCTACTTCCGCAAGATTGAGAATGAAGCCTTTCGGAACGGTATGTAATACTTTCTCCAAAGCTTCTAAATCTGTATCCAGTTGTGCCTTAGATTTCTGAGCTTGCTCCAGCCCTTCATCCACTACTCGAATCAGCTCATCAGAAGCCAAGCGTGCCTGCAAAGCATCCAGATAGATCCGTTCACTTGAGCTCAGTCCACCACCTGTTTTTTGTAATTTATCCTTTAGGCGATAGTAAACCTTCATCCTCTCTTCAATGATTTCCTTGCGAGTGATGGCTTCCGTTCCCTTTTCAAGAACCAAATTCCCATCCTTATCATAGATATAACCATGCATCATATGCTGTCGGCCTATATCTTTCAGATTCTTCGTTTTGAGGTGCTTAACAATCCCACTGGATTCCTTGCTTCCAGAATCCTGATAACCCAAGCTAACCAAATCTTTATGGTCAATGTGATTGTAGATTTTGTACTTCAGCGAATCTATACGCGCTTTTTGCTCGGGTGTTAAGATGGAATAGGCATTAGGACCATTGTATAGATGGACAGTCCCAATATGAGAAGCTTCCTCTTCCGTCAAACAGGCAAGCGCATACTGAATATTCATAGACCCCAGAGAGTGACCGTATAGATCGATCTTGGCATTGGGGTATTTTCGGATCACCTCTTTCAAATGAGCTGCAGCATCTTTAAATTGCGGAGGCGGGAAAGTACCTCTATCTTTGTTGTACTCTTTTAAAATGGTAGCCCCAATAAATACTGGAAACTTTGCTTGACTATCAATTAGAATATCCGTTCCCATACCATATAGATTTGCTTTCGCCTCACGATAAGCATTTGTTATTGGATTACTTCTAATACTCTTGACAAAGCTTTTTACATTATTTCCAACATTTTTATCGAGTAAACTAAACGGATAACTAATAAGTTCCGAAATATTATAATCGGCAGTTTCATCCCTTTTTTTCAAATTCTCCTTAATCTTATCTCTGGTGAATCTTTTCGCATAATCTGTCGCATAATTCGCCGCTCCATTGGGACCAAGAATGTTAGAAGCAGCAGGCAAATCTGTCTTTACCCAATCCGTAAATGTATCATGGAGTAATTTTTGTGTACTTGTTTCAGTTTCAGATCCCTTCATCAAAACTGTCACGTCATGGATTTGGGCACGCGCATCGTCTGAAGCAGTATAGGGGACTGCTTTTTGTTTTTCGCCTTGACCATTGTTAGTAAGAACGAAAACCTGCTCCTCATTATCATTTACATTATCATATATGTGAGCGACATTGCCAATGTATTCTCCAGTTTTCAACCGTACATCTTGATTATAGCTTTCTATCTCATACTCTTTATACGCAATTTCTTTCTTTATTTCATCTGAAAATGATTTATCAAAAGCCATTATTTACCTCTTAATTCATCTGATAATTCTCCTGAGATGACATAACCATTTTGTTCAAATTTGCCATCTGATTCCTCTGTTAAAGTTGTTGTGATTGTTAGGTTATTATCATCATTGATTATAACTTTTATTATTAATCCTCCCATTGGATTATACTTCAATGAATTTTCATTTATCTTGTAACTTTTTATAACTCCTTTATCTGTAAAATGCGTTTGGATCTTCTTGCCTTAATAAATTTTTCAATCACATCTTTTGCTTTCTTACTCTCTGCGATTTGAATCATTTCTTGTTTTCTTGCAGATTGTCCATTAAAAAAAGCTACATCCTCCTAAGCTCAGGCTAAATACTACCATTATCAACACAATTAATTTACTTTTTTTCATTTCTTCCCATTTCTTTCTCTAGTTTTCTTAAAATTTATTATACAAAAATTCCATCAACGTCTGAAATGTTACTTTTTGTTAAAAAAATGTTGCTAAATCATTACAAGCACTAGCTATTGATGTAACATACCAACTTTGATTCAGAAATGTTTCTATTTTTCCTATATTAGAGTATTTACCTGAATGAGTTTATTTCCCAGTCTTTTCTGCTTTACTTAACAGATCACTTAATTTTGCTGAAATACCATAACTACCTGCTTCGAACTGTCCTGAATCTTCCATTTGAACAGTCGTATCGATCGTTAACTTTTTTTATCGCCATTGATAACGAGAGATACATTCATGCCTCCCATTGGATTGTATTCCAATTCACCTTTTATCAGGGTATAGGAGTGAATGACTCCTTCTGAAGGAAAGCTTTAGGATCGATACTGATTAACAAGTGTTTTATCGCTCGCTCCATTTTCGTGCTTTCTGCAATCTGAATCATTTCCCTTCTCTCAGCAGCTTTATCCGTAAAAAGACTGCAACCTCCTAGAAACAAAGTCAGTAAGAATAGTAGTACAAATCGTTGTTTTTTATCAGTCATATTTCCCTCTCACTTATATTATTCGTAATGATTTTTTTAAAAAAATGACCCAATTCTTAAAAAAATTTTTTTCCAGATCTAAAAAAACACACCCTTACTGGGTGTGTCTCCTGTTAAATCATATATTCGACGCTATAAGTGGCATCGGATAAAATCCGTGAAAGGAATTGTTTGGTTCGTTCTTCTTTTGGACTGTTGAAGAATTCATGTGGTTCGTTTTCTTCGATGATGTGTCCGCCATCCATAAAGATGACATGATTAGCCACATCACGCGCAAAGCCCATTTCATGCGTCACCACAACCATGGTCACTCCTTCTTGGGCCAACTGCTTCATGACATCTAAGACGTCACCGACCAACTCTGGGTCTAACGCCGAAGTCGGCTCGTCCAGCAAAGATCACGTCTGGTTTTCACTGCGATGGCACGCGATCCCGATCCGTTGCTGCTGGCCACCTGACAATTGAGAAGGATAGTAATCCTTGTAAGCGAGGAGACCAACTTTTTCAAGGGCTGATTCTGCCCGTTGGATAGCTTCTTCTTTTGGAATCTTCCGAGCCACAACCAGACCTTCTAAGATATTTTCAAGCGCTGTTTTGTTGGCAAAGAGATTGTAATGCTGGAAGACAAAGGCTGTCTTTTGGCGGATTTCTAAAATTTCTTTTTTGCTGAGTTTTGAGAGATCATACTCTTTTCCACCCAAAGTCAAACGGCCTGTGTCTGCCTTTTTCCAAATGGTTAAGGCAGCGAAGGAAGGTTGTTTTTTTCCTGATCCAGATGGACCCTAAAAATAACGACGACATCCCCTTGGTTGACCTTGAGATTAACATCTACCAGGACCTGGTGGTCCTTAAATTTTTTCGATACGTGTTCTACTTCTAACATCTTCTTATTTCTCCTTCTTCTATGCGAGTGTCAGGCGTTTTTCTAAGCGATTGAATCCCCACTGAATCACCCCACAAATGACAATATAAAGAATAAAAATCACTAGATAGGATTCAAAATATTGATAGCCATAAGAGGCTTCGACCTTGGCAATGGCGGTGATATCCTTGATCGTCATGACAAAGACAAGGGAAGTTCCTTTGACCAAGTTGATAACCAGGTTACACAAATTAGGCAGGGCTGAACGCAAGGCTTGTGGAAAAACAATGCGGATATAGGCTTGGCGATTAGTCAAACCAATGGCTTGCGCTGCTTCTAGCTGGCCTTTATCCACCGTCAGAATAGCTGACCGGAGAATTTCAGCCAGACTCCCTGTTGTCATCAAGCTAAAAATGATAAAGGCATAGTAAATGGGATTGATCTCAAAGACATTAAAGTGACTGCCTATGCTCTTAAAAAAGCTATTTAAGAGGCTGGGAAAGAGACTATAAAAGAAGAGAATCAAGAGAATCGGAGGCGTCGCGCGGATAAAGGCTAAGTAAACCACTGAGAAACTGCGAACACCTTTGACCTTATAAATCTGACCGAGTGCCAAAAAGAGGGCTGGAAGGAAACTCAAGAGAATCGATACGACCATGATCAGAAGGGTCACTGGAACACCACCCAAGGTGGCTAGAAATGCTTTACTAATAAAATTGAAATCCATAAGCTACCTTTCTGTTACACTGAGTCGTTTCTCAAGGAGTTGAGCGGAGAAGGAGATCACAAGGGCAATTCCCCAGTAGATCACTGCTACAGCTGTATAGGTCTCGAGGGAATAATTCCCAAGATTGCGGCTGATCAAGTTGTTGCCTGCTCCCATGATATCGATAAAGCCAATGGTATAAGCCAAGCGGCATCGCGCATAAGGTTCAAGATGGCAGTCGTCATATTTGGAAGAGCTACGCGAAAGGCTTGGGGAAGGACAATCCGCCAAATGGTTTGAGCTGGCGTCAAGCCGATACTCAAGCCTGCTTCCATCTGTCCTTTTGGAATGGCCAAATAGGCTGCCTTGAAGACCTCAGAGATCATAGCGGCAAAGAGAAGAAACATGGCAACAAGGACAAAGACAAACTTGGACCAGTGGTCAATGTCAATGCCCAACCACCAGTTCAAAAATTGGGGAAGTCCATAAAAGACCAAAAAGAGCAAGACAATCGGAGGGGTACAACGCAAAGTAAAGACATAACCTTTTGCAAGACCTGCTCCTACCTTATCTTCTGATACTTGTGCCCAGGTCAAAACCAAGCCAAATGCAGAACCGAGAACCGTCGTTAAAACCATCAAAGCTAGGGTCGCTGGTAGAGCTTGGACCAAGGTTGGAAGAAATGACCAAACCTTGGAAATGTCGTATGAGACCATGTTTCTTTTCCTTTCTGTATCCGTATAGAAATAAGGAAGCTGGGGCTATGCGCACCCAGTTCCATCTTATTTCTCTTTATCTACATAACTGAAGACATCTTCACCGAAATATTTTTTCGACAATTTAGCAAGTGTCCCATCTTTTTCCAATTCTTTGATAGCCTTGCTGTAGGCTTCCGCAAATTTTTCGTTTTTCTTATCCTTATGGATCAATGGGTAAGTTGGAATTCCTTTGTAGGCAAACCAGCTAAGTTTGTCCGCATATTGGTGGTAAGAACCATCTTTATCTGTGACAGCTTTTTCAAAGGAAAGTTTGATGTCAAAGAAGGCATCGTAACGTCCTTCAAGAACCCAAGCATAAGCATCTGCGACTTTGAAAGATTCCGCAGCTGTTAATTCGATTTGTTGGTCCTTATGCTTTTCATTGTATTCTTTAATAACATTCCACTGCGCATTTTGTGGTGAAATTGGAACCAATTTTCCTTTTTCTTTAGCGAAGTCATCGATGTTCTTGTATTTATCCGCATCTTCTTTCCGTACGGTAAATCCGATGATACTTTGCTCCCAATTGGTTCTTTTTGGAATGATGAATTTCTTGGCACGTTCTTCGGTATACCAAGCTCCTTTGGTTTCCGATATCGTATTTACCAGATTCTAGACCGATCAAGAGATCGTCATCACTTGTTCCAGTGTACTCAAACTTGTAGTCTGGTAGTTTTTCGTCAATGGCTTTGAGAACAGCTACTTCATAGCCATCTGATTCTCCTTTTTCATCAACGAAATCATATGGTACATAGTTTTGAGTGTGGGCTACTTTCAAGGTTGTTACCTTGTTCGATCCTGTTGAATCTTTGCTGTCGTTTGCATGGTTCAAGCTCCGTCCAAGAATGGTTGCACCTGCAATGGCAAGAACTGCCACTCCACCGATAATCCATGTTTTTTTACTCATACTCTGTTCTCCCTCTTTCTATTTTCCTTATTCTGCTGCAGCTTCACGAACCCATTCGATTCGTTCTTCATCAATGTCACTTGGAATGGTACAATCGGCACCGATGACCAAGCCTGTCGTTCCGGTTTCTGCGATGATGCGTTTGGTTTCTGCTTGGATCGCAGCCTTATCTCCTGTGTAAAGAAGACCATTTTTGCCATTTTCAAAACCACCAAGAACCGTGCGTCCACCGAAGATTTCGCGTCCTTCTGCTAGGCTGATTCCTTCTGGTCCGACTGCCCAGTTAATGACTTGGGCTGGGTAGTCTGTGAAGAGGTGGATATCATTGCGAGCTCCTTCGTAGCCACAAATATGAAGGATATTTACGCCACCGGCTTCATTGGCTGTTTCTAAGACATGGAGTTCACTCGGTGCAATAATGTTTTTATAAACTTCTTGTGTAACCCGCGCATCTTGGATACTTTGAACACTGAGGTAGATCCCGTCTGCTCTTGCTTCTTTAATGATTCGTTGGCTCAAACTTGCAATATCTTGGCCAATTGTATCCAATACTTTTTTAAGAGTTGCTGCATCTTGATCGATGAAGTTTGCGATCAAGTCATCTCCTCCTGAAACTTCTCCGACCAACCATTTGAAGTAGGTCACCGGAGCAAAGATATTGTAGATAGCCACAATGTCTTCTTCAAAACCAGCACGGATTTTTTTAACGAGCTCTACTTGCTCTGTGATCCATGGATGATCTGCTCCGAGTGGTTCAATCCCTGCTAAGTCAGAGATATTTTCAAGGCCTTTGTGAATGGCTGGATTTGGATAAGCAAAGTAACCATCGCTCATGAGTTTGACAAAGTCTGGTTTGACCTTGTGAAGGAAGTTTTTATGGCCATTCAGGTTTTTTTCAATAATTTCCGGATTAGAAAATCCTTTCAACCATTCTTCTTCTGTTGTAAAATGATGCCAAAATCCAACTGGCACACGGTCAACTGCTTCTCCTTTGAAAGCTTTTAAGACTAATTCTCTTTTTGATGACATGTTCTTACCTCGTTCTATCTTTTTCTTGTTTGTTATCTTATCACTTCAATGATACCTTGACTAATATATTTTTTTATCAAGCTCTTCATCTTTTTTTATCACTGATCTTCGAGAAGAAGAATTCCTGCTAGATCAGATGGGCGAAGGAGGGAGAGACTATGGACTGGAATTTTCTCCAGTCTTGCCATATCTGGATCTTTTTTTGCTTTCCCCTGACTACTTGCTAGAGCAGCTTTACTAAGCCCTAGAAGCAAAAACAAAACGGTTACCAGGATACACCATACATTGATCTTTTTCATCTCCCTCTCCTTTCTTCTTACAATACAGCTGCTTGACGTACCCAATCTAAGCGTTCCAATTGGAAATCATCTGGCACGGTACAGTCTGCTCCAAGGATCAAACCACGACTTCCGGCTTCTGCCACCAAGCGACGAGTTTCTTGCTCAATAGCTGCTCGTTCCCCTTGATAGAGCAAACCTTTCTTGCCATTGACAAAGCCACCCAAGACGGCACGATCGCCGAAAAGTTTACGACCTGCGGCTAGGCTAAGGCCTTCATGATGGGTCGCCCAGTTAATGACTTGAGCTGGATAATCCTTGAAGAGTTCCACTTCATTGCTGGCCCCTTCAAAACCACAGATATGAAGGATATTGATGCCTCCCGCTTCATTGGCAGCTTCTAGGACTGCGATGTTACTAGGCTCAATGATCTTACGGTATTCCTCCTCTGTCACACGCTCATCTTGGACTTGCTGGGTTGAAAAGTAAATCCCTTCAACACCTGCTTCTTGGATCAAGCGGCGACTTAAAGTAGCGATATCTCCTGCAATCACGTCAAGGACATGAGCTAAAGTTTCTGGATCTTCCTTAATAAAGTCTGCAATCACTTGGTCTCCACGGGATTGATCCGTACGGAACCAGCGTTTCAAATAAGAAATGGGCGAGAAGATATTGTAGAAAGAAGCAATCTCTTCATGGAAATGGGAACGAATCTCCTTGACCACTTCAATTTGTTTTTCAATCCAAGGATGATGCTCTCCCAATCGGTTGAATATCCTTCAATTCTTGGATTGATTGGATCTCTCTCGAATAAAGTGCACTCGGATAGCGGAAGAAGCCATCGCTCATGATCTTGACAAAATCAGGTGAAATTTCTTCTACATAGTGTTGGTGGCCCTTAATACTTTTTGCTACTACAGCCGGATTGTCTAGACCCAATTCTTTTTCTTCTTGGGTCACATAATGGAGCCAAAAATCCTACAGGGATTCGTTCTACTGTTTCGCCTCGAATGGCACGAAGAACCAATTCTTTTTTACTCATACTGTGCATCCTCCTCAATATTTCTCCAATAGAAAGGCTAACTGCTTTCCTTCTGGAATTTGTAACCATGATATCACCTCGAAAAGTAGCTGACTAATATATTTTCCCTATCAAGGCCTTAAAATTTCTTTATTAGGAAAGGTATCAAAAAAACGCAAGTCCTTGAAAATAAGGACTTGCGGGTATCTTTCTTTATTCTTTCATTTTAGAAGAAAAGGGCTGCTTTGATGTTTTCTTGATCCGGTTATAGCAAAAAACTATACCCCTTCTTTTAAAGGAAAAAATGGCGTATGTTAAAGCAAAGAAACCTTTCATAACAGCATTTTTCCTCTTTTGTTCTTTTCACCGATTCCTAGACACCTTCTCCTCTTTCTTGTCAGGCAAGATTGAAAGGAGTATAATTTTTATAGAATAATTTTAAGGAGTGTACGGTTTATGAAAACAACAAAAACCACCTTTACCATCGTTTCTGCTCTTGCTTCTGTCATTTTACTGACGAGTTGTGGAAGCAATACCACTAAAACGCAAGAGACAAAAGCAAGTAGCACTAAAAATCAGGTGACGATGACCTATGACCAGCAGCGCTCACAAGAAAATACCATGTCTGTTCTCTGGTACCAAAAGGCAGCTGAAACTAAGGCTTTGTATTTACAAGGCTACAATGTCGCTACTGACCGTTTGAAAGAGATCCTCCAAACTCCTTCTGATAAGCCTTATTCCATCGTCTTGGATTTGGACGAAACTGTTTTAGATAACAGCCCTTACCAAGTTCAAAACGTCAAAGACGGTACGGCCTTCAATCCTAAAGATTGGGATGTTTGGGTGAAAAAAGCAGCCGCAAAAGCGGTGCCAGGTGCTAAAGATTTCCTTCAATATGCGGATCAAAACGGGGTTCAAATCTACTACATTTCTGACCGTACAACCTCTCAAGTAGATGATACCATTAAGAACCTTGAAAAAGAAGGCATTCCTGTTCAAGGACGCGACCACCTCATGTTCTTAGAAGATGGCGTCAAATCAAAAGAAGGCCGTCGCCAAGCTGTACAAGAAAAGACCAATCTTGTCTTGCTATTCGGGGACAACCTGGTTGACTTTGCAGACTTCTCTAAGACCTCTGAAGCTGATCGCGACAAGAAATTGGACGAATTGCAAAAAGAATTTGGTGAAAAATTCATCATCTTCCCAAATCCAATGTACGGATCATGGGAATCTGCTGTTTACCAAGGTAAAAAACTAGATGCCAAGGGACAAACAGAAGAACGCCTCAAAGCCTTGCAAGGTTTTGATAAATAAAGCAAACATCCTCGCTAGGAAAAACCTAACGAGGATGTTTTTTTCTATATAACAAATTTTATTCAACTGTTACAGACTTAGCAAGGTTCCGTGGTTTGTCGACATCGAGTCCACGATGAAGGGTTGCAAAGTAGGCAATCAATTGGGTTGGCACCACCATTGAGATTGGAGAGAGGTAAGGGTGAACCGCTGTCAAGACCAAATCATCTGTCTCTTTAGCGACATTTTCTTCTGCAATGGTTAAAACATGAGCCCCACGTGCTGCCACTTCTTGGATGTTCCCACGTGTGTGGCTGGCTAGGACTGGATCAGACAAGAGGGCGATGACCGGTGTACCCTCTTCGATCAGAGCGATGGTACCGTGTTTCAACTCACCCGCAGCGAAGCCTTCACATTGGATGTAAGAAATTTCTTTTAAGTTTCAGACTGGCTTCCATGGCAACATAGTAATCTTGGCCACGTCCGATATAGAAAGCATTGCGGGTTGTTTCCAACAAGCCACGAACTTTTTCGTCGATCACTTCTTTTTCTGAAAGGGTTGATTCGATCGATTGGGCAACGATAGACAATTCGTGCACCAAATCAAAGGCTTTGGCCTTCTCATTGCCATTGGCTTCCCCAACAGCTTTTAGCAAGAAAGGCAAGGGCTGCGATTTGAGCCGTATAAGCCTTAGTAGAAGCTACCGCAATTTCAGGACCCGCATGGAGCAACATGGTCATGTCTGCTTCACGTGAAAGAGTTGAACCTGGAACATTGGTCACTGTCAAGCTTGGAATGCCCATTTCATTGGCTTTGACCAATACTTGGCGGCTATCAGCTGTTTCACCAGATTGGCTGATAAAGATGAAGAGTGGTTTCTTGCTGAGAAGTGGCATACCGTAGCCCCACTCAGAGGAAATACCGAGTTCTACTGGGAGTATCTGTCAACTCTTCCAACATTTTTTTAGACGCAAATCCAGCATGGTAAGAGGTACCAGCCGCAAGGATATAGATGCGGTCTGCTTCTTGAACAGCCTTGATAATAGCTGGGTCTACCACTACTTGACCAGATTCATCTGTATAGGCTTGGATCAACTTACGCATGACAGTTGGTTGCTCATCGATTTCTTTGAGCATGTAGTATGGGTAAGTCCCTTTTCCAATATCAGAAAGGTCGAGTTCAGCCGTGTAGCTAGCCCGTTCTTTGACGTTTCCATCATAGTCTTGCACTTCAACGCTATCAGCCTTGACAATGACCAACTCTTGGTCATGGATTTCCATGTATTGGTTGGTTTCACGAATCATGGCCATGGCATCAGAGCAGACCATATTGTAACCATCGCCAAGACCGATCAAGAGTGGTGATTTATTTTTTGCCACATAGATGGTGCTTGGATCTTCCGCATCCATCAAAGCAAAAGCATAGGCCCCACGGATGATGTGGAGGGCTTTTTTGAAGGCTTCGAGCGTAGACAAGCCATCTTCTTCAGCAAATTTTCCGATCAAGTGGGCTGCGATTTCTGTATCTGTTTGCCCCTTGAAATGGTGACCGGCTAGGTATTCTTCCTTGATTTCAAGGTAGTTTTCAATCACCCCATTGTGGACCAAAACAAAGCGACCTGTTTCAGAGCGGTGTGGGTGAGCATTGTCCTCAGTTGGTTTTCCATGAGTGGCCCAACGGGTATGTCCAATCCCAGCTGTCCCTTCGACACCTTCTGCCTTAGATGACAATTCTGCAATACGGCCAACTGCCTTTACCAATTGGCTCTTGCCTTCACTAGCCAGAAAAACACCCGCAGAGTCATAGCCTCGGTATTCGAGTTTTTTTCAAGTCCTTGAATCAAAAATATCAGTAGCATTTGTATTTCCTACAACACCAACGATTCCGCACATAGTTTTTTTACGATATAGCCTTGCTATACTTTCCCCTTTACTTAGTCAAACGACCCATGGTCGATTTCTCAGTTACTTTAAAATTGGTCTAGTCTAATTTGACCAAAAAAGCAACCAGCGGAGTCAGTATACAATGCTTCTTCCAGTTTGTCAACTAGGAAATATAAGAAAATTGGTCTAGTTAAGGAGGGTTAGAAAAAAACCTATCAACATCTTGGTTGATAGGTTGCTTTTTCTACTCTTCAAATCCATTCCGCTGACTCAACTTACGGAACCAATGACCAGATTTTTTGAGGGTTCGTTTTTGACTTTCGAGATCCAACTCAACTAAGCCATAGCGGTTCTTGTAGCCATTGAGCCATGACCAGCAGTCAATAAAGGTCCAGATCAAATAACCTTTACAGTTGGCACCATCTTGAATAGCCCGGTGGAGCTCACGAAGATGGTCTTTGACAAAGTCAATCCGGTAGTCGTCTTGGATCACGCCATCCTTGCGGAATTTTTCCTCTCCTTCAACCCCCATCCCATTTTCGGTCAGGATCCACTCGATATTGCCATAGTTTTCCTTGATATTTTGGGCAATGTCATACAAGCCTTGCTCATAGATTTCCCAACCACGGTGGGGATTGATCTTGCGGCCTGGCATAACATAAGGTTCATAAAATTGTTCAAAGAGTAGGGGAGATGCTGGATTTGGAGCATAACGAGGAGCTGCCACACGGAGTGGTTGGTAATAGTTAACCCCTAGGTAATCCACCGTATTTTCCTCGATCAAGCGCAATTCAAAGGGATCATAATCCGGTAAGAGATCACGCTCCCGTAGGATCTCCACTAATTCTTCAGGATAATGACCAAGAACAGATGGATCTAGGAAGGATTTGGCTTGAAAGAGCTCGGCAATGCGCGCAGCTTTCACATCTTCTGGATGCTGGCTCCGAGGATAGGCTGGTGTCAGATTGAGCACAATCCCGATACGATAGTTGGGATCCACCTCGTGACAGGCCTTCACTGCTAGAGAGCTTGCTAACTGGGTGTGGTAGGCTACTTTTACAGCTGCTGCTGCGTCTACCTTATGAGGAAAATGGGCATCATAAAAATAACCAAACTCCACAGGGACAATGGGTTCATTAAAGGTGATCCACTGATCGACCAGATCTCCCATAGGTCTTGAAACAAAAACGCGCATATTCTTGGTAAGCATAGGCGGTTTCTTTATTTTCCCAACCATCCCCTTGCTCTTGAAGAGCCATCGGTAAATCAAAAATGATAGAGGTTGACCAAGAGGTGAATCCCTTTTTCTTTAATCTTTTCAAAGACACGGCGGTAGAAATCAACACCTGCTTGATTGATCTCCCCTCGTCCTTCTGGGAAAATACGTGACCACTGGATAGAGGTTCGAAAGGCAGTGTGGCCGGTTTCTAACAAGAGGTCCAGATCTTCTTCCCAGTGTTCATAAAAAGTCGATGTTTTCTCTGGTCCTTGCCCTTGATAAAAGCGGTTGGGCTCGATCCTATACCAGTAATCCCAGAGATTGTCTCCCTTTCCATCCTGGGCTAGACGTCCCTTCTGTTTGAGGGCCCGAGGTCGAACTCCCCATAAAAAAATCCTTTGGAAATTGATACATGTCCTAATCCTCCTCATTCTACTAGCTCTATTGTAGCGCATCCTCCCCCAAAACCTAGGCACAATTTACAGTCTTTCTTACGCAGATTAAAGAAAAAGCCCCTTAGGAAAAATTCCTAAGGGAGCTGGTCCTCTTTACAATTGAGTCACGACATATTCAAAGAGCTTGCGATCTGCTGGGCTCTTGTCAAAACGCAGTTCCGGATGCCACTGAACGCCGAGGAAACGACTCTCATCTGTGGATTGAACGGCTTCTATGATGTCATCTTTAGGATCCCGCGCGATCACTTCTAAGCCATCTGCCAAGTCTTTAATACTTTGATGATGGAAAGAATTGATGCGACTGGTCTTACCATAGATCTCTTGCAGGATCGTCTGATCCTTGGTCACCAACTCTTGGCTGGTGTACTGACCTGGATTGTCCTGCCAGTGGTGTTCAATGTCTTGATGCAGAGTTCCCCCTAGAGCGACATTATAGAGCTGGGTCCCACGGCAGACGGTAAAGATAGCTTTTTTAGCCGCACGCGCTTCTTCAATCAAGGCCAACTCAAAGAGATCGCGTTTCAAGAGGTAGTCATCACTGTCGATGGTGATTTCTTCTCCGTAAAACTTGGGCAAGACATTTTGTCCACCGGTGATGATGAGCTTATCAATCATCGATATGTAGTCTTTGGCCAAGGCCGCATCTCCAATCGGCAAGATCAAAGGGAATCCCTCCTGCCTCTTTGACCGCTTCGACAAAACCAGTCGCCGCATAACTCATATTCGCGTCTGGATCATCCGGGAAGGGTCTTTCATTTCCTGTAATTCCAATCACTGGTTGTTTTTTCATACTTGTTTTCCATATACTTTCATTCATTTTCAAAGCTTATTGTAACACAATTTTAAGCCAGACTCAATGGAGATTTTTTTGAAGAGAAGGTCTCCCCTCTAACCCAAAAGCTTGCTGAAAGGATATAAAATTGCTTTCTATTAAAAAATTCTCAAGTGCAAAGACTTGAGAATGGTTTGTTAATTTTTCATCAACCCTTCTTTTACCAAAAAGTCACGCGCTACTTTAGCAGCAGGCTTGCCTTCTACTCCGACTTGGTAGTTCATCTGGCTCATTTGGCTCTCAGTGATTTTACCAGCTAGCTTATTAAGCACACCTTCCAATTCGGGATGTTTCTTAAGAAGAGCTTCTTTCATGAGGGGCGCCCCTTGATAAGGTGGGAAGAGTTGCTTGTCATCTTCGAGGACCACCAGGTCATAACGAGCCAGCTCGGCATCTGTTGAGTAGGCATCCGTTATTTGAATATCCCCAGACTGGATCGCCTGGTAGCGAAGGGCTGGCTCCATGGTGGAGACTTGTAGATGGAGACCATAGACCTTCTGCAAGCCCTTTGTTTCCCGTCCTCTCGGTCGTTAAACTCAAGGTAAAGCCTGCCTTGAGTTGTCCTTCCACCTTTTTTTCAAATCTGAAATGGTCTTGAGTCCATACTCTTGGGCAATTTTCTTAGGCACTGCGACAGCATAGGTATTTTGATAAGCCATAGGGTTTGAGCAAGGCCAGGTCGTCTTGTCGCTTGATCCCATCTCGAGCAGCTTTGATAGACTGCTTCTGGATCATGACTGACTTGTGGTGCTGGCTTGAGGAGACTTTTCGGTCACCGTACCCTGTAAACTCTGGATAGATAGCGATATCCCCTTTTTTCAGGGCTTCATAGAGGAAGGTGGTCTTGCCAAAATTCGGTTTGATGGTCACTGTCATATCTGTATTTTTCTCGATCAAGATCTTATACATATTGGCGAGAATTTCAGGTTCTGGTCCCTAACTTTCCCAGCGATGACCAGGTTTTCTTTTCTTCGGTTTTGGGAAGAAGACTTGGTGTATAAGAAGCTCCCTAATCCCAATAACCATCACAGCAAAAGCCGCAAAGATGGTCCGCAATTTGGCCTTTTCCATCCATTTGAGAAGAAGGTTAAATGCGATAGCTAAGAAGGCAGAAGATAGGGCACCGATCAAAATCAGACTGGCATTATTGCGGTCAATCCCTAGGAGGATAAAGGAACCAAGTCCCCCTGCTCCAATCAAAGGCAGCTAGAGTAGCTGTGCCCGATAATCATCACGGCTGCCGTCCGAATCCCAGACATGATGACGGGCATGGCCAAGGGAATCTCGAAACTCTTGAGTCGCTCCCACTTGGTCATCCCAAAGGCGATTCCCTGCTTCTTCGAGGCTTGGATCAATCCCTTGCAAACCGGTGATGGTATTTTTGAAGGATGGGGAAAATGGCATAGATGACGAGAGCTGTCAAGGCCGGAAGCGTCCCGATTCCCATGATAGGGAATGAAGAGGCCCAAAAGAGCCATGGAAGGAATGGTCTGGAAGATCCCAGCTACCTGTAAAACCCAGTTGCTTGTTCTCTTTGTGGATACTCAAATAAATAGCTAATGGAACAGCCAGAAAAAAATCGCAAGAAGCAAGGGTCAGTAATGACAGTTGCAAATGTTGCCCCAGTGCAGTGAGCCCAGTCTCCAAAGCGTTCTTGAAAGGTTGCAAGTAGTTTAGACATGGTGAGCACCTCCAAATAGATCTGCGACAAAGTCGTTGGCTGGCTGGGCAAGAATGGTCTCAGAATCCGCTACCTGTACAATCTCTCCTTCTTGCAGTACTGCGATCCGGTCGCCTAATTTCAAAGCCTCGTCTGTGTCATGGGTCACAAAAATAGTGGTCATACCGAATTCTTTGTGCAATTCTTTGGTAAGAGTCTGCAACTGCTTACGGGAGATGGCATCCAAGGCTGAAAAAGGTTCGTCCATCAATAGAATCTTTGGTTCCCCAATGATAGCTCGCACAATGCCAATCCGTTGTTGCTCTCCACCAGATAACTCGCTTGGTAACCGATGAGCATAGTCTGCAGCAGGAAGCCCCACCTTGGCCAAGAGTTCTTCTGTTTTCGAAGCGATTTGCTCCTTGCTCCAGCCCTTCATCTCAGGAATGAGAGCAATATTTTCCGCAACGGTCAAGTTAGGAAAGAGGGCAATGGCTTGAAGGACATAGCCGGTACTGAGACGTAATTCCCGTTCGTCATAGTCTTTGATGCGTTTCCCATCCATATAGATATTGCCATCTGTCGGCTCCAAAAGACGGTTCACCATCTTGATCATGGTGGTCTTACCAGATCCTGAAGGACCCACTAGCACCATGAATTCTCCATTTTCAATGCGGAGGTTGACATCTTTTAAAATGTTTTTATCCGTGTAGCGCAAGGCTACATGTTTGTATTCAATCATATTTTTCCTCAATAAGTTTTCTGTCTCTAAGAATATCCAATAAGCTACTTGCTGGATGCCCTAGGACTTTTTCGACATCTGTAGAAACCCCAGCTTGTTCCCCAGCTTTAATCGCTGTATAGGTGCTGACCCAGGCATCGTACTCCCAAGTTTGTGCTGGCCATTTTTTCCGTGACTCATAGGCTTCTTCTACTGATTCATCCACATACGTGATGGTTTTACCGCTCTCTTTTGAGAGGAGCGCTACGATTTCTTCCATGGAAAGATCCTCTGGCCCTGTCAGATTTAAGCTTTGATTTTCCCACTCCTTAGGATTTAAAAGAATTTCTGCTGCAACCCTAGATGTGTCCTTACGGGCAACAGCTGACACCTGCCCACTGCCAGCCGGACCACGAATCTCTCCATTTTCAAGCGCAATATCAATCAAGAAGTCCAAGTAAAAATTATCTCTCAAAAAAGTGTAGGTGAACCCTAACTCCTTGATATAGGCTTCCGTCTGGGCATGATCTCGAGACAAGGTAAATGTTGCTTTTTCATCCGCTCCGTAAAAGGAGGTATAGACGATATGCTGCACCCCCGCAAGCTTGGCGGCATCTAAAAAACTCGTGTGTTCCTCAACACGCTCTGGATTTTCCCGAGCAGAGACCATCAATAAGACATCGATACCCTTTAAGGCCTCAACTACCTCTGGAGTATTGGCATACACCATCTTACGAATTTCCGCTGACGCGTAGACTGTTGCCCGCTCTGGACTTCTTGCTAGATGGATAGAAGCAATTCCTTTTTTATCGACAAGATCAGCCACATAGGAACCTAATTTCCCTGTTACACCTGTAATTCCAATCATAACTGTTGCCTCCTTTCCCTAGATGTCATTTTCTTTAGCTTTTAGATTTGTGATAATCCGCTCTTGATAGGCTTCAAATTCTCGGATTTCTTGATCAGAAAATCCTTGGTAGAAAATTTCACCCAGTTCTTTTGCTGACACGGTCACCAATTTCTTTTTGCGCCCAACCGAGGTCTGTCAAAAGAAATATATTTTTTCCTTTTATCCTGCGTGCAAGGTTGAATCGTAACCAAGCCTTGTTCTTCCAATTTCTTAACCATACTGGTCAATGTATTATTAGCTAGACCCGTCGCAAGAGCGATATCGGTCGCAGTAGCGCACCCCAACTCTTGCTTCCACAAAATCGTTAAAATTTTCCCCTGTTCACTTCGGTATTGGGCATCTGGTTCCTTGCTCAAGAGTTTTTGAAAAAGTCGCCCGTTCAATAAGCGTATCTGTAAAGCTTGGTATCCCCCTTGCATCTTGTCCATTTTGTCTCCTTTTTATTTCTATATCGAAATATCAAAGTCATTGTACCACTGCCTGTTACATCTGTCAACTATTTCGATATAGAAATAACATTTTTTTCTAAGATGGTCTTCAAAGAATTCTTGAAGACCTCAAAATTACCAGACTTTTTCTCTTTTTTCACCATTTTTCTTGGAAGAAGAGCAACATTTAAACTCCTTTAGAACAACCACTGAGTTTTACATCTGTTCGCTGTAATGCAGAATGAAATTTGTTAAAAAGCCTCGGTAGGGTTCTTCCTACCGAAGCTTTTTTGATGAAAGAGATAAGGGTTAATGTCCTTTATGCTTGTCTCTTCGTTTTTTTGCTGTTTGCGTTCGAAATTTCTCTTGTTTGAGCAATTGCTTTTTGGACACTAGATTGATGTTTTGAAATCTTTTTCCTTTCCTCATACTGCAACTGCAATAGTTCTTTCGACTTGGAAGAAATTTTCTTCTTTACTTGTTTCTTCACAGCTCGCTGTAATCGTTTAGGATTCTTGATTTTTACATGTTGCTTAACTGTAGCTTCTGGACTAAAAGATAAATGAGTAAACTGAGTCTGTAACATCTCTAGAATTTCATCATCTTTTGGCCCCTGACCAAATGTCACACGACAAACTTGATAAGTTTCTCGATACACTTGTTCGAACAAACCATGCCAAAATCCATCTTCAAAAATAAACTGTCAATCCAATTGAAATTGTTTCCACGACAGCACCTCCTTAAATCTATCCCTAAGAATGGACAACCAAGGAGGAAGGTTACTGATAGGCTTGCCTACGTCTGGACTACCAACCAGAACTGTGTTTTTATCTTAGTTGGGACTATTATAGCATATTTATAATCTTATGTTATTGCTTCTTCAAATGCCTATCAAAAAAATGAATCGTAGCCAACCAAGAATCCTTACTCTCTTTCATCAATAAACGCCAATCTTTTCGATAGCGATGATTTGGGTTGATAAGCCACTGTCAACATGTGACCTATTTCATGATATTTTTTTAAATGTAATGTGGTGGCCTTTATAATGTGAGACAATATTAGCTATTGCTGACGAGGCATCCCATATTTCATCAACAGTACTTCCGAGCAATAAGATTGGCGAAGAGAATCTACTAATGTCTATCCTAGCAGAGCGATCTTTAGGGATAGGTTTTCTAAAAAGTTTGCTAAACAGATAATCTCTCAGTCGAAACTTTTGATAGGTAAGTTCCTTTTGCAAATACGTCCAAGAAGAAGTATGGGAGTTCCATTTCCCTTTTATCCCTTCATACACCACATCAGAGGGTGAATTTAGTACCAAACATTGAACGTCATTAAAAAATGCTCTCCTCAGCTAAAAACTAACTCTGCTCCCTTAGAACGTCCATAGATTCCAATTCTTTCACTATCTACTTGATGATGCTGACGTAGATAATCCTTTGCTTCCACAAGGCACTCTAAAGGAATACGTTCCAAATTTTTTGGCAACCCCTCTAAACCAAAGTAGGCAACTGCTAAGCAAATATAACCTCTAGAAGATAGAAGCTGAGCTATATTCTGTGCCTTTTCAATCCTTCCTTCACTACCGCTCACAATAATCAATGCTGGTGCTTTTATTGCCTTTTTATCATAAAAGAGTCTCCCTTGAAAATGTTTCATGTAAATATCTTGATGACTAATTTGCGAACTCATGTAATGTCTTGTGAAAGTTCTCTCTGCGACGACAGTATTACCTTGTATAATTTTGATTTCCACAAAAAGTGATCTAATAAGGGAATTTTTAGAAAGAGAGTTTGGAAGTTTCTTTTTCCTATTGGTCAAGGGCTTGGCATTAAAGAATAATCCCCATTGTTGCAATATCTTCATAAGAGCCAGAACAAGATGGAGTTTGTGAAATATCAATAATACCATTCTTATCTGATACAAAAAGTCGCTGTTGATTTCCATAAAAACATCATGAGCTAAAAAGCATAGGAGCATTGATACAATAATAATCAGATAAATACATTTCGACTCGATAGGTTTCTCTTGGTTTTAAGCCATCGATGACAATATTAAAAAGATTCGTCTGCTAAATCAGACTCTGAGATCAGTTCAATTTGTATATTCATATCTTCCTCTTTTTTTGTTAATATAATTAACAATATAGTTTTAAAATTACCGTGATTTTTACCACGGCAATTCTTGCCATACCTGTTCAACATCATCCATCAGTTTCATAACCATTTGAAGATCCTCCTCACTATAATTTCTTAAAACTGAAAAAATGGCCTTTTCAATATGTTCTTGCTGCTCTTTATGGATATTAAAAACTTCAACACCTTTTTTGGATAATATCAGATATTTATTTTTTTCATTATCCGGTGCAAATTCAAAAGTAACGAGGTCTTTCTTGGTTAAACGTCTAACACTCTGAGTAATGGCACTCCTAGATACTTCAAGTAACTCAGATAATTTCACTAGATTCACAGGCTGATTGCGACCTATCAGGTCGATCAAATGGACTTCATTAATAGTGATTGATTTATCAATACTGTTCCTATGCTGAGCTTTTTTCAACTGTTCAAAAGCTAAAGCAAAGCTGTTAAAACGATTATTAAACTTATACAGTTCTTTCTTATTCATAGCGCCTCTCTTTTGTTAATGATATTAACAAAAATACTATTTATTGTCAAGCTGAGCCTAAAAAATCCTCCAGAGTTGAACTCTGAAGGATTTATTTTTATTTAACAACGATATTAACAAGTTTATTAGGGACACTAATCACTTTCACGATGTCCTTGCCATCGATTTCTGCTTTGACTTTTTCGTCAGCTAGAGCGACTTCTTGCAATTCTTCGCGTGAAAGATCTTTCGCGACCATGAGTTTAGCACGGACTTTTCCTTTGATTTGAACGACGATTTCAATTTCGTCTTCAACCAATTTGCTTTCGTCCCATGTTGGCCAAGCTACATAAGAGATAGACTCACCTGTTGCTGCGACTGTTTGCCAGAGTTCTTCTGCCAAGTGAGGCGCAAATGGGAGCAATCAATTGGATAAAGCCTTTGGCGTAATCCACATAGAGTTTGTCTTCCTTGTTAGCCGCATTGACAAAAACCATGAGTTGAGCAATGGCTGTGTTGAATTTCATAGACTCGATTTGCTCAGTGACAGCTTTAACAGTTTCGTTGTAAACCTTGTCTAGAGCGCCATTGTTTTCCGCAACGATTTCTTTACTTGTAATCAAACGGTAAACACGGTCAAGGAATTTACGGCTTCCTTCCAGACCTTCTTCAGACCAAGCGATGGAAGCATCGAGTGGTCCCATGAACATTTCATAGACACGAAGGGTATCCGCACCGTATTGTTCCACCACATCGTCTGGGTTGACCACGTTCTTGAGGGATTTAGACATCTTAGCTGGTGCTTGCTCCAACTCTTCTCCCTGTTTCCACATGGAAGAAGGAACCGTCACGTTTTTCAACCTTGTCAGTTGCCACAAGAGCACCACGGTGGTCACGGTAGCTAGTTCCCAAGATCATTCCTTGGTTAAAGAGTTTTTGGAATGGCTCTTTAGTCGGTACAACACCAAGGTCATAGAGGAATTTGTGCCAGAAACGAGCGTAAAGCAAGTGAAGCACGGCGTGTTCTGCACCACCCACGTAGATATCGACTGGCAACCATTGTTTGAGAAGGTCCTCATCAGCCAATTTCTCTGTGTTGTGTGGATCGATATAGCGGAGGTAGTACCAGCTTGAACCGGCCCATTGTGGCATGGTATTGGTTTCACGACGACCTTTGACGCCATCTTCACGGGTCACTTCCAGCCAGTCTGTCAAGTTAGCCAATGGGCTTTCACCAGTACCTGAAGGGCGGATGTCCTTGGTTACTGGCAAGACAAGTGGGAGTTCACTTTCTGGAACAGCTGTTGAAGTTCCATCTTCCCAATGAATGATTGGGATTGGTTCACCCCAGTAACGTTGACGGCTAAAGAGCCAGTCACGGAGACGGTAGGTCACCTTTTCTTGACCAAAGCCTTTTTCTTCTAGCCAAGCCACGATTTTAGCAATCGCTTCTTCTTTGTTGAGACCGTTCAAGAAGTCAGAGTTGACGTGAAGGCCATCTTCTGTGTAAGCAGCTTCTTCAACATTGCCACCTTCCAAGACTTCTACGATTGGAAGACCAAACTGTTTAGCAAATTCCCAGTCACGCTCATCGTGAGCAGGTACGGCCATAACAGCACCTGTTCCGTAGCTAGCAAGAACATAGTCGGCAATCCAGATTGGAATTTCTTTACCATTGACAGGGTTGATAGCATAAGCACCAGTCCAAACCCCTGTTTTTTCCTTGGCAAGGTCTGTACGAGCCAAGTCTGATTTAAGGCTAGCTTGGTGTTTGTAGTCCGCTACAGCCTCAGCTTGTTCAGGACTTGTGATGGCATCTACTAGTTCATGTTCAGGAGCCAAAACAGTGAAGGTCGCACCGAAAAGAGTATCTGGACGAGTCGTAAAGACGGTGAATTCCTTGTCTGTTCCTTTTACTTTGAAAGTGACATTGGCACCAGTTGATTTTCCCAATCCAGTTGCGTTGCATGTCCTTGATAGACTCTGGCCAGTCCAGGTCATCCAAAGTCGTTGAGCAAAGCGTTCCGCATAGGCAGTGATTTTAAGCATCCATTGGCGCATTGGTTTGCGGACAACTGGATAGCCTCCACGCTCAGAGGTTCCATCTGGAAGAACTTCTTCGTTGGCGATAGCTGTTCCTAGTTCCTCAACCCAGTTTACTGGCACTTCCGCTTCATAAGCCAAAGCCTTTTTTTCGTAAAAGCTTAGTGAAGATCCATTGCGTCCACTTGTAGTAGTTTGGATCTGTCGTATTGACTTCACGGTCCCAGTCGTAAGAGAAGCCAAGCGCATTGATTTGGCGTTTGAAGTTAGCAATGTTTTCTGCTGTGAATTCCGCTGGGTCATTCCCTGTATCCATAGCGTATTGCTCTGCAGGCAAACCAAAAGCATCCCATCCCATTGGGTGAAGGACATTGTAGCCTTGCGCACGTTTGAAACGGCTAAGGATATCTGTTGCTGTGTAGCCTTCTGGGTGTCCTACGTGAAGACCCGCTCCAGATGGATAAGGGAACATGTCCAATGCATAAAACTTAGGTTTTGAAGCATCTGTTCCTGTCTTAAAGGTGTGATGGTCAGCCCAGTATTTTTGCCACTTAGGCTCGATTTCTTTATGATTGTAAAAACTCATAGCGTCTCTCCAATTTTCGTGATGCTCCTATTATACCATTTTTAGGCGATTTTTAAAGGTTCAGACAAAGAAAAAGACAGGTCCCATACGGGACCTGTCTTTCCTGTTTTCTTCAAGAAAAGTCTATTTCACATGCTTTTCAAGTTCTTCTTGCGCTTTTTTATTGGATTTTTCTTTTTCTTTCTTCCATTGATCACGCGCTTTGTCGTAGTCTTTAGCCGATACGACCTTGTCTTGAACTTCTAAATATTTATAGTTGAAGGATTGACCCTTGTGGCCTGTCCAAGCAAAGGCTGCAGAGTATGGTACAGTCTTACGAACGACTGGAGAAGCTCCATCTGAATGGATCGGAATCAAGAGGGCACTATCGGTCAACCAAGCTTGAGCGGCAGCATATTTTTCGTAACGCTTGTTCACATCTTTGGTTTTCATTGTGCGCATCCTCGATCAATTGATCATATTCATCAAAACCAGCTGCTTTTTGCGGCTGCATTATCCGTACCAGCATCGAATCCAAAGTAAGAATTGGCGTTTTCGCCGGATTTACCACTAGTGATGTCGATGTAAGAAGATGGGTCCGTATAGTCTGGTCCCCAACCCAAGTTATTGTTCAAATCCCAGTCTTGTTGCGAAGCACTTTCAGCAAAGTAAGTCACCCGTTGCAGATCATCTTCAGAAATCATATTCAAATCGATGACAATATTTTTCTGCTCCTAGTGTAGATTCAACTGACTGTTTAAAGGATTGAGCTTGTTTGATCCCTTCTGTATAAGTTGAAGAAGTTGGAAGGTCCAAATGAATTGGGAATTCAACTCCTTGAGCCTGCAAATCTGCCTTGGCTTTGGCAAACTCTTCTTTGGCCTTGGTTGGATTGTAGAGGGTGTCTTTTCCATCTGCGACAGAGACCCCTTTCCATTCATCCCCATAAGCTTCCAAGTCTTTTTTTCACTGCATCACCCAAATTGTTTGCCATCGATTTGGACAAAGTTTGGTGGCGTAAAAGGTATTACGGATGACCTTATTGGCACCAGCTTCCCCGTTAGTTTGCGCTACATAAGCCTTTGCGGTTAAAGGCAAACATAATGGCTTGACGGAAGTCCTTATTTAAGATTGCTTTTCTTAGTTGAAAGTCTTTTGAGCATCAGTAGTCTTCTTTTGTGATTTCATAAGCCTGACGGTCAATGTTGAAGGAAAGGTTGTAGGTTGAGGAACCTTGGTCAGTATAGACAATGTCGTCTTTATGCTTCTTCTCTACACTCTTATAGTTGGAACCATTTGGGAAAACACGGGCAACTGTATAGTCACCGTTATCAAATCCACGAATCAAGGATTCTGAGTCTTGTCCATCATAATAGGTCAGCTTCACTTTACTGATCTTGACATTATCCGCATCCCAGTATGTTGGGTTCTTTTCCAATATCGCAGAAGATTTAGAAGTGATAGATTTGATCAAATAAGGACCGCAGTATAGGATACTAGATGGAGAAGTTCCTTGACCATAGTCATCTCCTTTAGATTTCAGGAACTCTTCGTTAACCGGCATCAAGATCCCCATCGTAGTCTTAGAATTCCAGAAACTTTCTGGTTGGCTCAAGGTATATTGAACGGTATAATCATCAATAGCTTTTACTCCAACAGTTGAGAAATCAGATGTTTTCCTGATACATAATCATCCAAGCCTTTGACAGATTTTTGGACCAAGTAAATCGCTTGTGATTTCTTGTCTGCCGCGTGTTTGAGGCCTGTGACAAAGTCTTTGGCCTTGACTTCTCCATATTCTTCCCCTTCAGAAGTCATCCATTTGACCCCTTTACGGAGTTTATAAGTATAGGTCAAGCCATCCTTGGAAACAGTCCAGTCTTTAGCAAGCGATGGGATCAAGTTCCCGTACTTGTCCACTTCCAACAAAGCCATCTATCGCATTTCCTGTAAACTCGGAAGTCGATTTTTTTATTGGAAATCGAGTAGTCTAAGGTATCCGGATCCTGGGTATAGACATAGCTAAAATGTCTGACCACCAGAACTACTAGATTTTCCCTCCTGAGCAGGCTGCCAGTACACCAGCTGATAAAAAGCAGAGCGCTGGTAGCTAAGAGTACCTTCCCTTTGTTCATATAAATCACCTCATTGTAAAAAAATGTTATACTCAATTTAAATTATAGCACTTTCTAGGGAAAATGTAAACGCTTTTACTGCGAAATTATTCTATTTTTTTCTTTATTTTTTTCAATTTCTACTTTTTCTAGAAATTTTTTTCAAGTTGAATCCCTGGCCTGTATGATATAATGGAATCTATGAATTATGTGAGACATTTACACAAACGACTAAAACACAGCCTCTTGTCCCTCCTTGTAGGAGTCTTGACATTAGGCCCTATTTCCACTGCTTTTTGCGGACGACATCTACCAGCAAGAAGATGTCATGAAAAATCGCAGCTGATGCTGGACTGGTATTGGACGATTTTTTTACAAGCCCAAGGCTGACATCGTCATCGACGCCAATACTGGAGCCATATTGTACGGAGACAATATCGACACGGTCCGGGGACTCAGGAAGCATGGCCAAACTCATGAGTGCCTATGTAGTCTTTCGGGCCCTCAAAGAAGGCAAGATCAAATATGATACCGTGGTTACAGCAACAGAGGCAGACCAAGCCATCTCGGAAAAACAATCTGTTAAGTAACTCACCTATTGTAGCTGGTGTTGACTACAAAGTATCTGAATTGATCAAGATGCTCTTTGTTCCATCTTCCAGTGCGGCCGTGATTATGCTCGCCAACGCCGTCACTGACAATGATCCCTGATAAGTTTTTGGACTTAATGAATCAGTACGCACAAGAAATGGGGATGAGCCATACCAAATGGCACAATCCAAATGGGGCGATGATTTCGGTCCTTCAGGGCTACTACAATCCTCAGCGCTACGATGTCAATGCGAATAACGAAATCACAGCGCGGGACATGTCTATTCTGGCTTATCACATCGTAAACGACCTGCCAGAAATGTTGGAATACACCAAAGCAAGCTCACACTACCATCATGGAAGGAACCCCTACGAGCAAAGCTACGATAACTACAATACTTCGCTCGAAGGTGGAAAATTCGCCCTTAAAGGAACAGATGGACTCAAAACTGGATCTAGCCCGACTGCTGACTATAACTACACCGCGACCACCAAGCGGGGGAAACAACGGATTATCGAAGTGATTTTGGGGGTTGGGAACTACGACGTCGAGATCGCCGAAAGCTACCGCAATCAAATCAGGGAATACCTTGGCTGAGAAAAATGTTCGCAGACTACCAGTATAAAAAATCCTTTCTGCAGGCGATCATACCATCGACGGGAAGACCATTCAACTGAAGCAAGACTTCTATGCGACCGTTAAGAAGGGGACGAAGCCAGCCCTTAAACTAGAAGACAACCGCCTAGTCGTCCAGAACGGCTTGCAACAGGTATCTCCAAGTATTAAACCGGGAGTGGCTGTAAGTGAGTCTAAAACAACGACCTCTAGCAGTAAAAGCAAGGGACTCGATGTCATGTGGCTCTTCTGCTTCCTGCCTGCCGGAATTTTATACCTGATCTTTAAACAAACCGATCCAAAAAAAGAAAAAATAGAAAAAGAACTCCCATTACCATAAGGTAGGGGAGTTCTTGGTTTGTCGACAAAAGTCATCTTAGAAACTTTCCTTAGGTGAGTACGGACGTCAGCGAACTTCGAAGAAGTTCGATGACTAGTTTTTGGACCTAAAGTTCCAAAACTCCCGAGTGCTAGAAACAATCGTGTTTCTAGCACTTTTCTCGACGGAAAGTTCCTAAGCATTTTTTTAATGAGCCTTAAAAAGTATCTAATTTTAATTTTTTAGGCATCCATTAGTTTGTTTGATGTAAAAAAATCAGTTTGTCTACATTATCTGTGAATGACAGATATTGATTTAGTCTAAACCTTGAACGTAGGCATCTACTGCTACGATGGCTTGGGCAATATCAGAAGCCTTCACTTCAAAATGGCATTTGATGGATGGTTTCTCCTTCGATGGTGGCTTGTTGGCCAACCTTTGAGAAGATCTTCATAACTTGCAGTTTCAAGATGCATTTCTTTTCAGAGTGGTTGGCATGCCGATTTGTTGATAGAAACGAATGTATTTATTCAATTCTTCCTTCGGGACGGTTTTCCAAGAACAATTGAACGAGCGTTCCGTAGGCTACTTTTTTTCACCGTGAGTCAAATGGTGGATGTCCCCTAGTAAGGGCTGTAAAGCCATTATGGATGGCATGGGCAGTGCTAATCCCCCACTTTCAAATCCAATACCCACTGAGAAGGGTATTAGCTTCAATGATGTTTTTCAAGAGCAGGGGTTACGACTTTGGCTTTCACAAGCAGCCATGGCTTGGAGCCCGTCTGCAAATAAGGTTTCTTCACAACGTTGTGCAATGGCGACACCCGCTAAGGTTTGTCGTTGACCCAACATGGTTTTTCCATTCGCTTGCATCACCGCACGCGCTTCGACCCAAGTTGCTAGACCATCTGCGATACCAGAAGCGAGCAAACGTTTTGGTGCTTGAGAGATCACTTTACTATCCACCAAGACCAATTCTGGGTTCTTAGAATAGAAGATATAGCGCTCAAAGGCACCCTCATCCGTATAGATAACAGATAAGGCAGAAACAGGAGCATCTGTAGAGGCAATGGTCGGAGCAATCACAACTGGTGATTTTAAAAGATCAGCAATAGCTTTTGCACTATCGATGGTCTTTCCTCCACCAAGTCCAATGACCAAATCACAGCCATTTTCTTCTGCCAGACTAACCACACGATTGATTTCGTTGTCAGAAGCTTCACCATTGAAGAATACTGGCAAAACGGTCAGTCCATTTTGGCCAAGGTATTCTTCAAAACGCTTCCCTACGATATCATAGACCACTGAATCACAGAGTAAAACAGGGTGATTCCCTAATTCTGAAATAGATTGCGCATTTTCAAATAAGGCATTCTCACCTTGAATGTAACGTGACGGACTT
>BNJU01004279.1_pt1:7500-84219 | contig 84219 bp, 113 predicted proteins | sample 8539281 | NCBI WGS metagenome assembly BNJU01 (sample SAMD00202456, study PRJDB9452) | human saliva metagenome | isolation source: human saliva | place: Japan | reverse complement strand
CATCCATATTAAATCTATTATTATGATGATCGAATGTAGCTTCTACATCAGGGTTTTTGAATACCAATAAAGGCAAAAGCATCCTGGTTTATCTTGTAAATACCATGCAAAATCTTCTCCAGGCATGACTTTACGCATCTTAGAAAGCTTGTCCTCACCTAATGTATCAATAACGACACGTTCTGCAAGTTCACTGGATTCAGGATCATTAATAGTAGGGGCACTTTTTATATATTCTAATGTAGCAGTCGCTCCATAGGCCTCTGCAGTGTGTTCTACAATGCGGCGAATAGTATCGACAATATATTGTTCTTGGTTTGGATCAAAGAAACGAACTGTACCGCCCTATGGAAGCTTCCCCAGGGATGACATTCCATTCTGAGCCAGAATGAATATTGCCAATCGTAACAACGACGGAATCAAGGGCACTCACATTACGAGAAACCACAGTTTGTAAATTCATAACGATGGCACTAGCCACCACGATAGCATCAATCGCTTGATGAGGCTGTGCACCATGACCTTGTTTGCCTTTTACATTAATAGTAATCTGGCTACTCGCAGCCATACGAGGACCCTCCTCAACAGATATGAGACCCGCTGGCAAATCGATCCACACATGCCCTCCAAAAATAGCATCTACCTTATCATACCAATCGCCAAACTTAATGAAATCCGGAGCCCCTGCTCCAGTTTCTTCCGCAGGTTGAAATGCTAAATACACATCGCCTTCAATACGGTCTTTCATAGACATTAGCATCTTAGCCGCACCTAATAAAATAGCCATATGTCCATCATGACCGCAAGCATGCATTTTACCTTCTACTTCAGATTTATAGTCCACTGCATTATGTTCATGAACGGGCAGTGCATCGATGTCGGCGCGCAACGCGATAGCCTTTCCCAGGCTTAGAACCATGGATAATGCCGATTAAAGCCGATACCACGTTCTGTATCTACATGAACCTCTACGCCCATTGATTCTAGTTCTTTAGCCAAAGTGTCTTTGTCGTCTCAAACTCTTCATTGCTGAGCTCAGGATGTTTATGAAAAATATCTACGCCAATCTTGAACGTAGCCTTTATATTGCTCTATTAAATCGCGACTATGCATGGTATCGCCTCCTCTAATATCAATATATCAATGCATATCAATATGCATCGCTAATATATAACGATTAAACAGTCTCCGAATTTATAAATACACAACCTACATGCGCCAAGAAAAACCCCTTTGTTTAGGGGAATAACATGGTAGAAGTAAAAGAAAACGACAGGCAACGCCATGTCGTTTTCTAGTTTCTTATCGGTTGCGCAATACTGCTTGTACCGCTAAGGATACAACAGCTGTTGCAACTGTCACAGCAAACGAGTGATTTTTCGCCGTTGTGATAATTTCTTCTTTTGTAGGTTTTGCTTTTAGCTGCAATGTCCAACGTTTTTGCTACTGCTGGAACCAATACTTCATTACGTATGATTCTGTATTCATATTTACTCCTCCAATATAGACTGTTTCTTTCTAGGGTAACACGAATACGGACTAAAGTCTATATAATCATCGGTTTATTTCCATAGTTCAATGTTACATAACTATAGTAAACAATATTTATGAAAGTTAAACGAAAAATTCTTATTTGTGCCGCTAATTCTTCAATCACTTCAGCTAAAATAGCAATCGCTTTTTCTAATTGTTCTTGTGGAATATTAAGAGCTGGTAAAAGACGTACCTTATTTTTAGCAGATAAACATACAACACCTTTTTCAATGCATTTCTCTATAACGGTTTTAGCATCAACCGTAGTTTCAATGCCAAGCATGAGTCCCATACCGCTAACACCAATGACACCAGGTTTATCAGTTAAGGTCTCCTTTACGTATTCCCCTTTTGCTTTTACAGAATCGAGAAATTCAGGAGTTAAACGACTAATGATGGTATTACCTGCAGCCGCGCAGATTGGATTACCTCCAAAAGTAGTAGCATGAGCACCAGCATTTAATACATATTGCATCTTTTCATTGAATAAGGTGGCACCCATGGGTAGCCCTCCGGCCAAACCTTTTGCAGTAGATACCACATCTGGTTCGATACCAAATTGTTGGTATGCATATAAGCTGCCAGTCCGACCATTACCAGTTTGTACCTCATCGATGAGTACCAGTTGATCGTGTTCATGCGCATATTTTGTTACCGCTTGGACAAACTCTTTATCTAAGGGCATAACCCCACCTTCACCTTGGATAGGTTCCATCATGATGGCACAAACAGCTGGATTAGCAAGGACTTTCAAAGCCGCATCAATATCATTGGCTGGTGTATGAATAAAGCCTTCCGTAAATGGGAAGAAATGTTGATGGAATACATCTTGTCCTGTAGCAGACAAGGTGGTAATAGTACGACCGTGGAAACTATTGACTAAGGTAACAACTATATGACGTCCTTCGCCGTATTTATCATGGCTATATTTACGCGCTGCCTTAATAGCACATTCGTTAGACTCCGCACCAGAGTTAGAGAAAAACACCTTTTTCATCCCCGTTTTCGCACAGAGCTGTTTCGCTAGTTCAATTTGTGGCAAAGGAATAGTATAAATTAGAAATATGATTCAACGCATGAGACTGCTTAGTAACAGCGTCAGTCCACTCATCATCGTCAACGCCAAAAGCGGTTACGCCAATACCAGAGCCAAGGTCGATGTACTCTTTACCATCTACGTCCCACAAGAGAGAACCTTTTCCTTTTTCAAAGCATACGTTGAACCGACCATACGTATTGGCTATATATTCTTTATCTTGTTTTTCAAAATCGATTGCATTACTCATTATATCCTCCAAATGTACGGTCATGCTGTCGTCTATCTATGTAAAAGATACCCAATAGATGATTACCAGTATTATGTTTACTATATTAAGCAACAAACATTGTACCAAGGCCTTCATCGGTTAATAACTCGATAAGAATGGCATGTGGAATTTCACCATTGATGATGAATACCTTTTGTGCCCCTGCTTCTATGGCCTCTAAGCAGCAATCCACCTTTTGGAATCATACCGCCTGCAATGACACCATCTGCTTTTTAACTGATCTGCCTCAGCCATCGTAATTTTAGAAATTAAAGAATCTGGATCATGCACATCTCGCAATACACCATCAATATTGGTCATAGCCACCATGGTTTCCGCCTTGAGGGCACCTGCAATTTTCGCAGCTACCGTATCCGCATTAATATTATAGGTCTTGCCATCGGCTCCCATGCCGATAGAAGAAATAACCGGAATATAGCCACGGCTAATTACGTCATGGATAATGCTCGTATCAATGGTATCAATATAACCTACATAACCAAGTTCTTCGTTTTGTTTATGAACTTGAATCATGTTGCCATCTACGCCACAAAGGCCAACAGCTTTGCCACCAAGATCCGTTAAATCCGCCACGAGCCCTTTATTCACCTTGCCGGCTAGCACCATTTGTACAACATCCATCGTTGCTTCATCGGTAACACGTAATCCATTAGCAAAATGTGATTCAATTTGCATCGCCTCTAAGGTGCTATTAATAGCTGGACCACCACCATGAACGAGGACTACTTTTACCCCCACTAATTGAAGTAATAGTAAATCCTTCATGACAGATTTCTTTAACTCTTCATCCACCATGGCATTGCCACCGTATTTAACGACAACGTACTGATCTGTGTATTGTTTTATATATGGAACGGCCGCCGTTAAGATATGCGCCCGCATTGCATTTGTTACATTCTTCATAGATTCCTCTCTAACCTAATACTAAACCAGTATCCTCTGGTAACCCCAATGCAATATTCATACATTGAACGGCGGCACCCGATGCACCTTTACCTAAATTATCGAAAATGGCGTGAACCATAATGCGTTCATCGTTACCAGTGACATAGATTTTCATACTGTCCGTATTGCTCAATTGATTAGCGTTTAACATACCGCTATTGCTATTTTCAGTAAATGGTGCAACCGTAACGATTGTACTATCTTTGTAAAAGTATTCTAACGTTTGTTGTACCTTATCAATACAAACAGGTTTTATGACATAAACGACTATGAATACCTACTGTAACCTCCATCCCAGAGTAGTAATCATCAACGATTGGCATAAAAATTGATGCTTCACTAAGGCCGCATACATGTTGTACTTCAGGGTAAATGTTTTATGTTCTTGACCAAGCCCATATTGACGTGGAGCATAAAGGAAATAGTCCTTTTAGGGACTGCTTTCATATTGACCAATCATCTTCTTACCACCACCGCTATAGCCTGTTAAGGATGTAATGGTGAAAAGGATAATCCGCTGGCACGAGCCCTGCTTTTACAAGAGGCGCTATACAAGCAATCATACCGCTCGCATGACAGCCAGGATTTGCAATATGTTTTTTAGTTGCAATAGCTGTTTTGTAGCTTTCACCAAGTTCTGGGAATCCATAGGCCCAACCAGCATGCAGTTCTAAAACGCTGTAGATGTATCGATTACCTTGCACGGCAAGTCACCGATAACCGCTATAATATCTTTTAGATGCCGCATCAGGTAAAGCAAAGAAATACGATGATCCGCTTTTTTGCAACCACTTTAATGGCCTCTACATTTTTGCGATCCTCATCAGCAGTCGCTAAGAGTTCTATATCTTTTCGATCGGATAATCGTTCATGAATTCTAAGACCAGTTGTGCCTTCATGACCAACAATAAATACTCTATGGGGTGTCATAATAAACCTCAATTCTCACCTATTGGTGACTCACACCTATTTATATAGCCCTTTATCCAATATAAATAGAAACAAACTATACGATTCATCACCATTTAGGGAGATGAATTTACTTTCAATGGATAATCTAAGGTGGCAACCATAACCGCCTTAATCGTGTGGAGACGATTTTCTGCTTCTTGGAACGCTAAAGAGTTTGGCCCTTCGAATACCTCTTCGGTCACCTCAATGCCATTCATGCCAAACCGTTCATAAATATCTTTACCTACTTGTGTTTCTGTGTTGTGGAACGCAGGTAAACAGTGGCAGAACTTAGTATTTGGATTGCCAGTTAATGCCATCATTTCTCCATTTACTTGGAATGGTTTAAAGGTATTGATACGTTCCTCCCACATATCATATGTATCACCCATCGTTACCCACACACCAGTGTAAATAACATCTAAGCCTTTAACCCCTTCAGCTACATCATCTGTACAAGTAATAGTAGCACCTGTTTCTTTAGCCACCTTTAAGCACTCTTCGTAGAATGGACCAGCTGGCCAGTATTGTTTAGGGCCAATAAGTCTGAAATCCATCCCCATTTTAACGGCACCACTCATCAAAGCATTGCACATATTAGATTGACCATGACCCAACATAGGCAAAAGAAATTTTCATTCAACGGTTTGTCGATATTTTTCTTGAAGTGTTAAGAAATTGGCTAATGTTTGTGTAGGATGATCCATATCGGTAAGTCCATTCCAAACTGGTACACCAGAGTATTCTGCCAATGTATCTACATCCTCTTGGTCAAAGCCTCTAAACTCAATGGCATCATACATGGAGCCAAGAACACGAGCCGTATCCTTTAAGGATTCTTTCTTATTCATTTGAGAACCTGTAGGGACCAAGATATGTTGTAAAGCACCTTGATCAGCAGCCCTCGACTTCAAAAAGCACAACGTGTCCGTGTGGAGTCCTTTTCAAAAATTAGACAAAGTTTTTTTACCTTTCAATGTTTTAATTTCTTTACCTGCTTTTTTTATCTAGCTTTTAATTTTGTTGCTAAATCCAAAGAAGTATTTAATTTCCTCTGGTGTATATTGAAGCATTGTTTTAAATGATGTATGTTGTAAACTTTTCATGATAACCTCTTATTTCAAACTATGCGTTTAACTACTTTTCTTGTAAATATTCAGGGCAATAGTCGCCATCATTGTGATACCTAGGTTCAAGGATACTTTCATCGATGGTGAAAGCTCATTATGTCAAACGCCGGATTGCTTTCAAAGCCAGTGCCCTAACCAAAGGAACGCACCTTTTGATTTTATGAAGATAGCGGAGAAGTCTTCTCGCCATAGATGGGAAACTCAGGATGTACCACTGCGTCTTTTACCAAGATATTTCTCTACAATAGATGTGGGCATAATCGATGGCCTCTGGATTATTGATAGTAGCACCATGACCACGTTTTATAATCCAAAGTGCTTTCCGTTTTAAACATCACATCGAGGGCCTGTAAAGCTTTCACCCAAATCGTCGCTCAATATAATCACGTTTCTCTGGTTCATAGGTACGACAAGTACCTTCAAGATACACATCACCACAGCCCACATTGTATCGATCACCACCATTAATCACTCCAATTGTGCACACGAGATTTTCCATGGGATTCGTTTCGCGAGCCACCATGGACTCTACATTTACAATCCAGTTTCGTAGCAGCTACAATAGCATCTACCCCATTATGAGGCTCTGCACCATGGGTTGATTTTGCCCTTTAATGTGTACGAGGAAGTGATCGGATGCAGCCATAAGATTACCTTTTTTAAGACCTACAGTTCCCACTGGCAATTGAGGCCACACATGAAGTCCATATATCTCATCCACATCGTCGAGGATGCCACTATCGACAATACCTTGAGCCCTGGGAATAAAGCTTCTTCTTCGGAAGGCTGGAATACGAGTTTTCACGGTCCCATGTAATTGATTTTTAATAGATTGTAGAATCGCCGCTGCACCAAGTAAAATTGCCATGTGGCTATCATGACCACAGGCATGCATAACACCTTCATTTTGTGAAGCAAAGGGCAAGCCTGTTATTTCATGTATGGGTAACGCATCCATATCGGCACGCAATGCAATAACAGGGCCTGTATGAGCACCTTTTATCTTACCGATAACAGCATAATCAGAAATATCGTTTACAAAGGGAATTCCTAGTTCACCAAGCACCTTTTTGAATAAATAAAGATGTATTTTTTTCTTCACCAGATAACTCTGGATGACTATGAATATGTCGGCGCCATTCCACAACTTGTTCTTTATATTGGGAGGCATAAGTTTTTATTAAATCTTGTAATGCATTCATTACTCTATCTCCTTTATACACTGTATGTATATTTTATACATATTTTGTGTATTTTTATAATCTATACACGTATTATAATACTACCTACCATAATTAGCAAGTATTTTATACATAAATTCACTGTATTTTTTTATTTGTTATATTGTAAATCAACTTTTACTCATAGATTCTTACTCTTTTGATTAGAGAAAAATAGAAAAAAAGACACCTTCCAAAGAAGGTGTCTTTCTCTTATTTTTTTCAATGACTGATTCGTCGAGCTGAGTACCATCAGGTAAAAATGATTTTACAATCAGCTTATTCGGTGTCACTGTCATAGACATATAATTATTCGTTTCAGGCTGAGGTGCTACATATACATCTAGAGGATGTTGCTTCCACTTAGGACGTCGTGCATCACCAGCTATTCCTGTAAGAATATATAACGGACCAGATGGGTCTCGATCAAAGTTTCGCACATGACCGCGGTTGCGATATGTATGTAAATGAGCAGATAAGACTAAGTCTACATTAAACTCATCGAAGATAGGCATAAATAATACGCCCTCATCATCGAAACCTACATCGCGACTTGCACCTGGTCGGTCAAAGGCATATTGGAATGGATCTCGATGCATGAGGACTACAGTCCACTTTTCTTCGTATTAGCTGCTAAATCTTGACGTAGCCACTGAACCTCTACATCGTACAAATCAGGATGATGAGTATCATGATTATCCTCATGATTACTTTCATACAACATCGTATCTAATACAACGTAATGCACATCGCCAAAAGTCATAGGAATAATAACGGCGATTAAAATATTTCATTCCCATTAGGCGGTACTGCGAAGTAATTCAAATACGCATAAGGCTCGCGCATTTTCCAATCTAATGTATACATCTCATGATTGCCTAAGGTCGTTGCTAACGGCACATTAGCACTCAATGGTCTGATGGAATTCAACCAAGTGCGCCATTGATAGTCTTGTTCCCCATTATCTACAAGGTCCCCCATGCTAATATACAAGGGCTGTCCTTGGATTGCGATGTGCGGAATCCTTAACAATCTGCTCCCACGCAGAATAATCACCAGATTGAGAATCTGGATAGATAAGAACATCATACACACTGGAACCAGCAGTTTCCAACGAATACCAATCACTGCGACGATTATTGCCATAACCAACGCGATATTCGTATTTAGTATTAGGCGTCAAACCAGTTACTGTACCCTCATGGATATAGGTGGTACTGCCATCATCGGTAAAAGCTTTGTCTGTAGCTCTTATCGTTTGAGTCGTATCGGATCCAACAAGACGATACTCTATGACCGCATCAGCTTCGCTGCTATCTGATTGCCACATAATAGTACGACTCGTGCTATTATCTTGAGCTACGATTTGTCGAATGTATCGACTTTCAGAATCGAGGAGTGGTTTTATCTCTTGTCCACTTACAACAGCAGCAGTTCTAGCTATACGACTCTGTATGGCATCCTTATAGACATATCCACCTACAACAGCACAGGCCAAAGCAATAATGGCTAATATGGATATAATTAATCTTTTTTTGTTCATATAATTCTAATTCTTTTTCGTAATATTGTTTCATTTGTGTATAGCCATTAACAATGACTTCTGATTTCACCCGTTCTAGGATGGAAGATAAGACCATGAATTGGCACGTCTTTAGGAATTAAAGGGTTCATACGCAATTCGTCCACTGTTTCTTCCACATTCTCTGCAGGATGTGTAAAGCCATCAGCCCAGCGTTCCATTTCTTTACGGACCATATGAATCGCTTCTGGGTGCAATACCACGAGCTAACATTTTTCTGTTAGATCTTTTGCTGTAGTTTTTTGCCATACCACATTCGTGATGACCAATGATAAAGATTTCGTTAACACCTAGCTCATAAATACAAACAAGTAAACTACGTACAACGCCATCAAAAGGGACCTGTAATACAGTTACCTGCAGTCTTTACGATTTTCGCCTCACCGCGCCCAATATCCATGGAATCCTCTAAAAAGTTAACGAGGCGTGTATCCATACATGTAACAATTGCCATCTCACGACTAGGCATTTTACTACACTTTGTATCTGTATCTACATAACCTGTATTTTGATCTTCTACATATTCTCTATTGTGGGCTAAAAATATCATCTAATAAAACTCATAGTACCTCCTATATAAAAAGACCTTGGCATACAACCAAAGTCTCTATATCAATAATGGTCGATATAGACATTATATCATATTAATTTGTACACGCTTTAAGTCATTAAAATAGGTCTATTCAAATACATGTATTATATATTTGAATAGACCTAAATCGCTTTTAAAGTGCTAGAGTACACACCTTATCTATCAGGTGTAGATAATGCTTCGATAGCTACGCTACCACCGCGTACAACTTCAATACGATTGACGAACATATCTTTAAATAAGGCAATCATGTCATTATTTTTTTAGATACGGTCTTTTACACATTGAACAAGTACAGATTTACGATTATAATCCACAACCAATAGATCAAAGGTTTGGGCAATGCGGAAAATTTCTTGTTTGTCCGCTTCTTTACAGCTATTGACCTTGATAAATAGTAATTCTTTTTTCGTAATCGGCATGTCCGTAAAGTCGATAACCTTAATCACCTCTACACTGCGATTAAGCTGTTTAATGATTTGTTCATATGTCAAATCGTCACAAGTAAGATCAATCGTCATACGAGACATGGTAGAATCTTCAGTTTCCCTACAGTCAATGTATCAAGATTATAATTTTTGCCTGCAGAAGAGGCCTGAAATCTTAGCTAGTACACCGATTTGGTTTTCTACATACGCTGAAATACAGCGTTTTTTCATTTGTACTTCCATAGCCCCTCCTATTTTTTATCCTTCAACAACATATCACTTAAAGACTTACCTGCTGGTACCATTGGCAACACATTGAGTTCTGTTGGAATGATGAAACTCGAGTAGTGTAGGACCATCTTTTTGAAAGTATCTGCCAATTGGAACCCTTTTTCGATGTCCTCTACCTTAGTAATACGCATTGCCTTTGCGCCATAAGCTTCCGCCAATTTCACAAAATCCGGTACATATTCAAACTCATCATTGTCGATTATGTCTCGCGTAACAATGGCACTTTTCATCCATCATCAAGTTCGTACAAGCGTAACGTTTATCGTAGAATAATTGTTGCCATTGGCGTACATTTCGAGGAAACCATTATTTAAAAATAATTAGCGTCACAGGCAAAGCGGTAGTGCATAGCAGTGGCAAACTCTTGGATATTCATTTGCACGCCACCATCACCACAGATGGCAAATACACGCTTATCTGGATTTCCCATTTGCGCACCCTAATGCAAAAGCAGGAAAACCATAGCCCATAGTCCCTAAGCCACCAGACGTCAACATTTGATATTGACCTTTCACATCAAGGAACTGGGTAGTCCACAATTGATTTTGACCCACATCGGTTGTAACGATAGGATGTTCATAGTGATGATTGATGTACTCGATAACAGTTTGAGGTGTTAACCCCTCTTCGTCAGCTTGAGTGACAGGGCGCTCTGCCTTAAGTTGCTGTAATTGTTTTGGCCAGTCGCCAAGATCGTGAGGTTCAATATATTCTAAGATTTTTTCGATAGCCAATTTAGCATCTGCTACGATTGGAATATCAACCTTAATATTTTTAGAAATAGATGCCGCATCTACATCAATATGGATAATCTTACAATTTTGTGCAAAGGTACTTAGTTTACCGGTAATACGATCATTAAAGCGCGTACCAATAGAAATCATCACGTCACAGTCAGTTATAGCTACATTAGGCGCATAGCCACCGTGAATCCCTACATTACCAAGATACAATGGATGACGGCTATCAATAGCACCTTTCCCCATCAATGTTGTTACTACAGGAATCCCTGTTTTTTCAACCAACTCCATCATAAGGTCGTTAGCACCACTAATGCTTACCCCACCGCCTAATAGGAATAGAGGCCTTTTTAGCTTTACTAATAATAGAACAGGCCTTTTTAACTTGACCTACGTGAACAGTGGTATTTGGTTTGTAACCGCGAATATTAACCTCTGTAGGATACTCATCAGAGCCCATAGCCTTCTGAATATTCTTAGGAATATCTACTACAACAGGGCCTGGACGACCTGTGCGAGCAATGTAAAAGGCCTCTTTCAAAATACGACCTAAATCTTTACGGTCGCGAACAGTAACGGCATATTTACAAATATTGCGGACGATGCCAACAGTATCTACCTCTTGAAAAGCATCATTGCCCATGAGGCCTAAATCAACTTGTCCAGTAATACAAACGAGGGGCACACTATCTGCATACGCTGTGGCAATACCAGTCACAAGATTTGTAGCACCAGGACCAGAGGTTACCATACACACCCCTACTTTACCAGTACTGCGAGCATATCCATCTGCCGCATGGGCCAATGCTTGCTCATGACGCGGCAAAATCACTTTTACCTTATCTTGCTTATATAATTCATCCATGATATCAATAGTAGCCGCCCCAGGATAGTTAAATAAAAACTCTACCTGCTCCTCTTGAAGGGCTTTTACCAGATACTGTGCGCCTGAAATCATAGGTATCTCCTTATTTATATAATGCATGCATATCGAATTCTCAATATTCACATCTGATATATCTAAAAATTGAATATCTTATATAGATATGTTATACTCAGTAGTGTACCATATGTTGTGGTACATGAATATGTATAAAATCTCAAATTATAGAAATATATGTAGATTCTATTTTGAAAGGACTGAATATCATGAAAGAAATATTAGGTTTCCATTTAAACGGTTGCCCTTATTGCGCCAATGCATTCCGTGCTATCGATGAACTCGTTGCAGAAAATCCTGCATACGCAGATATTCACATCAACTGGGTTGAAGATCAAGATGCTCATGAGCTCTTCAAAACTCACCCATATGAATACTATCCGAAACTTTGTGGTTCGACCTCGACAAACAATACGAGGCACAACCTGGTGAAAGCTATGCCCAAACAAAATCTTTAATCAAAACTGTATTGGACAAAGCACTCGCGTAAAACGCTATATTTACAAATAATAATGCACCCCTAACATATAATCTAATGTTAGGGGTGCATTTTAGCATACTGTAAGATTATGGCTTTTTGTACCATAAACTTACTGACTGCCTTTATACACAATTAAAATCAATGCAATTTCTAAAGGGAAACAAATGATATTTTTAATAAGACGTCCAATAAATATAGCAGATACTGCTTTGTTATAAAATATTGTGAGCCATATTGTATTTAATATCAGATGTATACATACAGTAACAATCGTCTCCGGTAAAAAGTAATTGTTTAAATGTAACATTACGTCCGTGTAAAAAAATATCCCATACACATAGCCTACAAGAAATTCAGATACGATAAAGCCGGGAAAAGAATACCCTTGTCCCAAATAAAGACATACCTATAAAACAGGCAATAGCAGCCATTATACCTGCTGCCATAGGCCCATAAAAGAATACCAAATATAGCGGTTGATAAAAAAATCCAAAGGTAATATGTATAAATGTAGTATGAATAGCAAATATATAAGATAGTAAAACCGTCAATGCTACAAACATTCCTGTCTTTACAATCATATCAGTTTTCATAAGATGTACGGTTCCTTTTTCTATCCTTCCACTCTAAATACATATGACGAACAACTTGAATGGGTGATACAAATAACATTCTAGGTCCACCATAGCGCATGATTTCACGTATTTTCTCACGATACGTAGGCGCATAGCAATGCGTTTTACACACGCTGCAGAAGGTCTTGCTTTCCATATGAGGACATACATCTATACGATGTTCAGCATATTGTCAAACTTTTGACACTCCTCACAGAGTTGTCCTTTAGGAGTGTGGTGCTTATTATGACAATAGATGCCAATAATCTGGTACATAGTTTTTAGTTCTAACTTACGTTTCTCATCAACTGTCATGTTTCTCTCCTATTTCACAGACCATGAAACCCAAGCCACCTTATCAACAGTCTTATTATGGATTTCTCCATCAATAGCTAGTGGCTCAATGAGATTTCTAATCTCTTCTTTCATGTCTTCCATGTCTCCCCATCCATTATTATGAAGTCGCATGGTAAAATAATTAACTGCCTTTTCAAGAGACATAACCTCTGTTTCAGGAACCGTTTTATAAGTTACTTTTACATTATGCCCCATCTCATGGATAGTATCTAAACACTCTTTCATCTTACCATCCCATGGAAAAGAATCACGTCCAAAGAAATGTTCAGATAACATATCTACCATTTCGTCGCTCCGTTCGCTAAATGCAATCCATAAACATTTATCATTACTTGCATCGTGCATGGCGCGAATATTTTCTACATCAAACATAATCGGGCAGAAGATACTATATGCCAAGTCAAAGCTTTTATCCCAACCTAGTTCTCGACGAGTTTCATCAGACCAAGGTCCAATATATAAGCTAAGATCTAAACCTTCTGACTCTGCCAATTGTTTAGCACCGCGAATCATACCATCAGATAAATCGATACCAGTCGCCTTATAGCCTTCCCGAGCTAACCCAAGTGCGTAGTCACAAACACCACAGCCTACATCAAGTGTACGACCATTCGATGAAGGTAATAAATTTTCATCCTTTAAGAAGGCTAAAAAATCAGTGACCTGTGCCTTGCGATCCTCGCGATTGTGCATTTCTACAAAGTACTCGGAACGATGATTCCATGCGTCTTGCTCATCACGCCAAACTTCGTTGACGGTAAGCTCTTGTATTTTATTTGTCATATTATCCCCTCTAAATAGCCACATCCCTAAATGGATGGGCTATTGATACATATATAAGTAATATTCACTTAGTTAAATTCACTACGTAATTTAACGCTCCCCTATATGTCCTAGTGTTCCGGCTAGGATGTTCAGATTTTCATATAGCTATCCTTATTGTACATCATTCTCAAAACAAAATGTGTTACCCAAATCACATTTATTATGTTATTTCGATATTATTAAATATAAAACTCTATATCGAAATCTTATCAGCACCTCAGCTCATGTATTTATCTATCTCTAACTAATTCATGCATATATCGCCATGTATTTCTCTCCCCTTAATACATACAAAAAAGGCCTCTCGAAATTTCGAGAAGCCTTTTTATTTGGTGCGCCTAGCAGGATTCGAACCTGCGCACCCGGTTCCGGAGACCGGCGCTCTATCCCCTGAGCTATAGGCGCATGAATACCTAAAAATTATACCATATTACGCTATGGTTCGATAGTATAAAGTATGGGTACTAGGTTTATACATAAAAGCCCCTAATATTAAGTTGTATATCAACTTATTACAGCCTCTCTTTAATTAATTTTAGTAGAGCATCACAGCTACGACTTACATCATCATAAGTTTCGTCAAAGTTTCCCGTATACCAAGGATCCTTTACATCACGACTTTCACCAACGAAAGACATTGCCTTTGTAAACCTTAGCATCTACGTCATCCCCAATGATACGCTTTAAATTACGCGCATTATTTTCATCCATAATGACAAGGTAATCAAAGTTATGATAGTCATCAACCGTCACTTGACGTGCCTTGCGACGAGTATAGGGAATACCCATTTCATCTAATTTCTCTTTAGTCCCATAATGAGTGTCGTTCCTATCTCCTCACGAGATGTAGCTGCAGACTCAATATAAATAGAATCACTTAGTCCAGCCTGCTCAACGATATGCTTCATATAAAACTCTGCCATCGTAGAACGGCAAATATTGCCATGACAGATGAATAAAATATTAACCATTATAACTCCTAATGAATAGAAACTTAATCATAAAAACTCCTTAGATACTAATGGTCCTTACAGCATACGCTATAAGGACCATTAATGCAATATTCAATTAAAAATTATGCCGTATCCCAGCATCAATGCGCCATGTATTTTCTACGATAGCACCAAAGTTTTTAGTGAATGTACCATATAGATATGTACTAGGACGGACACTCCAAGACCCACCAATTTCAGCATCGAGCCATGTATCCTTCAAATCTACTGTTGTTTGTACTGTTGGATTGCCTGGTGCGGAATATGTTGTATTTACCTTACCAGAGAATTCATGCGCTAATGCTAATTTAGCGAAGATATTGGATTTTTCTGTTTCTTTCCCAATGCCAATACCAAGTCTGCCTACAGCAGAGTTCACAGCATCAGCTTTCACATGCATAGAACCACCACCGACAACAGAAGCATCATAGGATACACCATTCAAACGGCCTACAATAAATTCTACACTAGGATCGATGTAGAAGCCATTTTCCTTCTTAATACGTTTACCATATTCAGCGCTTAAGGATGTGCCATATGTATGGTAATCACCGTTCACACGTTGTCCACCTACGGAGTAGAGCTTATAATCATTGGATAATCTATTACCACGTGCAATGATATCTAAATAACGACCATCATCATGTTTTTTTGTACCATACAAGGCGATGCCGCCAAGTTTGCCATCACCACTACCGTTGGCATATGAATTACTAGATGTACTGTAATCAATAGCGCCGCCAAAAATCCAACCATTAGAAGCCTTATGATCGTAGCCGACTTGTACCCCATTATACGTCATATGTGCATCAGCACCGTCTGTGATTTTAGATTTACCGCCTATATATTTTGCCCATACACCTTGGTTTGTATTAGCTAAACGAAGATCTCCTAAACGGCGTTGTAAATCATTGGTATTACTCTTCCATGCCATAGCAGTCGATGTAAGAGCAGATTTTGAACCACTCACTAAGGATGATTCATTAGCACGATTAATCTTTGTTGTATCATTTACAACAAGACGCCCCTGCGAGTCAAAATGATCTGCACCTAGTTCTGCAACAGCACCTGGACGAGTAATCCCTTCATTGATTTGAACTGTTGTGCTCAGTTTTTTATCATTGCCAGTATATTGTAATTTATCAGCTAAGGCTTGTATTTCCTTTCGGTAGCTATCATCATTAGTCAAATTAGCTCCATCGCCTTGCAAGGTAATATGGCTATTATCTGCAGCATGTTCAACAACAATATTCCCCTTTCCTTTTTCACTAGCTGGAACACCGGCCTTATAAACAGCATTCACATAGCCGCTATAATTTTGAATTGTAATAGGCCGTGCATCGATAGGATGAAGGATACCGGCTGCCGCTGGATTTGATCCACCTACGAGATTACGAACCTTACTGCCCTTGTATAGATATGCTGCATTATCCCCAGATGGACGTTCTCTTTTAGGGGTAGGCCGCTCCATACCAATCCATTCATTATTCCAAGTCCCTCCATTTTGTAAGTAAATATCAGCACCAGAATTATGAGGGTTCTTATTGCTTTCAGCATATTCATTTAATACAGCACCCGTAAGTTTAGAATTAGGTGTTGTAAAAGCTAATGCTATATTCGTTGGCGTTTCGTTATGATTTGGATCACGTCCATAATCCTTATTAATTAACCCTACATTCCCAACAGCGACCAATTCTTTAGACCCTGGATGTTACCATCAGAGCCAGTATTAACGTATACATCACCCTCTTCTGCCACCACAGAGTAAGTATCAGAAGTTTCTAAAGGATGCGTGATGATACGTCCACCACCATCAACAATAATATGACCACGTTGATTAGCTTGTAAACCGACACCGATAGCATCGATATCTACATTGCCTTTGACGTGAATATTAGTATCTCCATAATCTCTATCAGGATTGTCCTTGCTGAGTCTTGGCACTTTACCACCGTAACCAGCATACACAGCGCTCATATAGTAATGACCGAGTTCCCTTTTTGAGGCTGGTGCATCATTTTTAAGGCGTACAATCAAATCTTTATCCACCGTCAATTGTGATCCAAATCCATTATAAATACCTGATACATTTTTAGTTTTACCTGTATCTGTTAAGCTTTTACCATGCACATTAACCGTCAAGGTATCTTCTATATGCTTAACTTCTGGTTGTGTTTGTACCGGTGACCCCATTGTTAAGCCAAGCAATTCCTCCGCTTTATCGCTTGTGGCATTAATTTCTGTAGCAAATGCAGAGCAGGTCATTCCAGTTAATACCAATGCAGCCATCACAGCTGATACATTTCGTTGTAATTTCATAAAAATCTCTCTTTCTTACCTCGCTTAATACGAGGCTCTCACAGAACGCATTTATACGTACACCCTAAAAATATAAAAAGACCCCCTAAGTCCAACTTAGGAGGTCTTGTTTATTTCACACACTTAGTAAATAGTTATATCCTATATTATTCAGGATTGATGATGAAGGACAATGCACTGAAGTATTTATTTTGCTCACCTTTAGTTTGAGTTGGGAAGCCCACTTCAACGCCTACTACGTTAAGGCCATTAGCACTTACAGTAACAGTTGCTTTACCATTAGCATCTGCTTGGCTTTCATTAGTAAGATCATTAATTACGTCTTTAATAAGAGGTGCATTTGCATATGGTTTACCGTCTTTCAAGACTTGGATTTCATATGTATCACCTTTTCTAAGAGTTAATGGGTTAACAGATGGAATGATTTGAATGAAAGCATCTTTATTATTGAAAGGTTTTGCTTCTGCATTCCAGTAGTGAACGTCATATTTAATGGCATGTGTACTTTTTTGAGCACCTGGTACTTCAGAGATTGGTTTATGAACAGTTTTACCATCTTTGGTCTTTTGTCCAATAACCATAGTCAAAGTCAGTTACTGTAATACCCAATTTATCATTTGGTACAACTACTACATTTTTCATGTTTAATAACTTGTACAGGAATTACCATGCCATTGTTATCTAAGCCAATGATGCTTTTTACCATTTCTGGGCTATACGCATCATCAACAGGGCCTTCGCCAAGTACTAGCGCCTTTTTCATCTAAGCGGTTAGCAAAGAATACGCCATGAGCATCAACGGAAGAGCACACACAACCTGCTGCTAAACCTACTGCGAACAAAGAAGCTAAGATTTTCTTATTCATAAGAACCTCCATAATCAATAACTTTTTTTCAATAAACTTGTTATTATTATACAGCGTTACAAATATTTCGTATATACCAATACCCTATCAGCAAGTTATTATGCGTATTTAGTATATTAACTTATTTTTATACCCAATAATCATAAATGATAAAAATTATCACCTATTTTCATGAATATATGACTTGTAAGAATATGTTAGATAAATACTTATAGATTAGATAAAAAGGCGCTCCTTAAGGAGCGCCTTTATATATCTGCATAAGATATTATTTTTTATTCTTTGCTGCTTTCGCACGTGCGTTACGATCAAGAATCGTTTTACGCATACGAATGCTTTCAGGTGTCACTTCAACAAGTTCATCATCGTTGATCCACTCAAGAGCTTGTTCCAAGGAGAAGATACGAGGTGGAGTCAAGCGTACCGCTTCATCAGAGGAACTGGAACGCATGTTGGTAACATGTTTTTTCTTACATGGGTTAACATCCATATCAAGTTCACGTGTATTTTCACCGATAACTTGGCCTGCATACACGTCTTGGTTAGGGCCAACGAACAATGTACCACGATCTTGAACGGAGTTCAAACCATATGGAGTAGTTTCGCCATTTTTCGAATGCTACCAAAGCACCACGTGTACGGGAAGGAATTTCACCTTTATATGGTGCATAACCATGGAATACATGGTTCATGATGCCATTACCTTTTGTAGCTGTTAAGAATTGTGCACGGAAACCGATCAAGCCACGAGCCGGAACTACGAATTCCATACGAAGATAACCGGCCAATTCAACCATATTAGTCAACTCAGCTTTTACGTTGACCGAGATTTTCCATTACGGTACCCATAAATTCCTGAGGTACGTCGATGGTCAATGCTTCGAGCGGTTCACACAATTGGTCGTTAATAGTTTTGAAAATTACACGAGGTTTACCTACTTGTAATTCGTAGCCTTCACGACGCATAGTTTCAATCAATACTGCCAAATGCAATTCACCACGACCAGATACTTTGAACGCATCTGCAGAATCAGTTTCTTCTACTTTCATAGAAACGTTAGTTTCTACTTCACGGAACAAACGATCACGCAAGTGACGGGATGTAACGAATTCACCTTCGCGGCCTGCGAATGGAGAGTTATTTACGGAAAACACCATAGACAATGTTGGTTCGTCGATGGAGATGGATGGTAATGCTTCAGGATTTTCAGCATCCGCTACTGTTTCGCCGATGTTAATATCGTCGATACCTGCAAAAGCAATGATATCACCCATTTCAGCTTCGTCAGTTTCAACGCGATTCAAACCATTGTATGTGTACACACGACCGATTTTCGCTTTACGAGTGCTTTCACCGTTCATGATTGCCACTTGTTGGTTAGTTTTCATTTTACCGCGAACGATACGACCTACGGCGATTTTACCGATGAAGTTATCGTAATCAAGTGTAGTTACCATGAATTGAAGAGGGCCTTCCATATCACCTTGTGGTGCAGGAATTTCATCAATCAATGTTTTGAACAACGGTTCCATGTTTACAGCTTCATCATCCCAGTTGGTTTTGGACACACCGGAACGAGCAGATGCGTAAACCACAGGGAAGTCGAGTTGATCATCATCAGCTTCAAGCTCCATAAACAATTCAAGGACTTCATCCTCAACCTCTTTAACACGTTGGTCAGGACGGTCGATTTTATTGATAACTACGATTGGTTTCAATTTTTGCTCTAATGCTTTACGCAAAACGTATTTAGTTTGAGGCATTGGACCTTCGTAAGCATCTACGAGAAGCAATACGCCATCAACCATGTTAAGTACGCGTTCCACTTCGCCGCCGAAATCAGCATGGCCTGGAGTATCAACGATGTTGATTTTAATGCCATCATGCATAACAGCAGTGTTTTTAGACAAAATAGTAATACCGCGTTCACGTTCCAAGTCGTTGGAGTCCATTACGCGTTCTGCTACCTTTTTCATTCTCACGGAACACATGGCTTTGTTTTTAATAATGCGTCCACCAAAGTAGTTTTACCATGGTCAACGTGGGCGATAATCGCTACATTACGAAGATTTTCGCGAATCATAAGATCCTCCCTTTAATTCTTTCAGTATATTCTATATCACATAGCCTCTGTAAAAGTAGCTATGTAGGTATATTTTCCAAAAATGGCAACAGTTAATTATAACGCAGTCTATAGAAAAAAGTCAAAATAGTACACCTATTCTAATCATGGCAATTTCAACATTCGATTATACTTTTTGACTCATCTTAGGACAAAACCTATTTACGCTCTATCGCCCGCTTAGCAGATTTACGCAACAACGGAATTTGTTTATCTGTTAAATGGAAACAGAATTTAGGAATCAGCTTTTTTTATAATCTCCTCATCAGAGGCTTTCAAAATATATTCTGGCTGTAGTATAAGTTCTAATGCATCAAGTCCCAGGATAATCTTTACCTATACTCCAATCATAATTTTTATTAAACGGACAGCAGTCTTGGCAATTATCACAACCTAATATCCACTCTTCCAACATATCGTCTGTCACACCTTCCGGTAACTTTACCATCACCAAAGGTATTGATATAAAGATACAGGTTAACGGATTCATTGTAAACGGTGCAGATAGAGATTTTGTTCTACACTCTTTGCTGACATAAATTGCAAGTCTCTGGACATGGTGGTATCTCTAGACTGACTGAATATACTCACAGGACTGATCAATTAAATAGGCTACCAGTTCATAATTAGAGCCTTTAGGTCCATAAAAAGAAATTGTTTTTTCGATAAATGCCTAAATCCCAGCTGCTACCGAAGCAGGGCCGCAAAGGAATAATTCCAGTAGGTTTTCGCTGTTTCACCGCCAATAAATCGTATTCCATTTTTCATTTCAACCATGCTTTCAAAAGATTGCCGTCGTTTAGACTTCATCACTGTGAGGAATATTTGACAAAGATAACAACAACCCTTTTGCATATCGCTTTCGAAGAGATACAGGAAACTTATAATCACCAAAATATTCAGTACAAACCACTATGGATTGTGCCCAAGGATACTTTTTCTTTTAATGCTAAAAAAACCTTTACTATGCATATATCTCTTTACTTTCAGGTACATCTTCTAAACGCTTTTATCAACCGTTCTTTATAAAAATCAAGTGCATCAAGAGACACTATACCACAACTGTCATACCCACACGCTAGCGCTTTATCATAAATCTCCTGGGCCAACAAAGTATTCATATCATCGCCTCCAAAATATGAACTAACTATAAACCTATCATACTCTTTTAAAAACTATAAAAAAGATTTCTTATGAATCCGTCATCCTTAAAAGAGTAACATTACATAAGAAATCTTATATTAGTATTTAAATTTGTATTAATCTTCACCAATCATGCGTACTTCTGGTTCGAGATGTACACCATGTTGATCATACACACGACGTTGTACCTCACTAATCAGGTCAAGTACATCCTTCGCACTTGCACTACCTGTATTGATTACGAAGCCAGCATGCTTATGAGATACTTGCGCATCACCTACAGACAAACCTTTTAGGCCTGTTTGTTCAATCAATGTACCTGCAAAGTACCCTGGTGGGCGCTTAAAGGTTGAACCTGCACTGGCATATTCCAAAGGTTGCTTTGATTCACGTTTTTCTGTTAACTCATCCATACGTGCCTTGATGGCATCCTTGTCGCCTGGTTTGAGTGTCATAATGACTTCCCCAATAACTTCATGATTATCGTGGAATACACTATGACGATAAGCAAAGTCCAAGTGAGATGCATCATACTCTTTAATATTTCCTTGGAAATCTACGGCTCTCACTGCAGTAACTACATGGCTCATTTCCCCATCATAAGCACCTGCATTCATAAATACGGCACCACCAAGTGTGCCTGGAATACCAATGGCAAATTCAAGACCAGATAAACTATTCTCCCAAGCAAATTCAGAAGCATCCTTTTAACATATACCCGGAACCAATGCACAATGTGTTTTCATTACAGTCCATGATTTGGGTCATATGTCGAACTGATACGACAGCGCCACGGATACCTCCGTCTTTCACTAAAATATTAGATCCACAACCAATAATAGTTACAGGCACATCTAATTCGTGAATGGTACGAAGTGTAAAACTAAGTTCTGCCATCGTAGTAGGTTCAATAAATAAGTCCGCAGGTCCTCCAATTTTGAATGTCGTATGATGACAAAGAAGCTCCTGCTCTCGTACACGTGTACTTGGTAATTTTTCTAATAAAGCTGTTTGTAATACCTTAATGTTTTGGTTGTTGTTCGCCATGATCTAACACTTTCATCCCCTCAGTGATTGGTTCGCTAATGATTTTATAAATATCATTAGAAATCTGGCTCCAACGCATTTGCGCTTGCAAATAAGCAGCCGCTGCAGCATTTTCTTGAATTTGAGGCATCAATTCCTCTTGTTTCTTCTGCAACTCATCCGCTTCTGGAGCACCGGACAACTTAGCATATTCCCATTGCATTTGTTGAGCCATAAATGTGCGAACCAAACCCGTTGCTACTGCATCTGCTTTCACTGCTTCCTGAGCAGCCATTAACTCTTTGTACTCTTCAGATTCACGCATTGCGTGAGCTAAATCATGAGCTTTATCGTAGTTCATAATATCCTCCTCCAAACAACACCGTTAAAATCGCTACCGGTCATATAGATTTAGTAGATCTTCTAACACATACGTATAATATATTCCTCAATTGTAAAAGTCTATTTATTTTGATTGAATCCAATTGCCTTCAGCCTTAAGGTCTGGATAATCAAGTTGACGCATACCTTCATAAGCTATGATTGCCACCGCATTAGATAAGTTCAGAGAACGTGCTTCATCTACCATGGGTATACGAATGCATGTATCCTCTTTACCATCTAATAAACTTTCAGGCAATCCTCTTGTTTCAGGGCCCAAAAAACGAGCATATCACCGATTTCATATTTCACCTCGGAATGAGTATGCTTTGCTTTGGTAGTGGCATAGAAATATCTACGATCAGGATATTTCTCATATAATTCTTGAATATTTTCATGTACCTGTACATCTACCAAGTGCCAGTAATCAAGGCCAGCTCGTTTTACGTGCTTGTCATCAATAGAAAAGCCAAGGGGTTTGATGAGATGTAAGGTCATATGATTGGCGGCGCATAAACGCGCTATATTTCCTGTATTACCTGGAATTTCAGGCTCATAAAAGTACTATTTCCATTTTTCAATCCCTATTCTTTATATCTATATTATTCTACAAAGGAACGGACAAAATGTCCACTTTTCCCGCCTTCTTTTTCTACAAGATATGTAGGGCCTATAATCATCCCTTTATCAATAGCTTTACACATATCGTAGACTGTTAAAAGTCCTACTTGAACCGCTGTAAGTGCTTCCATTTCAACACCTGTCTTTCCTGTCGTTTTTACGGTAGCATGAACTTTAACAGCTCGATTATGTGTAGCATCCGTACAGGCAGGACTTTCACCATCAACAAGAGTACAATGCACCTCAACCTTAGTTAATGCTAACGGATGACAAAGGGGAATTAGATTACTCGTCTGTTTCGCCCCCATAATAGCTGCCAATTGAGCCACACTAAGAACATCGCCTTTTTTTATTGTTCCCGCCTCGATGCGCTCATAAATGGCATCATTAATAGCAATAAAACCTTCTGCCACAGCAGTACGAGTTGTAATATCCTTATCTGATACATCTACCATCCAAGCATTTCCATCTTGATCAAAATGTGTTAAATCCATAATATATCCTTACTAATTATGTATAAATTATCACCAATAGTTTTATTTTCATTTATTATATTATACAATAGAATTAAGAATTGTATGTACAAGGAAGGAAGTGTTCCTATGAAAACAAAACTAACTTATTTTGGTCACGCTTGCTTTATGCTCACACGTGGCGATGTATCCATGATTTTCGACCCATTCTTGACCGGTAATACATGGGATATCGCTAAAAAAGAAGATATCAAATGCCAATATATCTTTGTCAGTCATGGTCATGATGATCACTATGGCGACACAGATTTTATTGCCAAAGCAAATGATGCACTCGTTATCTCTACTGCTGAGGTAGCGGGTAAAGCGGCAGCTGCCGGTTGTCGTACACACGCCATGCATTTAGGTGGCAAGTTCGACTTTGAATTCGGTTCTGTTCGAATGGTTCCTGCCTTCCACGGCTCTGGCATCCCTGGCGGTCACGCTGCAGGTTGTATCGTAGATTTCTACGGAGATATCCTATACTTCGCTGGTGATACAGCACTCTTTAGCGATATGAAATTATTAAATCGCTTTTGGTGAAATTGATTACGCCCTTCTTCCTATCGGTGATAATTACACAATGGGAGTTGAAGATGCAGCCTCTTGCTTCTTATGTAAAAGCGCGTATTTCCATTCCAATTCACTACAAAACATGGCCTGTTATCGACCGTGAACCAGGTGTATTTACAAGTCTTGTAGAAGGCAAAGTATAACCAAACAGCACTCATTATCGATCCAGGTTCCTCTATTGAGCTTAATAGCTAATACAAAATCTACAGACCTAAAAATGACGCAATCCACTGGATTGCGTCATTTTTGTATACCATCTTGGTTCAAGATCAAACCCTATAAAAAAACATGCGATCCTAATAGACTAAATCTCTTGATTTGCCATAGAAAAGCCCCCACGGTTAGCCATGCGTACAAACTCATCAATATCTTGAGTTTCATCAATCCCCAACATAGCCGAGTTCACGAACCAGGCCGTACGGATTAAGCAAAGATAATTGTGGATTCTCACCGGTCAACACCCACAGCACCTTATAGCCTCTTGGCGCCTCTCGTAGTCGCTCTTCCCTTTGCCATCTGTAAAAGTATACAAGTAAATCTACACGGTTTTGATTAGCCAGAGAGAATACAGGGGTAAAGGCTGTTGCACCACGCACATCGAGGCGCGGCTTCACATCCTTCACGGATTCCATCGAATAGGTGCGGCGCACTTCATTATCACATTCTACAACGGTAATGCGATGGTTATAAGCATGCACGATTTGTAACACTTGCTCTAAAGGCATTTGTAAACTCTACATCAGTTATACTACCACTCATGTCGAGAGCTACCCATACATTTGCCTTATGTTGACGCAATGTGCCAGACAATTCCAAACGCTCAGGCTGACGACGATTACGACGCATCGTCGTTTTTTTGTATCCACTCGCTACCTTGCCCATCAACTTTTTGAGATAGAAAATACCACGGCAAAGCGCGACGTGTCTTTTGGAATGTATCGATAAGGCTTTTCACATAGCCTTCCATATCACCCTTTGAGGCTTCGTTGATATAGCGCTCCGTGATTTGGTCCATCGTATCTGTATCAATAGAATCAGATTCATCCCAAATATCATGGCTGGTTTGAGGGTCAAACTCCATAGCAACCGCTGTATCTGCATTATCGATGGGCACAAAGAGATCTGGTTTTTCTTTCATGACCTTATCAATAGCCTTCGCATAGTATTCAATGGTACGAAAACGCTTTAATAACAAACCAAAGCGCGCATTTACATTGGCTACCGTTACGGCATCACGGTCTACATGTTCAAGGTAATCATTTACGACCATGTCCATAGCCATATGGACTGCTGTTTTGTGAAAGCCTTGGCTCAGTGCTTTTACCCGCATCAAATGAGCAGAAATGATATGAAGAACTTCACGCTTAATACCATCCTTCATCACATCAGGCGATTGGCGTAACAAGATAAATGGGATTTACATATAATACATATCCGCCCTGTTTAAGATTAATACCAAAAGCACTGGCCATATCAAAGCGAATGCGATGAGTCATTTGTAAGTAAAAGTAACCAAAGAATTGGTCCTCTTCAAGAAGCAGACTGTTTACATCATGCAATATATTCCACAACCGTTGCTCATAGGCCGGTGTCATTACGGCTTGCTGCATAACGGAGAGGTCTGTCCCCTCCACTTGTACGTCTTCAAGAGCACGACCGATAGTACCTATATGGCTATCCGACATATTATGGTTCATAAGATCAGCCGCTATACGTTCAGGCGCCATGCTATGATGTTGTTCTTCATAGCTATCTACATAGGCCTCATAGGATGCGTATATTTGCGTATACAAAGCCTCTGCTTCGCGATGTATGCGCTCTCGTTTCGCATGCCATCGATCAAGAGCCTCGATAGCTTCCGCATCATAAGAACCCGTTTTTTCCCAGCCATCGATATGAGTCAGTAAATCCGATGCATCACGTATATCGTCCTTATCTAAGTTTCGTTGCATATTTACACCTCCTTTTCTTTAGAAAACAAATTTAATATATGTCATATGCCATATATCAATTAACCTCATAACTAATAATTTACTACAGTTGATTATCTATATAGATAGCTTCGATTTGGTTAACTACACACATAGAATTATTTTTGCGCTTCAAAGAAAGTATCTACAAAAAGGTCATCTTCAATAGCATAGGCGTAAACGCGCTCATACGTATTACGAAGATCTTTCATAACCGCTACGCGCAAATCCCCTGGATACAAGGTTAAAAACTCCACAAAGTGATGTACTTCCTGCGCATTGCTATTGCGATTTAAACGATGCAACATATTTTTTGCTGCTACATAAAGGCGAGTTGGGCTTTCACCTTTAACCTGCTCAGCCATAGACATAATAGCACCTGGTTTTTGAACCGCCGCCAATACATCATCAAAGGTAATAAGAGGTTCTTGATCGGACTCGATAAAGTTTACAAAAGCCTCCGCAATGAGTTTACCTACGTTACCGCGGATAACATTCATAAATACGTCACGACTATAGCTTGTGCCCTCTTGCTTTCTTATAAATGGTATATAGACCGGACACGCGTTCAAAGGAACGAGGTGTGGCATCGATATCGTCTTCGTGACGTTGATTTAAATATTCTGGATAGGAAGAAATAAATTCAATAACCTTTTCTTCAATACCAGCACCAATAGCCCAGTCAATCCATTGCATATAATCAGCATTCATATAAAGCCATACAAATCGGTTTTGCTGTGCCGGATCCATATCGATGGTTTGGTAATCAAAGGAATCCTCAGGGTTCATAGCGGCGATGATGCGCACTTGATCACTTAAAGAAAAGCCATTAATTTCACGGTTTAGAATAAGGTTCATCAATTCTTGTTGAACTGCATGTTCTGCGCGGTTAATTTCGTCGATAAACAGCAATACTTGACGCCCTTTATCTACGGCTTGTGCTACATGTTCCAATGTATGATGCACAGCGTATACTGTAGTTTTCACATCCCGTGTATTGCCATGACCATCCGTATGAGTCACCGTTTCTACTGTAGGCAAGCCACCGATTTCACCTTCTTTTAAAGAGGTTTCCGTCGATAGTTACTAATTCCCAGTCATGTACCTCTGCAACGCGCGTTGCGAGAGAGGTTTTACCAATGCCCGTCTCACCAACGAGCAAGGGCACCTGATTAGCAGCAAGCACTAACTCAACGCTTGCCATTGTATCTATAAAGTTCATTGTATCTCCGTTCTAATATCTCAAATATTCGCCTACTGCAATTTTCTTAACAGTTCTAGTACCATACCTATCAATAAGTGACAATATATCAATAGGCCATTTGGATTGACGTCCACCGATAGCTTTATTGTTGATTAACTCGCGTACATAGTCTTCATCAACGGTATCGCTAGAAATGGCATCTAGAATTATATCTTTGATTTCGTCTACCGTAACGCCCAATGTATTAGGTATATAACCGACGATAGCCGCACTTACCTTAAATAAATGCAAGGCCAAGTCCTTAGTGAGGTTTGTAATCTGACGCATTGCCTGTGGATCTTGCTTTACTGCTGCTTCTAGTACAGCTACGCTAGGCTCATCAATGTAGCGCAAGGCTAAGTAACTTTCTTGCACGGCTTGTAACTGCACAGCCTCGCTTGGAGCATTGATATATTGTAAGGCATCATAATTCGCCTTCACCGCTTCTAATTGCAATTCTTCAGATGGGTTTGCAATATAGCGAATAGCCCAGCCTGATTGAGCTAACGCACTTTGAATTAATGTATCAGACGGATTGTCGATATATTCTAAAACTGCCCAATCTTTTTCCACTAAGGTTTTTAACAATTCTTCTGTAGGATTTTCAACGAATTGTATAGCTCGTGGTGCTTGTGAAAAGCGCCGTTTCAATAACCTTTTGAGTAGGTTCTTTAATATATTGTAACAGCATGCCGTTTTGTCCCACACATGTAAGTTGCATAGCTTCTGTAGGATTTGGAATATTTCGAATTCCATGTGGGTTATTCATCAGCGCCGTTATATATTGTTCCTCTGTCATAATAACCTTCATTTCTATATTAAAAGGCCATACGAATACGTATGGCCTATACTGAATTCTATCTTATTATATCATATTTTTTTCGATATATTTATATCTCTTTTCGTATACTTACTACACTGTTAATGCATCTAAATCAGAATTATTTCCTATGATTAATAGTTTATCCTCTGCTGAAAGAATCGTAAACGGATTAGGAGGGACTTCTAAATCCTCCCCACGCCTGATGCCTACAGCATTAAGATTATATTTCTCACGCAGATTAGAATCTTTTAAGCAGGTGCCTACCAAAAATTTTGGCATATCTACTTCAATAAGGCTAATGCTTTTAGATAGCTGTAAGTAATCCATTACATGTTCTCGTGTCAACGATTGAGCTAACCGTTGTGCCACATCATATTCTGGATAGATGACCATATCTACCCCCATCTTCTTGAGCATCTTACCTTGGAGTGCATTTTCAGCTTTCGAAACCACATGAGGCATTTTCATTTCTTTCAATAACATCGAAGTCATAAGATTTGCCTGGATATTATCCCCAATAGCAACAATAACTATATCAAATTGGCTCAAAGCTAAGGCTTTAATGGCCTCTTCATCAGTAGTATCTGCTACGATAGCATGTGTAACATAAGGGGAAACCTTTTGTACAATTTCTGGATTAATATCTACACCTAAAACCTCATGATTCATAGAGGCTAACATCTTGGCGATGGTCGTACCAAATTGTCCAAGACCAATGACAGCTATTGTTTTATATTTCATGCTATATCTCCTGATAGGCTAACTATTCTACTCAATTACAACAATACATTCTCTTCTGCATACCCAATTGGCTTCGTTGGTGATGTCCTAAGAGCCCATGTACCAATAACGGTCATAACACCGACACGACCTGTAAACATAACAAGCATCAGCACCCATTTACTGCTTTCAGATAAATCAGGCGTAATTCCCGTCGTAAGGCCTACAGTCCCAAAGGCAGACGTAACCTCAAATAACAATCGGATAAAATCATAAGGCTCATCCCAGGCCAGATAACATGTGGCTATTAAAATGAGAAGGAGCGATAAAAAATATAATCCCGTTGGCTTTAAGCACTGTTACTAATGAAATACGACGTTCAAAAATCTCTGTATCTGGACGGTTATTAAACAAGGTACGCGATGCAAGTATGGTTACTGCTACGGTACTAATTTTAACGCCTCCACCGGTAGAGTTCGGACCCGCACCAATAAACATGAGAATAATGGTAACAAACAAGGTAATTGGATGTAATGCATTATAATCAACCGTTGCAATCCCAGCTGTACGCGGCGTAATCGCTTGAAATAAAGAGGCCATTATTTTATTCCAAATCGGTAATGACCCAAAGGTTTTTGGATTTGACCATTCCACACCTAAAAAAATGATAGTTCCTAATAGGATAAGAATCGCTGTGCCTACTAACATAATCTTAGTGTGAAGTTTTAAGTCAACAAATCGTCGCACCTTACGGTGTGACCATATGTCAAAGGCCGCTAAATAGCCAAAACCACCGATAACAATTAGTACTGCTGTATTGATATTAAATAATATGTCCCCTACCATGGCATAAGGTAGATCATTATCAAAAAATACAAATCCAGCGTTACAAAAGGTGGAAATAGCTTGCATGATACCGGTATACAATGCAGCCTGTCCAATATAGGGATATAGCTGAATCGTATAGATTATGCCTCCCTACAATTTCAATAGCAAAGGTATAAAGCGTTAACTTTTTCGTAATATGTAATAAACCAGTCATACCCTCCTGTCCAACGTCCTCGGACAAAAGCACACGATTTTTAAGGCCTACTCGTTTACCTAGAAGCAAAGCAATTATGGTCGTGAAAGATACAATTCCTAACCCACCTAACTGAATAAGGATAACCATTACAATCTTACCAAATAAAGACCAATGATAATAAGTATCTACAGTGGTCAGCCCTGTTACCGAAACACAAGATACGGCTGTAAAAGCGGCATCTACAAGAGCCGTCGTTTGCCCCTGAGCACTCGCCATCGGTAACATAAGCAATATGGGTACCTATAATCATGACGCCTAGAAAGCTAAACGCTAATAATCGATAGGGATTTTGTTGCATGTACCGTTGTACATGAGAATGGGAAATATCGTGCCACATACTGATTTACTCCAATCCCATTAACTTATGTACAACTTGTAAACTTGGTAAAGCGCTACGACCACCAATCCCTTGCGTATTTAAAGCTGCTACAGCGGACGCAAAAATAGCAGCCTTTTTCTAGATCAGAATGTCCACAATGTTGTAATAAATCTATAGCATATGTAGAGGTCTCTAACCCTTCTACTGGGGCTAACTCTCCTTAATAATGTAACAAGCTTTGAAAGAAATGCACCATGAAAACTATCTCCGGCCCCCGTTGTATCAACTACATATTCTTGAGGGAATGCCTGACAACGATAGAAAGTTCCATCAGGCCATACAAAATAACTACCATTAGCGCCATCCGTAACCCCCGCAATAAGAGCACCACGGTCATGAATGATACGACAAGCTTCTTCTAAATTAGTAGTGCCCGTATATTTTTCAGCATAATCACGAGCAACAATAGTAATATGACTTGACTCTGTAATAGATTTCATCTCTTCATCGTAGCGCTGTGCACCTCCATCGAGGGAGATAATAGTACCTGCCTTTTGTGCTAACGCCATGGCAGAACACATGAATTGTCGATGCCGTCCATTAACATGTAAAATGAAAGATTCTTTAATTAATTGCTTATGAGCATCTAAAAATACTGGCTCTGGCGCAGTAGAGCGTTCAAAAAATACGGCACGCTCGCCAGTACTATGCTTTACGAGGATTGTAGCGACACCACTTTTTGCCTGTCCCTCAATATGAATAGAATCGGTATTAACATTATATTTTTTGAAATCATCTAAAATATGCTGCCCTACCATATCGTCACCGATACTATCAATCATGGCCGTACGTGCACCATATTTACCTGCAACGGCCAAGGCTGTAGTTACTAGGGTCCACCACCATCGTTGGTCGAGGATAAAACTTGCTGCACCTCACGACCTGTTGGATAATGATCAACCACGATAAAACGGTCTAATGTACTAGCTCCAATACCTAATATATCTATCTTTTTTTGAGGAAATGTACTCATACTAACCTCCTAAGCCTTTTCAATTAGCTATATAAGCAATATTACTTCACATCTTATAGATTCACTATCTTTCTTATCAATTTTATGATTTTAACAGTAATCAGTTTTTTATAGCCTTATAGGTTTGTATATCTATTCTTATACTGTTTTAAAGTCCCTTTAAGTCTTATATCTACAGAATACCTTTTCGCGCTATAAAAAGTAAACCCCAGACTACAGTCTGGGGCTACTTTGTACTACAAAGAGCACCTATATGTTACGTATTATGTCTTGTTTATTATAAATTAGTTATTCGCAGAGGTTGTTAGAATTGAGGTGTAACATAATAGTTTAGGACATCATACGTTCCATCATATATTCAATTTCGTCAGCGCTCAAATTGTACATAGCTTGCACCATTCGTTCTGCAGCTCCGCCAGAAGCACCGCTCTTGGAAATTTCAGCTTTCGCCTTAGTAATAAGAGCCTCTTTACGTTGTGCTCTCAGAATCCTCATCCGTTGGCACAGAGATATTCGCTTTACCCTGGCCAATGCCACGTACCTCTTGGTTAGGATTTTCTTTAGAAGTTGTTTTTGTATCCTGAGCCGCTACTGCTTCTACAGCGAAGGAGTTCTTACCAGTCAAGATATATTCAACAGCTTCTAATGTACTTTGTGTAAGATTTACAGTCCAGAACTCACCGGCTGCAGTCAATTTGTAAAGTAAACCATTATAAGCAACAAGGCCTCGTTTTCCCATAATTTATAGAGCCAGTTCAATTCATCTAATCTTGAATCCATCTTTACTAAGCTCATAATATTGAGGAAACCTTGTTCTAGTTGGCTTACTACTTGATTAACGATAGGTTGTAATTCACTTTGTTTCATTAGTGCCATAAACGGTTTTTCACCACGGCTAACCATATCTTCATATGGTTTTAATGCGCGATGTAACATCATGCCATAGCCATCGACGTTACCACCTGCACCACTACCAAATGGGAACATTGGAACGCCCGATTTAGCTAAAGTGTTATACAAGCTACGTTCACGATTATTAGCACTCCAGTGAGCAGCACTCAATCGACGATAAGATCGTTCATCTAGGTATTGTCGACCAAATTCAAACATATCCCTTGCATCGCTGTTGTGGCTGCAGCTGGAACTTTACCGTTTGTAATGTCTTTATTGAGATCACTACCATCAAATACATTTAATTGATATAAGTCCGCACCATCTACGCCAGAGCTTACCAAATCTGCTAAATCTTGTTCCCACACCTCCATAGTTTGACCAGGTAAACCATAGATCAAGTCAATAACAACAGAACATTGACCATAAGCTTTCAAAGCAGCTAGTCGTTCTAATACGGTTTCTTTCGTATCTAAACGGCCTACCATTTGACGTACTTCTGTATTGAAAGATTGCACGCCAATGGACATACGATTGACGCCGTTTGCCATCCAAACTTCAAGATTTTCAGGAATCAAATCGTGAATACGACCTTCTAAGGTAAGCTCATAATCGTTTGCCAACGGCAAGTACGCTTTAATTGCTTTGAGCAATCTTTCAGAGTTTGTCGGTGATAAAGATGTTGGTGTGCCACCGCCGATAAACACGGCATGGATCAAACCATCTTTTAATCTCGGACGCTCACTTGCGAGCTTTAATTCACTAATTAAACCATCAATATATTGGTCTTCAACACTTTGACTCGTACCGTTTTGGAAGAAGCCACAATATGTGCATTTTGTCTTACAAAACGGAATATGAATGTAAGCGCATTGCATTTCACCCTTTTTAGAAGCGCCATTCATCAATGTATCCCAAACGGCTTGTGTTTCTTTTGGAGAAACGAGCGTACCATTGAGACCTGCATGTACAACACGTTTATGAGGAAATGCACCACTCATCGGATTATCGCATTCTAAACCTAGTTGTAGATTTCGTTGTTTCTCCGGAATGGATTCAAAAGAAACTTGCTAAACTCATACTCCAATCCCCTTTCAGAAATTAGGCTTGCAACTTTGCAAGTACAGATTTTAGTAAATTCTTTTGCATTTGCAAAGTCTTGTTCATCTGGATGAGTTTCCGCCGCTTTATGTAACGCATCGCGCTCTGGGCTTTGCCCATGTGCAGATCCAGGTGGGAACATTTTATACATCATTTCGATTACTTTAGGATCGATTTTACCTTGGCATACGAACCATCTACAAGAGCTTCTTTGTTAGGCAACAATTCAGATGCTTTTTCGATACTTTCACGAGCATGATCAGAATCAGCATACATCCCTAGTGTGGCAAAGAATACCACATTAGGATTTTTTAAAGTTTCAATCAATTTTGCCGCTTCTTTATTCGCTGTGCCTCGATCCACCCAGAAACCTACGAATACTGTATCATAATCAGCTAAATTTTCAGGTGCATCTTTTACAGGAATGCAAGGTGTACCCTCAGGCATAACGGAAGCCATTGCTTCCGCTACGCTTTTTGTATTTCCCGTAAGGGAAGAATATAAAATAATAGATTTCATATTTATCTCCTTTATTACTTAGATATATTTATTCTTCTTCATCTTCGCCATCGGCCTGTACTACAAAGTGTACAGGAACTTCTACTGGTTGTATATCCCCTGTTTCATTTGGATACGGAGTCGCTCGTCGCACTGCATCAAGAGCCGCTTCTACAAATATCTCATCCCCACCACTAGTTGGATATACGTCTATTAAATTACCATTAGTATCTAATTTAGCCATTACATTAATTGTAACATCTACGTTCATTTTACGCTTAATAGCCGCATAAGGAATTTGTTTTTGGCTATCTACAGCTGCATAAAAGCCCTCTACATTGAACGCTCGCTTTACCTGTACCATGACCATCACCTTCACCGGTACCATCACCTGTACCAGTACCATGGCCTCTACCATCACCAACGCCAGTGCCTTCACCGGTACCATGACCACCACCAGATCCGCCACCAGATCCAGGGCCTGTGCCACCAACAGCGGAATTATCACCGGATGTATTGCCTTTATTTTCGCTTGCTTTAGCTGCCACATCTACTGCATCAGGAATATCTGTTGCGGTAGATGGTTCAACATTTGCTACAACAGCCTTTGTTCTTGCCGCTACTTCATCTGCTGACAATGGTTTTGGGGAACAGATCTGCTCTGTTGCCTCCGCCACCACCAGCATGTCCACTGCCACCATCATCGAGCACACTTTGTGTGAGGTCGATTTCATAGGTATCCATTTCTTGAATGGCTGGAACCACTACAAAAAAGATTACAGCAATAAAGAGAGCAATAAGATGAACTACGGCGGATATAATGGCTGCTTTTTTCCATGATATGCCTAGTCCCATAGTTATCCTTTCTGTTCAGCTGCAATAGCTAAGCGTTTAACGCCAGATTGTTTTAACATGTCCATAATCGCTACTACTTGACCATGAGCCGCTCGTTTATCGGCTTGTAAGATAACACTAGCATTAGGGTTTTCTTGGATACGTTGTTTTACCATTGCCTCAGCATCGTCAATGCTCATTGGCTTGTTATCAATCGTAATATGACCCTCCGCATCTAATGTTAAAACCACTGGTAATTGAGCTGGTGCAGAAGCACTAGTAGCCTGTGGTAATTGTACAGACAAGGCTTTTTGAGCCACTGTTTGCAAGCTGTTCATCATGAAGAATACCAACAAGAAGAAAATGATATCAATCATTGGAATAATCATGAATTCCGGCTTAGTTTTCATACGAAAGCTTTGCAAGTTCATAACTATTTCCACCCTTCTCGTTTAGCTGTAACTATATTTACACACATATTTTCAATTTGGTTAATAATGGAGTCCAAACGATGACTAAAAATTGTGTAAACGATAAATGCCATTATGGCTACACATAAAGCCAGATGCTGTCGCGATAAGAGCCTCACCTACACCACCAGTAATGGCAGATGCACCCGCACCGGAGTCAAGGATACTGAAAGAGCCAATCATACCTGTTACCGTACCAAGCAATCCCAATAATGGAGAGATTGTAACTGTTGCACTTAAGTAGTCCATATATTTTCGGAAACCAACTGCATCAACCCCCATTTGATCAGCAAAAGCGGTCTTCATTGCTTCTTCGCTAGAATCATTTTTTAAACCTGCTTCCTGCAATACGACTTGCAATAGAAGGGTTCTCTTTAATGACTTTATCGATTTCATCCCAACGTTGTAGTTTTGCGAATTCATTTACTGCATGAGTTACAACAAATGTTTTGCCTGCATACTTACGATAGAAGAAAGCACGTTCTGCAGCTATAGCGATAACCATGAAAGACAAGAGTAACAATGGATACATTACATACCGCCACTATGAAATAAGTGAATGACATAATTTAAATTTTCCATATTTGTAACCTTTCTGCCTGTTTACAGACTGAGCATTAGAACCTATAGGTCCCTTGAATTCGTGTATAATCGCCTAACTTAAAGCTTTCACTACCATATAAAGTATCTCGTTTATTAGTGCCCTTCGCATCAAATGTATAGAATGCTTCAAGGAGCAAGTCCTTGCGCGGTACATAGCCGGCACCAAATGTAAAGCTACGAACACCATCTAAGTAACGATCAGGTACTGCACCCGTACCATTACCACCGAAGAAGGAGCCATGTTCAAAGTATTTGTAATCGATGAACGCATTCCAAGATTTCGGAATATCTAAATCAGCACGCCCAATATCTAGACGAGCCATCCAGAAATGTGGTGTGCCGCCCATTTGATGACCCTTTTAGAGTAAAGTCTGCTGTGCCACGTTCATGTTGATATACGGTATTACCATTGAGGTAACGTCCTAGGTTAGAACGATTTTGACCGTAATCAACCGTAACAGCTGCATTAGCACCAAGTTGATACTTAGCACCGATACCAAATACATGAGCTACATTGGAGAAGCTGTATTCATCATTACTGTTTCCATTAGCATTTAAATATGTATGTGTTTTACCGCCAAAGGAACGTAAGTACCAAGCTTGTAAACCAAGACGAGCACCAATTTGTTTCTTGTATTGAATAAATGCGGCCTTATCGATGGCTGGTACAGTATCTTTTTCAAGAACTACACCTTCTGTTCTGATCAAGTTGCCAATGACCTTACCGATTGCTTCGCGTGGTAATTTATTTTCAGACTCTGCATCATGTACAACATTTTCAAGATTATACATATAGTTATACATAGCATTTGGCATGCCCCAACCATAATAAGAACCACCTTCACCATAATCGTTATAGGACATTGTAAAGTTCTTCTTATATAAGGCCTCTTTAGCATCATAATCGCTAAATACGTATTTACCACTATCATATTTATAAGTCTTTGCACCTAAGAAGCCAGTGAATTCATAATCACTTGACGGTTGACCATAGTAATCATAAGATTTCTTAAATGTACCATCAGCTTGTTTTACCCAAACTTCATCAAGCTGCACCATTATTATAATTACTTCCAATTATCTTTTGGCATTATATTTAGCAATTTCTGAAATGGATTGATTAATCTCATTACCATGTTTATCAACATAACCCTTTTAGGGATTTACCAAAGCTTCTTTATTATCAGTAGGTACGATAAGTCCTTTTAGCCTTATCTTTTAGATATTCAGGGTATAACGGAGAGTTCACATTATACATAAGATCACCAGTCTTATAGAGTTTTTCCCCTGTTTTCTTATTAGTAATTTTCTACATTGTATATCCACCAGATGGAATATCGAGGGAGAATTTTATTTCTCAGCCATCTCTGTAGGATATGCTTTTGTAAGAATATCTTGTAAACGACTCATAACTTTGAGCTTGTTTTTGTTGAGTTTCTACTAACTTTAGCATTAGCCTTTTTCAATTTCTTGATCGCGGTTTGGATTACTCCAATTTAGAGTTTAATGTGCTTTATAAGCTTCATATTCATCTTGCAAATCTTTGAGCTGTTGATAGAAGTAGATACTATCTGTCTTACCTTTATAGGTGGAATTATAAATACCAGTTGGACTATCTGGTGCTGCCGGAGCATCAGAATCTTTTCTTTCACCATCTGAACCAGATTTTGTAGCACTGTTGATATCATATGGATAATCATCACGATTGATACCAATCAATTCAGCTGCTGTTGGTGGTCTAAAGATAACTTTATGCACTGCATGTGTATATGCAGAATCAGTGATACCTGTACTATGTTTGAAAGTACCAACACCAATACGAACTTGAGAATCATGGCCATTCCAAAACAGCACGAACGCCATCATATGATTGACCAAACCAGTAGCCACTAACGCCCATAGGCTCAGTTAAACGCCCTACGGATACGTCCCATTTCTTAACGCGTCTTGTAAGATCAACTGTATCGAGTCGTTGATGGTTGAGACCTTTGGAATCAGATTTTGTCCAGCTTGTATCTACTCCACTCATGCCACTCATGCTACCGATAACTTTGAGGTTAGTGAACTCATTGAGTCGAGCATCAAAGCCAAGGCGTAAGCGTTGTTCAAAACTATGACGATTAGCATCGTACATATTGGCTTTTGCAGAACCGATGGCAGAGTTTGCTCTAAATGGAGATTGCGGTCTATTAGAACCATCATGTGCCATCCAACGCGCTCTATAGTCGCCAACCATTGTAATACCACGTTCTTTAGTAGTATCAAAATCAGAACGAATAAAGTCAGTTAAACGAACTACATCAGCTACATTTTGTACACCAGATTCAGAATTTACCACTTCACCATTAGCTATATTAGCACCCTGTAGCATTAACGTTTTGCACCATTCTTAGTTTTTGCTGATGGCCGTAGTTTTACTACCATCGCCACCACCAAATTTAAGGTTAACACCCATGCGGTATACGCGTTCTTGTGTAGCACGATCATCATCGCGATGGTTAAAGATATTGTTGATACCGAAATACATCATGGCATTTTTATTGAAACGTTTTTGAATCATTACATTCCAAATGCCAAATGTTTTCTTTTCATACATTTGTTTCTTATAAACGCCTGCATCACCAGACAAGATATCTGGCCAGTAGTTACCGCCGTTATTAAGAGTATTACTATCAAGCATATTGATATAGTAATCACCCCAGATGGAGCCATTCCAACCGGATTTAGGATTATCATAAGTAATGCCAATATCAACTTTGTGCATTGGTTTATCCAATAATTGACGTGGCATGGATGGATCGCTTTTGTTGATGGCGTGTAAATATGTATAACCTAATTTACCAGACCAATATTTGCCGAATTTTTGTTGTACTTCCGCTTGCAACCCTGTAATTTCAGCTTTACCAATATTTTTAAAGCTGTAAATCATATCAGGTGCACGTTGGTATTTCGCATCACCCTTAAGATATGGTGCGAAGTCCATAAAATCACCAGTGAAGTATACAGACATATAGTTCTTAATACGGTTATGGAATACACCTACGCGTGCATATGTATTTTTATTTTCACCTTCCAAGCTCATGTCGAAATTGACTGATTTTTCTGGTTTCAAATTAGGATTGCCAGCCCAATACCAACCGAGTTTTGCTACCCCAATCCCTACAGGGTTAGAAGCATACATTTCCCAGTTATACCACAATTCGCCCATACCAGGTTCTGTATAACCAGTACCTACATTGGCTTTAAATCTGCGATGTGTATTACCCTTAACGTTATATGTCATCCCCAAGGATGCAGATACGTTAGAACCAAACAAGCTACTATTATCAAAACGCACAATTGGAGACAATGTTAAATTCTTATTGACTTGCCATGTATCAGAAATATAAGCGTTTATTTTACGAATCGTACCACTACCAGTAGTCAAGCGTTGGTCGCGATTACGGTACTCTTCCAAGAAAGCCTTACCATTTAGCTTAGGCGCTTTCTTACGCATTTCTGGATCGTTAGACTCACCATATTTAAAATAGTCGCCTACGATATTTGCACGATGCGCCGCCATTTCAGGATTTTCCGATTTCAACCGATTTTCCAAAGCATAATATCGCTTCTTGAATTCATCCGTTACGGGCTGATTATTCGGCGATGTGCTTGACCATTCACTGAGTCTGCTTTCAGATAAACCATAATTCACATAATCATCATATGTAATCCCCGGTTTTTGCGCATCATTCGGCACCATAATATTCATAATCCATATCCCATTGCGGCATGCCGCCACCGGAATTAATGAATTTATAATCATGGATGTGAGAGTAAACTTTAATACTGTTATCGCCTTTACGTCGCACGAGACGATCAAGGCGGTCTACTAACAAGCTTTTATCGTAATCCCAAGGATCAATGTACATCGTACTTGTATTAGGAGAACTCTTTAAGCGACTACCAGAGCCTTCTTCACGAGCATAGCTAACACCATAGCTTAGCAAATGATTTTTATTGACTTGCGTATTTGCATTGACTCGAATATCTAATTGACGATGATCGATGTTATCGATATAACGCAACTCATTAGAGCCTTCATAAGCGGAACGACCTGTATAGTTAATGAGCGCTACATCATTTTCTTTAATACGAGAGTAATTAGTTTCTACAGTCCAGTCACTCTTTCCAGCTCTAGAGGACCATTGCAGGTTAGCTGTATTACGATCTGCCGTACGTTTGAAGTGTTGCTGTGGCTCTAAATCGGAGTCGGAGTGCTTAACATCGCGCACAAGGTCTTCCGTGTAACGATTAAGTCGCAATTCTACCTTATTTTTATCATTTGCCTCGTAGGTCGCTACAAGACCGATATCTGCCGCATCACCATAGTAACGAAGTACATTTGGCTTGAAGTTATGTTTTGCATAATCAAAGGCCATCCCAGAGGCACGACGTTTAACAGATGCTAGAACAGGCATAAGATCTCGTTTACTACCTGATAAACCAACCTTTAATTTGCCCATTTGACCAGAATCGGCACGAATGAAGAAGTTTTGGAACGGAAACACATCGCCATCGCTCTTACGACGCATGCCTTCAGCATTAAATTGTACGGATGGTTTCTTTTGTGCTTTTTAGTGATGATATTAACTACACCACCTACTGCATCGGATCCGTATTTAGCACTAGCCGCACCTTGAATAACTTCAATTCTCTCTACGTTCTCTGTGCCCAAACGTTGTACTTCATCTGCCGCACCAGAGTACTTATCAAAATCACCTAGCACTGGTTGACCATCTACGAGGATGAGAGTGTGACGCGCTTCTGCACCGCGAATGGACACGCCAACACGTCCCATAGCATCAACGGTTCTAGATACACCTGTTTGCGTAAAAATAATATCTTCGACGGACTTCGCCTGTTTCTTTTCAATCTCTTTCTTGGTAATGATTTGCACTTGCTGTGAGTTCAATTTTGCTTCTTCTTCTGCCCATGTGCCTTTCACATGAACAACATCTGTAGTGACAGTCGCATTATCTGCCCAAACCACTAGAGGCGCGCTAAGCCACAAGGCAACTGCACTAGACAGGATTATGGTACGCTTTGTATGTCCCCACCGGTTCATTGTGCCCTCCTAAACTTATAACTAAACATATATCTTGTATCTTACACACAAAATAAAAAAGATACACTTCACTAACATATAATGACATTGAATATCATTCACATTTTAATGTTAGCAAAGTGTATCTTGCATATCTACTCCGAATAGACCAAAAATATACGTTTCGGACAAATCGGACATAATTTTTAGAATTTATACGTCATTTGGAAACGAGTATAATTCCCAAGTTTGAAGTTTTCAGATCCATATAAGGTATCTCGTTTATTAATCCCTTTTAGCATCAAAATGTATAGAATGCTTGTAAAAGAAGATCTTTAGTTGGCACATAGCCACCACCAAAGGTAAAGCTCTTAATACCATCCAAGTAACGGTCAGGCACAGCCTCTGTGCCATTGCCGCCGAAGAAGGAGCCATGAGCAAAGTATTTATAGTCCACATAGGCATTCCAAGAGCCAGGTTTATTCATATCGGCACGACCAACATCAAAGCGCAATGCCCAGAAATGAGGTACACCACCTATATCACGACCCTTGATATCGAATTGAGCAGATCCAGCCTTATGTTCATAATGAGTATTGCCATTCATGAAGCGACCAAAGTCACTACGGTTTTGTCCATAGTCGAAGGAAATACTTACATTATGATTTAATTGATACTTAGCTCCAACACCGAAAATATTAGCCATATTGTTGAATTCATGCGCTTCTGTAGCATTACCATTCGCCGTATAGAAGCGATAGTCACTACCGCCAAAGGAGCGCAAGTACCATGCAGCTAAGCCAAGTCGAGGTGTTACCATATGTTTAACTTGAACATAGGTAGCCTTTTCAATTGGTGGAATTGTATCCCGCTCCAATACGACACCTATTGAAGGAATAACAGCACCTGTATATTTTCCTAACGCCTCTCTCGGCAAACGACTGTTGCCGTCCGCTTTTTCAAGCATTCGAGCCAAGCTATTAAAGTACGAAGCTATCATAGAAGGATAATAGGCACTTCCTTTTACGTTAATAAGACCGGACGTGCCAGAGTCGTTAATATCAACGACATTTGCCTTATAAATAGACTCGTCCAGCCCGTCAAAGGCATTATCTTCAAATTTCATCGTATATGGATTATTACCGAAACTATAGGTTGCTATATCTTTCGCCTTGGCACGATACGCCTCCACGATAGCCGCCTTATTCTGATTGTACCAATTTGAAATAAACGGTTTTCCGCCATTAGCAAGAACAGAGGTATCACTCAACTTCATTTCAAACAATGGGTTTTTCTTATCAAGCCCAATCGTTCCCGGTGCTATTTTCTGAGTGAAAGTACGTTCATCTTCATACCATTGTTCATCATCTTCATCATAGTATCGCGATTTATAAGAATACGTTACTGACACATCCGGCATCTTAATCGATACAGTCTGTTTAGCCGCATCCGCACCATAAGCTTTCACCGCGATTTCCTGCATCCGGCGCAACACATCAAACTGCGCAGCTCGCAACGGTTCCCGTTCTTTCGCCACACGAGCTTCCACATCCGGCAAATGATGCTTCCAACTTTGCCAGCTCCGCTTTTAATGGAGCCAGTTGATCCGCGGACATGCCGTCAATAAATTCTTTAGACCAGATATCGGAAGTCATATCATCGATTTTCTTCTTTAATGTACCTACCTCCGCATCTAAGGTGCCTTCCTTATCGCGCAAGGCTTTTAATTGCTGATAGAAATTAATAGTATTCCCTGCATTTGGTACGATGAGTTCCTTATTGGCACCGTCCGAATCCATAGTAACACCTAAGAATTCCTCTACCGTTGGAACCCGTTTAAAATGCGTATAAATAGCATGAGTATAAGCACTATCGCTAATTCCCGTACTATGTTTAAAGGTCCCCACACCGATACGGACTTGAGTATTCTTATTCGTCCAAACACTACGAAGACCGTCATATTCTTTATTAAACCAATAACCTGTAACCCCCATAGATTCAGTAATACGACCAACACTATGATCCCATTTAGAACCGTGATGTGTTACATCTAGTTCTTCGAGACGTTGATGATTAAAACCTTTAGAGCCTTCTGTTTCATGACTGCTATCTACACCAGCTTGGCCAGAAGCACTGCCTACAACACGTATATTCGTATTATCGTTAATGCGAGCATCGACACCGACACGTATACGTTGATTCAAGCCGTGTTCCTTCCGATCCGCCAGATTCTTTGCCGCCTTGTCGGATACGTAACTAGTAGTCGTCACCCGCGTAGCAGGACGATCGGATCCAAGATGACTGTCATTACGTACACGATAGTCACCTACCAATTCCGTACCTCGTTTTCTGTCTGTATCGAAAGGACGCGTAATAAAATCTTGCAGCATAACCGGAGGTAACGATTCAAACTGCTCCTTCGTAAGTTTCGTTTTACTTTCACCTGAACCGAAACCGAATTTCATATTTAATCCAATACGATATACTCGAGCCGATAAAGCCCGATCATCATCACGATGGTTAAAGAGATTATCAATACCGAAATAGATTCGTGAATCCTTATCAATCTTCTTTTGAATCATCAAATTCCATATGCCGTAAGTTTTATGTTCATACATATCGGCGGTTCTTCTATTATTCAAATTATATCTGATAACGGAACGATCGGAATTATTAGGATCAATATAAGATACCATATAATTACCGCCACCAGACAAGGAGTTACTATCCAGCATATGAATATAATAATCGCCCCACAGGCTACCGCTCCATCCGCTAGCCTTATCCTCAAAATCCACACCGATATCCACTTTTATGACGAGGTTTATCCAGTAATTCACGAGGCATATCTTTATCGCTCTTATTAAGCGCTCGTAAATACGTATATCCCAAACGAGCTTTCCAGTGCTTATTCAAAGTCTGTTTCACTTCAAATTGAAGACCTGTGATTTGGGCCTTGCCGATATTACGGAAACTGTAAATCATATCCGGCGCATGCGCAAATTTCGCTGCTCCATATGTGGTAGATTCATCATATTGAGGATAAAAAAATCCATCAAATATCCTGTATTGTAAATCGACATATAATTCCGAATATTATTGTGGAATACGGTTACTTTACCATAGGTATTTTTATTTTCCCCTTCCAAAGAAAGATCGAAATTCATGGATTTCTCTGGTTTAAGGTTCGGATTTCCAACCCAATACCAACCTAATCGGGCTTCACCGCCACCGATTGTAGCATTTGTAATATTTGGGCCATACATTTCCCAGTTATAATACAGCTCGCCCATACCAGGTTCCGTATAACTGGTACCCACATTAGCCTTTTAATCTGCGGTGCACATTTCCATGTACATTATGAGTCATGCCGAAATTAAACGACCAGTTGGAGCCGAAATAAATCACTATGATCCAGTCTTATAATTGGTGATAAAGTAGTATTTTTATTAACCTGCCACGTATCCTGAATAAAGAAATTCTGTTTCTTGATCTCCGCACGTCCTGCAGTCTGTTGATTAACGCGTTTTAAATACTCTTCTTTAAAAATAAGCTCCGTTTAATTTCAACTTCGTAGAATCAAAAATCTGGTACGGCGCCATAGTAAAAGCTTGGTAAATAGGCATCATAAAGTGCTGGATAATACTTACCGTTTTCATCTTTTTCGGCCTTCCTTATTAAAAATGATAATCCTCAATAAACTCTTTATTCTCCGCTAATAAACGTTTAGCAAACTGCTGATATCGCGCATAAGCTTCAGGATTCCGTTTTTTCAGCGTACGCTCCGTCACGGGGCCATCCACAAGCCCCATTACGGCCGCCGAATCAATTCCCGCCTGAGGATCCAAATATTGAAGATATTCTTCGTAAGTAAATTCTGGCAATGTATTTGGCTTACTTTTATCCCCGTTATACCATTCTTTCTCCTTATTCCACTGCTCTACACCAGCGTCGTTTTTTTCTGAAAGAATGGTCATAAATCGTGGATGAAGGAACACCGTTTTTTACCGCTAGACTTTTATCGTAATCCCAGGGATCGATATGCCGTTTATAGGTATGAGGCGCATTTTTAAGTCTGCTACCTTCGCCTGTCTCCCGTATAAACCCAATGCCATAAGACAAGAGATGTTTCTTATTGACTTGCGTGTCTGCCCCGAGTGTTACGCTCCATTGACGATGATCTACATTATCCACATAGTTTAATGTATTTTTCCCTTCATAGGTACTGTTCCCATAGTCACTGGTTAATGTTACATCATCTTCTTTGGTCCGCGTATAATTTAGTTCCGCTTTCCACGAACTCTTATTATCCTGACCAGTATACGTCAAATTAAGATTATTCCTATCTAAATCCCGTTTGTAATGAACCTGAGGTTCCAAATAAGAAGTACTGCGCTTTACATATCGTTCCAAGTCTTCATTATACCGATCGATACGGATTCCCAAAGACTGTTTATCATTAATATCATACGTAGCGGCCAAACCTATATTGGAATTTGTACCGTAATATCGTAGGGAATTCTTTAAAAAACCGTGGTCTTCATCATTGGTCATAGCGCTGATACGACGCCGCTCGCTAGCATAAATAGGCATAATGTCACGTTTACTACCGTGAATATTAACTTTTAACTTACCTAATGAGCCAGAATCAGCGCGCATAAAGAAATTGGAAAACGGTACGATATCACCGTCGCCTTTAGTTCTACGACCTTCCGCATTAAACTGAAGGCCAGCGGTTTTACGCGGTTTATTGGTAATAACATTGATAACACCACCGATGGCATCGGATCCGTATTTAGCACTGGCTGCACCTTGGATAATTTCTATACGTTCCACATTTTCTGTACCGAGACGTTGTAATTCATCACCAGCACCTTGATATTTGGCAAGGTCGCCCATCACAGGCTGTCCATCCACAAGAATCAAGGTATGACGAGGATCCGCTCCACGAATAGATACGCCGACGCGCCCCATCGAATCGACGGTTCTAGATACTCCAGTTTCGGAAAATACAATATCTTCTACGGATTTTGCCTGCTTTTTGACAATATCCTTCTTCGTGATAATCGTCGTCTGCTGAGACTCTTGTTTTGCCTGCTCTTCAGCCCATGTACCGCGAACATGAACCACATCGGTTGTTACAGTCGCATTGTCCGCCATAACCACCGGCATTTGCAACCAGCACGCTACTGCACAGGATAGTATGACATATCTCCTTGCCCGCACCCAACTCCTATTCATTAAATTTCCTCCACACATATATTTAACTATGCATATAAAAATACACTTTACCACTACAACCAAATGACATTGAAAATCATTTACAGGTTTAATAGTAGCAAAGTGTATTATACATATCTACTCCGAATAGACCAAAAATATACGTTTAGGACAATATTTAATTTTCATAGGCTATCAAACCTAGCATAAAGCACAAAAATTTTTAGCTAGGATAATATAAGGTCCAAATTATTTAGACCTTACGATAAGCACTTGGCGTTACACCAGTAGCCTCTTTGAATGCACTAGTAAACTTACTACCATTCTCATACCCTACCGCATTAGCGATTTCTAAAATAGACTGATCTGAGTCCTGAAGCAATCGCTTTGCCGCATTAATACGACATTCTTTTAGATACTGATGTATGGTTGTACCAAATACACCTTTAAAGCAACGTTTCAGGGTAGATGTAGGAATATCAAACTGTTCAGACAAGGAGTCAATAGTAATACGCTTCATAAACTGTGTCGATACATATTCACTTACAGCTTTTACAATATCTACCTGTTGCTTTCTATAGGTATTTCTTTTTCAGGATTAGCTGTAGAGATAACAGATAATAATAAAAGATTTCAATCACTTTTTAATTTAAAAATAGTGCTCCTTTATTTGATCTGGTACATTATATAAACTAGAAAAAAATGTGACGAACAGTTTCCGTTTCTTCCATCATCATACCAAAATCAGAATGCTCACAAAAATCGATTTGCCAGCTCAGTCAAATCAATTCGAGAATCACTAACAAGTGCATCTAATACGGGTTGTGCCTTTTTCAACATCTACTAATAATACAATTCCTTTAAATAATTTTGTAGGAAAGTAATTTTTCATGTTGGTAAGCGGAGCGTGTATGCCACCCTAACGACATATCCCCTGGACCCATATATAAATACTCACCAGATGTGAACTTGCACTCAATGCGCCCTTCTTCACAGTGATTTATAGCAAACGTCTTGGTATGTGATTTAGCATAAAATTGAATCGTCTCTTGCTTCACATCTAAGAACATCAAATCGATACCGTCAAATATCGTATGTCTTGACATAGATGTTCCAGCATGTGAAACCGCATGATTATGTGGATTCATACTATCACCATATACACAAATACTATAAACATAAACGTTAATATTATATTATAGTATACTTATTGATAGTCATTGTCAACTTCCAAAATTAGTAATAATTCATTTTAGATTTAAAAAATACAAGCTAGTTCGTTTTTAGTAATATAAAACAATTAAGATCTTCGTTGAGAGTTATTCTAGTGTACTATAGAAATAAGCCTCATGAATTAAACTACAACAATTTAATTCATGAGGCTATATTCAAAACTAAGGATATAAATTCCTATTTTTTTGTTTTTAATAATAAAAAGCTAATGCTATGACATGCGCTACCCATATAATGCCCATAACCATTAGAGCAATAGGCATATCTTGACTAAAAATAGGCACCAACCGCCATTATGGCACTAACGGATACGAGAATGGACAACTTTGCCCGCAAGGTCAACGCTTTATCGCGTTCATAAGCAGCAACAGTCTTTTGATATAAACTAGATCCCAAAAACATTTTATGGAATCGTTCAGACCCTCGAGCTAAACAAAATAAAGTTAGCATATAAAAAGGAACTGTTGGCAATAGTGGTAATACGATACCTGCTGTACCAAGGGCAAAACTTATGGCCCCAATAGTCAGGAATACATATCGAACAACTACATTACGATGTTGCTCAGTTGTTTTCATTAATCCTCTTCTACATAGTTAATAACTTTACCTTTTGTTTTAATAAAGTTAGGAACAATAGAGTACTAAAGCGGCAATAGCTACAATGCCATAGATACCAGCCATACCTACCCATTCATAAGCATTACCTAATACTAGACCCATTACGGCAAAGTCCGCATCACCAAAGGTTGTATTTTGGAAGCCTAATTGACCAAGAACTGGCAACGCCAAAGCTGGCAAGAATGTAATAGCCAAACCATTTAGGAAAGCGCCTACCGCTCGCACCACGACGACCACCAGTAGCATTGCCATAAATACCTGCTGTAGCACCACAGAAGAAGTGTGGCACAAGACCAGGAATGATTAATACGCCACCTACAGCACCAAGGATAAGCATACCGATGATACCACCAATAAAGGAGCTAAGGAAGCCTAATACCACTGCAGTTGGAGCATAGGTGAAGAATACGGCACAATCTACAGCTGGAATTGCATTAGGGATAATTTTTGTAGCAATGCCTTGGAATGCAGGGATTAAATCACCTAAGATCATACGCACACCAGAATATACGATTGTTACACCAACAGCAAAATTCATAGCACTCATAACAGCGTATAAATATGGGCTCATATCACCTGATAAAGTGGCTACAAACTCGGAACCAGCTGCAAATGCCGCAATTAAGTAGAATACAATCATAGTCAATGCTGTAGATAATGTTGAGTCCCGTAAAAAGCCCCATTTTTCTGGTATTTCAATATCTTCTGTACTATCTTCAGCTTTCCCAACATATTTAGCAACCCAAGCCGATAAATAGTAGCCTAAACTACCGAAATGACCAATGGCAATTTCATCACCATCTGTCACTTTGGATGTATAACTTTGACCAATAGCTGGAGAAATGGCAGACCAAGCTCCCATTAAGAAACCACCTACAAGTATGAGTTCCATACCAGATAAACCTGCTGTACCAAGCACGGCAGACATAAGGCATGCCATAAATAAGCTGTGATGACCTGTTAAGAACACATATTTAAACTTGGTGAAACGTGCAATACATAAGTTCATCAATAAGCCTACAACAAGAATAGACATTGTTTCAACGCCAAGTACCTTTTGTGCAACAGCTACGATAGCTTCATTATTTGGCACTACACCAGTAATATGGAATCCATGTTCAATCATTTTCCCCAATGGGTCAAGATTACTAACGATAACACCCGCACCTGCAGCTAACATTAAATACCCAAGAATAGGTTTTAATGTGCCCGTCATTATTTTATGAAACGGACGTTTCAAAGCGATCAAGCCTATACATGACATAATACCAATCAAAAGTGCCGGTTGAGACAGCACATCACGCAAGAACTCTAATACCATTTCCATGGCACTACCTCCTATATATAATTGTTACATATTATTGAGCCGCTTGTTTTAATGCTTCAAGAACATCTTCTGTAATCTTCTTTTTATTAATATAGCTACGAACAATAGCAACGTTTTTATCGTCAAATTGTTCAGCCAACTCTTTTACAGTTACGATGAGGTCTGCCTTACGACCTTGAGCCGCGTTAAAATCGATAGATTCAACTTGTGCATCGATACCATTTTCAGCACAAATTTCTTCAATTTTCATTTTTAACATCAAGCTAGAACCAATACCATTACCACATACAGTTAATACAGAAATCATACTTGCCTCCTTCTAAACGTATTATTGCTCGTCTAAATGTTCTGCCAAGAATGCTTGTACGTCGTCAATACTTTCAAAGTCAACGGCCGCATCTAAGAATTCTTCATCCTCAAATAATGTAGCAATATCTGTTAACAATTGAATATGCTCATCTTTATTGGGAGCACATAAGAATAATGCGACAGATACTGGGTCATTATCAGGGACTGCCAAAAATTCAATGGTTTTTCCAATGTCACTAAAGCTGTCCCTACACGCTTTGCACCATGTTCTGGGCGCGCATGTGGCATAGCAAGACCCGGGAGCCAATACGATATATGGACCCATTTCACGAACTACTTCAACCATAGCCTCTGTATAAGATGGATCCGTAAAGCCCGCATCAACCATCAGTTGACCACCATGACGAATTACATCTTCCCACGTTTCAGCGGGATAATGAAAGGATACATTATCCTCAGATAATAAATCTTGTATCAAACTAACACCTCCTAAACATACTATTGTACATATAATTCTATTATAGCTATTCTAATAAATTTTTTTCATATATCAAAATAACAATGAACTTATAAAAATGAATAAAAGCTAACATAAGATTTTTGCTATTTATAATTTAATAAACCCTTATACTGTATAATACCTATACAGGTATTAATATTGTATATATATTGAAAAATTCTCTATACTTAGATAAGACTTAGACTACCTAAATAAAAAATAGAATAAGGAGATTTTATGCAGACTTCGGTAAAAGTATTTATACTCTGTCTAATCCTCTGTATTTCATTGGTAACAGCGTTACAGTTTGGATCTAAATTTGTACCACTAGACCAAATTATTTCAGCACTTATGTCTATGATTGATGTAAATGCTACAGCATCTATGACTGATACGATTATTACAGATATCCGCTTACCACGACTTATTTACTCTGTTCTAACAGGTATAGGCCTATCACTTGTGGGTCTATTAATGCAAACGGTCACGCGCAATGCCCTCGCAGATCCCTATGTATTAGGTGTTTCTTCTGGTGCAAGCACAGGTGCCGTTTTCGCTATTATCATGGGTGGGCTTCCATTCTTAGGGCAATACAATACACCTATTTTTGCGGCTCTAGGCGCAGCACTTTCAATTATATTAGTACTACTATGTGTTGGTAAAAAGTAACAGTCCAGTAAAAGCTTATCCTCATAGGCATGGGCATGACCGGTGTATTTTCAGCCTTAACGATGATGATTATTTACGGAGCCAAACACGAAGCATCAAGTGCGAAGTGCCATGTTCTGGCTACTTGGCAGCTTTGCAGGCATACAATGGGGTGATTTACCATTAACAGCAATTATTGTAACCTTGTTTATGCTATATATCTATATGTTCAATCAAGACCTTGATGTGTTGCTACTCGGTAATCATGAAGCAGCACAAATGGGCCTTTCCGTTAAGCAGTTACAATTAAGCATCGTTATCATATCCTCTATTGTGATTGCCACACTAGTATCAAAGGTTGGTGTAGTTGGCTTTTATCGGCCTTATCATCCCTCACCTTGCTCGGATTGTAGGCGGACCTAAAGCATAAATACACATTACTATTCAGTGCACTCATCGGTAGCATCGTTATGATTTGGTCAGACGTATTATCGAGAGCACTCTACAGTCCAGAAGAAATCCCTATTGGTGTGCTTACATCTTTATTGGGGGCGCCTCTCTTCATTTGGATTATCATGAATCGTTATAAACACAATGGTTAGTGTATATCATATCTATAGGAGATACTATGTATCAAATTAATCAGCTGTCTTTTTCTTATGAAACAAAAGAAGTGTTAAAGAATATTTCTGTAACATTTCCTACCAATAAAATAACAGCCATAATTGGACCGAATGGATGTGGTAAGTCTACCCTACTTAGCCATCTATATCGACTTCATCCAACAAAAAACAAAATCACATTAAACGAAAAACCTTTAGAGTCTTATAAAGGTCGCGAATTTGCTCAATTGGTAGCAGTCTTAACACAATCTAGAGACGCTATGATTGATGATTTTCTCGTAAAAGATATCGTTCTCATGGGACGGTATCCGTACAAACAACACTTTGGCACCTATAGTTCTGAGGATGTTAAAATTGCAGAGCATTATATGAATGAAGTAGGCATCACCCATTTAGCCAAATGAAGAAATTCATCATTTATCAGGTGGTGAGAAGCAACGCGTATTCATTGCTAAAGCCTTAACCCAGAAACCCTCAAATACTTCTTTTAGATGAACCTACTAATCATTTAGATATGAAGTATAAAGTGGCACTTATGAAGCAATTGCGTGCTTTTAAAGGCACTACGATCGTAGTCCTTCACGACTTAAATCTAGCGGCTCAATATTGCGATCATATAGTCATCATGAACAACGGAACTATCCTAAAAGAAGGTTCCCCTACCGAGGTGCTCACACCTGAAATTCTTGAACCAATTTTTGAAGTTCCTTTCAAAACCTCTTGGGATGAAGGGCGCTATCATTTATATTATTAATTAGTAAAGAAAGGACTTACTATGTTTCAGAATTTAAGAAAGTCAAAAATTATTATTAATCGCTATGACATGTGCTACATTCGCTATTGCTGGTTGTGGTTCTGATACTACAAAAACTACAGCGGATAATGGAACCTCTGTAACATGGAGTGAAACATTTGATGGTACAAAAACAGACTTTGCCGTAAAATCCGCTCCCTACTCATGCAGTGTCCATGTCCCAAGCAACAACGGAAATGATGTTACAATTAGGCCTTGAAGACAAAATGGCTGGGACCGCTTTCAAAGAAGAAGAAATCTACCCACCTTTACAAGCTACTTACGACAAAGTAAAAGTATTATCTGATAAATGGCCTTCCTATGAAGTATTCATGTCCGTAAAGCCTGACTTTCGCTACAGGATGGCCTGATTCTTTCAGCAAACGAGCTATACCTGCAGATAAAATGATTTCCCAAAAGGTTAATATTTGGATCCCTGAATCCATGTTATCTACTAAAGCTGACCTAGAAACCAACTTCAGCGACATGATTAAATTGGGTGAGATTTTTGGCGTAAAACCTAAAGCTGAAGAATGGGTTGCAGGTCAACGTAAAACATTGGCAGCTATCCAGAATAAACTAAAAGACTTACCTCGTAAACGCGTTTTCATTTATGACTCTGAAGACGGTCAACCATTCACAGCATTCGAGGGTTATACTACTAACATCTTAAAAACTTATCGGTGCTGATAATGTAATGAGCGGCTTAGGCGTTGATAAAAACATGGGCTAAAGGTTCTTGGGAAACAGTAATTGCACAAAACCCTGACTATATTATTATCGCTGACTATGGTAATTCTATTCGCAACGATGATGATTTCCAACAAAAAAATTGAAAAAGATCAAGGCTAATCCCTCAACTTCAAGACATCACAGCCGTTAAAAGAAGGTCACTTCATTCGTGTAAAACTTTCCGAAATCACACCTGGGGTACGTACCGTTGATGCTCTAAAAACGTTTAGCTGAAGAAATTCACGGCATCAAAGTAGACTAATTTAATATAACAAAATATAGAGTAATATGTAATATGTAATATGTATTGTATATTATATATAATCGAAGAAGGTCCCAATTCAAATGAATTGGGACCTTTTTCGTACTACTTGTATTGCACACAGCATATTGTTTTAGAGAGTAAAGATGTGTTGTAGTTGAAAGATTTAGAAATAATGAATTATTGTAAAATAGATTTAAAATGTATTAAATTGTATATGCTGTGACAATGCCTGATTATTTATACTTCTCGGCTATATTGTTGCCTATATCGTTTATCATTATTTGCCTTAATAGCCATGATCAATGGCTTTAGCGAAAAGAAACTCTTCATCACTAAGTCGAAAGGTTCTACCAATACGTTTAATAGGATTACGTGGGCGCCCGGCACCGCGTCTAGATCCACCCCATGCCATATACATACCTCACTTTTCACTTGAAAAACTCCTTCTACCGATAGTATAACCTCCGATACATAAGTATGCAATAGCCATTCACTTTAAACAACCTCTTAACAGCCTATAAACAAGTAATAAACTTCATTTATTAGTAAAATGCATAATCAATAAAACACATATTTATAAGTATTTTTCCCTATTCAACTTGAATTGTAACATTAATGTTGCCAAATATAGATAAATCTCTTTTTATAGAATATAGTATTTACAAATCAGTTTATTTCTATATTTTTAGATTATTTAGAAACTATCACGTACATATATAATAAATAGAATTTTAAAATAGAAAAGCAAAGTATTTATAAATATGACAATATAGGAAGAATATTTTGATAAACAAAAAAAGACTGCGTTTGCAGTCTTTTTACTGTAATAAAAAAGTATATGAATTAGCCAAATAGTAAGTGACCTACTATAAGCAATAGCGGCAACGATGCCAGATAATGGAATCGTTACAAACCAAGCCATAACCATAGATCTTGCTACGCCCCAGTTAACGGCTTTAATGCGTTTAGAAGAGCCTACACCTAGTAAAGAACCACTTACTACGTGTGTAGTACTTACAGGCAAATGTAAGAATGTAGCTGTAAAAATAGTAATCGCCGAGTTTAAATCAGCAGCGAACCCATTAATAGTTTCTAGTTTGAAAAATCTTGGTACCCATTGTAGAGATAATTTTCCAACCGCCTACAGCAGTACCCATAGCCATTGCAGTAGCACAACAAAGTTTTACCCAAATCGGTACATCTAATGTATCGATGAAACCACCGCTAAGTAAGGTTAATGTGATTATCCCCATCGCTTTTTTTGTGCATCATTAGAGCCATGAGAAAATGCCATCATAATTGCTGATACAATTTGCATGGATCTAAATCGATCATTTAAAACAATTGGAGAAAATCTACCGAAAATAAGCAACAATATCTTCATCACAATATAGCCACCAATCATGGCTACAATCGGAGATAAAATAAGAGACAAAAAGATTTTTAAAATCCCCGCCTCATTCAACGCATCAAATCCTACAGACCAACCCACAGCACCGATGATACCACCAATCAAAGCATGGGATGAGGAACTTGGGATTCCCCAATACCAAGTTAAAAGATTCCATGTAATGGCACCGATAAGGGCTGCAGAAATAATACCACTATCGATAAGAGATGGCGACATTACTATATCACCACCGATAGTCTTTGCAACACCTGTACTAACCATTGCACCCAAAAAATTGAGAGCAGCGGTCATCATAATTGCCTTTTTAGGCTCAATAGCTCGTGTAGAAACGGATGTGGCAATGGCATTCGCCGTATCATGAAAGCCATTGATATAGTCAAAGGCTAATGCTAAAAATACAACTAGCCATACTAAATAATGAGCATCAAGCATACTTCAATACTACCCGGCGGAATGTACCAACCAAATCTTCGCATCCATCGATTACATCTTCCATAGCGCTAAGGATTTCCTTCCATTTGATAATTTCAATTGGATCTGTACACTCTGTAAAGAGCTTAGCCATTTCTTCATGATAAATATTATCCGCTTCAGACTCAAGTTTCAATACTTGGTGAACACGCCCCTCTACCTTCACATGATCCTTTTTAAGACTACCCATATAACCAATGGATTTGTTGATATGCTTAACGCATTTAACAACAATTTCACTCATGCGAATAGCACCATCACTTGGTTTGCCAACGTGATACATAACCATTTTTATCCATGATTTCTTTGATATTATCCAATGTAGTATCCAGTTGGTCAATCAAAAGCTGAATATCCTCACGATCCATTGGAGTGATAAATGTTTTACGTAAACGCTCTACAGTTTCATTTACTAATTCATCAGCGCTTTTTTCCTTTGTATCAATTTCAAGAAATGCCTCTTCCTTAGAGATATCCCCCTTAAACACGCGTTCCATCATTTCCGCACTTTCATAAGTTAGTGCAGCATGTTTTTCCAAAATACTGAAAAATTTTTCTTCTTTTCCTTTTAATTTAAAAAGCCATGAAGATCCTCCCGAACCAGTATTGATTGCTTCTATAATAACAATTTAATTATAGCATACTACAGGTAATTCCTAAACCAATTTGCCAATCTCTATATTTTAACCCCTATGCGTATATGGCATATATAGAATCTACCTCTGTGAAAGCTTTTATTGACCATATTTCCACTATATAAAATAGATAAAAAAGCAGATAGCTGACTAACATATCAACTATCTGCTATATATTTCTTAGCTATCTTTGTGCTTTTTATTAACTAGTAACCATCAACTCTTAGCTATTAGCTTCCGCTGCCGCTTTAGCCGCCTCTGCCGCCTTTTTCAAATTAGGCACAGATGTAGGGCATGTAGCAGGCGTACAAGCGCCATTAGGGCCTAAATCTTCAGAACGGTTCACAAAGGTAGTATGTAACATGTGATGTGCTTTGTGGCTCATAGGTTTGCCATCAAAGAACTCAGCATACAATTTTTGGATATCCGGATTATCACAAGCAGCTTTTACAGTTACTTCTGCATCGCGAGTATACAAGGATGCAATACGAGCTTCACGAGCTTTGTCAGCCATCGGTAATTTAACGCGTGGTTGACCACCACCACCGATACAGCCACCACGACAAGCCATTACTTCGATGAAGTCATAATGGATATTTTCTGCACGCATGCGTTCGATGAACTTACGCAAATTACCGGTACCATGAACTGCCGCTACATGTAATGTTTTATCGCCAATCACTACGTCCGCTTCACGAGCACCGTCCATGCCGCGAATAGCTTCAAATGGAATCAATGTTTGAGGTGCATCTTCACCTGTCGCCATTTTGTAAGCCGCACGCATAGCCGCTTCCATAACACCACCAGTGTTACCGAAAATGATACCACCACCAGAAGCTTCACCCATCAATGGGTCAAAAGCAGAATCTTCAAGATCATCGAAGTTGATTTCTTCTGCGCGCAACCATTTTGCAAGTTCCCGTGTAGTAATACAGTAGTCTGTATCGCGCATTTCTGGTGTATTCCCAGTATTCCGCGGAGGAATTCATTTCATCGCGACGAATTTCAAATTTCTTAGCTGTACATGGTGTTACTGCAACAGCCACGATTTGTTTTGCATCAAGGCCCATTTTTTCAGCAAAGTATGTTTTTTGTGTAGGCGCTTGCATAGCAATTGGGCTCTTAGCCGTAGATAGGTTTGGCAAGAATTCTGGATAGAATGTTTCAGCAAACTTAACCCAAGCAGGACAACAAGATGTGAATTGAGGCAATACTGCATCACTATTAATAACACGTTCTAATAACTCAGATGCTTCTTCCATGATAGTCATGTCCGCACCAAAGTTTGTATCAAGGATATAGTCGCCACCCAATTTACGAAGAGCGGCTACCATTTTACCTTCTACAAATGTACCAGCCTCAAGGCCGAATTCCTCGCCTAAACCAACACGCACGGCAGGCGCAGTTTGGAAAATGACGATTTTATTAGGGTCAGCAATAGCTGCTTTTACTTCATCAATTTCAGAGCGTTCATTAATGGAATCGAACGGGCAAATAGATGCACATTGACCACAATGAATACAAATTGGATGATCTCCATTAGTTGTTAAATCATAATAATCAAATACACCCATGTCTACAGCACAAGCTTTACGACATAAGGAGCAGTTTTTACATTTAGTTAAATCTTGTACTAATGCAATATTTCCGTCTTCAATTGGTACGCGACGGTCTAAAAATTGGTACTTACTCATGAGTTCCTCCTACTTAGGTAACGTTGTTATCGTTAATCGTAGAAATTATACTATACATTGTGAGTTTTATCAATAAACTTACACGTAATTCCTTTGCATAGCAGATATTAAAAAATAGCATGATAAAAGGAGTTATAGGCGTTCTCTAATTCCATCCACCGTTCAGTGAGCGCATCTATTTGGGCCTGTGTTTCTTCTCGTTCCTCCATCAGTGACTGCATTTTTTCATAATCAGTAGCCACTTGGCTTATCATAACATCGAGGCCCTTTACTAAATGTTCTAGCTTTGGCAATTCATCCATAATTTTGGCATACTCCGCTTCTTCTGCTTTATTGAGGCCCTTCTTTAGTATTGCTTTGAAAGTATCTGTTTTCATCAACAGCTACTACATTGTCATTTCCAAAGATATCTGACGTATTTGATTGATTATCAACAGAGTCATCGGTATCAGCCTCTCCACCTTCTACAGCTTGTACCACTTTGGAATTAGCCGGTATATTATCATTTGGCATATAGAATGGGCGCTTGCTGCCACTACTTTCATCAAGAGCATCCTTGTAGTCAGAATACGAGCCATGAACGATTTCAATATGCCCATCGCCGGTAAAGACAAACAGTTTATCCACTACGCGGTCTAGGAAGTACCGATCGTGGCAAACGGTGATGATGACGCCACTAAAGGAGTCAAGGAAATCCTCTAATACCTCCAATGTTGGAATATCAAGATCATTCGTCGGTTCGTCCAGCAATAATACGTTAGGGGCGCTCATCAACAATTTTAAGAGGTATAAACGACGACGTTCCCCGCCAGAGAGTTTTCGAATCGGTACACCATGTAATTCTGGGGTAAAAAGGAATCGCTCAAGGATTTGTCCTGCGCTCAATGTAGATCCATCACCGAGTACCATATAAGAGTGGTCCTCACGAATATAATCGAGAACGCGCATATCTTCATCAAATTCAGGTAGCTCTTGTTTAAAAGTGAGCAATGCGAACGGTCTCACCTTTACCAATAGTGCTCTCGTCGCTTCGTAGGTGCCATCAGGATATTCATAAAAGGTAGACTTTACCAACACCATTGGGCCCTACTATACCGATACGATCATGGCGTACCACGTGATAGGTAAAGTCCTTAATCATAGGACGTTCATCAAAATAAAACTCTAAATGCTCAATATCAAAGATGGTTTTTCCTAAACGTGTCTTCAGCGCAATAGGATCCATTTGATCCGGACGACGGGTTTTCTCCATATTCTTTAATTTTTCGTAACGGTCAAGACGAGCCTTTTGTTTTGTAGTTCTAGCCAGAGCACCACGACGTACCCATTCGATTTCTCGTTTTAAAAATTGACGTCGTTTTTCTTCCGTAGCAGCTTCACGAGCCTCTCGATCAGCTTTCAAGGCAATAAATTCTTCATAATTGCCATCGTATTGATACATATGACGATTTGATAGCTCTAAAATACCATTACATACGGAATCGAGGAAATATCTATCATGGGTACTGATTAATAATCCTCCTTGACGTACACTCAAATACGACTCTAGCCAATCAATACTATCTTCATCCAAATGGTTGGTCGGCTCATCTAGTAATAAAAAGATCACATGGATATAGCAATGCTTGCCCCCAATGCAAGACGACGCTTTTGCCCTCCTGATAACATAGCTACCTTTTGCTCCACATCAGGAAAGCCCAATTTAGATAAAATAATGCGCGCCTCTTGCTCTACCTGCCACCCGTCTTGTTGATCCATTTGCTCCAATGCATTCATATAGTTGCGAGATATTTTAGCATCGTCTTTACCAGACTCTTGCATTTGGCGATACTCACGACTAATACGTTCAAAAGGCTTTTTACCATTTGCAACCGAGGATGATTTCCATCAAGAACGGCCTCAAGCAAAGTAGCTTCCGCATCAAAATCAGGTGTCTGCGCTAAGTAATAAATGCTAGCCTTACCATTACGCTCAATGGTGCCTTTATCAGCTTCCATTTGTCCTGCTAATATTTTTAGAAATGTAGACTTACCCGTTCCGTTGATGCCCACAAGACCTAATCGTTTTTCCGTGGTAAAAGTCATACTCACCTCTTTAAACAACAGCCTTGTGCCATATGATTTCTCTATGTTCTGTAAACTAATAACGTTCATATTCCGCTCCTATTTTGTAATTCTGTTATTTATTATACTACACATTACCATTGACAGTAACAGGCGCCCTCAGTAGAATAAACGTAACATATATATTCATGAGGAGGTCCACATGGCGACGGATATGGTTTTAGACTTTTATGAAAGTATCAACTTTGAACTTATCGACATTGATGGGTATGACACATTATTTACTGAGCTCTTAGAGGATGGCACGTATGCAACTGTGTCCGATGATGACGGCTATATGCCAGAGGACTTAGAGACACCAGTCGTATTCAATGTGTACGACGATAACGACTCCTTCCAATGGAGTGTTACCCTTGATGACTCTTACCAATTAAAAGATCTATTGGATGGTGCAGAAAGTACGGATGCTTTCTTAGTTACATTACAAAAACTTCGAAAAGAACATATTGAACAGTATCAATAGAAAAAAGCGATGGCCCTTTAGGTCATCGCTTTTTCTATATTGGTTAACTAATGCCTCTTGAGCTTTCGCAAGCTCATCTTGTGCACTAGCATCTAAAATTTCAATGAGACTATTTACGATATCAGCAGCCCCATCCACATGCCATTCGCGAGCACGTTCAGACATTTGTTGAAGTCGCGGAGAATTAATTAACAGTGCAGTTACCACATCTTCTAAGTTGTGAATATCGCGAGCCCAACGAGCACATCCCCGTTGCTCTAACAATTCTGCATTTGCCTCTTCCTGCCCTGGGATAGCATTAAAGAATACCATTGGCAATCCGATTGTAACAGCCTCCATACAGGTCAATGCACCAGGTTTTGTGACGAGCAAAGACGATGATTTCATGAGCTCAGAAATATTGGTAGTATAACCATATACGGTGGTCTTCGTCTTCATAGATTCACTAAGGACAACTAACGATTCGTAAAGAGACGTATTTTGTCCAGCTACAACGGTAATTTCACCAATACCATTTACTTCATCTAGATGTTTTAAAGCCGTCTCAAGAGAGCCTAAACCCAGGCCACCACCCATAACAAGAACTTTCACAGGTTCCTCTAAGCTATACTCTTCAATAGCATCACGGAAAAAAGATCGCCGCACTGGAATGCCAGATACATGAATACGAGATTCATCGATACCTGAAGCTACCATTTCAGGTACCATAGATTCTGTTGCAACATAGTAAACATCAATCTGTGGATAGAGCCAAAACTGATGACTACTAAAATCTGTCATAATAGCTACTAGTGGTACATCTATATGACCTTGACGCTTTAAAATCGATGCCGCCCCACAAGGAAATGGATGTGTAAAAACCATTACATCTGGCTCTTCTTGTTGTACTAGTTTAAGCATGCGGCTTTTAAGTAGGTACGACAATGCGGTTTGCATAATGGTACCTCGTTTTTCCCCTTTCGATACGCGATAAATCATATCATAGAGCATGGGGAAATACGTCAATCATCTTTATATAGGTACCCTTAATTAAATGCTCTACAGACATAGTTTCTGTATCAAGAAAATCAACATGAGTAATTGATGCTTGTGGCTCTTTTTCTTTCCAATATTCTTCTATGGCTCTTGCGGCTTGCATATGTCCAGTGCCGATTGAGGCGGACACGATGAGAACCTTCCTTGATGTTTCGTTATTCATAATGCACCCTTTCTCTGTGCATTATACCATAAATAGATAAAAAAAAGAGACCTCGAAAGGTCTCTTTCACATCCAATATGGATTATTTTTGCGTTTTTTTAGCTTTTTGCAGCGTTAACTTGTTCTTTCAAACCTTTACCAGCTTTTGAATGCAGGAGATTTGGAAGCTGCAATTGTGATAGTTTTACCGTTTTTGTGGGTTACGGCCTTCACGAGCTGCGCGTTCACGAACTTCGAAAGTACCGAAGCCGATAACTTGTACTTTACCACCAGCTGCTAATTCTTGAGCTACTGTGTCAAATACAGCTTTTACTGCTTTTTCAGCATCTTTTTTAGTTAATTCAGTTTTTGTGCAACACTTGCGATTAATTCTGTTTTGTTCATGACAGAACCTCCTTAAAAATTACAATACCTTAGAAGTGTATAAACCTCTAGGTTACTTTTCCTGCACTTTAGCCTCCTCCCAAAAAGCATCCAGCTCAGCTAATGAAAAGTCTTCCCATGAGCGATCGCTTTGGTTAACACAAGCTTCTACATGTAAAAAACGCTGTCGGAACTTTGTGTTTGTGCGATTTAGTGCATTTTCACCGCTTATTTTATACCATCTGAATAGATTAATCAAGGAAAAAAGCACATCTCCTGCTTCTTTTTCCATATTTTCTCTATCATTTTGGTCAATAGCCTCCTTAAATTCCCCCATTTCTTCGGAAACTTTAGCCCAAACAGGATCAAGCTCATCCCAGTCAAAACCCTAGCTTTGCAGCCTTTTCTTGGAGCTTATAAGCCGCCATTAAAGCAGGTAAACTTTTCGATACACCATCCAATACAGAATTTTGAATATTTTTCTTTTCTTGTGCCTTTAATTCATCCCAAGTGTATGATTTTCATCTTTTTCAGGATTAAAAACACGAGGATGACGACGAATCATTTTTTCAGCGACATCATTAATTACGTCTTGAAGTGTAAAATAACCAGCCTCCTCTGCCAATTGACTGTGAAAGACAACTTGCAATAATACATCACCTAACTCTTCACGAAGATTCGGCATATCTTTATTATCAATGGCATCTACCACTTCGTAGGTTTCTTCTATAAAATAGCGGCGTAAAGATTCATGCGTTTGCTTTTGATCCCAAGGACAGCCATTTGGTGCACGCAAAGTTTTCACTACATCGACTAAAGGTTGAATATCAATATTGTTCTTCATATAGCTTTGCTTCCTCCCTATTGCGTCGAGCTTGTAAGCGCTTGCCTATGATTGGGAAATGGTATATATCATCTTTTACGACAGCTTTAGTAAGCCATAACGATAAACCATATACAAAAATAGCCACTACAATTGCTGCAGCCACAGCGCCACCATTGCCTAATAAATCAACAGTGCTCACATAGATGACTTGTGTAGCACCGCCCATGGCCATGGCAGATACTATTATTTTTAATAACTCTAATGTGTTGAGTACCGAACCTACATATCTTTTTACAAAAAAATATAGTTAATAAGCGCTGCAATAGCAAAGTTTAAATTCGTCGCCCAAGCTGCACCATTAATGCCCAACTCAACACTGCCTGTCAATTCATAATCTAAGAATGTCTTCACTAATAAGCCGATAAAAATCGACACCATAGGAATTACTGTCCTTCCTAACCCTTGTAAAACACCTGCAGTAACCTGCTGCCAACCGAGGAACACAATACTCAAGCTAATAACAGCAATAACAGGCCCTGCGTGGGGTGTTGCATATATTAATTGCGATATTGGCGTAGCTAGTACGCAGAGACCAATACAGGCTGGAATCGTAAACATATTAGCAATTTTAATCGCCGTTTCCGCCTCGTTTCACGATGCGATGTACATCACCTTGAGTATGGGCCTCAGATACGGCTGGTACAAGACTAGCGGCTAAGGACGTAGTTAGAATAATTGGCAACCCAATCAGAGATGTTGCCATACCCGTTAAATAGCCAAATTGTGTGGTTGCTTCATTGAGATAGTATCCAATATCCATCAATCGTTTTGGGACGATAAATGTATCAATGAGTGATACCATAGGAAGCATAATATTCGCCATAGAAACAGGTATAGCAAGGCTAAACAAGCGTTTAACTACGGTGCCATTACTTTCACAAATAGCATTAGGATTCTGTTGTGAAAGCATCTTCTCTCGAACATTGCGTTGTCGGTAGTAAAAATAAATTAATACCAGTAACCCTGCCAATACGCCTGGGAATGTAGCAAAGGTCGCACCACCTGCCGCCAAATGGAGTCCACGATCAATGAAGTAGTATGCCAAACCTACCATAGAAGACACGCGAAAGATTTGTTCAAATACTTGACTCGTACCAGTAGGCACCATATACTGGAAACCTTGGAAATACCCTCTAAAACAGCTCAGGATGGTCACTACAAAAATGGCTGGAGATAATAACTGAATAGCAATTAAAGCACGTGGATCGGTGATGATTTGATTGTCTACGAGCCATTGCGCACTACCATATAAGGCCAAACTAAATACCAGCCCTAATATAGCGAGTACCCTTAAAGATACGGAAAATACTTGTTGTACGCCTCGCATATCATCATTAGCAAGTTTCTCTGCAATCATAATAGATATGGCTACAGGAATACCTGCAGCAGAAATACTAACGATAATTTGATAGATTGGATAGGCCATCATATATAGGCCAATTCCTTCACCACCTAAAATCCGTGCAATAAGAACCTTACTAAACGCACCGATGACCTTCACGATAATACCGGCTAAGGTTAAAATCATGGCTCCTTTTAAAAATCGATTCATAGGCCCTCCTTAGTCGGTGACTTGTGGCTAAGAGCCTTTATCACCGCTTCCGTAATGGTCAAAACAGAACCTTTCATGCCATTAAGATTCACATATAATGTGGCTGGCTTGGTGTCCATAAACTTCATTTTTTTCCATAAATCTTCTCGTACAGCCCCCATGTCCCAATCGGCCATTTTAGAATCGTCATACCAATGGATGGTGAGCTGCTTATCTCTACGGACGATACTCTTAATGCCCAGTAGACGCGCTTGCTCTTAATTTGAGCAATGCGCAACAAACGGTCTACTGGATCGGTTGGTGTACCGAAGCGATCAATGAGCTCATCCGTCATATCGTCGAGTTGCTCTTTAGATTTAATATGTAACAATCGTTGGTATACAGAAATCTTACGAGCACTATCTTTGATATACGCATCATCAATAAACGCATCTACCTCTAAGTCGATAGCTGGATCAATGGATACATCTCGCTCAACCTCTTTATTTTGAGCCTTTGCAATCGCTTCTTCTAACATGCTCACGTACATGCCAAAGCCCACGGATGCGATATTACCATGTTGCTGTGAACCTAATAGATTACCGGCACCGCGAATCTCTAAATCTCTCATGGCTAACTTAAATCCTGCGCCGAGCTCGGTGAACTCCTCTATGGCTTTTCAAACGCTTTTCAGCCGCCTCTGAAAGTATTTTATCTGGCCGATACATAAAGTATGCATAAGCACGTCTACGAGAGCGTCCTACACGACCTCGCATTTGGTATAGCTGAGATAAACCTAAGCGATCCGCATCATAAATGATGATAGTATTTGCATTAGGAATATCTAAGCCGGTTTCAATAATGCTCGTGGACAAGAGTACATCATAATGGCCTTCATAGAAATCGGTCATAATCTCCTCAATTTGACGGCCTGTCATCTGTCCATGAGCAATAGCATAACGCAAGCCAGGCAATGCGGATTCTAATAGTTCTCCCATGTGATTAATGGACGCGACACGGTTATATACGAAATAGACCTGTCCACCTCTTGCAAGTTCTCGTTTGATAGCATCTGCTATGAGATTCATATCGTATTCCACCACATAGGTTTGAACAGGCAATCGCTCCTCTGGCGGAGTATTGATAACAGACATTTCTCGAACGCCAACGAGGGACATATGTAAAGTCCGCGGAATCGGTGTAGCACTCAAAGTGAGTACATCGATATTGCTAGCCCACTCTTTCCACTTTTCTTTTTGTGCTACCCCAAAACGTTGCTCCTCATCTACAACAAGCATTCCTAAGTCTTTGAATACCACCTTTTTGTTAAGTAATGAATGAGTTCCAATAAGAACATCAATAGATCCATCCTCTACGCCTTTAAGAATTTGTTTTTTCTCTGATGTAGTTCGGAATCGATTAAGCACATCTACTTTCACCCCAAATGGAGCAAAGCGATTTAAAAAAGTTTGGAAATGTTGCTGTGCTAAAACCGTAGTCGGTACAAGTACTGCTACTTGTTTTCCGCTCATAACAGCCTTGAAAATGGCGCGCATAGCCACTTCCGTTTTACCAAAACCTACATCACCAGCGAGCAAGCGATCCATAGGAACAGGTCTTTCCATGGATTCTTTAATCTCTGCGGTAGCCTGTAATTGGTCTTCCGTTTCCTCATAGGGGAATGCATCTTCAAACTCTTGCTGCCATGGTTGGTCTGGCAAGAATGCAAAACCTTCTGTGATTTCTCGTTGTGCATATATCTCAACGAGTTTATCTGCTAAATCATCAATAGATTTTTTTGCCTTTGTAACAACCTTGCTCCAGTCACGACCACCCATCTTATTAATACGTGGCACATCACCTTCGTTGCCAATATATTTTTGCAGTTGATCTAAATTATTAGCTGGTAAGAACAGTTTGTCCGTTCCAGCATAAGCAATCTCAATATAATCGCGGTGAATGCCTTCCGTCTCAATTGTTTTAAGACCAATATACTTGCCGATACCATGCATATTATGTACTACATAGTCACCAGGCGTTAAATCTGTAAAATAATTGATTTCTTGGCCCTTTTTAGGCTTATTACGAAGCTTGCGCTTTTGTTGTCCGTAAATATTACCTTCTACGACAACTACGAGATGGCTATTGGGCAATTCAAAACCATCTGTTAATAAGCCCTTTAAAATAACGACGGTGTTCGGCTTTGCTATCCATGTATCACTATGAATAAATGCAATATTCTCCCCTTCAAGGGCGCGCTCAATACCTTCTCGTCGTTGCTGATTATTTAGTACGAGTACCACTTGATGATTTAAACGATGCCATTGTTTAATTTCATCTGTTAATAGGGGAATTTGACGCTCAAAGCTCGTCATCGTCTTCCCTTGAATACCAATAGGGTTAAATCCAGTGAGACCAATAGAACGTTGTTGCATAAATGTGAAAGCCACTTGATTCGTAGCATCTACAGTGCGTTGTAGTTCATTCCAATCACAATGATTTTTCCGATGTGTAGGATCTTCTTTTAAGAATTTCTTTAACGCCTCTTGAATACGACCTGGCTCGTCATAAATCAAAGTGCCATCTTTCACATAAGATAATAGAGTGCTATCCGCATCACTTTGACCAAGAAAGAAAGGCGTCACCGTATAGGATTCGATTTGTTCAATAGAACGTTGATTCTCAACAGAGAAGAAACGCAATGTATCAATCTCATCTCCAAAGAATTCAATACGAATCGGATGATCACTATTTACAGGATAAATATCCAAAATATCTCCACGCACAGCAAAATGACCACGTTGTTCCACCTGGTCTACGCGTTCATATCCAATTGTTACGAGCTGTTCAAGAGCTACATCACGTTCAATTGCATCATTCAAAGCAAAATGCAACGATTGCCCTTTAAATAATGAGGGGATACAACATATTGTGTAACCTCTTCAGCATTGGCAATGACTACTGCCGGCTCTTGCCATGCTAATAATGCTAATGCTCGCATTTGTGCACCTTGATTTTCAAGACTACGTGCTACAGTTGTAAAGTCTACATGATCTGTTATAGGAAATGATAGGACTGGCACATTAGGCATAAAAAAGCTAAATCCCGTTCCCACATCTCCTTATGATCCTTATCATGGACTACGATGACTACAGGTTTTGTAAGACCTGCAGAAAAAGATTGACTTAAGAGGAAAACTCTTTTTGAGATCCACTAAGACCATATATGACTGACTTTCCTTTACGCTGAAATGCGTTTAGCCCATCCACAAAGGATGGGTTCTGTGAAAGCAGTTTTGTTAATGTATTATCCATACTGCACCATATAGTATTACTATGATTGTATTAATTAAATAGTTCTAACTCATTTATTATAACATATAATGTAGTAGTTAAATTCTGTACCTACCCTACTATTAAATTACAAGTGTTTATCGATATGAATATCCACATTAACTACTTAATTTTAGGCAAAAATACACCTCTAAAGGTGCAATAAAGTTGGTGCGGGAGAAGGGACTTGAACCCCCACGCCGTAAGGCGCCAGATCCTAAGTCTGGTGCGTCTGCCAATTCCGCCACTCCCGCGTCTCAACTGAAATAATAATATCATGTATGAATTCATCGTCAATCATTTTTATAAATGACTTAAAAATTCATACATCTAAAAAAATATAAATTCCAAGAAAAACAACTATCTAAACCTTACGATTTACGTAAACCCTAAAAACAAATTCTAAAATCTAAAAACTCTTAATCTCTACAATTGTATATCTATTAACTTAACGCCTCATCTAAACCTTAACGCTACAGGTCTCAATCTAAAAGGTCTTACTGATAATTAATATTTGCAAAAATAAAAAGAGACTGACCCAGAATCCGAACTACTAGAACCCTGGGTCAGCCTCTTTTTTTAGGATGATGATGAATAAATGCATGCCCTACATTTACCATAAAATATATTAACAGTCATAACATATGTCATGCTGGTAATACCAAAAAGGTAATCCACCATGACCATAGCACGACATTTAGGTCGTATAGAACTAAAATCTAAATCAACTATAATACAATTTAGATTCAATAGAACTAAAAAATCCTTTTTACGGGTACGTAAAAAGGAGCTATTAACTCTCCTCCCTATCTCTCGTAGGTCAAATGGTGAATGTTGAATAGGCAGTTCTCCTGACTCGGCGTCATCGCTCATCTAGCCTTCCCAGTTTCCCAGTGACTTAATTTAGACTCGCTCGACCATACAGTGGCGGGACCGTGCTGGCCTTTAACCAGCTTCTCTATTATGCTTTTCAGCACCTATTCCCAAATATGATATTTTCTATGCTTTTATTCTAACAGTCTACATTCATTTAGTCAATACGGCAGTAGCATATTTATTAATAAAAAAATGCTATATAGGTCTGCCGTATTGTTATAACAAAATATAAAAAGTTTAACGATCTAATCATTAGCTTTATCCAACGCGATTTCTAAATAGCCATCCTGCTATAGACATGCTTATAATGATTAGGATAATCATAGGAATAAAATTAAACCAAATATCCGTCAATCCTGCACCTTCTAAATAAATCCTGCGCATTGCATCAACAGAAAACCGCATAGGATTTCCATATGTAAGATATTGCAATATTTTTCGGCATGTTATGTACAGGTGTGATTAATCCGGACAATAATGCTAGTGGAAAAAGAAAGACAAAAACATATACGAGAACTTGCTGCATATTTTTTGCAATAGCCGAAATAGATAACCCCAATCCAATGCTACTACTTATAAATGTAAACAACACGGCATACACAAGAAATATGTTGCCCCGAAATGGAACTTTAAACCAAAACATGGCTATTAATAACAATACAGTACTTTGAAACAGTCCTATTATCATGGGTGGTATAGACTTTGCAATCAAAATTTGCATAGATGATACGGGCGTCACCAATAATTGATCAAAGGTCCCCTGCTCTCGTTCTCTCGCCACAGATAAGCCCCCCAACATGATAACTTGTGTCATACTGATCAATATAACGAGACCTGTCAAGAAAGTCCAGGAAGACTGCTGATTTTCATTGTACCAGGTACGAGATTCAATCGTGATTCCCTTATGCTCAACACCTAACCAAGTCTGATTGAATTGAGAAATGATTTGCCCCATATAGGCTGTGGCAAGACCTGAAGTCATTGTATTCGTTCCATTTACAATAACAGTAATAGATGTAGGTTGTTTATGCTTTAAGTTTTCTTCAAAATCCTGAGGTATGATAACCGCCATAATAACCTTGTTGGAGTCTATTAGTGGTGCGATTATATCCGGAGAGTTCGCAGATTGATACAGTTCAAAAACACCGGATGAATTAATAGTCGATTCTAATGCAGCTGCGGTCTGCGTATGACTTTCATCAATCAATACATAGGGAACCTTGTTGAGATTATAGGTTGCGGCGTAACCGAAGAGGAACCCTTGAATAATAACCGGTAACAGTAAGATTATACGAGTTTTCGGATCTTTAAAGGTGGCTAATAGCTCTTTCCATATGATGGAGACAATTTGATTCCAATACAGGCGCCAATTCATTATTCCACCTTCTTCCGCGTAATATAAATTGTCAATATTGTAAAGCAAATAGCAAAACCCCGATAATACGGCACTATTTTTAATAATCAAATACCAGTTATTTCCACCTAGGAACAATGATTTCAGTAATTCTAAAAAATATGTAGGAGGTAAAAGCCGTGAAATATATTGAATCACCACAGGTTGTGAATGTGGATCAAATAAAAACCCCGTCAATATCAACGCCGGTAAAAACTGGTGAGTAACGCCATTTGACAAGCTAAGAACTGTTTCTTCGTAAACGCAGATATAAGTAGTCCCATATTTAAGGAAACAATCAAATACAATGTGGACACGATGCAGATGATCCATAAGGAACCACGCATAGGTACTTCATAAAAGAAATACGAAACACCGAGGCAAAACAACAGCCCCAACATGGCCAATACATAATAAGGCACTACCTTAGCCAAAATAATTTCAATAGGCTTAACTGGTGTAACGAATAAAGCCTCAAAAGTACCACGTTCCCATTCTCTAGCCATAACAACAGCCGTAAGAAAAACGGATACAATCGTCATGATAATCATGATAAGCCCAGGAATCAAAAACCAGGTACTTGTATTTGCCTCATTAAACCACATGCGAGGATTCATTGTTATATATCCACCACGTAGCATAAACGGAATATTCTTAACGGCCCATAAGTTAATAGCTGAGTTTACATAACTTTCTATGCTCATCGCTACCGAAGTATCGACACCATAGTAAATCCCCTGCACTTTCCCTTGTCCACGCATAACTTGAGCAGAAAAGTCCTGTGGAATCACCAATATGGCATCTACCTTTCGTTTTTCCATCAATAGTTCCGCCGTTTTTCTATCGCGAACCGCTATAGGTTGAAAGTACTCAGAGCCGTATAAGGAGTCATACACACTCTGGGTCATAGAATCTTGCCGTTCCATAACCACTGCTATCGGCACGTGTTTAACATCCAAAGTAACCCCTGAGCCGATGAGGATAATAAGTAGTATAGGTAGCACAACACCCAACAAAATAGTGCTAGGGTCGCGCAATACTTGTAAGGTCTCCTTGTATACCAATGAGGAAAACCGTCTTATAAATCCGTTCATACGTCATCCTCCTGTTCCCGTTTTTTTAGTATGACGGAGATAAACGCTTCATCCATAGTACAATTCTCATCGCCGGCAATCCGTCTAACTTCATCAGGTGTTCCCAGTACAACGAGTTTTCCTGCATCCTGAATCATAATACGGTCACAATATTCCGATTCATCCATAAAATGAGTCGTAATAATAATCGTTGTTCCTCGCTTTGATAAAGAAGTAATCTGTCGCCAGAAATTACGCCTTGTAAGAGGATCAATACCACTTGTGGGCTCATCCAAGAAAAGAATTTTAGGCTCATGCATTAAGGCAGCCGCCATGGACAAGCGCTGTTTATAACCACCAGGCAAATCACCGGCTATCATATCTCGCACATCATTTAGACGAAACTCCTTGATAACAGCTTCTATTCGATCATCCTTTTTTTGACTGTACAAACCGTACACACCAGCAAAAAATTCTAGATTTTCCATAACGGACAAATTGCCGTACAAAGAAAACTTTTGCGCTACATATCCGAAATTGCTTCTTGCCGCCGTACGGGATTTAACGACATCAACGCCGGCTACGCGCAAATCCCCGCTCGTTACAGGCAATAATCCACACAACATACGAAATGTCGTCGTCTTCCCTGCTCCGTTTGGTCCGAGTAACCCGAATACTTCTCCGCGCTGCACCGTAAATGATGTATTAGCCACCGCCGTAAAATCACCGAATGTCCTCACCAAATGAGATACGGAAATTTCTACTGGACGCTCAACCATTTCATTGGGGGACAACAAATGCTTTCGTTCTTTCTCTATCACACTTTCATCCAAATCCATATCGATACTATCTAAAAGGCTTAGCCCCTTGTTTGAGGCAATTTCATCCTCTTTTAACAGCATCATAAAGGTATCTTCCAAACGGCTCTGAACTGGTTCTTCCTCCATACCGTACTCATTAAGCCATGGAATCGAAAGCATTTCTTTTGTTTTTATGTACCTCACAGCACCGGCCTCCGGAACTGCATCCGCCACGCATTTCCTGTCATCCATCAATGCGGCCTGTACATTTCGCATGCTCAATGACTTCGGAATCTTTACCTGAAAGCATCGTTCCTCAGACATTTGAGTCAACTCATGCGGTGTCCCGGTTGCTAAAAAGCGCCCCTTATTGAGGACGAAAACATCTTTACAACGCTCCGCCTCATCTAAGTATGCAGTGCTAACAAGTACGCTAATTCCATCTGTACATACCAGCGACTCTAAGATCTCCCATAACTCCCGCCTTGAAAATGGATCGACCCCTACGGTAGGCTCATCGAGCAGTAATAGCTCCGGAGAACGAACCAATGTACAAGCTAGGCTAAGCTTTTGCTTCATACCGCCTGACAATTTACCGGCTTGACGCTTAGTAAATTTGGCTAGCCCTGTCATATGCAGTAATTTTTCAAACCGCTTCGTTCTCACATGCAAAGGAATACCGTGTAAATCTGCATAGAGATTCATGTTTTCACTGACGGATAATTCCTCATAAAGCCCAAATTTCTGAGGCATATAACTGAGTCTATCTTGAACTGCCTGTGAATGTGCTTTCACATCCATTCCGAGGACCTCTAAAGAACCAGCTGTGGCATCCAATAAACCAGCTATCAAACGAATCAAAGTCGTTTTTCCCGCCCCATCTGGACCAACCAACGCAGTTAAACAGCCTTTCCGAATTTTAAAATCCAAATGGTCCAATGCTATTATAGGATCAGCTCCGACAAGGGGGAATTCTTTATATAATTGTGACCCTTCGATTGCATATACATCATTCACTGCACACCTCTATATATCAATGGAAACAGTGGCAGGCATTCCTAAACGGAGACGATTATCAGGATCATCTACATATACCCGCACTTCATATACAAGTGTAGTACGCACATCCTCCGTTTCTACCGATTTAGGTGTAAATTCCGCTACGGAAGAAATATATCCGATTGTTCCGTGAATCGGTTCGTTCTTATTGGTATCCGTCGTCACATTTGCATCCATACCGTTATAAATTTTTCCCTAAATCCCGTTCGTTCACATATACACGAACCCATTTCTTAGTATTCTCAGCCAATTTAAATACAGGTGTATTCGGTGAAGCCATATCACCGACCTGTAATAATCGGGCCGTTATAACACCGTCTATCGGGGACGTTAATACAGATTGGTTCAACAAGAACTCCTGACGGGCCAGTTCGCTTTTCATCGCATCCAATTGGGCTTGGGCCTGTGCTATATCTTCCTGTCTTGGCCCTGCGACAGCTAAATTGTATGCTTGCTGAGCCTCGTTTAATTTGGCTTCCGATACTTTCACCTTCGCCTGTATATCATCTACAGACTGTCGACTAACGGCCTTACCATTTGAAGCATTATAGGATTTTTGTAACTTCTCTGCCTCCTGTTTCGATTGAGCTAACGCAGCTTCTGCAGATGTAACTCGTGCCGATGCTTGAGCGATTTCTTCTGGTCTACTGCCTGCCTGCAACTTGGCCACTATAGCTTCCTGTGCTGCAATGGTAGCCTTAGCCTGCTGTACAGCAAGATTCAATTCATCAGAATGTAAATACCCCAAAATCTGCCCTTGGCTCACCACCGCACCTTCATCCACCAAAAGGCTGGCAATCCGGTCACTTCCCCGAAATGCAACATTAACTTCACGCAGATTCACATTGCCTTGCAACACAATATGATGAGAGGCCATGTACACTTCGTATTGATTATAAGCATAATAACTTACTCCACCCAAAATTATTAGAAAGGCAATCATTATACCTGCGCACTTTTTTCTATTATTCGCCATCCACCGTTTAAGGACATCAAGTTTCTCTTTCATAATCATTCCCCGTTTCTCACACTATTTCTTAGCATGCGAGTCCGCCTCTGCCTCCTGATCCATGTCCATGGCTTCCCAACCACCGCCTAAGGATTTGAATAAACGAACGGTATCAGCAAACTCTTGCCCCCGACTCATGATATATTGCCGCCTTGCAGACAATACATTTCTTCGTGCATCAAGAACACTTAAGTAATCGCTAAGACCGGAGTCAAAATTGGTTTGCGCCAAAGATTCCGCTTGCTGTGCAGATTCTACAGCAGATTTCAATTCCTCAGACTTAATATGATCCTGAGATGCATCCGTTACCGCATTTCGGACCTCTCCTACAGCTTTCAAAACAGTCTCTTCGTAAAGTGCCAAGTATTCCTGTTCCTTTTCCGTTTGTACTTTTATATTCTTACGAATAGCACCGGCATTGAAAATAGGCATAGTGATAGATGGTCCTATTCCTATCATTTTACCGATAGCTGAAATAAGACCTCCCGATGAAAAACGACTCCAAGCCTATACTGCCATTTAGTGAAAAATCTGAGGCTTTAAGGTCAGCCTTTGCGAGCCTTGGTTTTCTGTTGTTGCGCCGCAATACGTCGTTCCGCCGCCTGAATATCAGGCCGTTGTCGTAAAGCTTCCGCCGGTATGCCGATAAACATGTGTGGATTCACCGTAGGTAATGAAGTATTTTCCATCAATAACCCGTCAATCTCGCCTGGAACTGTTCCTGTCAATATAGAAAAGAGCAGACATTAGTGGAAGCTATATTTTTTTCTTTAATGAAGGAATCTCCGCTTGAGTCTGAGATAATGCATATGTAGCCTGTTGCACAGGTAATTCATTGATAATACCAGACTGATTATTTATCTTAATCAGTTCCAACGCTTCCTGTTGACGCTTCACATCATCTTCTGTTATGCGCAATTGCTCCTGTAAAGTTCTTAACGACATATACTGTAATGCGGTTTCCGCGCTCAAAGATACCCAGGTGGAATATAAATCCGCCTGTGATGCTTGTAACGAATTCGATGCAGCACGTGATTTTGCTTTTTGTCTTCCGAATATATCAATTTCCCATCGCGCATCAATTCCCAATTTACCGGTTTCTACATTTCTCGTCATCTTATCAGATATAGGTAAATTCTTTATCGCTTCTCGGTCTGAATCCCATTCACCCTGACCTCTATTAGCCGACCATGAACCGGAAGCATCTAGCCAAGGTAATCGCTGTGCTTCAGCAATACCCAACTGTAACCGCCCTTGTCTAACTCGAGAGCGAGCTACCTCTAACTGCCGATTATTTTTGAGGGTCAAATCAATTAATTGATCCAATACGGGATCATTAAAAACCTTCCACCAGTGGGCTAACTCTTCTTCACTGACCGCTTTCCCTTCCACAACCGCATACGGTAACGGATGTTTTCCCGCTTCTTCTACCCAAGAATGTTCATTCAATTCTTTAGTTGCTTTTTGTTTCTCTGAAAGCTTAGTCTCATCAGCAGCAGTGCTCTTTTTCTTCTTTTTTTTGCCATCTTTGTAATACGATGCAATAACAGGACTGCCTTGGGTCAGAATCGTCAACAGTTTTTTCAGACTTATGCTGTATTGTCGTATTATCTCGACGTCGTTTGATTCGTATCTCTATTTGATTGACTAAAGCTGATGCCAGCGCTAGCACTCAAGCCCCTAATGCTAAACATATATAAAACAATTAAAAGTTGTTTTTCTATTCGTCTTCATAGCAAACCTCTTTTTCATTTCCATATATATCAGTATCATTATATGTTCATCTTATAATATAAAACCATTATGTATCAATAATATGAAGTATCATTTCAATCTAACTTGAGTTTTATCGAACTTTCACATAAAAATAAAAATGTATTAATATAATTCAAGTGGAGGCGATTATGTATATCGGTGAAATCATTAAAAGCTATCGCGAACAACATAATATGACAGTTGAAGAATTCGCAAATAAATCGAATCTAAGTCAAGCAGAAATCACCCAATTGGAAGAATTATTTCAAAGCGATGGAACAACACCTTATCCTGTTGCAATGCGACAAATTAAAAGTATAGCTGAAGCCATCGAACAGCCAATCCCCATCATTATGAATCTTATTTCTGCAGATCAAGAAATTGTCGTTAACGTAGTAGCTGAATCAGATCAGCCACATGCGAAAATAATAAAAACTTAGTTAATTAAATAAAGATTATTAACTCATAAAAGGACCCTACATAAATATGTAGGGTCCTTTATATACATATAAAAAGCAAAATAAAAAAAGCACCACATTACTGTGATGCTTTTAATTTGGTGACCCAGAAGGGATTCGAACCCCTGGCCTTTTGATTCGTAGTCAAACGCTCTATCCAGCTGAGCTACTGAGTCATGTACAAGGTACTCACTTATATTAACATAATGATTGCAGCTACGCAAGCATTTTTAATATTTTTTTGAGTAATTTTATGGACATGCGGTCCGAAGACCGCCATCCAAAATTTTGGCAGGGGGCAGTAGGACTTGAACCCACAACCAACGGTTTTTGGAGACCGCTACTCTACCAATTGAGCTATACCCTATGTTCATCAAGCTTTGCTTGATACTTGATTAGTTTAACAAATATTACATACTATGTCAAGAAATATAGGCTTATTAATCAATAAAATAATAGAAATATTAAGGAAAAGAGCCCTCTTTCAAGGGCTCTTATGTCTACTTAAACTTTTACCTTTATATATACGGGAGATGGTATATATAATTAGAGAGTTTTTGTATATGTATTGTTTTGTTTATACACAGGAGAGTATTGTTGTGTATTTAAGTGTTGTTTTATGTGTTGTATTGTTTTGTGTTGTTTGTATTATTTGTAAAAGGGACAGGTAAAAGTTATTAGTAGTAGACCTCCATTTCCTTAGTTGATCTCAATCAACTATAGCTAGTATATAG
>BNJU01004279.1_pt1:0-2500 | contig 84219 bp, 113 predicted proteins | sample 8539281 | NCBI WGS metagenome assembly BNJU01 (sample SAMD00202456, study PRJDB9452) | human saliva metagenome | isolation source: human saliva | place: Japan | reverse complement strand
CCGCCTTCCTCCGCATTGTCTGCGGCAGTCTCTCATGAGTTCCCACCCGAAGTGCTGGCAACATAAGATAGGGGTTGCGCTCGTTGCGGGACTTAACCCAACATCTCACGACACGAGCTGACGACAACCGTGCACCACCTGTTTTCTGGCTTCCGAAGAAGAGGAACCATCTCTGGTTCTGTCCATCAATGTCAAGACCTGGTAAGGTTCTTCGCGTTGCGTCGAATTAAACCACATACTCCACCGCTTGTGCGGGCCCCCGTCAATTCCTTTGAGTTTCAACCTTGCGGTCGTACTCCCCAGGCGGGGTACTTATTGCGTTAACTCCGGCACAGAAGGGGTCGATACCTCCTACACCTAGTACCCATCGTTTACGGCCAGGACTACCGGGGTATCTAATCCCGTTCGCTCCCCTGGCTTTCGCGCCTCAGCGTCAGTTTTCGTCCAGAAAGTCGCCTTCGCCACTGGTGTTCTTCCTAATATCTACGCATTTCACCGCTACACTAGGAATTCCACTTTCCTCTCCGATACTCTAGATTGGCAGTTTCCATCCCATCACGGGGTTAAGCCCCGAACTTTTAAGACAGACTGACCAATCCGCCTGCGCGCGCTTTACGCCCAATAATTCCGGACAACGCTTGCCACCTACGTATTACCGCGGCTGCTGGCACGTAGTTAGCCGTGGCTTTCTATTCCGGTACCGTCAATCCTTCTAACTATTCGCAAGAAGGCCTTTCGTCCCGATTAACAGAGCTTTACAGCCCGAAGGCCGTCATCACTCACGCGGCGTTGCTCCGTCAGACTTTCGTCCATTGCGGAAGATTCCCCACTGCTGCCTCCCGTAGGAGTCTGGGCCGTGTCTCAGTCCCAATGTGGCCGTTCATCCTCTCAGACCGGCTACTGATCATCGCCTTGGTGGGCCGTTACCCCTCCAACTAGCTAATCAGACGCAATCCCCTCCTTCAGTGATAGCTTATAAATAGAGGCCACCTTTCATCCATCCTCGATGCCGAGATTAGATCGTATGCGGTATTAGCAGTCGTTTCCAACTGTTGTCCCCCTCTGAAGGGCAGGTTGATTACGCGTTACTCACCCGTTCGCCACTAAGATTGATAGAAGCAAGCTTCCATCGCTCTTCGTTCGACTTGCATGTGTTAAGCACGCCGCCAGCGTTCGTCCTGAGCCAGGATCAAACTCTCCAAGATATCTTGAAGCTATTTGAATAGCTCATTATTTGTTGTCGTTACATTTAAGTAACTTTGAATTATGGTTGGTTTTGACTTTGTCAAAACCCGCACTCTGGCATATGTTCAATCATATGATTGATTACCTATCATTGTTCAGTTTTCAAAGATCTGTTACGTTAGTTCTACGTCCTAACGACTTGTATAAAGTATATCAGTCTATCTTAAATCGTCAACCTCTTTTTCAAAGATTTTTTTCAATTTGATTTTTCGACTAAATTTTTATACTCACAATCATAACCAAAATTCTCTAAAAATAGAGATAGAAAACTCACAAACCGAAGTTTGTGAGTTTTAATTGATGACTCACCCGCGACTCGAACGCGGGACACCCTGATTAAAAGTCAGGTGCTCTACCAACTGAGCTAATGAACCATGTTGGCAGGGGTGGCTGGGATCGAACCAGCGCATAACGGAGTCAAAGTCCGTTGCCTTACCACTAGCGACACCCTACAGTGATTACGATGTGTGAGGTTATGGGGTGAGTAGTGGGGATCGAACCCACGCGTAACGGAGCCACAATCCGCCGTGTTAACCGCTTCACCATACCCACCACCTTGTAGGTATCGAAGACATTGTCTTCGTAACAAAGAAAATTATATCTGTTCTAGAGATTTGTGTCAACACCTTTTTCTCAATTTCATTTAACTTTTTACAATGAAAATTAATTGTGTTATCTCTAATATAAACTCTTTTAATCCTATATAAATAAGGAAGCACTATCGGAAACTGTCTCTCACGAAATGGTGCTTCCCTATTATACATATTATTTACTTTAGTTGGCAAATAGTTTTTTTACAAAATTTGGCAATGCAAAAGCAACTTTTTGAATTTCTGCATTATAGTACTTAGTTTCAAAGTTTTGTTCACGGTTTTGGAGTCCATGTTAGATGGGATCAAATGTTTTTGGAACCCCAACGTGAAAACAATGCATCCCTGCTGGGATAGATTGGAATAAAAGCTGTATATAAAGCGAGCAATTGGGAAATGATTATTAACATAACCAAATACTTTTCTCCACTAATGGTTGATGTAACATAGGAGATTCTGTTTGTTGTACAAACAAGCCATCAGCTTTTCAGAGCTTTTCAATGTATTCTTATAGAACTCTTCTGTAAATAGAGCCTTCACCAGGACCGATTGGATCGGAGCAATCTACGATAATTACATCATAATAATCTTCTGCTTCTGCCATGAAACCAATACCATCACCAATTTTTACAGTTAATTTTAGGGTGGTTTTCAATCATAGCTTT
>BNJU01004373.1_pt1 | contig 84241 bp, 110 predicted proteins | sample 8539281 | NCBI WGS metagenome assembly BNJU01 (sample SAMD00202456, study PRJDB9452) | human saliva metagenome | isolation source: human saliva | place: Japan | reverse complement strand
ATCATTAGATCAATAATTATGAGGACGCGCCCGGTTTGAGATCGCCGACTGGTGTCGGGGACCTTTTGATATCGCGTCGAAGCTCAAGTAAGCAGCGGGATAACAGGACAATGGTGCCTGTCTACTCGGACCACGCAGCAACCACGCCCATGAGCGACTGTGCGAAGCGTGGGAGGCATCAACGTTGCTTGTTCCTGGTGGGTAATACGCGGGCGTCGCCTGCGCCGCCCTGAACAGGCGCGGGAAGACATTGTCTCATTGCTGGACTGTGGAACCATCAGTTATCTTCACGGTATCAGAACTAGTTACAATATCGCCATCCAGGGCTACCGGGCGAGTGATTCCTGCCGTATCGTCAGCTCATCCATTGAGCACCGCATTAGAGACTGTGCGGACTGGGGCGCTGGGGCCGAGGTGAGTTGGCTACTGGTCCTTTCAGGGATGGTTGTGTCGGGGACACGTTGATACCCTGCTGCGTTGGTCAGCTGCAGTGTGGGCTATCAACGAAACTGGCGCTATCCGCCCATCAGTGACGTTGTTTGGCCGCCGCCGGGCAGGTTACCCTGTATATCGACGCGTGCGTCGTAATACTCGTATCCTTTAACCGGCTACAACCTGGCGCCAGTGTTCACAATCGGTGGTCTCGGGGACAGTGGTGTTGCTTGCTGCGCGGTCCCGTGCCCAATAGGAGTGCTTTTCGATGCAGAACGCGTAGTTGCCCAGTGTCCGCCGATGTGGCGGGTCAGTTGGCGGCTTTAGAGAAAGCAATCAACGAGTGGATGGAGAGGGTTGCCGCACTGGATCGCCGCGCCGATCTTCGCATGATGACGCACAGTACACACTGAGTAGTTTGCCGGTCACCGTACCTTTCCTTCCGGGTGCGGAGGGGCTGATTATGCTGCTCGACCTTTGGGCTTCATGCTGGTGATCAGCCTGTTCAGCGGAGTCAACCGCGCCATGGAGTTGTTGTCTGGGGGGTGTTCGAACATGATGCGCGCGGTGAGGATCCGGTTTACGTGTTACCACATCTGATGATGTGGCGTTGTTGTGTGGCATCGTGACGTTGTGGCTAGAGCGTCGCAGGTGTGGCTGGATATCTGAAAGCGTCAGTGCGGTACTTGCGGGAGGTACAAAGGTGCGGTTGAGACTCAGTTATGAGATTCGGTGCGAGACAGGTGCGATGCGTTGGAGTACCACGCCGCAGTGACCTGCAGGATTGACACGTTTTCCTATAGATGTTCAGAGGAGATTATGCTGATGCATCCGCAGATGTGTGGTGGTTTGTGGGTGAGGATGACAGGCGTCGATAAACGAGCTGATCAGTAGCGTAACGCACGGGCCAGTGACATTTTTGCGGGTAGCGTCGGTGCGTGCGGTGATTCGAGGCGCGGGCTGTTCGCGCGGGGTTTCGCGCCTGACCAACGGGGAGGTGACCACACCAGTGTTAGAGGGTCGCGTTATTTGTGTCGCTGGGATGGCGTGTATGAACTGGATGGGTGCTTTTTTCACATCGATTCTGGTTATGTTTAGGTGCGATTTCGTGGATAACATTCGTGTTTCAACTATAGAGGTCTGAGCACTCATTAATAGAGAATCCGGTGAAAATCGGCTGGTCCCGCCACTGTAACAGGGAGCGATTTGCGCCACTGATTTTATCGAAGGAAAGAATTAGCGCTGAACTGGTCAGGAGAACTGCTCATCTTTGTTGTCGTGACCACGGAGTATGGATTGTGGTCTTTGAGTAGTGTGGCGGATGTCGTGACCTGATTCTTGGCGCTCATTACTTCATTGTGATTCGGGAATGTAACCACTACCAGGAGTAGAAGATGAAAATCAGGGCTGGCGGCAGTGTTGGAGTAAGCTGCGCGGCACTCATATCATGATGAAGACGGCGGTTCGTCCGCAGATGGAAAACACTCAATTTAACTGTGTTTGCTAACACGGTAGATGCGCAGTCTAACTAGCTTCATCATGAACCTGGGAGCACAGAAACCTTATTGGCCTGACAAACACCAATAAGCTCTGTTGTTGCTGTTGACGAGTGGAGTCTGGTGTCGCAAACTGACATTCTGTTAATCCGTGAATGAGGAAATTTTTATAAAGATGTTACTGCAGAGGCAGTGAAGAAAGTCTAGATATGGTATTGGTCAACCCTGTAGCAACAGCTCTGAAAGCTGAGTCAATTGGAGGGCGACGGTCAAACACTGAAAATTGCGATCCAGGTACGCGTCGCTTTATCTGAACTGTATTACAACAATGATCACCGACGATTACAGGACCTTCCCATTGGCACCGGTGCTCTCAAATTTGAATCTTTGACATTGTGGTGCCGTCGTCTCCACTGTTTTGATGACTACTGATGGAAAAGCCAACTGATATGTTATCATGATAGCGAATTTGAAGATGCAATGCGCGTATGTTGTCACCCAATCAGGCAATCGATGTTATGTATCGGCCGTCACTGGAAAGCCTGGATGCATCAGAAGACAGTAACCTTGGTAGTTGATGTGTCCTGGATCCGGGTCTATCACCATCTACAACAAGGGTGTTTTACGCTAACTTTCAGAACATTGAGTTCTGGAAGGCGTTGATGCGTTAGTGACCGAGAGGCCATAGCAGCACTCAGCTGCAGTCGTTACAGATAATCCTTTCCTGGTGATCTCCGACCTACCAGGGCTTGAATCGACCCAGAAAGCTCTTGAACACTAAAGTTGGACTTGAGGTGAAGATCGAAAAGTAGCAATCTCCGTGAAACTGGCTACCACAACGTCTTCCGACTTCCCCAATTACAGGTTTTTCAGATATGTAGCAAAGGTGGGGTTGAATATGGAGATCCATTAACGCAGAAAACATCGACGAATACCGTTGGTGATGACGGATGTTGCTACATTCGCTTGCACACCTATGGCGACGGCTTTACTTTGTTAACGGCGCATTCATGCCTGTTGGCGATGAACTTGGTGAGTTGATGATCCTGAGCTTATCACAGTCACACCTTAACGGGACCGTATGAGGACGTAGAGCAATACAGATGAAAATCGCACTGCTGCATCGTGTCTGCCCTTAGAGAGACCGGTTTGCGAAGAAACCGTCACTGGTTGGTCTACCCCAGCAATGAGTTTGGTTCAGACGCTGTGGATCTTGACATTGAATAGTATGGCGCTTGTTGTGGTGGCAGTGATAGCCGTTTGTCTCACCATTGCGATTATCGTCGCTTCGCCCGGGTGATGCCATTGTCGGTGCTGCGTGTAGATGATGTGCGGTGAGCGTTACCAGCGATACTGGGGAATGGCCTGAAATGATCTATTGATTGTTCGATGTCTGGTATTACCTTTTGAGGGGTTTGGGGTGCTTGTGGCACGTCAAGTGATGACTGGAAGCCTGTTTCTTACGAGATTTCAGGCATTGCTCGCATCCGCCATCCTTCGCGTTCGTTGCTGGTTATTGCGCTGTTGTTGTGTTGCTGGTTGGCTGCGCGATATCGAATGCATGGTGGACAAAATCATCATGGTTTTGTTATCTCGGCCTCAATACCTGTTCTGGTTGGGCTTGGTTCGATCAACATGTTTGCGTGAAGTGAAACTTCCATCCTCAGGTTGGCGTAACGGCGCTGGACTTGAGCCCTGTTATTTGTCTTGTGGTCGCATCTCCCGCCTTGTCAAGATGTTCAGCAATCGTCTGTCGAAATTAACGCCGAAGACGCGTTCGCGGCCAGAATGGAGGAGTACCAGAGGAATGTGGTGCTGAGACATGTGGACGCGGATCCTGATCCCGGTTGTGACTATGTTGCGTCAGTCTGGGCAGCTGCTTTGTTCTGTGGTCATTGAAGGGTATTCGGTTCGCCGAATGGGCGACTTTGGTTGAAGCGATTGCGCGTCGCGAATAGGCAGTCATTCGGGGATTTGTGTTAATAGGATCGCACTGGTTATTTGGTTTTTGTTGATGGGATGGTGTTGAATTATTGACCATCCATCAAGATCGTGAACAGGAACATGGATGATGGATAAATTATTGAAGCTTGGGGCGATTCTGGCGGTCAGCAATTGTTCTGTTATCGTGGGCCTCGATTGCCCCTTATATCCCATTGCTGTGGATTTGAATAATGCACTTTCAGGGCCGAGGCGCAGCGCACCTTGTTGGACGGATCAGCTTGAGCGTGACGTGTCATCCCGTCAGTTTACTGGCGGTCAAACAACTGCGCATTTTCTCTTGCCGCGCTTTGCACTGTCGATGATTGTCGGCGCGCCTATTGGCCTCCTTTGCCGGCTATCTCGGCAAACATGTGGACTCGATCCGCGCGAACAAGCGACACATTCATATGGCACTTCTGAACACATTAAGCTGCTATTGCTGTTGTTACAGGTTGTTTGGGGCCTCGGGTTATGTGAACCTTCATGGCTGCCAGTCTTTAGTAAACATGGTTGGCTGCGTCACTGCTTGCTCGAAGTGGTGAGTTGCAGGAGAAAACGCAAGACCATTCTCCAGGCAGCGTGCGCATTAGCGGTTCGAGTGCATTCTGCATGCCGCGGCAGCATCTCGCATGCGGTTGGTCCCAGTCAGTGGCCCTGCGCAACACCATGATCTTTGGCAGTTGTGTTGTTGGTTGCGTCGCCTCAAGCTCTCATAGTGTCCCACAGCCTTCACCAGAGTGTCCCATGCCGTCTGAAGGGCGCACTACTTTGCGGAAACCCTCGTTGCTCATGTTTTCTGCCCCTGGCATGGCTATTCTGACTGCTGTTCTCACGACGAATCTTGTGATAAGCTCACCGAGACGGTCGCACCAAGGACCATCGCAAGAGGTTGATTACGTCGCGACCGCAATCGTTAAAGAATCGAAAGCGTCAACGAAAAGGCGGGCGACGTGTTACTGTCGCTGAATAATACTACAGAAAAAGGGGGAAATGGTTTTCCCATTATTGCGTAATCCGGCAGGAAAATCCGTCTCTGCTTTTGCTATTACCGATATGCTCTCGGTGGTCTCTGCGCGGACCGCCGCTGAAATTTCTAGACGATCGAGACTCATAAGCATTAGTCCCAACAATATATGGGCGTGAGCGAGGCGCGGAGATTTCACGTATTTCAAGATCATTCCGGTGCGTTTACGCCTCTTAAAATTGGCAGTCAAAATGATTGAGACGATACGTGCGCCAAGAACTTATTCATACGAAGCGAGGAAATGCAGTTGGTGAACACATCGCTGGAAGAGGTGGGCGGATGCTGCCTGCGCAACGTGCCATCCTTTCCAGCTGAGCGGCGGTCAACTTCAGCGTGCGGCGCTTGCTACAGACGATGATGCTCGCGAAAGCTTCTTTACCGCGGATGAACTCGCACGACCGCTCCTGATGCTGCGGGAGCGTGCCGCAGTGCTTGATCTCATCAACGCATTACGGGAGAAGCACGATTGTTCGCGCGTTTTCATTGACTCACGATCTACGGCGCGGACGCGCACGCGGATCGCTGGTGGTGATGCGACAGGGATCGTCGTCGAACACAGGTGATACTGCGACCATTGTTGCACATCCCGAGCATCCCGATACACGGCACCTTTTGCTCTCCAGTTCCAACGCCTACATGCCACCCAAAGCGTGACCACCAGTGGATGATCAACTAGACAGACAGTTCTTGTAACATCTTTTCCAAAAACGTACAGTGATGGTACCTGAGGCGGTCCGTGAGTGGACCTCGTTGCAGTGAACAGCGGCGAGTGCGCTCAGTTGGTGAGTCTGGTAGCGGAAAGTCAACTACTGTCGAGGTGTCTGCTTGCTCTGGAGTCGCTTCACAGTGGGCAGATGTGGCTGCAGAGAGGAGCTGACTGCGCTGTCGTCATCGCGGGTAGCGTCAAAAAGCGACGCACTATGCAGATGGTGGTCCAGAACCCGAGTTCGTCTTTTACAGTCGGCTACGTGTGGAGACTCTTCCGGAGCCGCTTGCGGTGTTTCCCAGAGAAGCGCAACGCCATCCTGGAAAGAAAGGGGCACACTCCAGCAGAAAGCGCGAAGAGCCGATGGGACCTGTAGCAGCCAGATCCGTGTTTGTTGCAGCGCCACCTGGGCAGCTCGTCGCGGCAAAAACATGCGTATTGTCATCAGCCGCGCTCCTTAAGCACGGAACCTGCTGTGATTATTTTGACTTGAGCCAACGGCTAGCCTTGATGTTTCCGGTAAGCAGGCTTGCAAGCCTCAATTCTGCTGAAGGACCTTCAGGGAGCAGCTGAATCTTTCCTACTTGTTTATCTCCGCACCAGATCCTCGCGGCGGTTCGCTTTATGAGCGACCGCATGGTGGTGATGCGGTGCCGTGAAATTGATGGATGAATGTGGCAAGGACGAGCTCTTTGCTGGAGGGCCGCCATGATCGACTACACGAAGCAACCGGTCCCGCTGTTTGAGGTCTAGGGGCGTGCGAGAGTTGATTGTGCTGGAGGGTCTGCACCTCACCGCTGCGGTGAGGTGCCCGGAGCCCACTCTTACGCAGCTCTGCCTTTATGCGCGCCTCGTCGTGTGTGTGCGTGAAGCAGTAAGCATCGTGGGACCGGTACATCCCACAGGTGGACTTCGAGTAAATAACTTCCTGGCACACGAAGCATTACCGTCGTAGGGTGAGAAACATAAGCGCAGTTCATGCGATGCAACCAAGGAGTTGTGATGAGCGCAATCGTGTCGTCGATGTGAACCCGGCGTTTTCGGCGAACTTACTCGCTGTGGACGGGGTGAGCTTCACCTGCTGAAGATAACGGAGATTTTTGAATCATCGGACCAAATGGGCAGAAAGACCACGCTCCTCAGCTGTATTTGAGCGGGCTGGACACCCCAACATCCGGCACTCATCGGACGTCCCTGGGAATGCACTTATAAAAGACATGCACCAGCTGGTGCAAAGAACTGATCCAGCGACAACAATAAGCCGCGCGTTAGTTTGCTCAGGCTCAAAGTCGGCGAGCGCTGCAACTATTTTCTTCTTTCTACGACAACCCCTGTCCCGGCGGCCGCTGCTGGATCTCGCTTAATATGGCGTGAAAGAGCTGCTCTTTTGTTGCCAGTCGTCCCGGCGGTGAACGCCAACGAGTATTTATTATTGCTGCCTCATCCATGATCCCGGAGTTGCTTTTCCTCGACGAGCTGGACCACTGCTCTTGACCCACAGGCGCGACTTGCCATGTGGACGTTGCGCGCATCCGTGACCGTGGCAAAACCGTCGTTCTGACCACGCATTACATGGAAGAAGCCGAGGCGCTCTCAGATCGCGTGGGCCATCATAGACAGCGCGGAGAAAGCCTCGTCGCGCTGGACACCGTGGCGGCCCATCTGTCAGCTACGGTGGGGGACTCACGCTGCGGCTCAATCTCAACTCGCCCAAGCCCTCAATACCCCTGCGCTAGCGGAGCGCATCGGTGTTGGCACAGGTGACTGGCGTGAACGGCGCGACGGTGACGCCAGGTCGTCGTCAGGGCGAGCGTTTGCTCGACCGAGCTGAGCCACCTTCACCTGCCGGACTTGCAGCGTACGATATGAAAACGACGACGCCGGGTCTGGAGGACGTTTTCTTACTCTCACTGACGCACACCGCGGAAGGAACACTGATGCGCGCCAGTACCGAACCCTTGCGATAACCCTTTGCGATCCATGCAGTGAACCTCGCGGACCGTTTTTCACCCCTCATTTTTCCTGTACCGCTCTCTGCTGGTGATCATTTGGCACAATCTGGTAACGATCCAACACCGCAGCTCGACGCAAGCGGTTTTGGTGGACGCCACCGCCCAGCTGCGTCGTCGCTGGTGGTGGCGATTATGAATCCTGATGCCGCCCGCATGCAGCCGCAACTGCGTGAGAGCGGTGCCCTGCGCTCGTCTTTCGCGCCACGCCGTTGAAGTCGTGGACGAACGTACGGCGGGACGTGACCGTTCATTTCCTTGCGATGACCGGCGCGGTTCTGCCTTTTGGCTGTTGGAATGCCTCGTGTTTAAGGCGTCCGGGCGCAGGGGAGGCCCCACTCGTCCTCGTCGGTGCCTGTGGGGTTTATTGTGCTTTCGGCGCTGGACACACGCTGGCTGCGATGTATCCGTCAGCGGCGGCGGCAACCGGTATTGGTAACGGCGCGATGATTGTATTGATGACGTCCGGCGCCTTCATTCCGATGGAGGCGTTGCCGAGCGGGGTGCGGATGCCACGCAGTTTTCCCCACTGCGGCACCTGGTGGAATTGATGCGGCGCTGGGCGGTCACGCGTGGTCCGACCAGCGGCGTTGCGGACGGCAGTGTTGCTCGGCATGATCGCTATCTCGGCGCTCGGCACGGCTGTTTAAGTGGGGCTGAAACTGAGGAATGACACTGTGAAGGTATGATCTTAGCAGTAGTGCGTATCCGGCGATGTGGTCCATAGTGTGTCGTAGATGTCGTGATATATAGTCGCTGGGTAGCACAGTGCATTACGATTTTCTGTGTTGTCGTCACTCTGTGATGTGGCATAACCAAAAATATCGTCCGTCGGAATAAGAATATTCTTAAAAATGATAAAAGTTTATCAAAGTAGTAGCGGATGTGTTTTAGAATCTTTCTAATAGAAAACATGAGATTCATAAACCTATTAGGGAACACGCATGCCCTTACACTGGTCCGGACGCATGCGTGTTGGCGTTGCCGCATTAACAACAGCAGCGTCATCGGGATGCACGCCCACCTGCTAGCAGCGCTGAGCCATCGTCTGCAAAAACCCAGACACCGCGCTGATTATCGACGCCCCGGCTCCACGTGGGCACCTGATGGCCCGGTGAACTACGCACCACCGCCAACCGCGTGGGCACACACCCTCCTCGGCGAACTGCTCGGGTGATCAGCACCTGTTCTGCTGACCTACGGTACTGGCACCGGAAACAGCGACGAAGAAAAAGAAGCCGGTTGAAAGATGTCCAACCCTGGTGCCTCTGGCGGTTCGCGACGAAATTGCTGCCCAGATCGACAGCCTGGTTGCCAGCGGATACACTTCGATCGGCCCGGCTCTCCGCGGCCGAAAAGACCCTGGACAAAGAAGACAGAAAGAACAAGCGCCATATCGTGCTGGTTTCTGATGGCATTGACACCCGCGCGCCGCGAGATGGCTCGAAGCAGCCCGCGACATTCACAAACGCAACAGCAATGTCACCATTGATGTTGTTGGCCCTCAACGCCGACGAAACCGTCAGCGAACAGCTGAAAGAACTCGCTGCAGCAGGCGGTGCACCCACGCTGATGCCGCGACGAACAGCGTCCGTTAGCGCGCTCGTCACCGCATTGTCCGCCCAAGCGCATGCGCGCAAGCGACGCGGGTAAGAGTGACAAGAAGGACGCGGATAAGAAAAGACGCTGACAAGAAAGATAGCGGCGATCATGACGGGCACAAGCACGATGGTGATAAGGGTGACAAGAAGGACATCCACAAGCACGATGGGCATAAGGCATGACGGCGACAAGAGCGAGGATAAGCTTCAGACAATCGGTCAGAGAAGTCCGCTGGAGAAGTCTTCCGAATCGAAGGCGAACGGCGAGCCGCGAGGCTGAAACGTCGAAGTCTGACGAGAAGTCCTGCTGAAAAATCTGAGGAGCCAAGGCGGAGGAATCCAGCGAGACTCCTGCGTCTGACGAAAAGTCCGAGACGAAGACCGAAGACAAGAAGTCAACCGAAAATTCCACCACGGCTAAGGCCTCTGAAAGCTCTGAGGCTCGCAACCCAGACCGCAGCTAGCGACATGAAGGGCACGAACAAGGCTGACGGTGCCCCCACGCTCGCTGCGGGTACTGACCCGTGACGGCGTGGTCACCAGCAGCTGTTCACTGACTCACTTCCGGCTGTAAGTGGCGATCTGAAAGACCAGGAACGCCACTGGTCTGTGACGCTGAAGGAACGCCAGCAACTCAACGTTGGATTCTGATCCCGACCCTGAGGGTAATGTGAGCGCCAAGGCAAGGAGCTAACTGTCACCCTGAACCTCAACCCCTAAGCAAGGCGTGCGTCGCCACCTCAGAAAAGTCAAGGCTAGAAGGCAAACTCACGGGTGCACAATCCGCCCGCTACTTTCGAAAGAAAATCAAGAAGGGTACCGACCGCCCGCCCGGTGGCACGACCCGTGCTTAAGCGCACAGGCGAACTCGCTGCTGACAAGGATCTGCCCATCCGTATTTCCACCTGGGCTGTTCTCGCAGATTGACGACGCCAACTGCTCAAGCCCAGCAAGCCAAAGATGTCGACCTGTCTTGCGACGTCGCTGGTGAATCCTGACCAACACCAACGTTGCGGCTGCACCCAGCGTCAAGGCAGGAACGCGCACCGCTGCTCCAAACCGGGCGAAATCAGTGGTTCAGGGTTCCTGTCAAAGACGGACAGCGCTTGCAGATGCACCTCGAGGACAGGCTGCAGGCAAAAATGATCACAGCGATCAGCTGGCAGGCCAGCCCGCTGTACAACCACCCGTCTGCCACAACTGACGGCGGCGCAGACGTGGGACTGACCGCAGCGAAGGCAACGTGGTTCTGAACGCTGATGAGGTCACTCGGCAACGTTTTCGCCACCGAGCCGATTCGGTGGCCAACATGGCGAAGGCCGCGCGCTGTTAACACCTCCTCCGGCGGGTGAGCAGCTTGTAGCTGTCTGCCACAACGCACCTGCCGATGCGGGTAGAGAACCTGTGAATGTCAGCACTACTGCCGTCGCATCCATCGGTGAAGGCGAACATGGCCCTGATCTGGCCAAGTACAGCGCAAGCAGCAACAGCAACGAACACTCATCTCAGTGGACAGGCGTCTGGGCCGTTCCTCCTGCTCTTTGTCATCGGAATCCTGGCAACCTGGCTGTCCCCACGCAGCAAGAAAGCAAAGGAAACCAGCGAAGAATAGACCATAGGTCATGCCGCCGCAAGGGCGCGGTAGCCGAACATAAAGGCCGACAAGCTTGAATGTGAGCTTGTCGGCCTTTTTCGCGCGATAAAGATATCAATCTAGCTTTGGGAGGCGATACATAAGGCCTATATGTTTCAAAGAGTTGTCGAAACATATCTCGTCAACTCTGCCTTTTGTCTCATCCGCTATATCGCGGTACTTGGTTTCCAACCCAGCTGGCCGATCGCCATAACGGCGTCCCAGATGAGGGGTTTTCATCCGCTATAACGCGGTACTTGGCATCTGACGGTATTCACTCCCGTGGCTGGTGCCCAGGAGGCGGTGGAGTTTCCATCCGCTATAACGCGGTACTGGCATCTGATCTACGACCCAAATTTCTGTTGAGATTATCTCGCCTCAAGTTTCCATCCGAGCAACGCGGTACTTGCATCTGACCAGCGCATTACAGCCTCTTGCGATAAGGAGATGTTGTTTCCATCCGCTATAACGCGGTACTTGGCATCTGATCCACCAGAAACAACACCCTCCGACCAGCGGCGGAGGAAAACGGTTTTACACACCCCCGTCGAATAGATCACATTCTACATTTGCTTCCTTAAATCACGATAAAAACACCAGGTCAACCCACTACACACCAAACGCCGGTATCGAGTTTTCTCGCCGGTTTTGCGCCCCAGGTATTAACCCGTTCAAAACTGTATCTGAACCGGAGATGGTCTTTAGGGGCGCCATCGTCACGTTGTCATCGTAGCACGGTTATCTACCGAGAGTCGTCAGGTAAGGCTGGACTTTGCCAGGGTAGCGACCACCACCGCGTCCCAAATTTTAATCTGCTCAGTTGAGGTGTAGTAACCACACTGAAAAACCGCGTTGGTTATCCGATATTAAACTGGCTTTACCCTTCCTCCAGAAACAATGTAGAGAATCATAAAGACGTAATATGATATCCAGAGAAGAAAAACTGGGGAAAAGGCCGCAAAGAAAGCTAGTATCCGCAGCGTAGACTACGCCCTAACCACGCCAGCACTCCTGGAATGATCCTAAGGGGAATCGTCAGGAAATCGCCGAAAAATTACCCTGGGGAAAAATATGGAAGACTGATTCTCCGATGAATGGAAACAGCACTATCGCAATCGAACACAAAAATGATGCAACTTCGTATTTATTCTTGAACCTCGGAAATTTTTGCATAACCATCATCCTTACTTAAGTGAATTGTGTAGAGTTTTTGACATGTGTTGCTGCAGCTAGTGCCGCGCGTCTTCAAAAACATCTAAACTGCGATTATTTTTACTATCTTCAACCATCTCACGATCGTGATGAATAGGCAAAATGCCCTATTTTTCCGTAATGCTGGTCATGTTTTTGGCAATTGCATCTATTGTGTCGATCAGATCCCATGACCCGCACCAGTTTCCTCCGTAGCTAGGAAGGTTTTGTTTGAATCAAGCTTTTTGGGCCTATCTTTGTCGTGTCCGGCGTGCATCAAGAAAGGTGAAACTCCAGTTTTTCGGTAGCTGATTCATCAAAATGCTCTCATGTCATTGATGCGTCAAAAACCTCTTAGAGGAGTTCGACGGGCTTAACTCACATTTGAGATGCGAATAGAGAATTTTGGCAACTATCAGCTTCGACCGACGTTGTCGGGTAAATCAACGCTGCCCTACATGTTATTCGTAGTCACCTTTCTCATCATTGCTTCTTTCTATAACAGTAGATACATGTGGATGCCACGTAAAAAATCTAGTGAGACACACTATAGCGCCCTGGAGTCTCGGGTAGTTTCCTTAACTCATATCGGGGCTTATACATTGTAGAAGATTTGAGTAAAGGGAGATTGCTGTTAAATATTGTATTGTTTATTTTGTATTATGTCAATACGTGCCCGCAAAGTCGGCAACTTATAAGGCTATCCCTAAAGATTTTTCTCGGTTAGAGGATTGTTCTGTCCATCCTGGAATAGAGCGTTTCAAGTTTGAGATACGGTTCTATTCCAACACAGCAAAACGGGAGCGTCTAATGCTCTGTGTGTAGGAAACTAGACACTCTCGAAAGGCGATGAACCACAATGTCTACTTTGGCTCAAAAGACCTAACAGTCTGAAGCCGTGATCGCCGACCAGCGCAGTGATAATCTCGGCATGCCTGACAAAAAGTGGAAGCGGCGACTGTGGGTATGGGGAGTGGCTTAACGCGGAAGTGGCTGCATTCCAGGCTGGATTACCTTACCTGCTTGAGGTTGATGGCTGAGTGAGATGCCAGGATGACCCGCTAGTAGCAGCGGAGAATTTTTCTACCACCCAGTGTGTATATTTTTAATCTCGGTGTGTTGACAAGCGGTTAAATAAGTGATTACCGCCCCTCACGGTTCCTGTTTTCCAGCTCCTGCATCTTGAAGGCGGCCTGTTCAAGGCGCTGGGCACGTTGTTTCTGTGCTATTTCTTGGTATTTGTCGTAGGCATCTTCCTCTGATCTCGTCGAAACGCAAAAGCAAGCGTTACTGCGCCAATGGCGGGAACTGCTAGGAAGACAAGCCACGCGTAGGAGACGTTGAATACAAAACATCAGCAGGAAGAATGCAGCCAGAGAGACAGTGCCGTTCAACCCATCAATGAGGTTGATGATCTTGCCTTTTTCTTGAGTCTTTCCAGCCCTGGTCTCGGATCTACATCTGTGACAAGTGAGTGGCTTTCGCCTGTTCATAGGGGACAAGTGCGCCTGTGGTGTCGGCTGTGAATCGGGAATCTCCTGGGAGGTCAGCGAATTGTTCGCAGTTCGCCTGGGTGGTTGCGGTGGTGATGATGTCGGAGCGGCGGTTGAACCTCGGCGTCGCCGGCCCTACGCCGTCGGCGTAATGGCAGGCTGAGGGCGTCAAGGCGTGGATGCGCTCGGTATCACCGCCGATCCGCAGATGATCATTGTTCTGAGTCATGCGTGCTTCCCAATGCGAAACGAGGTTAGTTCTAGAACCTCAATCATACTGGGCGGAACCCGGTCAGCGAGCCATGTTTGATCATTGCCACAGTAAAGAACATCCCGGTTCTGCCTGTGTGCTTTTAGTTGCCAGGATCACACTGTCCTGCGCTTTTTCGACGTCCCACTTTCGTTGCTGTTTCCATCGTCTCCGACATGCGCACGTATTGGCGCGACTATGGGAAGAATGCCCTGTTGGAGAATATTATCCAGATTCCGCCTGGCGGGTACCGTGATAGAGCAACGGAGGAGGGAGTGGTTTGGTCCTTTAACGATCTTCATGGGATGGAATGGCCGCAGAGTGCGCGGATGTGACCATCGCTGATTTCGAAACGCTTCTTATCTGAAATGCTCATGACTGTATGGAAGTCCTCTGCTGATGTCCTCCCAGCGCTTATGTTTGCGCAGGGCGTCGAGAAGTTTATCGACATCCACCCAGCCTTCTTTTGTCCAGCCTCGATTCCGAAAGAATCAGGGTCGTGCCGCAGTGCGACGGACATTGCCTTGCTGAGCCGCAGCGATTGTTGTTACTCATTTTTATCCTTTGATGCACAGTAGGTGTCGAGTCTTGGCTATACATTTCCACCAGATCTACCTCGTGTGAGAGAACCTGGCTCAAGTCTCGTAGGCGCCAGGATTTCATCAAGAACCCGTAGTCTTTCCGGCACCCACGCCACGGGTTTGTCTCGATCAGGTCGTCGAGAGTGAATGCTCGCCTTGCTGCTCCACGACTCATTGTTCGGCCAGCACCGTGAGAGGCGGAACAATACGATGCTGTATTTCCAGCCTGCGCATAATGTATGAGCCGGTTCCCATCGAACCCGGGATGATGCCCAATTCACCTATTTGCGCGCTGATTGCCCCTTTTGCGGGTGATTACCAAGTCAAGACCGTCGTGGTTTCCTCAGAGACGTAGTGTAGGTGACAGTTGACTCCCTGCAGGCAACCTGCGGAAGAATGTTCTGTAGGGCGGCTTTGATGGAGCCCATCATGATGCGTCGGTTGAGCAGGGCGTATTCTGTGCCCAGTAGATGTCATGAAGGTAGTCGGCCCATTCCTTGTATTCTGTGCCGTCCTGGTCGCGGTGCAAGAATACAGCGAGGTTGCGGTCTGGAAATATCGCTGTTCCATTCCAGGTGTTTCGCGCGATAGATGTGCCGCTCGGCGATTTCCTTGCCGATGTTGCGTGACCCGGAATGCAACATCAGCCACAGAATGCCGTGGTTGTCGCTGCACAACTCGATGAAGTGGTTGCCGCTGCCGAGCGTTCCGCATTGCCGGACCGGCGTTGCTTTTCCTTTGCGAGACATCAACGCGGAGATTAGTGAAACGTGAGAAAAGTTTTGACATCGCGGCGCATAAAAACCGTCTCGCCCAGCAGTGCGGCATGGGTTTTATGCTTTGGCAAAACCAACGGGAACAACGTTTTTCCCCAGGCGGCGCGGATGCCGGCGAGGTTATCGGGCAGATCGGAAAGTGTGTGCGGTTGTTTTACCGCCATCATTCCGCAAACTCAATATCCACGCCGACAGCGGCCGGTGAAACGGCACCGTGCATGGCGATGACGCTTCCAACAGTCACGCCAGCGCCTGCGTGAACATCGGGCATGACGGCGACGCCGTGAACCCACGGAAGGAGAGATGCGTTGCGGATTTGTTGTTGACGGTGTGGTCGACGTCGAAAGCGGTGACCACATGCGAACTGGGGCTTTTTGAGCCGAACAGTGATGGGAACCCGTACGGGTTGGTAGACACTGGTGACTCACATGCAAAAAGGAAAAGATGGCAACGATGAAATCCGCTGCGTGCTTGTGCTCTAAAGCAGTGGTCAGCGGTGCGAGGGACGTTGCTATTACATGTGGAGAACTCCTTTAATCCGAACGCAACGTTAGCAGATAAGTGAATATGCTACAAGCTGTTCCGGATGCGCAGAGCGCCACGGTGAGCCACCACAGGACAACGGATATCTGGCTTGTCCAGGCGATACCGCCGCCGTTGGCGATGAAGAACACTATGACACAGTTGATACCGCAATCCAGTAACGCGATCCCAGGGCGAGCCGTCGGCGAAGCTGAACGAGCTGCAGCGAAGAGCATGAGGACGGTCAATATTGCGCTGACAATGGCTGGATTCATCGTGGCAGCTCCATTCCGAGCTCATCAATAGCTACGCTGCTGTCATTGGCTACGAAACTGGCGTTGTTGTTTCGTGGGTCAACTACCAGCATGGATGTGAAGCCGCCGGTCATGCCGTTGAGCCAGGCCACCTCCCTGCTCGCGCGTACCCAGGTGAGTCAGGGAGTCCCTGGGCTAGCAGATGCTTCATAAAAGCGAGTCATGTCGGCGCAGTTGACCGAATTCCACCGGCCGGTCCGCACCCTTCATCGTCCCATGGCGGTGGGGTGTCCAGTAATGTCCAGCCCCCGTGGTGCGTCTCGCAGGCGTGGTTTCGGGGTCACGACGTAGGTGTTATTCATGCGCAGGAGTGAAAATGCGTTCTGTGCAGTTGCGCGTAGGTTGTACCAGCCCTGTCGCGCCAGCAAATGTCCGAGCAGCGCCATTCCAAAATTGAGATAGTTGTACGTGCCGCGGTCTGCGAGAGTTGCGGTGCGGGCTTCATCCAGAATCCTCTGAGTGGTAAAGCCATCATATGGGTTCTGTTTCGCTGCATACTGATCGCCACTGCGAAGGCCGCCGATATACCAAGAACTGCAGCGCCCCTGATGCGTGGGTGGCTAGTTCCTTTCCAGTGTGATGTCTGACGTGGACATATCGGCATCGTCCAGAATCTCGCCAACGGTGGTGTCTGCGGCGACCTCTCCACGCTCTACCGCCTCGCCGAAGAAGCTCCAGCCGTGAAGGTTTTACCCACAGACCAATTTCAAACTCTGTATCTCGTCCGCACCAAGCCCAGCGAACTTCACTGCACCATTACCATCGACGACCGCCGCGGCAGGTTGCGCGTAACTCTTCGGCGCGTGCTGCGCGAGGCTGACCGGCGAGCTCAGGGTCGCCCGTTGCTGTCTGCGCTACTGTGATGTGTTTGGGGCCGCAGTCAAGCTTCGCTACAAGGATTGCAATGGCATATGCTTGCAACCGTCCCGGCAGTCAGGTGTCGCGGCTGATTTTCACGCGATTACGCCTTTCTTGTTACCGGTCTTCGCAGCACGCGAGGATGGTGACAAGGACGATCCTGCTGATGCGAATACTGAATTCCTGCGGGTTTTTGCTGATCCAACCAGCGGCCAGGGGCGTTAGGTGGTGGTATGCCGTTCCGGGTGGAGGTGACCACATTGTTTTCGGCGTTGAGCTGCGGTAGTCGGGGCGTCGAGAAGCGTGCGGAGGATGGTTCCTCGCACCGGATGTGCCAGCGCGGTAAGGCGTGTCATGGGGTCGTCCCAGCTGGTGGCGAGGAAGAAGTCGGTGGGGCGAGTCCACTCGCGTACATGGCTTCTGCTCACTAGTGGTGACGTGACCGCGAACATGACGGCACTCGGTGTTGTCGGCAGTGTTGTTTCTGTAATGACAGTTCGGTGAGTGCCCATAGGTGTCAGCAGAGTCGTCTCACCTGCTTGGTTCCGGTGGGTAGTGGCTGCTGTCTTTTAGGTACGTGTTCTTCCAACACGGCGCCGCGCCTCAATGGCGGCGAGCCTGCGTTCTAGTTCGCGCTCGCGCTGCGAAGGCGGCGGGGAAGGTGGCTCAGCACCGGTTGGAGGTTCCATCGAGTCCATAGTTTTAAAAATACTAAAATGATGGAATAGTGCAAGCAGGTGGTCGCGAATGGCTACCGGAAGCCTGCTTTCAACTCGCCTTTTCCCACGTAACGGGCTTATTCTGTTAGGCCCATATGGCTCCAATGGGTCAGGGCCACAAGGCAATTCAGGAAGGATCACAGGCAGTGCGAGTTTTGGCGGCGATGAGCGGCGGCGTGATTCTCGCAGTAGGCGGGCGGCGCGCGGTGAAAGCTGGTCATGAGGTGGGGCATTTGGCGTTGTCGCGGATCCGCAGGCCGTGCGTGAATCCTCGCGTGGGTGCTGCTCGCTGGAAGATTCCGCCGATGCTCGCGCTGCGTGTGCGACAAACTGGGCATTCCTTTTACGTCTGGGACTTTTTCGACCGGTTCAGCGAGGATGTGATTGATGATTTTATTGATTCCTACGCCATCGGCGAAACCCCAACCCGTGCCTGCGCCGCAACGAGAAAAATCAAGTTTCGCGCCTTGCTAGAACGGGGTGTGGCGCTGGGTTTCTCGACGCCGGCTACCGGGCACTACGCGCGGCTCACCCAACCCATTGACGGTGGCGATGGGTACCTCCGCCGTGCCATTGATCCGGACAAAGACCAGTCCTACGTGCTCGGTGTTGGGCGCGAGGAGATCAGCAGTGCATGTTCCAGTGGGCGACACCAAGAAGCCTCAGATCCGCGAAGAAGCTGGTGAGATGGGCTTTTTCCGTGGCCAAGAAGCCGATTCACCGATATTTGCTTCATTCCCGATGGCAACACCCAGGCGTTTTTAGGTAAGCATATTGGCGTGCGTCCGGGGCTGATTGTGGATCAGGAAGGAACGCCTCTGCGGGAGCATCAAGGCGTGCATGAGTTCACTATCGGTCAGCGAAAAGGGCTTGACTTGCGCAATCCCGCAGCTGATGGGCGTCCCCGCTACGTCACCGATATCAACGCGCAGACGGGAGTGAGACCGCTGGTCCGCGCGAAAACCCGCCATCACGACAATCCAAGCTGATCGCCCCACCCTGCACCCGGCCATGGAGGGGGAGCTGGAATGCGAGGTGCAGGTCCGCGCCTATGGCAGCGTCGTCTTTCGTGTCACGCCCGTATCGACAAGGATAACGACCGCATGGAACTGTCCTCGCACACCCGCTTCAGGGCGTGGCGCGCGGTCAAGCCGCTGTACTGTACTCTGCCCGACCCTGATGGCGATATTGTGCTGGGTCCCTCGGCACGATCTGCGGACGGCCCACCATGGACCGTCAACTTTACGGACTCAGCGAGCTGTCCCGGGCGTCGATAATCGCCGCCGCCGACATCGTTGCGGGTGAAACCGGTGACCTGCGGGCAACTACTCCATTCTTCCCGCTCGCGGGTGGACGTGGTGGGGCTCACCACAGGATACTGCCCGGAATTAACGTGGATGTGGGGCCCGCGAGCTGGCGCTCAGTGCTCGCCCGCAGCGCGCACTCGCCGCATGTGGGATCGGGTAGAGGCAGACCCCAGACCAGTGCGAACAGGCATGAGGGTACGCGTATCGACGCCGTGAAAATCCAGGTCGCAGGCCCGTGGACGCTATCAGCATCCATCGAACTGAGCACGGACACCGCGCACTCACCGATGCCGGTGCCCTGCGCGACCCTGCATGGAATCCCCTGATCGCTGGAATCCGGGATTACAGCGCTGACGTGCGAGCGCGCTTTGACACTGAGGTGATGTGCAGTTAGACGAGCCACTACTTGCGCAGGTTCGCGATGGTTCCCTGCCCGGAACATCTCAATTTGATGAGATTCCTTCCATCAACGACGCCGACTTGGGAGAACGGTTAGCTGGTGTCATCGAGGGTGCAGAGGTGCGCTACTCAACCAAACCGGCTATCCGCCGCTGTGGAAAGTCGCCCAGGTCGCAGGCGTGAGACCTGCCAGGTAACTCCCTGACACAGTACGCGGGCAGCGAACAGTACGATGGCATGGGGCACGCACTCGCCGCAGGCATGCGCGTTGGCCTGGGCATGACCCGCGCCGGGGACGACCGTGACCCGCGCCACCTCGCGGTCAACGTCGCGCGCATGTGGGACGAACTGGGACTTGACCGCACGCTGCTCACCCATGCCGTTGATGTGCACCCCCGCGGTGGTGTGGCCAACTGCACGCTTCTAGACGCTGCGGGCAGCCCTCCGCACCTGCCCGGAAAGGTTGCGGAGATGCTGGGCAAAGACGCCGGTGATTTGTGACTGTGGAGTATGTGACTTTGCCGAGGAATTCGGTAGCGTTAGTACGCGTATGTTGTGCGCCAAAATAAGTGCACTGATCCACTGAAAGGACAGCCATGGCTGAAGCTCATCACCCCACACTAGAGGAACAACAGGCCGCGATTGATGCGTTCTGGTCATGGTGGCGACGAATGCCGAACTGCTCGACCGAGTTTTTACCGGACAGGAGCAAGCGGACGTCATGGGGCTGGTGCACCCGAGGATTGTGGCAATCGCCGAGCAGTTGCAGTGGGAATTCACCCCGGGTTTCGACGGCGCGCGACACGCCCTTACCGTGACTGCCGCTGGCGCTGAGTTGCGTGGCGTAGCGCGCTGGTTTGAGGCCGCCCCGATGCTGATGAGGTGTGGGGCGTTTTTCCGAAATCCGCCGACCAGCAGCGGACCTCGATGTAAAGATCAATTCATGAAGGCGTTTACGTACAGCTGCGAGACGACTGTGCTGTACCAGCGGCGTAACCCCTGGTGGACATTGCCGTGTACAACCCCGCGTTTAATGAGTTTGACGATGATTCCATCGTGACAAGGCTTGGGTTCCTTCTGCTCGATAAAACCCTGGGCGAGTTGAATGTGAAATGGATCGGGGCCATTGAGTTTGTGCGCGAGAAACCCGATGATGCCGTACACCATCTCTGAATTTACTGACGTGCTGCATGATTTAACATCCGAATCTCCCGCTGGTTGGTAACCGTACTGGCAGGTCGCTGAGGCGATGGTGGACGACCACCCGATCATTATCCGCGTTTCCGCCGCTGGTCACGCTGGCCGCGCCGTTGTTTGAAACCCACGTCGCAGTTGCGTTCGCCTACGACGCGCACGAAACTGGCTTTGCCTCGTGATGAGGGAAACAATGCAGGCGCTTGGTTCCATTGAGGACGCCCTGATTCCGCCAGCAGCCAACGACGGTCGGTGCGTGGCCATCGAAACTGGGCAGGCCAGCGCCTCATGCACTTCTATGTGGACAACAGTAGCGAGGCCATCCAGCGTATGGAGGAAGTTCTGGCTGTGGGACCGTGGCGACGTCAACCTGGTACCATCATTCGACCCGGGTTGGAGGAAGTCTCCCACCTGCGGTTCTAGCGTTTGTTGGTCGCGGCGTCCTAGCCGCGCATCGGCCAGGACGTGCTCACATCACTGCTATCTCGTCCTCGGCCTTCTAAGTATTTGCGGAAGCTCATCTGGCGCTCGTAGTACCACACCGCTTGCGCTTCCATGAGGCTATCCAAATCCATGGTCCCCAGGTCAGGCCATAGTTTCAACTGCTTCCAGGCGATGCGGGCGGCCGCCAGCGCGTCGGCCGTGGCCTCATGGGCGTTATCCAAACGCACACCATAAAACTGGCTGAGGTCGCTGAGCGTTCGGGAGCCTTTGCGGTAAGGATCCTTGGCGCGGTCAATAACAAAAGGATCGTACACAGCACCGGTGACGGTGAAATCACCCGTGAGTTGACGCAAAACGGTGAGATCGAGGGCGCGTTAAACACAATGAGCGTCAAACCATCGGCCCAGCCTTTGGCGAATACGCTCTACGGTTTCCGCCAACACCTTTCTCATGCGGCTGACCGTGTTCACGCGCATGCTCCGTAGATGCCATGGACCTTGCTGGCTGCCTCCGGGATTTTCACACCAGGATCCGCAAGCAGCTCAAGGGCGTTCTCACATCTTGTTGTGGATACGACCATGGCGGACGTAACGATCCGCGCCTCCAACGGGTTTGCTGAAGTTGTTTTGAGGTCGAAGGAGAGCATTGCGTTTACGTCAGCGCGTCATGGAACCTAGCGTAGACAAGGGGTAAAACATGGGGGCAAAAAGGGTATAACATCGCTGGTAAGGCTTGGTTTCTATCAGTGCGGCGGCGATGTGCGAACCGCGTTTATGTACCAGAGATGCTATGTGTGTCTGCCCCTTGTGCCATGATTGCGATGGTCAGAAAAATCAATGGACCCGACGACAAGGAAAGCGATGTCAACGATGTTTGATCCCAGTGATTTTTGGATCACCCTCAGACCTGCATCTGGCATCCATTGGTGACCCACAACCGTGGATTCACCGAGACCTATCATCATGACAGCACTGTCATGGCCGCGTTGTCTGAACTCCCTGATAACGCAACATTGGTATGTCTTTGGCGATATTTCTGTTCGCAAAGACCAGTATGCGCTGGATAAGCTTGCGGAACTGAAGTTTGCTAAAGACCTAGTCTGATCCTCACCCCAGGTAATCACGACAAATGCCATCCCATGTTCGGCGTGGAATCCCAGCTGACGTGGTTGCCGCAGTATCAGGCTGTGTTCGACATTGTTGTTGAAAATTTCCAGCTCAACCACGACGGTCTTGATGTGCTGTTTACGCATATTCCCAGGACAGACGACCCGTACCGCAAAGGTGCACTCAACCGCTGGATCGCTCGCGACGGTTTCGACTGTGTTGTGCATGGGCACACCCATTCTGACCAGCTGCTCGCCCCACATCATGTGAATGTGAGTTTGAGGCGACAGATTTTCACCCTATTCATTCTTCGTCGAGCTGGGGGCTATGAAGCAGGCTGTGAAGCCGACCGCCGTGTCCGCCCGAAACGTTAGACTGGTGCACCGTGACCGATTTTGCTGATCTCCGCCATGAATGGAGACGACCTCTGCGCAGGAGGTTCGTCAACACCGCGACCTCTACTACAACAAGCAACCCATCATTTCCGACGCCGAGTTCGATGAGCTTTTGCAAAGCTACAGAAACTAGAGGCTGAGCACCCTGAGCTGGCTGTTCCCTGACAGCCCAACCATGGAGGTGGGAGCGCCTGTCGGCGTCGTCAAGCTTTGCCAACGTTGAGCACTTGGAACCCATGCGCAGCTTGGATAATGTGTTCGACCTGGACGAGTTGAGGAAATGGTTGGAACGTACGCCGTCGGAAAGCTACCCTCACCGAGTTGAAAAATCGACGGGCTGTCCATCAACCCTCACCCTATCGTGACGGTGAACTCGTGCAGGCGGCGACGCGTGGCGACGGCCGCGTGGGTGAAGATGTCACCGCAAATGCGCGGGTTATCAGCGATATTCCGCACGTGCTAACGGCGGTGATGAATACCCTGTTCTGCGGTGCTGGAAGTGCGCGGGAAGTCTATATTTCCATCGATGATTTTTCCAGAGGTCAACGCGCAACGCATCGCGGAAGGCGGAAAACCCTTCGCCAATCCTAGGAATGCGGCGGCTGGTTCCTGCGGCAAAAATGTGGAAGACGTGCGCAAACGTAAGCTACGCATGATCTGCCACGGCATTGGCTACAGCGAAGGTTTTCACACCCGCCACCTTGGACGAGGCATACCGCGCGTTGGAGGCGTGGGGCTGCCAGTGTCTTCAAAAACCATGCTGGTGCACAGAACCAAAGAGATTATTGAGCGCGTTGATTACTGGGCGGATCCCTGCAAACCGCGAGGACCTGCTTCATGAAATTGATGGTTTGGTGATTAAAGTCGATTCCATCGCTGAGCAGCGTGCGCTCGGATCCACCAGCCGTGCGCCGCGCTGGGCGATTGCTTACAAGTACCCGCCGGAGGAAGTTACGACAACCCTGTTGGATATTCAAGTGGGGGTGGGGCGAACCGGTCGTGTCACGCCCTTCGCCATTATGGAACCGGTATTTGTGGCCGGAACGACGGTATCCAGCGACCCTGCACAACCAGACCGAAATTAAGCGAAAGGCGTGTTGCTCCGGAGACACTGTGGTGATCCGCAAAGCAGGCGAGATCATTCCCGAAGTGTTAGGGCCGGTGGTGGAAAAACGTGACGGCACCGAACGGGAATATATTTTCCCCACATTCTGCCCGGCCTGCGGAACCAGGCTTGCACCTGCCAAGGAAGAAGACGCAGACTGGCGGTGTCCGAACACGAGGAATTGCCCCAACCAGCTCGCCGAGCGACTGACCTACCTTGCTGGCCGCAAAGCTTTTGACATTGAGGTGCTGGGGGAGAAAGGCGCGTTTGACCTGATCCGAAGCGGCATTCTTACCGATGAGGCTGACCTTTTGACCTTGATCGCGAGAAGCTATCAGCCCCTAAGGTGTCACAGCAAAAGTGGCAAGATCAACAGCAACGGCGAAAAACTCCTGAACAACATTGCCGCCGCTAAAGAGGCACCTCTGTCGCGCGTGCTTGTTGGGCTGTCTATCCGCCATGTCGGCTCCACCGCGTCCCGGGCGCTGGCTGCGCGCTACCGCTCCATGGATGCACTTCGAGCCGCAACGGTGGAGGATATTGCCGAAACTGAGGGCATCGGCAGCACCATTGCTCAGTCGTTCAAAGACTGGTTCGAGGTGGACTGGCACCGCAACATTGTGGATAAAATGGGCAGCTGCCGGCGTGAATATGGGAGGAGAACACCACCGAACAGTTACCGCAAACACTGGAAGGCATGACCGTGGTGGTCACTGGTTCGCTGGAAGGGTTCTCCCGCGACTCGGCGAAGGAAGCCATCGTCTCCCGTGGTGGTAAAGCCTCCGGGTCTGTATCCAAGAAAACCACCTACGTGGTGGTGGGGGAAAAGGCGGGTTCTAAAGAAACCAAAGCCCGCGACCTTGGACTCACCATTCTGGATGAGGAGCAGTTTGTTCGGCTGTTAGAAACCGGTTCGCCAGAGTAGTCCCTGGGGCATGCCCCTAGAATGGCACGGTTGGTGGTCATACCCCCCCAATGACCACCAATAGTGATCAGAATCCGTCAAGGATGTTTTCGCGCACCTCGAACCATTTCAAGGTGTCAGCGATGCCGTCTTTGATGTCGTGCTTAGGCACCCATCCCAGCAGCTCTGGCGCGAGAACTGCGGGTATATGCACCGGCGGCATCGCCGGGGCGGGCGGGGCCAGTGGTTGTGGCGAGTTTTTCGCCGGTGACGGCATCGAAGGCTTCGACAAGCTCAAACACTGTGGTGCCGGTGCCGGTGCCCAGGTTGATGGCCAGGTAGTCGCTGTCGCCTACCACGGAGTCGAACTTTTTCAATAGCTGCGACGTGTGCGGCAGCGAGGTCCCAGACATGGATGATAGTCGCGGATGCCAGAGCCATCGCGGGTGGGCCAGTCCACACCAGTGATGGTGAAGGGGGTTCCCGTGTTGCGTGCCTCAATGAGCTTGCCCAGCGCGTGTGATGGGAATTCGAGCTGCAGGCCGGTGCGCGTGCTCGGGTCGGCACCGATGGGGTTGAAGTAGCGGAGGGAGATGATGTTGATGGGTGTGGCTGCGGCGATGTCGGCAAACACGCCCTCAAGCACGGCTTTTGTCCGAGCATAGGGACTCATGGGGGCGAAGGGGGAGTTTTCGTCCACGGTGAAGTCGTCGGTGACTGCGTAGATGGATGCCGAACCACTGAACAGGAAGCGGGTGCAACCGTGGCTTTGCAGGAAGTCCAGCAACTCGATGGTCTTGGAGACGTTATTGCGGTAGTAGCCGATGGGGTTGGACACCGAGTCGGGCACCACGATCAGGGCTGCGCAGTGCATGACCGCATCAATATCTGGGTGATCGGTCCAGATTTGTTCGAGAAGTGCGCGGTCGGCGAAGTCGCCTTCGTAGAAGGTTCGTCCTTCGGCGAATTCGCGGCGTCCTGTGCTGAAATCGTCGAGGATGACGGCTTCGTGTCCATCATCAAGGAGTCGGGAGATAACTGTGGATCCAATGAATCCTGCTCCACCAGTGACTAGAACCTTCATGAAATGACCTTTCTTGTATTGTCCTATGAAAGTGATCCTATACTTTGAGGATTGATCCGATAATGATGCCCATGTTGCCGAGGTGCTCGACTTCACTGGCCAAGAAGTCGGGGCCGCCGGGTCGGCCGACGATGAGGATCATGCCCGTGTCGCCGATGGGGGCGACGGCCAGGGCTGAGTCCAGCAGGGACCAGCTGCTGGGTATCCAATCCTCATGTTCCACGTCGAGTACGCGTGCTGATGTCACGGGGGTACAGAGGTGGTCGCGTCGTCTTCGGGGGCGGCAGGATTAGCGGCGATGCGTCGAGCTTGGCCCGGTGGTATCAAGAACTAGACACCACCCAGAGGTAATGGAGCGGGGAAGGACGTCGACGAGTTCTTCCATTGCGCGCGTCGTATTGTTTTTATGCTCGGCGATGGAGGCTAGCATGCGAATTTGCCCACGTCGGTCGATGGTTCCAGAGAGGGCGGATGGAATCCACCTCCACGCCATCTAATGCTTGGGGCAGCGTGATCAATGTGTCGGGTAGGGCGGTTTTGGGAAGAGATACCACGATGTCATCCATGGCTGTGCCGTCGGGAAATACTTGGACAACATCTACGGATTGAATATTGGCATCTACCATTCCGAACGCGTCGGCGAGTTGCCCGAGACTGCCTGGAGTATCGGGAAGTAGGACGCGGATCAAGTAGGACATGGCAGGTGCCTTTCACAGGGGCTTTTATTGTGACGTGGACGTGGGTTCTACGAAGGAAACGAAAAACTGATGGAGTTCGGTTCCTCAAACAGTTATCCAACCTACCAATTTCTCAGTGGATGTTAAGTAGCTTGCGAGTAAATATTTTTCGTGTCAGCGATGCCGGAGAACTCTTGGACGCTGTATAACTTTCCTGGTATGGCCGTTATGGCCGGTCAGGGGTCCGCATTGATTCTGCTAACGTGTGGGTTGGAGTTAACTCACATGCGTAGGCTTTTCGACGCCGCAGCACACCCTAAACTGCGTTACTTCCGCATCACCCCTGCATATATTTGAGGAAGGGGTGGAAGTCGGGACGTCGATACGCGGGTGCAGTGGCAGCGGTAACCAGTCGGTAGCGTCTAAAATGAGTGCGTTAAGCTGATTGAATTGTAAAAACCCTGGGAGATAAGAAGGGGACACGCAACCGTGCCTGAAATTTCGCGCGACGAGGTCGCTCACCTCGCACGACTGGCCCGCCTCGCCCTAACTGAGGAAGAACTCGACCAATACGCAGGTCAGATTGATGACATTGTTGCCAACGTCAGTGCCGTTGGCCTGGTGGCTGCGGAAGGCGTAGAGCCGATGAGCCACCTGCATTCCATCCACACAACCATGCGTGAAGATGTCGTAGAAAAGACCCTCACCGCCGAGCAGGCCCTTGACCAGGCGCCAGCGGTGGAGGAGCAGCGTTTCGTCGTACCGCAGATTCTGGGGAGTAAACCATGAGCGAAAAACAAGTACTTGGTCGGCGCTAAAGGTGCGTCGGAACTTACCGCCATGACTGCGGCAGAGCTGGCGGAGAAGATTCACAGCCGCGAAGTGTCGTCTGTGGAGGTGACCCAGGCTCACCTCGATCGCATTGCCGACGTTGATGGTGATATTCACGCCTTCCCACACGTGGGGGCCGAGGAAGCGCTGGACGCCGCACGTGCAGTTGATGAATCATCATTGCGGGAGAAGCACCGGCCTCAGCGTTAGCTGGCGTGCCGTTGGCGCTGAAAGACGTGTTCACCACCACGGATGCGCCCACAACCTGCGGTTCGAAGATGCTCGAAGGCTACATGGCACCTTACGATGCCACCGTGACGCGTCGCATTCGCGAGGCCGGTATCCCGATTTTGGGTAAGACTAACATGGACGAGTTCGCCATGGGGTCATCTACCGAGAACTCCGCATACGGTCCCACCCACAACCCCTGGGACGTCACCCGCACCGCAGGTGGTTCGGGCGGTGGTTCCTCAGCAGCGCTTGCCGCTGGTGAAGCGCCACTGGCTATCGGCACGGATACGGGCGGTTCCATTCGTCAGCCTGCTGCGCTGACCAACACTGTGGGCGTTAAGCCTACCTACGGTACCGTGTCCCGATACGGCCTGGTCGCATGTGCATCCTCCCTGGACCAAGGCGGACCCACGGCGCGCACTGTGCTGGACACGGCGCTGCTTCACGAGGTTATCGCTGGCCCTGACCATTTTGACGCCACATCGGTGGACTGTCCCGTCGCCCCCGTCGTTGAGGCTGCCCGTGCGGGAATGACCGGTGACCTTTCCGGCGTGCGCATCGGAGTGGTCAAACAATCTCGACCGGGACGGTTATCAGCAGGGGTCCTGGAGCAATTCCACAAGGCTGTGTCCCAGCTTGAATCCCAAGGCGCCACGGTTGTCGAGGTGGATTGCCCGCACTTTGATTCCGCACTTGCGGCCTACTATCTGATTCTCCCGTGCGAAGTGTCGTCCAACCTCGCGCGTTTCGACGGCATGCGCTACGGCCTCCGCGTCGGCGACGACGGCACCCACTCTGCAGAAGAAGTGATGGCTCATGACTCGTGCGGCAGGCTTTGGCCCCGAGGTTAAACGTCGCATCATCCTGGGTACTTACGCCCTATCCGTGGGTTACTATGACGCTTACTATCTGCAGGCGCAGCGCGTGCGCACCCTCATTGCCCAGGATTTTGCTGCGGCCTTTGAGACCTGTGACGTGCTGGTTTCTCCTACCACCCCCACCACCGCGTTCAAGCTGGGGGAGAAGGTTTCCGACCCGATGGCCATGTACAACTTCGACTTGTGCACTCTGCCGCTGAACCTTGCGGGCCTGTCTGGCATGTCAGTCCCCGCAGGGCTGGCCAGCGACACCGGGCTTCCGGTCGGCCTGCAGATCATGGCTCCCGCGTTTGCCGACGACCGCCTGTACAAGGTTGGTGCTGCCTTTGAGGTGGGCCAACACTAACTGTGCTACGGGGTCAAGAACCTGACCGCGTTGAAAAATGCCTGGTTAGCTACCAGTAGCGAGTCGTAGCTCAGCACAGAGGGGGCACTGCTCAAAAGGTGGTTGGCGCCGAACTGGATGGTGGCGGGGTTTCCAAGCATTTGGATTCCGCGCATCGCCCAGTCGGCGGCCGAGTAGGGTCGACTTGAGTTCATTAGTCCGCAGATGCCGGAGAAATACCGCCAACAACCAACGCGGTTGCCGTTCCGGCTGCGACGATCTTCCTGGTAACATTCCGATTTTTCATGCTGCGTCTTCCTTTCCAGTTGTGCTGTCTGTGTGGGACGCCGTCCTCATGCATAACAATAGAACGATCTGCTCGGATATGTTTGGCTGCAAGAGTACAGCGGCATGCTGCGGGGTGGGATACGGCAGGCTGGCGCTTCTCATGCTTCTTTTATGTCGCAGTATTTTTGTTCACGGTATATTTTTATAAATTACCTTATTTTCAAAAATGGAAATAATGCCCATTAAGCGGTATGGGCATTATGCACGTATGCTTATTTGTCATGACCTTTACTGTCAAAGCACTTCAGAAATTCGGACCCGATAAACCTTTTGTGGTTACCAATCTTGAACGCCGCGACCCCGGCCCCAAAGATGTGGTCATTGACATCAAGGCCGCTGGCATTTGTCACAGCGACATTCACACCATCCGCAACGAGTGGGGAGAAGCCCACTTCCCGCTTGCAGTTGGGCATGAAAATCGCTGGTGTGGTCTCTGCAGTGGGGTCTGAGGTGACCCGCTGGAAAATTGGCGATCGCGTGGGAGTGGGCTGCCTGGTCAATTCCTGCGGTGAATGTGAAGAATGCAAAGCCGACCAGGAGCAAAACTGCCGCAATGGCCTTGTGGGTACCTACAATTCCACTGACGTTGATGGCACCATTACTCAAGGTGGCTACAGTGAAAAGATTGTGGTGAATGAGCACTTTGTGTGTCGCATTCCCGACGGCTTAGATTTTGACGTCGCCGCACCACTTTTTGCGCAGGAATTACCACCCTATTCCCCAATTGTGAACTGGGATATTAAGCCCGGTGATAAAGTAGCCGTTCTGGGCCTTGGTGGTCTTGGTCACATGGGTGCAGATCGTCGCGGCGAAGGGTGCCGATGTCACCGTTTCAGCCGGAGCCTGAAGAAAGCCGAGACCGCAGTCCTCGGCGCCTCACGCACCCTGGCCACCTCTGAGGAGGGTTTCTTTGATAACCACAGGGTGAGTCTGACTTCATTCTGAACACCATCAGCGCCGACATTGATGTTGATTCCTACATGCGGTTGCTGAAGCCCCGTGGTGTCATGGTTGTTGTCGGCCTGCCTCCCGAGAGGCAGAATGTTCATTTTGCTTCCTGATCATGGGTGTGGAAGGTGCTCACCGGTTCCAACATCGGCGGACTGAAAGCAACCCAGGAGATGCTGGACTTCTGCGCCAAGCATGGTTTGGTGCACGCATCGAGAAGATTGGTGTCCAGGACGTAGATGCTGCCTACGACCGCGTTGTTGCTGGTGATGTGCAGTTCCGCTTTGTCATCGACACTTCTACGTTTGATGAGGTAGCGGCGGAAGTCACGAGCTAACTCTGCTACAATATTCGCACGGTATGACGTAAGGCCCGCGCTGAACACTACTAAGCGCGGGCCGTATCTATTAGCCCAGCACGTTAGTGCCGGTGAAGTAGATGAAGAGCAGAACCAGGGACACCACGGTGTTGTTGGCAATGTGCAGGGCCACACTGGCCCAGAGGGATTGGTGCCACCGAATGAGTGCCGCTGCGCAGGTCCCTAAAAAGAAGGCAGTGATCATGGCCGCGGGGCACGCCATGCATCAGGGCAAACAGTACCGACGATATAAGCGTCGAGCAGATGATGGCGGTGTGTGCCTGCATCCGTGGTAGTAGTTTCTGATCCAGGTAGCCCATAATGAAGCGCCGGTAATAGATTTCCTCCATAATCGGGGCGACGATGGAGATTGCAAAAATAGACAGGCTAAAGCCGATTGGCCCGAGGTTGAGCGTATTAGCTATATCCTCTCGCCCGCCTGTGTTTGCTAGGGGAGTCATGAGTATGAGGCCTAGCAGAGCAAAGTTAGCAGCTATGATCGCTGGAACTTGCCAGAATAGGTACTTCCGGGTGTGTCGTAGTGGGTGAAATCCCAGGTCCGATAACGTCCATTTTTGAAGCTTCAGTGTGGCTAACAATGTCAGAGCAAACCCAGCCATGCTAGCTGGAATGGCGGCATTGAAGGTTTCGTTGTCAAGATTGTGCGTGATAATGTTCGTGGCTATGTTAGTGATAACTGCCAAAAACATTGCCCCAGCTATGGGTAACGCGATGAGGGCAAGCAGTTCAAGCCCCGTCACCGCTCGGCGCGAGGGTACAACATAGGAGATTATGGGCCGTCGTTGCGTCGGCTGTGGTGGTGTAAAAGACATAGTAGGAAAAAGAGGGGTTCCTTTCTGCCAGAGAGTAGGTATGTTGCACCGATGGTCGGTGCGGGTTTCGACATGTGTTAGTTCAACATGCCATTGAGGCATATGGATAGCCCGGCCAAAGATACCATCGTGTTGTTGGCAATATGTGGCCACGCCGGCCCACAGCGATTGGTGCCATCGAAATGAGCGCGGCCGCGCCGATTCCCAAAAAGAATGTGTAGATCATGATGGTGGGCACGCCGTGTGCCAGGGCAAAAGAACAGCGATGACGCTAGTGTTGAACAGATGATGGCGGTGCGTGCTTGCATCCGTGGGAGTAGTTTCTGATCCAGGTAGCCCATGATGAAGCGTCAGGCAGATTTCTTCAATGATCGGGCCGATAATAGATATGGCCAGGATCGACAACACCACCGCAACAGGTCCAAACTTGAACGTGTCGGCCATTTCTTGCGAGTCCGAAGTCGCTGGCGGCGTGACCAACACGGTGGCAGCTAGTGAAATCATGCCGCACACCGTACAATCGCCGGAACTTGCCAGAGTAAGTGTGCCCAAGTGCGTTTTATCGGGTGAAACCCCAGGTCTGACAATGACCATCGTTGTACCCGCAATGTGGTGAACAAGGTTATGCCGTACCCGGCGAGCGCCGCTGGGATGACGTAGACCTCTATGGTCTTAAGATCATCGAAAATGAGCATCATGGCGATGGTGCTGATAAGAATCGCAACCAAAGATGCTACGACGGGTAGCGCAAGTATCGCCAATAATTCGAGCCCGGTCACTGCCCGGCGCGACGGCACAACATAGGACATGATGGGGCGCTGCTGCGTCGGTTGCGGTACTGATGGGTACCGTGCGCTTGGGTGCTGCTGCCCCGCCGGAGCGGGCGGGTAGTGCGACGATGGTTGCGGCTGCTGCGGGGGCGTAAAAGACATGGTGAAGAAAAGAAGGGGGTTACTTTCTGTCAGAGAGTAGATGTGCCGCCCCGCTGGTCAGCGCAGTGACGGTGAGTACGGATGGCCAGGCACCGATTTTCTTGGCCAGTGGGTGGGATGCTCCAAAAGCGCCAATGTAGAGTGCGCTGAGTCCAGCGGTGACGAGTGGCCCCCTATTTGCCAGCCAGCTCCGTCCCGCGTAGAGTCCGGCCGCGCCGAGGAATGCGCCGCCGATGGGGCGGATGCCGGTTTCGCGTGCCGTGAGCCAGCCGCCGATCAGGCCGGTGGCCACGACAGCTGCTGTGTTGACGTCTTCTGCGTTTTTAAATCCCATGGCAGCCCAGTGTAGCGTTTTGCCTCGCTGGGGGTTTGTAGCAGCAGGTTAGATGACATCTCGCTCCCAAAGATTTGCGTTTCGACGTCTCGAAATCAGCGGTCCCGATATCCAGAGCTTGCGTGCTACAACCCTGTGTCCTCGAAACGTGCAGAGAAAACCACTGTCACGGTACCTGGGACAGAAACAACGTCCGGTTCCGTGCTGATCTCCAGACTGGGCTCGGGCAGGGAGGACTTGCCTAGGGATGCAAATTCAGGAGTCCCGCGGCCACGCCTGAAAGTTTGTGTGGAGGTCACCTGAGTAGGCGTGGAATCCACCTGCACAACTCCACTGATGGTCCCACCCAGTTCCGCGACAAGCATTTCTGCCTTCGCTTTCGCATTTTTGATGGCCAGAGCCTGCGCCGTTGCATCTCAGTTCTGCCTGTTTGTCTGCAGATAAGGACCAGTTCGGACCATCAATCACACAGTTTTCCAGGTTCGCCAGCCGCGCAATCACATCCCGTAGCTGGGCCTGCACCTCGGGGTTGTCCACGTCGACGGCAACAATCGTGCAGCGCCACGTGGAGTCGATGCGGTTTTTGTAGTCCGAGTATTCAGCGAGGTGCTCGCCCTGTCGCTGCAGAAGAGTCGCCTGGGCGAGCTCGCTGCGCTTTACGCACTCCAATGTCGCGCCGGGTGAAGGTGGTTTTTGATCCTTGTTGTTGCTGGTTACCTTGACTGTGACGGTGGCTTTTGTCAGCGAGTGCCCCAACGGTAACGCTGTCCGTTACGGTGATGGTGGAGATGTGCTCGTCAGGCACAATGCGGATCTCATTGGTTGTCATGGCTTCCCATTGTAGGAGCGGCGCTGTAGAGCCTGATGTTTTCTTCGCCAACCTCCCGTATGCGTTCACGCAGTTCAACCGGTTCAAGCACTTCTGCAGTGCGCCCAAAGCCAGACAGTACGCCTACGGCGGGGGAGAGCGCTTTGGTGTTTCCGTGGATAAGGACATCGCTGCTTCCCTCAATGGGTTCTTCGGTGGGTTCGGAACCCAGGAGGCGGAGGCAAACGCGACGTCGTTACGCACGGGGCTAGTTGCGCGGACGGTGATGGGGATACTGCCACCTTTTTTGTAGGTGCGGCGCGCGGATCGCCACAGGTCAGCGACGGATTCGCTGGGGTCGCGGGTGAAGCGCTGGTTGCGGGTCACGGAGCTCATACGGTCGGCGCGGTAGGTGCGGATCTCGCCGTCGGGAACCTTTCGAGACCAGCACATACCAGTGTGTACCAGCGAAAATGAGCCCCAATGGCTCGCAGCGTCGCACCGCCGCGCGACCTTTACCGGGGCTGTAGTCCACATCGATGATGTAGTCCGTGGCGATGGCCAATAACAACTCCCGCAGCACCGGTGGGGTGTCCAGGGCTCTCTCACCCCGTGGGGACAATAAGCAGTCGATCCTGAAGTAAGCCCACCTTGCGACTTTGGGTGGGGTTGAGGCGAGCGTCAATTTTGTGCTGTGCGCGGCGAAAAATGCTGGGCCAGGCCCAGTTCCTGCGCCACGTACTCACCACCCGGCATCATGAACGCGAGCAGTTCGCTGTCGGTCAGCTGCTCCATCGGCGGCAACCAGCCCGGCAGGATGGATACCCCGCCATTTGCGCCGCATTCGGTCCTGATGGGCACGCCACGGTGCTGCAGCTCCTGCAAGTCCCGAAGAATGGTGCGACGCGACACCTGCAGGCGGTCCGCGAGTATCGACGCCGTGACCTGTGCATTTCCACGCAGCATGCGGACGATTTCAGCCAAACGGTGCTCCTTCACATCCCCATCTCCTCATATAATCGTGACAGGTCCTGACACCGTTGACGCATAGCCTTCAGGGTACGTGCAATCAACCACGAAGGAGAAGAGAAGATATGCGCGACCTACGGCAAGAACTTTTCGGTGCCCAGGACTGGGTGGCTGAGCTGATCAGCAACACAAAGCCCGAGCAGTACTCCCTGCCCACACCCTGCTCTGAGTTCACTGTGAAGGATCTGTTGACCACTCACATGTGTGTCTGCGACAAGATTGAAAGCTTCCCTGTGGATAGAACCCCCGCCGAGACGCGGACAGTGGATGACTACCTTCAAGAATGGAACGCCTCGTCACAACGCGCCCGCGCCGTGTGGACTGACGAAGCCATGCACAGGGACTACACCATGTCCTGGGGTGCAGTGCACAGTGGTCCTGAGACCGTTGGCCTATACCTGTTCGAAATGGTCTGTCACGGCTACGACCTTGCCTACGCTACGGGCCAGCCCCTCGAAGGCCCGGAGGCTGTGGCGCAAGCCGCACTCGAAGCAGCCATCGAAATCGTCTCAAACTATCCCGTGAGGAGACACCTTATGACCCAGAAACTCGTGCCCCGAAAAATGCGGGTCCCACTGTTGCATTAGCTGCATTTCTGGGAAGAGACGTTTCTTAACCTACAAATGCTGCTAACGTAGTGAATATGCTAAGCGTATTGCTGTTGGATAGCGTTGACTGGTCTCGGCAAATCCATATGTATGGAAAGGCAACGGACACGCCAACGCATCTGCGGGCGCTTTTAGGAAACGACACCGAAGCAATAGCATAGCACCAACGCACTCGATAGCGCACCGCCGCATCAAGGAACCGTCGCGCCTGCGGCGGTGACCTGCGCACAGTTCATTGTCACCGCGCTCAATGAAAAAGGCGATATCGCAGCAATGTGCTATCAATGGGGTGCTCTGAATGGTTGGGGGAGCTGGGATCGTCTATAGACTATGACGTCCCTGAAGAAAAAGCCACGGGTGGATAACACGCTGCTTGAAGAACTTTTTCAGATGAACGATGACGAGATGGAGGAGTTTTTCGACTTTCTTGACGATAACGGCATGGAACCTATGGACAGCCTTTTTATGTTCAATCTCTTCAAGAGCTTCATGCCTACGCGCCCAATGTCGTAGATACTTTGGATCCGATTTGGTGCCACTCAGGAGGCGCGCGCCGGATGGGAAAAATACGCGATTAACGGTCAGCAGTCGCAGTTGTGGCGTGGTAGGTATTTTACCTGTTGCTGTCTGCTGGTTACACTCTAGCTAATAGTACAGTGAGTCGGCCAGGGAATCTGGTGTGAATCCAGAACTGGCGCGCAGCGGTCAGGGAGAGTACCGCCCGCGGTAGAGATTAAGACTACTGGCGTGGATCGCGCTGGGAAGGTTTCTGTGGGATGGAATGATCCTCCGAGTCCGAAAACCTGTCGACTCAGCGGTTATCCTCCCGCGCTTCGCGTCCAAGCAGCGGGACTGGCTAGAAGTGCGTACATGGTAAAGAAGTTAGCTGCGCCCACATTGTGTGTGGTGCTGATGGCGCTGACAGCTGTGAGCTTTGTGGCGTCACTTACCTTCGGCTCGGTGGACTACAACAATGCTCAAGTGTGGGAGGTCGTTCAGGCTCACCTTCAAAGTGGCAGGGGGCCTAACCAGGCCGTGGATTCGATTGTGTGGGAGCTGCGTGCCCCGCGTGGTGTGTTGGCGTTGATTGTCGGTGCGGGCCTGTCGCTGGCGGGCGTCGCTATGCAAACCCTGGTGCGGAACCCGCTGGCTGATCCGTATTTGCTAGGCGTCGTCCGGTGCGCGTGGAGCCACCGCCGTCTTGACGTTTGGCCTTTTCAGCAGCCTTGGGCTGTGACGCCCTTTCGGGCGGTGCACTTATCGGCGCGCTGGTGCCACCGCCACCGTGTATGTCATCACCATGGCACAGGGGTGGGCTGACCCCGTTGCGACCGATCCTGTCGGGTGGTGCTGTCCTCGGCGTTTTCGGCGCTGGCGAGTTTTTGGCGTTCAAAGGTCCAGATGCGCGCGCGGCCCAGGGCGTGATGTTCTGGATGCTGGGTTCCGTGGCTGGCGGGCAGTGGAATAAACTGCCGTTCCCAGCCGTCGTGGTAGCCATTGCTCTTTGTAGTTCTTGTTGCGCTGAGTCGCCTGATGGATGCGCTGGCTGCGGGCCGGATACTGCCGCCGCGCTGGGTGTTCGCGTGGTGCTACGGCAGGGTGCTGTTTTTCATTCAGGCGCTGCTGGTGGGGGGCGATGAGTGGCCATTGCGGGTGGTATTGGTTTTGTGGGCTTGGTGATTCCGCATCTTGCGCGAATGATGGTGGGGGTCACTACACCTGCGACTACTGCCGATCGCCGCTGTGCTCGGCGCATTGTTTCGTGCTGCGGGGTGGACGTGATCGCGCGGATTTCGGCACCGCCGCAAGAAATTCCACTGCTGTGGTCACAGGTGTGCTGGGTGCGCCGCTGTTTCTGCTGCTCATGGGGCGTAACCGCTACCGGTTTTGGGGGTCAGGATTACGTTTGTTGTTGATTCCCGTAGCTGCGGGCATCGGCAAAGACGCTGCTCGTGGAGTTTCCTTCACCGTCGAGCGCGCACCATGACCGCCATCGTGGGTATCAACGGCGTGGGAAAAATCAACTCCTGCGCGCCCTCGGGGCATCGCGAAACCCCACGCTGGCCAGGTGCTTATCGACGCCGCAGATGTCCACGCCATCGCCACGGCACCGCGCCACCCTGATGACGCTGGTGGGCGGAGGAGCCCGCCCCGGCGACCTCACTGTCGCGGAAATGGTGGCGTTAGGACGCCTGCCTTATCTGAAATCTTGGCAGCTGGGCAGCTCGAAGGAAAAGGACATTATTGCCCGTTCACTAGCTACTGTGGGTATTTCCGGCCTCGCCGACCGTCCATGCGACCAGCTCTCTGGTGGTCAGCGCCGCCGCGCATTGCTAGCCCGTGGCTTTGCCCAGGAAACAGACCTGGTCGCTTCTGGATGAACCAACCAACCATTTGGATGTTCATCGCCAGTTGCAACTTGTTGCGTGCTGCGGGATTCGGGCCGCACGCATCATTGCCACCATTCATGACCTTGACCTGGCCATGTCCTACTTCGACCAGGTTGTTGTGCTGCACCAGGGCGGCATGTTGTGTGCCGGACATCCACAGGACGTGTTGATACCCGACAACCTGCGGAAAGTGTTTGATGTTCAGGCGCTTATCGCGCAACTTCCGAGGCAGCAACCACCTCATCATTGATTCACTGTAAGTGACAAGGAGACCAGCCATGAAAAAGTACATTGCAGATACTCTGCGGTATCGGTATTCTATGCCGCAGGCTGCGGCACCACGAGGAAGCAACGAGGCGTCGACAAGCGCAAGCGGAGGAGTGACCCTGACAAACTGTGGTGAGGGAGGTAACCTACAGCAGACGGATTCGTTGATTTGTCAACGACGGCAATATCATCGCGACAGTGCTGTTCTGCAGGTGGAAAGAACAAGATCAAAAATGTCGGCTCCCCTGCAGCGTGACGTGGATATTCTGAAAGCCAAGTACGGTGCCGAGACAATCGACGGCCCCGAGAACGCGGGTATCCAAAGAATACCCTCGCTGGAAGAAGTGGTGAGCAAACAGCCGAACGTGTACGTCGCGGGTTGAGGCTACGGTCTCATCCGAGTCGAAGAACATGACGCCGGAGACGCTGAAAGAACAGGGATTGGCACGTATCTGATCACCGAATCGTGCAGGCAGCAGGGCACCGATAAACGTGGTACCACCGATCCGTGGACGGCGGTGAGCGAGGGACCTGAAGACATTGGCACCTTGTTGAGTAATGCCGACACCGCGCGCGAGGTTGTGGCCGATCAGGATGCACGCCTGAATGATCGCTGCGCCCGCCGAACAACCAGAGAAAAAGCCCCACCGCGTTTGTGTGTTCGACTCGGCCTCCGACACCATTTTCTCACCTCCGGGAAGTTCAGGGCACCCGCAGGCACTGTATCGACGCCGCGGGTGCGCGCAACGCAACGAGGACGTCCGACGACACCTGGACGGGTCGGGTTGGGAAAAAGATCAGCGCTTCCGCGCCGGACGTGTTTGTGTTCGTTTTGATCATCCTGGCCAGGATTTTCAGCAGAAAGTAGATATTCTGAAAAAGCAACCCGCCACCAAGCGATCTTCCCAGCAGTGCAGGAAAATCGCTTTATCAACCTGCCATATGCCATGTGGTGTTCTGGACCTGAACATTGATGCTGCCGAGTACGTGCGTAAGGGAATGGAGAAGTTCAATCTTGTTCCCGCTTCCAGACATTACGCCGAGCTTGACGCTGCCGGACAGTGTTGCTGGTCAAGAGTATTTCCACTGATAGATGGGGGAAAGGCTAGCTAGCATCAGAGGATGCAGAGTTAGCCCCTCTTATCCTATTGCGGGAAGACACGTTCGCAGTTGACACTGTGTGATAGGGTGGCTTGTTGGGGTGGACACATGTCCACGACCAGGTCGCTTCCATCACAATGAATGGATTTTTATCCGATTTTTGTTGACGAAATAATTTTTGCGAATGGAAATACATGGAACTGGTAGCAGACGATGACACCTGCCCATTAAGGAACGATAAACACATGAGGACTGCGTATGAAAGCAACGGACGCTGAACCGCCATGATGCCGGATCAGCAGGCTAGCGAGACGACGGAACCGCTGGCTCAGCCAAACGATCAAGCGTGGCGTGGCTGTACCTAACATCCGCAGGCTTATCGCTATTGGGCAATGGGGTCGCTACCGTTGTATGGCCATGGCTGGTTTTGAACGCACAGGAAACCCCGCCGCCGCTGGCTTGTAGCCACGGCCATTGCTATTCCATCGCTGTTGTTTGCGATCTTGGGTGGACAGCTCAGTTGATACAGTTGGCACGCAAACCCATGAGTATTATCTCCGACATTGTCAGTGGGCTTTCCGTTATCGCCGTCATTGCGGTAGACGCATGGCTGGGGTTGAACCTCACCTGGTTCATCATCATCGGCATTCTCGGGCTGCGGTGGGTGATATCCCAGGAATGGCAGCTCGTGCTCGCGCTCGGTGGCGATGTTCACCACCTCCGGCAAGTCCAGCTGACTTTTATTTCCGGCGTTGCAGTCTCTCGGTGGATTGGCGTTTTCTGTTGGCCCAGCGGCTGCGGGGCATGCTCCTATGGCCACGCTGCCGATCCAGAAAGTTCTGTGGATCACCGCCATCTGCTCGTTGCTCGCTGCGGCATTTACGGCACTCTTGCGGTCTGCAGGTTAACTCCCCGACCAGGAAATCGAAGAGAACATCAAAGGTTGGCGCAACTGGCAGGGCCTGATGGTTGTGCTCCAGTCCCTGTTGTTCAACTTCTTGCATTTGTGGCCTTGGTGTCATCTACTCTCATCGCGCCCTACTTCGATGCTTATCCCGCCTACGCACTTCCAAAATAGCCATAACCCGTCCATGCTCGGTTTTTGTCGTTGTCTGCATATGCGGTCCGGCATGATCGCAGGCGGCGGCGTGATTGCGGCTGTTGGTTCCACAAGCGGCGGCTCATCTGGGTGACCAGCATGGTGTTCTTCACCATTGGATTTGCGTGCATCGCATGATGGCCCACCCTGGATTCTGCTTGCCGGTATGTTCGTGGCCGGTATTGGTGGCGGCATCAGTACCCCGTTGCAAATGGTGTTGATTACTGAACAAATCCCAGAAAAACCTACGCGGTCGGGCGTTCTCCGTGTTCAACGCCATTGGACAGTTTGCCGCCCCCATCGGCCTTTAGTGTGGCCACAGTGTCTCTGACCCGTGTGTCCATTTACATGGTGGCCATGCTGCTGGCCGTCATCTGGACCGCTGCGGGCAGTGTATCCTCTCTTCGTGGCATCACGATCCTTCCCGATGCGCCAGTATGATAAGGGAGATGAGTCAGAAGCCTCCGCATCCGCAGCACACAGCTGAGCTGCTCTTTCCGACGCATGGCGCGCCCTCAGTGCGTTGTGTGTCGGGTTTTTATGATCCTTCTGGATCAAACAATTGTTGCGGTGGCAACACCCACACTTCCACAAAGATCTCGACGCCTCCCTGAACGACGTCATTTGGGTCTCGTCTACCTCCTCACCTTTGCGGTACCGCTGCTGGTGACCGGGCGGCTCGGGGACCGCTTTTGGTCAACGCACCATATAGCCTCATCGGCATGGTGGTGTTTACCCTCAGCTCGCTGGCCTGCGGACTAGCATCCACGATTGAGCTGCTGATCATCGCCCGCGCCCTCCAGGGTTTTGGTGCATCGCTGATCGCACCCCAGACAATGAGTGATCAACCGCATCTTCCGCGCGACAAACGCGGTGCCGCCATGGGAAATGTGGGGCGCCGTGGCGGATTTGCTTCCCTCGATGGGGCCACTCTGGCGGTGTCATAGTGGCTCTACGTGGGGTGGCAGTGGATTTTCTTTATCAACGTGCCCATTGGCGTGGTGTCGCTGGTGCTGGTGGCGCGGTGGGTTCCAGTGCTTCCCAGGCGTCGCGAAGCATCGATGCCCCAAGCGTTGTTGCCTCAGTAATCTCCGTGTTCGCTTTTTGTGCTTCACCCTACAAGAGGGGCCGCACTTGGGTGGCCACTGTGGCTGTGGGGACCGCTCGCTGCCGGTGTTTGTGCGTTCGCCTGGTTCTGTGTGGCTCACACACACCGCTGCGCGCCGGGGTACCGAGCCTCTGGTTCCGTTGGTGATGTTCCGCAACCGCAACTTCGCGCTGGGGTCGTTTTCTATCTCCGCCATGGGTTTTGTGGTGGGTGGAACTATGGTCCCCATCATCTATTTCTGCCAGGATGTTCAAGGTATGAACGCTCAACAGAGCAGCCGCCCTTCATGCTCATTCCCTATGGGCCGTGATTTTCCGGCACACTCGCGCCGTTTGTAGGCAGGGCTTGCGGACCGCATTCATCCCCGTGTCCTCTCCGCGGTTGGCTTTGGTTTTAGTGACCAGCTGCCGCGCTTGCGTTGGCCGCCATCATGCGCGACGGTGTCGGGCGGTGGTGGATGCTGTTGCCCGCTGTGCTTCTGGGTTTGGCAACGGATTTGTGGTCCCCAAACTCGGCGACGTCCATGCGTGATCTGCCAATTCGGTCGCTTAGGGTGCGGCATCTGGCGTGTACAACACCACGGCAAATCGGATCGGTGTTGGGTTCAGCGGCGATTGGTGGCGTGATGCGGATGGGGTGGCGAATAGTGGATACACTTCGCTAACGATGGGTAATTCGACGGTTCTGTGCGTAATCGTTTTAATTCTTTTGGATTGATCAGCTGTATGCACCGTAAACGCACGGACACTGCCGCAGCAGACTGGATGGGCTGTGATGCGGATGCGACACTAACTTTGGTGGTGACTGTCCCGGCCTCAACGCGGTTATCCGAGGAGTCGTCCGCAGCCGCCAGCACTCGAATACGGTTCCACAGTTGTTGGTTATGAAGACGGATGGGTCGGTCTTTATGGGAAGACCGCAGAATTCAGCTTTATGATGACGAACACATTGACCGAATCTGCTGCGCGGCGGAACGATCCTGCACCGGGCGTTTGCATCCCGACAAATTTAAAAATGGAATTGGATTAAAGAAAAACCTCGCTGACGCGGAAATTGACGCGCTGATTCCCATCGGTGGTGAGGGAACGCTGAAGCGCGAAATGGCTCGCCGATAACGGGATTCCGGTTGTCAGGGGTGCTCTGAGACCATTGACAACGATGTGAATGGCACCGATTTTACCTTCGGTTTTGACACCGCAGTATCCCGTGGCAACCGATGCCGTTGACCGGCTGCACACCACCGCTGAATCCCACAATCGTGTGATGATCGTCGTGAGGCTGCGGTCGGCACGTTGGCTGGATTGCCTGAACTCGGCATAGCCGGCGGTGCCCATTACATCGTTGTCCCCGAAGCCCATTTGATATTGCCGATATTTGTAAAGCCATGGAACGTCGCCCAGATGGGCGAGAAATACGGCATTATTGTGGTCGCCGAGGGGTCATTGCCCAAGGAAGGCACCATGGAATTCGCCGAGGCGGCGTGGACCAGTTCGGCCACCGCACGTTTTCAGCGGCATTGGCCAGGTCATTGGTGATGAGATTCAGAAGCGCCTGGGTCACGATGTGCGCACCACTGTGCTGGGCCACATCCAGCGTGGTGGGACACCAGCGTTCGACCGTGTGCTGGCCACTCGCTTTGGCGTGCATGCCGCCCGCGCCTGCCACACTGGTTCCTTGGCAAGTGCGTTGCCCTGCGCGGCGAGCATATTGACCTGATCGAGACTGGAAGAAGCCGTGGGTACGCTGAAAACTGTTCCTCTGGACGCTACCGCACCGCGCAGCGCTGTTCGGTTAGCTCCGGGGTTGACACTCTGTTTCCAATCAAAGCACTTAACGCGCGCATTTCTACCAGCCACTGGTCGCGCTGTTCGACCGTGGCTTTCCCCAATTGTCGGCGCGGCGGTGAACCTCTTCGAGAAAGTCACTAATGGAGCCTTCCAGTCGGTGACTTTGGATTCCACTGTTTTTGTTCTACCGTCCACTCGCTGATTTTCACCACATGCCCACCGTCCGCAGTGTGAAAAGCAGTGATGGGCAGATGTTGTTGGGACCGAGGGAAGAAAACGTCATCACACTGCCCCGGTTCAAAGATTTCAGCTGTGCCGAGACAAATAGAATAGTTGGTCAGCTCGGCGTTGCCAGCGACGACCGCACGGCTGCTGACGCGGGATTCGCTACGGACGATGGCATCGCCAGAGACGCGGCGCGATCAGTGAAAGTTCAGCGCTATCGCCGATCACGGCATTATCCCCAACAACCACTTTTCCCCGGATCACAGCGTTGCGCTGATTTTCCGCCTTCCGGAGACCTGCGCTTGCCCAAACAGTTTGGTGTTGCCAGCAACCAGGCCCGACCGTGACGGACAATGGCCTGGTTGAAGACCCAGCATCCCAAAGACTTGCAGTTTGCCCCAGGATCTGCGAGACCAGATACCGAGCGTTGCCGTGGACGGTGGCGTGTTTCCGCCACGATGGCATTGTCAAACACCCGAGCATGTCCGTGTATCTTTCCCTGGTCGAAGACCCAACCGCTATCGTCGAGGTTGGATTCATGCTCGATCCATCCGCCAAGCATCGCCCTTTTCACACGATATTGGTGCAGGTTTGCGCGGATGCGGTGGAGGGTCACACGGTTAAGGCGCTGAGTTTCCCCGGTGAATTCGAAATGCTTGCTCATCGGTGTGTCCCCGCCAGCACGCGCCCACGCCTGGATGCGCGCGGATGAGATGGTCGAGCCCTGATACTCATCAGAGCCATTGTCGGCGCTGTGCATCGGAGCACTCCCAGCGGCGTGCTGCCTGTGAATTTCCGCGCAAGTCGTCCGCGTCACCTGCCAGGTGGTCGCCTTGCTGCTCCCAAGGGTGATCACATGCCCGCCGCCCGCAGTTCGCAGAACGCTGGACCAGGAATTTGTGGGCGCTGAACTCGGAAGCCACCATATATGTGGTGGGCGCCATGAAGCTCCACATGGTCGGCAATGTTCACGGAATCTCGAATATATGGGTGTTTGCCTTCACGGAGGCCTCACCGTGAACTTTATGACGTGTTGCACGTACCCAACTGCGCCTGAGATGTACGCGTTCCACGTAAAACTTCAGCGCGAGTCAAACACCCAAGAATGGTCGCTGACATGCGCTTTCCCACAAACTTCCGCGCTGGCGAACATGCGCGTGCCCGTAGATGCGGGCATGGTCAAACACTTCCGCCTCGTCGTGACTTTCGGCGTTCGCCGGAGATGCGTGCGTTGCTGCACACCCAGGCGTTGGCGGACAGCACCGCGCGCTTCCGAAGACTCAGCCGTTGTCGCTCGACTTCGGCCGACCCGGACACGTTGGCTTGGTCCCCGACTTGGGCGTTGCCGCGAACGCGGGCGTCGTCACACCCGGGCACTTCCGTACACTTTGGCCCGGTCATGCACCCATGCGTTGCCGCCGAGGTTATATTCTGACTCGATCCAACCGCCAAGCTCGCCCGCACGAACCCCATGCTTGTCGACGTCCCGCGTGGCCTGGATGCGTCGTAGGGTTACGCCCTCAAATCTCAGCGTTTCCCCGGTGAAGGTGAAATGCTTGTCGGCGTGGTGTTTGTTGATAGACACGCATCCTAGTTTAGGAACCCTGTTTTAGAGCGTGATCTGATTAACCAAGAGGTTCCTAGAAGGTGCTTTAGCGTCGCACACCCAGCGGCATACTAGCGTCGCGCACCTTGTCCCGCACTGATGAGGCGATCAAAGGCGCGGTCGGGGAGTAGGCGGCGGAGGGTGACCAACGGTTTGGCTGCAAACCCGACCACATAGCGGGTGCGTGGCTTGCGTGCAGTGACGATCTTTTCCACTGTATCTGCGATGACGCTGGGTGGCGATTGACGTTTGTTGGTTGATTCAGAGCGCATGGAGTTGGCTACGGCTCTGATTTGGGAGGCGTAGACACTGCCATCGGCTGTCTCTTCAAGATGTTTGGCAGCAATGCCGGACCACTCGGTGCGGATCAAACCGGGTTCGATGACCACAACGTCAATACCGAAGGGGGCGGTCTCCATGCGGAGGGCATCGCTCAACGCTTCGACGGCATGTTTGCTGGCGTGATACCAACCACCCAGGAGAGTGGTAAAGCGACCACCTCATGGAGGAGATGTTGATGATGGTGCCGGATCGTTGGGCGCGCATGTGGGGGAGGACAAGTTGGGTGAGGCGTGCGAGACCAAAAACATTGACCTCGAACTGGCGGCGGGCTTCATCAGTGGAGACGTCTTCAATGGCGCCGAAGGACCCGTAGCCGGCGTTGTTGACCAGGACATCGATACCCCCGGTTTTGGCGATGATTTTCTCGATGCCGCTGGTCATGGATTCATCGTCGGTCACGTCCATTGCCAAGGCATGGATTCCTATGGGGGTGAGTTTTTCCAGTCGGTCGGTGCGGCGTGCGGCGGCGTAGACGGTGTAGCCGAGCTTGTGGAGGGTGCGTGCTGTTTCTTCGCCGATGCCGGAGGATGCGCCTGTGACAAGTGCGGTCTTGCTCATGATGGTGGTGTCTCCCTGGTGATATACAATCTATGAATGCTGGTTCACTTTCTATTGTGAACCGACATTCACTTTATTGCAACCTTCCTGCTCTGAACAGGCATAACGCACTTAGAAGGGTCAACTGTGACACCACCACGACAACCCCGCGCTGACGCGGCGCGTAACCGCATCACCATCATGAACGTCGCGTGCCAACAGATCACCGAACATGGCTCCGATGTCAGCATGAGTGAGATAGCGGCCGCAGCGGGAGTAGCAGTAGGAACCCTGTACCGGCACTTTCTTACCAAAGCCGACCTCGTTGCAACCGTTGTTGCCGACAGTGTTGACGAACTCGCCCGCGCGGCCGGTGCCGCATGGCAACGCGTAAAATACTGGGACAACAGGAACCTGCGGACGAACTCCTGACTTTATAGACCACTTTCTTGACGTCACCGTTCACAACAAAGCAATCAAGCTGCGGCCCACGCATTAGGTACTGCCCCGACTACTCTGACGCGGAACGCCAGGCGGTCGCCGCCTTGTCAAGCATTATCGATGCAGGGAGGCAAAAACCCTTCGCGCAGACCTCATGTGAGAGATATTTACCTTCTCACATTCACCTCCCGGCGAGACATAGTCAGCAGGGGGACCGTCAGCGCTGGCTCGAACTTATTCGGCCAGGGGCGCTGCTTCGAGGAGGACGGTGAAAAGCGGTGGAAGATGCAGGAGAATGTTGAGACGTTGTCGTGTTGATAAACCAGGTGAGTGATGCACGATAGGCTCTGGACAGTTATCTCATGGGGGCGGAATCCACTGCCAAGGGATCATCTAACGCGCTCATCAGAGCCAACAAAAGCACGCCTAAAACTTCGCCCAACAATAACGCCACGCCTGTATATCGCTTGGTTTCATGACTGTTGGATTAACCGAAGTATTACCTGGTGCTATCGCGCGAAGCGTTAGATTATCTCCTCTGCAAGTCGCAGGCTTTGCGAAAAGTGCCACGCAAACCAGTAAGTAGCAGGCGAGATGATCTTATATTTGGATGGCATTGTTATGTGCACCGGACGGCGCATACACGCAGACATTCACCAAATAATGGTGCCACTAATCAGGTGATATTCCCGTCCGCTATGTCGCGGTACATGGTTTTCCAACAGGTTGCTGAGTTTATGTGACGATATGTCGCAGCGGTTTTCCATCCGCTATGTCGCGGTACTTGGTTTCCAACGAGGTACAAAAGTCACGTAAGAGCACTGTTTTCGTTTCCATCCGCTATGTCGCGGTGCGGTTTCCAACCCTACCTCAAAAACGCCCCTCTGACCAGCGGCGGAGGAAGCGGTTTTACCCCGTCGAATAGAGTCACATCTCACATTTGCTTCCTAAATCACGATAAAAACGCAGTTCAAATCCCACTACACACCAAAACGCCGGTATCGAGTTATCTGAGACCACCCCACCACCCCTGCGGTTGGCTTCGTTCAAAAGTGAGCTTGAACAGGAATATGGCGATACTATCGCTGATGCCGCCACCATAACATGCTTATAGCGAGTAATCGCTGGGCGCGCTAGTTGTGGGCAAAGTAGTGAACACATCGTGAACCGCACTGTGCTGCGTCATTTTTGGGTACGTTACATCCTCTAGAATCCGTCCACCATGTTCAGACTCACCCATTCTGCAGGAAAGGAGCTGCAGCTCTAACAGCATCTTCGCGTTGCGCCATACCAAGGGAACCTCGTCTTTTCATTGTTGCGTGATGGGGGAGCAAGAATGAGTTCTGAGTGTTCCTTGTGAAGTTCGTGCTGCCAGATGAGCTGCGAACCAGGAGGCATCAATCCAAAAAGCATGGCTAAGGAGCGTGGGCGGACTCGTCCACCGGATTGCTGATAAGCGCGAAAACCTTGCCGTATAGCCTGCACCATGGGGTGCATGATCTGCCGATTTCCTGCTGCCTGTGTAGCGCTTCCTTCAGCTCGCACAATGGCAGCTGATGAGACAGGCGATGAAATATCATGGATGTTGAGCCAATCTGTCATCCACGGTTCACGTATGGTCTTCAAGCCTGCTGGAGGATAACTAATTTCTGGATTTGCACGCACTGTTTGGGGCTTTTGCATCATGTTGTGGTTGCTGGCGAACCGGTGCCAACACGACCTGCCCGGTTTTATCGAGGTAACCACCAATGCCTGGAAATCCACGAATAATCCGGTCATGGCCAACTGTGTGTTCAAGTAGATCCTGTTGGTCAGTCAAGTGCATCATCGTGACTACCATGGTTGTGCCCATTGAGCTATAAATTCTAGCGCGCTAGGTAATTGTTGAGTACTGAGACTGCAAGACAATACAATGTCGCAGTAGGGGGTGGTTGTTCTGCATCTGCAACAGGCACCGGAACGATCAATTTCTGTGGATGTGGATCGTTATGCGCATCCACCATTATTGTGTAGTTGTTCTCGACGACTACCACGGGCTAATAATGTAACGTGGGCACCTGCTCTATGCAGAAGTGCCGCGTACACCTGCCCAAGTACACCAGCGCCAAGCACAGCGATGCGCGGTGAATTCGATAACGGGGAATTCATGAGGTCTTAAACACCAACTCTATATATGCTTAGGGAGTATGCACTGACGGTAAAAATCGCTGTGCTAATTAATTGTAGGCTCCCATCCGTCATGCCGTACGCCACCTAACCGTCCTCTGTGTAAACGGTGACCGTAGTGCGGCATCCATGTCGACGTCAGTGGCATCGAAAGTCACGCGCACGCTCACCCAAACCGATTGCACCCAGCGCGGACGGTATGAGTGTGACGGTATGACTGCAGCCGTTTACGACCTCATGGATTACGACAACGTTCTGGAGAAATACGACCCGTCATGGGCATGGAAGTGCACGTTGAGCTGGCAACGGAAACCGAAAATGTTTTCCGCGAAGCTCCGCGCACTTCGGGGCGGAACCCAACTCAACGTTGATCCCGTGAGCTCGGCCTCCTGGGGCGCTACCCGTGGTCAACGCTAAAGGCGTCGAATGGGCCATTAAAATCGGGCTGGCTTTGAACTGCTCCATTGCGGAATCCTCACGTTTTGCCAGGAAGAACTACTACCCGACCAGCCGAAAAACTACCGAAATCTCCCAGTACGACGAACCCATCGCCTACGACGCATTACCCTTGACGTTGTGCTCGACGACACGGCACGGAATGGCGCGTGGAGATCGAACGATGCCCACATGGAGGAGACCGGCAAGCCTGCTCACCACCTCGGCGGGTGCCGAGCGGACGCATCCACGGCGCAACAAGCTCAGCTGTGGACTGCAACCGCGCCGGTGTGCCCCTCATCGAGATTGTGACTCAAAACCCATCGAAGGCGCAGGGGCGCGCCCTGAGGTTGCCCGCGCCTACGTCTCTGCGCTGCGTGACCTGGTGAAAGCCCCGGGCGTGTCCGATGCGCGCATGGATCAGGGGTCCATCGCGTGATTCCAACGTCTCGCTCCGCTCGAAAGAGCACCGCGAGTTTGGCACCCGCACGGAAACCAAAAAGCATCAGCTCGCTGCGGTCTGTTGAACAGGCCGTACGTTTTGAGATGCAGCGTCAGGCCGGTGCGCGGAAGACGGTGGCGAGATCATCCAGGAAACCCGCCATTACCAGGAGACCGACGGTTCCACCAGCCCCGGACGGTTGAAGGAAACCGCCGAGGATTACCGCTACTTCAACGATCCCGATCTGCTGGTCATTGCCCCGCGTGAATGGGTGGAAGAAATTCGCGCCACTTCTGCCCGAGCTGCCGTGGGTCCGTAAAGGCCCGCATCCAGAAGGAATGGGGGCTTTCCGATGCTGAGATGCGCGACCTGATTAGCGCTGGCGCGCTTGACCCGATCATTTGACACCGTTGAGGCCGGTGCCACCTCTGGGAGGCACGGTCTTGGGTGGGTGTCCTACTCGCACCAGAAAGCCAACGCGCTGGTGCAGAGCTTGCGGATCTGGCAATCACCCCGCCCAAGTCGCGGAAGTGGTGGGTTTGGTGAGGAAGGCAAGCTCACTCAACAAACGTCGCTCGCGCCGCCGTTGATGGTGTGCTTGATGGGGAGGGACGGTCGCCGAGTCATCAAGGCACGCGCTTTGAGGTGGTGCGTGACGACGCCGCGATCGAAAAGGCCGTGGACGAGGCACGGCAGCCAACCCGACATTGTGGAAAAGATCCGCGGCGGAAACGCTAAGGCTGTGCCATCGTCGGCGCGCGTGATGAAAGCCACGCGTGGCAAGGCCGACCCCGCGCTGGTGAACAAACTCATTGCGAGAAGACGAAAGTAAGTAGAGTCAATAGAAAAATCGGGCCGTTCCTTATCAAGGAGGCCTGATTTTTCTGTGAGCTTTACTTGTTGGGTTTACTTCTCCAGTTTGGCTGTTCCTGCTCCAGTGGGCTCAGCCGACACGATGCCCAGCTGGTTGGAGGCCAGGGGCCGTCGCCGGTCAGCAGGCTGCGAGTCGCGGTGGACAGCACCAGTCATATCCTGGTTGAGGATGGTGATGCCCTGCTTGTCAAGGATTCACCCACGTACCATTCTCCCAATTCACCGGGGATGTATCCGATGTCGCGGTTGGCATCACGGTCAAGCGCATCGGGGAAGACGCGGATGCTGTAGCCGTCGAAGCGGCGAGGCGTCACGATTCAGTCCGGACGCCGCGAGGGCGGCGCGGGGCCGTAGCAGAGGGCGATGATGAGGCGGTCGTCGTCAAGCGCCCAATCCAGCACCTTCTGCATGACGGGGCTGTGCGGCAGGTCGTTCGCCCGCGCCGTAGCCTGCGGGGATAAAAACAGCCCGGATGGTCGGAATCCTCCTCCGAGGTTGGCGGCGATGTCCTCGCAGGCTCAGAGGGTTCTTGAGCTTGACTTGAAACTCTTCGTAGGTTTCAGCAATGGTCGGGTCGTCGCTGGGGAAGGCCCAGAGTTCCAGCTTACGAGGGCTAGGTGCCCGCTCAGCAATGTGCGTCACGTCAAAACCCGCGGCGTGCATGGTGCAGCGGTAGCAGCATCTCTACCGGGTGGTTGCCGGTAGAGAAGAAGGTGCCATTGCGCATCTCATCAGTAGCGTTCTTCTAGCCGATCATCAGGATCTTCCAGCGTCCACCGGTGACTTTCCACCGCGTGGCGAGCGCATCATCGAAGTCGGTGCGCGCGGGCACGTACTGCGACAGGGAATACGGGGACAGGAAAAACGCGTTGTCCTCCTCGCCGGATCAGGGTGTGGGCGGGCGTGCGGTCGTTTGTTGCGCCATTTGCGAGTGGACATATAGAAAAACCCTCAATGGTGTTGGGATTGTTTAGCTTTCGCCGAATAGTGAATGCAGCCACGTTAACGTGATAACCACTGAGATAGCCAAGTTTGTACGCAGCTAGTGCGCTGAGCAGCCGGAGGGGCAATACCGATCATCACAGCAATGACCACGTTGAGGCCCTGCCACACGCGGTGATTGGATAGTGACGGATGGCTTTGCGGCACCGTCAACCAATGAGGAACCACACGGTACTTGCTGCTAACACACCAACGGTGAAGTGCCAGCGCCCCGGGTCACCATATTGGTTGGCGATGCCGCCGAGCATCACCAACGCATCCACACTAGGCGGCCGGGTTTAGCCAGGTAAACACGAGGCGCAATGACTGGCTTTTTACCCAATCCGGCTGAGGTCTTCGCTGGTGCCACGGGTCCGCTGGGCGACCGCCACACACACCGGCCATTATCGGTGCCGGAGGAAAGCAGCGTTTCGCCGTTTGCTCCGGTGTGCTGGGGGCGGACTCATCCACCGTCGCGAGTGCGATCAGGCGTCGCGAAGACAGGTGTAGGCAAAAGTGAGAGAAGGTAGAAAAAGCCCAGCCATTTTCAGTGCCACAAGGACAGTCAGGGCTTTCCACGATCACGCTCACCCGAGCGTGCCGCCGACAATAAGGAAAAACATCGCTGATCAGGCGCACTGCACGATACGGGTGACGGCTACGCGTTTGAGACCTGGCGAAGCAGGAGTGCGTTTTGTGGGCCGATGGCGTGATCAGGAGAGTCCGGCTGATAAAACCCGTTCAGTGCGATGCTCGCGGCGTCCAGTAAACCAACGCTATGCTTTTGTAGTAAAATTAATCTGTTCAGCTGATCAAGGATTGCTTAGTGAACTCTGAACACGCGCCACGCTGCTGGCCGTCCTGACCAAAGGCAGCTTTGAGGCCGCCGCCGATACCTAGGGCATCGCGCCTTCCGCAGGTAGTCAACGCATCAAGGCTCTGGAAAAGAGGGGGTCGAGGTTGGTTCGCGGTCCACGCCCGCCACCGCAACGGAGGCAGGGGAGGTGCTTGCTCAAACAGCCCGGCGTATGGCGCTGCTGCAGGCGGAAACCGACGCCACGATGCACGGCCGACTCGCCCGGGTGCCGCTGAGCGTAGCCATTAACGCCGACTCGCTGGCTACCTGGTTCCGCCCGGTGTTGGCTGAAGTGGCGCGATAGACTCCGCCTCACTGCGGCTGCGAGTTGAGGACGAATCACAATCGTTGCATTTGCTCGCAGCGGCGACCGCCTCGGTGCAGTGACTCGCGAATCAAAGGCCGTGTCAGGTTGTGAAGTGCATCCGCTGGGGAGATGCACTCACTTTTCCGTTACTAGGCCTCGAGTTCCGTGACCGTTTTACCCATTACGGCACCTGCGAGCTGGGCCGCGATGCCCGCGCGCTACGGCCCCAACGACAAGCTCCAGAGACGAAGACTCTGATCGGCTGGGTCGAGGAATTTCCGCACATAGGCGCATCTCCCAAATTCCGTCGTCGGAGGGGTTTCTAGAGGCAGCACGCGTGGGCCTGCTGGGCTTTGGTCTCGATCTGCCAAAGCCCGGCCCGACCCTGATTCCGGTGACCTGGTGCTCCTCGACGACCGCGTCTCCCGCGTTCCGCTCTCATTGGCAGCACTGGCGGCTCGAGTCACCACGCTGCCCAGCGCCTCAGCCAAGCGGTGATCAGTGCTGCGCGTGAGGCGCTAAGTGTCCTCGTCTGCTTGGCAGCGCTCGCCAGGTGATGTGGAGAAGTGAACTGCCTGCGTCTGGGCCTTTAGGAACAATTCCGGTGGGGTTGATATCCGGTGAACAATCGTAATAGTGCTTTTTGATCTGCTGAAAATCCGTGTGTCACCGAACCCGGGTAAGTTTGGGAGGTCGCGGAGGTAGCCCCAGAGATGAGCATGTCGCCGATGCGGTTGCGGTTGTACCAGAAATGGTTGGTACACGGCGTCGAAACGCACCAGGTGGGGAAACAGGCGAACATCAGCCTCGGTGATGCGATCACGCATGAGGTAACGGTTATCGGCCAAATGCGCTCCTCAAGGTGTCTAGTGCCCCAAACAGCTGGTCAAAAGCGTTGTTGTCAGGCGTCCTGGGAGCCGGAGAAACCACAGCGGTACACGCCGTTATTGATGGTGGTGATCAGCAGCGTTGAGTTCCGTCAATCTCTGGGCGCAGGTCCTCGGATACAGATCTGGGGGCATCTGGCTTGTGGTACTGGTGCCACTCGGTGGAAAAATCCAGGGTCATGGAGGCATAGTCGTTGGTGACTACTGTTCCTGTGGGGACATCCACGATGGCGGGCACTGTGATGCCGCGGGGATAGTTAGGAAGCGCTTTGAAGTAGGCATCCTGCAAACGCGAAATCCCCAGTACCGGGTCTACGCCAGCTGGGTCGAGGTCAAAGTTCCAAGACCGCACGTCATGGGTGGGGGCCACGAGTCCCAGTGAGATGACCTTGTCCAGCCCCAGCAAGCTGCGCACAATCACCGTGCGGTGCGCCCACGGGCAGGCGCGGGCGGCAATCAGGCGATATCGGTTCGGTTCGACAGGCCAGTGGAACGTGCCGTCCAACTGAGCGGTTGGGATTCCGGGGTGTGCGCTGGCGACAATTCGGTCCGATATGTAGGTGGTATCGCGAATGAATTCGCCGTCTGTTGCCACATATTTTCCCTGGTCCTGTGAAATTAAAGTCATCACTCTTCTTTGGTTTTTCACTTGCTACTAGCAAAACGTCGTATCTTAAGTGAGTCAAAGAATACGGCAACATATTGTCAGTGTCGACAGCAGCACCCGCCCTGACTCACCTACCCTGGGAACCATGAGTGATAAGAACCAGAACTTTGACGATTTCGATGGCGCGGATGTGCCCACCCACCACGGTGACGAAAGAATTGCCGCTGGCGTCCGGATGCACCCACGACAATTTTCAGGCCGGCTGCCGTCCAGTGGGGTCTCCGACTATGACCCCAGTGTCATGCCTGCCCACCCCTCGGCGCATACCCCGCGAGGCTACGCAGACCCTCCGCCCTATGAGGAGCAACTCACCGTTGCGTTAAGTTTCAGCCAGTTCGACCGCGCTCGCTGCTGCGGCTGGCACAGATCCAAACGCCTACGCCCCGACGAAAGTCGCCCGCCTGTAGAGCCCACAGCGCCTGTGGATTTATCTGGTGATCCCTGTGCGGCTCCAGCGGATTCGTATCCTGCTCAGGTATATCCGCCAGCCGACGTTGCAGATGGCAGCCAAGTCCCGCAGCAGGATATGCCAGCGGAACCGGTGGGAGATGCCCGCCGCGGAACCATGGATTTTGGTATTTTCCTGATCCGCGCGGTTCTCCCATATCTCATCCCGATTCGGTGACGTGTTCTTTCAACTGGCGGAAACTCTGGTGTCCCTGGGTTGGAACACAGTTACAGCGGGTACGCGTATCCGGCATCCTTTCCATTGCCATTCCCTCAGCAGAACTCGCAGCGGGTGTGTTTCCTGCTCGGCTTGATCACACCTGTATCTGCTGCGGTGGGCACCATTGTTGCGGCATTTACCTTCCTCCACGCACGATGCATGAGCGCATCAGACTCAGTATTTTGGGGCCGATAGCGCCCTGAGGCTCAGCGCCCTGATGCTTGCTATGTTGGTTGGCTTGCAGTTCACCGGTCCCGGAAAAATCTCCTTCGACATGGGTCGAGGGCTGGACGCAGCGTCCGCCAGCCAGCTCCTGGATCTTCGTTGTCTTGGTCTTGCGGCGCGGCCGCGTTGTGGTGGTTCGGGGCAGGGGTTAATCGCGAACTGATTGCGGTGTTGTTGTGAAGATATGAGTGGGTGCCCGTTTCGGGGGCACCCACTCTAGTTCTTTACACAAAATAATATACTACTAGATGGCGGATTTAGAGTCGTGGAAGTTTTAAAAACTTTTGGGGCATTTAATGTTTTAATAGCCTATAATATGCGTCATCTATATTATCGATAACGTCAGTAATAAAAACGAGGACTATTCACCACGGAATAGTCCTCGTTTTTATGGTTAACCTTGTTCAAGGATTGCGTTAGGGCGGATCAATCAAGTGCATCCATCAATGCTGTGCCGCCGCAGCCAGCTCCTGTCAATTTAGCTGCTGCTGGCCATGATTCTGGACCCGAAGCAAGCGCCATTCCAGCGCCAATAACACACTTTCCAATGCTTCGGGACTGCTCAACTTGTTTTTCAGTCGGACCAGGATCAACTCCATCAGGGACGTTGCTTGGGCCCCAGCTGTTGTTGAAATTAGGCTCGCTCCCGTGTTGTGTTGAATCTCCATCATTAGTGTTGTATGTCTGCGCGACGGCCGAAGTCGGGGCCAGCGCGATTGCGGAACAGCCAATGACGGTTGCCGTAAGTGCCGTTATGGCACGATGCTTTAGGTTTCTCATGGAGCCTAGGTTAAACATTGCAAGCACGTGCTATCAATCATGTAGTACATGATGTGCAAAACCTGACGAGATAGCAAACTCTTTTGTATATTACAGTCGTGAAATTACGCTACTGTAACTATTTATGCTGCGCACAAAAATGATAACGCTTCAATTCGGTAAGATGTACCAGGGTTATGCTCTAGTGATGTATGTAACAAGTTTTGACTTAACTCACAAACTTTAATGCAATCTTGGGCACCCTCGTTTTGGGTGTGATAAGTGTTGTGGGTGGGAAGGGCACAGATGCGCAACATAGCACCACCAACCCTATTGCGTTCTTTATCGCCTAGAAATGATGAGTAGGTTGCTCCAGCTCAGCAACATAAGCTCAATCCGCTGAGCTAGCCTTCATCAGCGCTGGTGGGAGCAGGGACCTGCCGCGCAGCCCACCACACCACACCGATGAAGAACATGGCGTACCAGGTGAAGTCCATGACCAGGAATTTCTTCCACACGGCGAAGGTGTATTCCACGCCGAAGTAGTCGCCGAACCACCAGTGCGGGGGAGTGTACAAGGTGAGGGCTGCCAGAACCGCAGCACCAACCAACAGAACAACAGGTCGGTCATTGGTGTGCCACCAACGCCACACCAGCACCAGCGCCCAGAGGGGCATCCACACCCAGTGGTGGGACCAGGAGATGGGGGAAATCAGTAACATGAGCGCGGCGTTGACCATCACGGCGTCGATCAAGCAAAACCGCGCTGCAGCAGAGCGCGAATAGCCACATAGGCTGCGGAAATGGCAACCAGTGAGCACGCCAACCACAGAATGTTGATGAGTGTGCCGGCCTCCAGGGCGGCTTGTTTGCTCGGCCAGAAGCGGGTGATAGCGCCCTTGAAGGAGCCGTTGGTGGCGTAGCCAACGTCGCCGATGCGGTTGACGTCGTACAGCACGGAGGTGAAGTAAGCCCACGTGTCTTTCGGTCGGATCAGTGCCGCGAAGGCTGTGGCACCCACTGCCGACGCCGCCGCAGTGATGATGCTGCGCCAATCTTTACGCACAAGGAACACCAGCAGCATGACGGCCGGGGTGAGTTTGATGGCGGCGGCGATGCCGATCAACCAGCCTTGGGGGATGCGCCGCTTGCGGGGCAGTAGATCCAGCAGAATCAGGGTCATGATCAGCACGTTCACCTGCGTGTATACCGCGTTTTTCCACAATGGTTCAGTGAGCATAGCCAGTGGCCAGATCGCGGTGGCGAGGGTGAACCCCATATCTCGAGGGCGTCGATAAGCGTGCCGAGGAGAGTTCGGGCGACCAGGAAAAGGCACAGAAGCATTAGCAATGATGAGAAGTAAATCATTGCCACTGAGGAGTCTTGGGAGTCCATGAAGTCAAATATGGACAGGGGAGTGAGGATCAGTGCACCAAACGGTGGGTAGGTGAAGGCAGCTGAATGTTTCCGGCTTGAAACCAGTGGTCGTGACAGGGGGTGTTATCCAGAATGGCTCGTCCGCCTGCGCGGTAGACTTCCATGTCAATGTGAAAATCCTCCATCGCGGCCTGAAACCTGGTGACAATCCACCCGGTAGCGAAACCAGCAGCGACAAAATTGCTAGCATTTCGATGCTGGAATCTGCGCGGCAAACGACTTTTTCACAGGGCTCTCCTCTTGTACCTACCGCAGATTCTCCCATATCCTGAGTGAGGGGAGCGGCGTGCGCGCTTAGTGAGGGTGCGCGTCGTGGGTATGTGCCTGCCGGAAGCGCAGCGCCACGAAAACAAACACGAACAATAGATACGCGGCGATAGTGAAGTCGTTGACCACGATCTTCTTCCATACTTCCAGCTCCCACACGTTCACGCCGTCGCCAAACCACCATTTTGGCGGTTCAAACAGCACCAGCGCGCTGAGCGCCAGTGATGTCACAGCGAAGGCTCTCCGCCCGTGCACCGTCGTTGCGGTACGCCAATGCCACAGCAACACAGCGATCCAGAGGGGAATCCACACCCAGTGATGCGACCACGACACCGGTGAGACCAGCAGCATAAGCGCCGAATTCAGCATCACCGACTCCACGTTGTATCCGCGACGTACAAGTGCGCGCATGAGGAAAAAACCAATAGCAATGGTGATCAGGCTGAGCGCCAGCCACCACAGGCTAATCGTGTGCTGGTGAGCCAGCATCCTGTCTTTAGAAGACCACCACCGTTCTAGAAACGCGTGGATGGAGCTATTGGAGGTGTATGACGAATTAACGCCGAAGTCCCCACCCGACCCCATCTGAAACAGCACCCGGGTGTAAAATTCCTGGGTACGGCTCCACGAAAACGCCGCACCAATGGCCGTCATGACCACCGCAGATACGCCTGCTGAGGCGATGCCGCGCCACTCTTTACGCACCACAAAATACAGCAACATCACCAGGGGAGTTAGCAGTCGCCGCCGCCACGCCAATCAGCCAGCCCTGGGGGATACGACGCTGACGCGGCATCAGATCCAACACCACCAGCGTCATCACGACCACGTTGATTTGCGCGAACTGCGAATTCAGCCAGACCGGCTCACTCAGCAGCGCCAGCGGCCACAACACCGCCGCAACTGTAAACGGTACCAACCGGTCACTGTTCATGCTTATCGACGCCCCGTTGGTCGCTGCTTCCTTCAACGTCGAGGCATCACGATTCAGCAGCGCCGATGCTACGAGGTACAAGCACAGCAACATCCCCAATGACGACAACATCACCACAAATGCTGCGGCGTCTCGTCCGTGATCCATTCAGGTTTGGCCAGTGGACCTAAAATCAATGCGCCAAAGGGCGGGTAACAAACGGCAGCCCCAAATCGCCGGCTGAAAATGCCTGAAAATATAAGGGACGGTTCTCTAAAAACGCCTGTGCTCCGGCGCGGTAGATAATCATGTCCACATGAAAATCCGTTGCGCGGATCTGGATCTTCGTCATAATCAGCCCGGCGGCTGTGCCCACGAAAGCAATGAGCCGGAGGACGTCTTGGACGCCGAACGTGACGGTAGAGCTAGTGCTATTGGGGGAGTTCACGCGAGAAGTATATGCACACGTAATCAAAAAGAAACCATAGATGCACTGCATGCTATGCACCAGCTCTTTTGCGGCGATGGGACACCGAATATGGTGGGGTTTGCTACCCCCACCGAACGCTATTCCTAGTCCACCTGGCGCACAGCACCCTTATCGGCAGAGGTGGCCATTTTTGCGTAGGCTCGCAGCGCCTTGGTCACGTGGCGATCACGCCCAACGGGCTGCCAGGGTTTATCTGATGCCTCCATGCGGGCGCGGCGCTCTGCCAACACATGATCAGGCACATCCACCGACAGTTCGCGGGCATGCACATCAATGGTGATGATGTCGCCATCCTCCACTAGACCAATCACCCCACCGTGAGCGGCTTCAGGGGAGACGTGCCCCACCGACAACCCGGACGAACCACCAGAGAAGCGGCCGTCGGTCACCAGCGCGCATTTTTTACCCAGGCCAGCACCCTTCAGAAACGCCGTAGGATGCAGCATCTCCTGCATACCGGGACCACCAGACGGGCCTTCGTAGCGCACCACCAGCACCTCGCCCTGCTGTATCGTGCGGTTCAAAATCACCGACACGGCTTCTTCTTGGCTTTCCACCACCCGGGCGGGGCCGCTGAAAATGCCACAAGGATTCGTCACGCCGGCGGCTTTGATCGCGCGCCGTCAACCGCGAGATTGCCGCGAGCACCGCGAGTCCACCGTCAGAGGTGTAGGCGTGCTCTACGTCGTGGATGCAACCATGCTCCGCGTCCGTGTCCAACGTGTCCCACCGGTTATCAGTGGAAAAAGGCTCAGTAGTGCGCACGCCACCCGGTGCGGCGTGGAAAAGCTCAATGGCCTCGTCGCTGGCTTTGCCGCTGCGAATATCCCATTCATCAATCCAGCTAGCCAAGTTATCTGGAGTGAATGGAATGGACATCTGTGTGAGAAGACCACCGCGGAAAGCTCGCCTAGGATCGCGGGGGATGCCACCAGCGCGGTGAACATCCTCCATGTGGTAGTCCGAGTTTGGAGACAACTTTAGAGAGGCAAAACCGACTCGCCGGAAAAGAGCATCAATATCATCAGGTTAAAATCCACCCGCCTTCCCGCGCAGCGGCAAGGATGTGAAGGACTGCAGTTGGTGGAGCTGCCCATTGCCATATCCAGTGCCATGGCGTTGTCAAAGGCATGCTGCGTGGCAATGCTGCGCGGCAATACTGATTCATCTTCTTCGCCGTAGTAGCGGCGGCACAGTTCCACGATGATTTCGCCAGCGCGGGTAAACAATGCCCTTCGGGCTTTATGCGTGGCCAGGGTTGAGCCGTTGCCGGGCAGGGACAAACCAAGGGCTTCAGTGAGGCAGTTCATCGGAGTTGGCGGTGAACATGCCCGAGCAGGATCCACAGGTGGGGCAGGCGGAGCGCTCAACGAAGCTGAGTCCTTCGTCGCTCACGTCGTCGGACGCGGAGGCGGAGATGGCGGTAACCAGGTCAGTGGGGGCGTGTGCTACGCCGTCGACAACCACGGCTTTACCAGCTTCCATGGGACCGCCGGAAACAAAAACCACAGGGATGTTGAGCCTCATAGCGGCGTTGAGCATGCCGGGCGTGATTTTATCGCAGTTGGAGATGCATACGAGGGCGTCGGCAGTGTGGGCGTTGACCATGTACTCCACGGAGTCAGCAATAATTTCGCGGCTCGGTAGGGAGTACAGCATGCCGCCGTGCCCCATGGCGATGCCATCATCCACGGCGATGGTATTGAATTCCTTGGCAACGCCGCCAGCCGCACGAACTGCGTCGGCGACGATCTCTCCGACGTCTTTCAAGTGGACGTGCCCAGGGACGAACTGCGTGTAGGAGTTCGCGATGGCGACGATGGGTTTGCCGAAGTCGTTGTCTTTCATGCCAGTGGCACGCCACAGGGCGCGGGCACCTGCAGCGTTACGGCCAACGGTGGTGACTTTTGAGCGTAGGGGGATCATGGGTAGTCAGTTGTCCTCAACAAGATGGAAGGATCAGGGGTGAGTAAGGAGCTGGGTGGAAAGCGCTAGCTAACCTCATCGGTGTCATTAGCGACATCGGATTTGTCTGTGAGCACCTGGCGGCCATCCTGGTGAATGACCACAACTTTCTCGTCAGCGGCATGGTGGCCTGCTGTGAGTGCATCGGGGATTCGGCCTTGTGAAGCCTCAGTGAGTTCGGGCAAGGAGTTGAATGTTACTCCAGGCAAAGGGAATTTGTTATCGTCAGTGCCGCATGCAGAATGCTCGGCTGGATCCAAAGAGAATTCGCTGAAATTATCCCACGTCATCTTTTGGGCCGGGAAAAAGCGTAACGTGCCTCAATGCCGTCTTCGGTAATGATGGTGCGTGCTGTGAGCACCCAATACGCAAAGACGGCCGGTAGGAGCGGAATCCAGAAGAGAAAAATGGGCGCCATGCCCACTGCAAGCAGGGACATCAAGCCCATCACACCAGCACCAATGAGGGTGGGCGCGGTCCGGGCGAAAAACACCGGTTGCTGATTCCGCTTGAACTCATGGGGGCTATTGTATGCCAGCCCTGGTTTTTCGCACCCATCCCCTCATGGTTTGTGGTGTCTACTCCTCGTCCAGTGGTGCCGCCACCCGTGTTTCCACTGTTTGAGTTGTCAGAATTACCGCTCTGTTGATCAGCATTGGACGTCTGGTCAGACTGCTGTTGCTGCTGCTGTTGACGTTGGGGGCTGTAGCCACTGTTATCTTGTTGCTGCTGCTGATACTGGCTTTGGTTTTGATTCTGATTCTGGTTCTGCTGGTTGGTGCTTTGGCGTTCTGGGGTTGCCGGTTCGCTGGTCGGTGCTGCGCTTTCCGGAGTGCTGGTCTCAGCGGGAGATGAGCTTTCTGACGCATTGGTACTGGTTGGTGCAGTCGAATCGGAGGTAGTGCTGGGTTGGCGGGAGGATTCCGTTGATGGCGCAGGTGCCGGCGCCTGGGTTTCCTGTTCCATTTGCTGGGAGTTTTGGATCGCGTTAGCGTTGGTGGCCTCGCGCCCTACAGTCCAGGTCTTGGCAACAAGAGGAGGAACAATAGCGTAAACAGCAGGGTTGTGGAGGGACGCACGGCCGCCTAAAGGAGGCCATGCGCAGCCATATGTTGTCGTAGGTGGGCTTGCCGGAAAAGTTTGGGCTGGCTCGTCGTCCTCAGTGGGTCGTCCTCCATATCCACTGGGTTTTCGACGGAAAGATCGCTGCGGACTGTTCGGAATCCTGCCGCGCAACATCGCGCGTGACTGCCGGTTGGGGTGCGGTGGGGTATTTTCCCGCGAGGCGGCGTCAGCCTGGGCAGCCTGGGCGTGCGTCGTGCCACCAGCGGTGCTGCGCGTTGCGGCATCGGGAAGATCGACGTCGATAAGCGGCTGGGAGCTGAATGTGCGGTTGGTGATGGTGGGTTCGGCCTCCAGGGATTCGCGCACGGCACCGGAGACTGTGGTCGCGGAACCGTATTCGTCCCAGAATTCCTCAAGCACGGCGGTGCGGATTGCACGCTCGACTGCCCACTGCCGAGCCGGGTTGACCTGCACTACAAAACGCATGTCCACCAACCACGGCATGCCCACCGTGGTGGGGGTTTGGAAGTCCACAGCGGGGTGTACGTCCAGATCGCCCGTGATGTCTCCGCGCAGTTCGGGTGCGGCTAGGGAACGCCGGGTTGCCTTTTCGGACCGAGCGATCGCCTCGTGGATGGATTAGGGAACCCAACAGCGGAATCGGGATGACCACCACGGCGCGCGCCCAGAAGTTTGAGTGGTTGACGCACACGCGCGCGGTGCTGTTGGGTACGATCACGGTTTCACCGCTGAGGGTGCGGATAGTGGTGGCACGCATGGTGATCTGGATGACGTCACCTTGAAGATCCATATTTGAGCCGATGAACTGCACCCAGTCGCCCACACCGAACTGCTTTTTCCGAGATGATGAAAAAGCCGGCAAGAAAGTCAGCGATGATGCTTTGTGCGCCCAAACCGAGGGCAGCGGAGATCACTGTTGCGGGAATAGCGGCGCTTGTGGGGGAGAACCCGAACTCCTGCAAGGCCAACACAACAAGGATGAAGTAGGCCACCATTTGGGCGATGTATACGCCTGCGCCAATGAGGGCTAGGCGGCTTTTTATTGCTCTGGTCGTCGATGTTCTCTAGCCGCCGACTCAACACCCGCTTGGTAAAGCGCCCCACGCGGGGGACTAGAACGGCAATCACAAACAAAAGAGCCAGTGTAACGCCGTGATGAAGTATCCAGTTTTGTGCAGAATCAAGGAGGTATCCGACAGGCATGCCATCTAGGCTAGCGTGAGTTGTGGTGGGTGGTGGGTGGCTGTGACAGTGGTGTTCGCGCTCTACATCGTGGCGTTTAGATTATGCTCAGATTTTGCTTATCGCATGTGCGAATATCGGTGTTGTGTTGTGTGTGACTGTCTGAGTCAGACAAGGGTAGATCCTAGAGAAAAGGCCAATAATGGCACGGTCACCCTGTGCTGCAAGTTCCATGATGTGAGATGTTTCTCCCAAACGGGGGGATTGTGAGTTTGGTCAGTGGCAATTTTCTTAAGTGTGTGTAGAATTTGCTCCCATGACCATTATTCGACTTGTACTCGTAAGCCCTCGGCGCTTGCCGTAACGGTTATACAAGTCGTTTCGTCAGCGCCCTCGGAAGCACCACACCACACGGTGCCTCGGGGGCTTTGATTTTTGTTGCTGCTCGTTGTTTACCCGCAATGGACACGGAAACCCCGTGGGCAGGAGGGTGGGAGGACGGTCAGTCGCCTTAGTATTTGTCAGTTGTGTATTCATAAGGAGCCAGACGTAGTGAACGTGGCAGCTCAACATCAGCCCACACCCGCCACCGTGGCACACCGCAACGCAGCACGCGCGGCGACTAACGGTCGTGCGGCTGCACAGGACTCTGCAACAAAAGAAACCGTAGCCTCTGAGCGGATGACCGGCGCCCAAGCTATTGTGCGATCTCTCGAAGAGCTCGGTGCGGACGTTGTGTTCGGCCTTCCCGGTGGGGCAGTGCTTCCCCTCTACGACCCCATTTATTCCTCCACGAAAGTGCGCCACGTGCTTGTGCGTCACGAACAGGGCGCGGGGCATGCTGCTACCGGGTACGCCCAAGTCTCCGGCAAAGTCGGTGTGTGCATTGCTACCAGGACCCGGCGCGACCAACTTGGTCACACCCATTGCTGATGCCAATCTCGACTCCGTACCCATGGTGGCCATCACTGGTCAGGTGGGGCACACGCTGCTGGGAACCGACGCGTTCCAGGAGGCGGACATCCGCGGCATCACCCTGCCGGTGACCAAACATAATTTCATGGTCACTGATCCAAACGATATTCCTGCCGCTTTGGCAGAGGCGTTTTACGTGGCATCGACGGGGCGTCCAGGTGCTGTGTTGGTGGATGTGCCCAAGGATATTCAAAACGCGGAGATGGATTTTGTGTGGCCGCCAAAGATCAACCTGCCTGGCTACCGTCCGGTGACCACCCCGCATGCCCGCCAGATTGAGGAGGCCGTGCGGCTCATTTCCCAGGCCAAGCAGCCCGTGTTTTATATCGGCGGCGGTGTGATCAAGGCCAATGCGCACAAAGAGCTGAAGGAATTTGCCGAGTACACGGGCATTCCCGTGGTGACCACTCTCATGGCGTTGGGATCGTTCCCGGATTCCCATGAGCTGCACATGGGTATGCCCGGCATGCACGGCACGGTCCCGGCTGTTGCCGCTATGCAGCGCAGCGACCTGCTGATCACCATTGGGGCGCGTTTCGACGATCGCGTGACCGGCGATGTTGCGTCGTTTGCCCCGGATGCAAAGGTGATTCACGCCGATATTGACCCTGCGGAGATCGGCAAGATTCGTGCCGTGGACGTCCCCATTGTGGGGGATGCTCGTGAGGTGCTGTCAGGGCTGTTGTCGGTGTACCAGAACAGCGGCCTTGCCGTGCCGTCATTGAGCAACTGGCGCGAATACCTCAACGATTTGAAGCAGCGTTTCCCCCGCGGCTGGGAGGACCAGAGTGATGGTTCCCTGTCCCCACAGTTTGTGATCCAAACGCTGTCGCAGGAGGCGGGACCGGATGCCATCTACTGCGCGGGTGTGGGACAGCACCAAATGTGGGCAGCTCAGTTTGTTGACTACGAGAAGCCGCGTACGTGGCTGAACTCGGGTGGTTTGGGCACCATGGGGTATGCCATTCCCGCAGCCATGGGGGCTAAAGCCGGCCGTCCTGATGCGGAAGTGTGGGCCATTGACGGCGATGGTTGTTTCCAAATGACCAACCAGGAGCTGGTGACCTGCGCCATGGAAGGGTTCCCCATCAAGGTTGCGTTGATTAACAACGGCAACCTCGGCATGGTGCGCCAGTGGCAGGCATTGTTCTACGGCGAACGTTACTCCAACACGAGGCTGCGGGAACAGGGCAACTACATGCCTGATTTTGTGAAACTATCGGAATCCATGGGATGCGTGGCCATCCGCGTGACCAAAGAAGAAGAAGTGCTGCCCGCCATCCGCAAGGCCCGAGAAATCAACGACCGGCCCGTGGTCATCGACTTTATTGTCGGCGAGGACGCCCAGGTGTGGCCGATGGTGTCCGCAGGATCGTCTAACTCGGACATTCAATACGCGCTTGGTCTGCGTCCACTGTTCGACGAAGATTCCGCCGCTGAAAGTCCCGCCCACATTGATGAGGTTGTGGATGCCAATGCCACCGCCGCTTCCCACAAGGTCACCATGAGGACAACAACTGATGGCCGCCACCGACATCTCCCGCCACACCCTGAGCGTCCTCGTTGAAGACATTGACGGCATCATTTCCCGTGTCGCCGCCATGTTCACTCGTCGTGCGTTCACCATGGTGTCCATCACCTCGGCGACAACGGAAACTCCCGGTGTCAACCGCATCACCATTGTGGTGGACACTGATGAGGAAAAGATCGAGCAGATCACTAAGCAACTGAACAAACTGGTGCCCGTGCTGAAGGTGGTGCGCCTGGCTGAGGACCAGATGATTGCCCGCGCCCTGCTCATGGTCAAAGTATCCGCCGATAACTCCAACCGCCCGCAGGTTGTCGATGCCGCGAAACTTTTCCGCGCCCGAGTTGTCGACGTCGCGCAGGAGTCGGTGGTCATTGAGGCCACTGGTAGTCATGACAAGCTGCGTGCATTGTTGGACGTGCTGGAGCCTTTTGGCATCCGTGAGTTGCTTGAATGTGGGCAGATCGCATTGAACCGCGGTCCGAAGATCATGATGCCCAACAAACTATAAATCCCACACTATGGGATTACGTGCGTGGTGTGGCACGCATAAACGCATGTAATTCCCATTCTGTGGTACAACTGATGATGTGCGTGCCGCCGCCAATCACACGGCGCGGCAGCAAAGAATACAGACAAAGGAAAGGCGAGTTTATCTCCCATGGCTATTGAAGTGCTCTACGACGCCGACGCTGACCTATCCCTGATCCAGGGCCGCAAAGTGGCCATCATTGGCTACGGTTCCCAAGGCCACGCGCACGCACAGTGCCTGCGCGACTCAGGCGTTGAGGTTGTGATCGGACTGCGAGAAGGCTCCAAATCTGCCGAAAAGGCCAAAGAAGCAGGCTTCACCGTCAAGAGCAACGCCGAAGCCGCCGAATGGGCCGACCTGATCATGCTGCTGGCCCCCGACACCTCCCAGGCCAACATCTTTACCACAGACATCGAACCGCACCTCAAAGACGGCGATGCCATCTTCTTCGGCCACGGCCTGAACATCCACTTCGAGCTGATCAAGCCCGCTGCCAACATCACTGTTGGCATGGTCGCCCCCAAAGGCCCCGGCCACCTGGTTCGCCGCCAGTTCGTTGACGGCAAAGGCGTGCCCTGCCCTATCGCCGTCGCCCAGGACCCCACCAGCAACGGCAAAGAACTCGCACTGTCCTACGCCGCAGCCATCGGTGGTGCCCGCGCAGGCGTCATCCCCACCACCTTCCGCGAGGAGACCGAAACCGACCTCTTCGGCGAGCAAGCAGTGCTCTGTGGTGGTCTGGAATACCTGATGATGACCGGCTTTGAAGTACTCACCGAAGCCGGATACTCCCCGGAAATGGCCTACTTTGAGGTCCTGCACGAAATGAAGCTGATCGTCGACCTCATCTGGGAAGGCGGCATCGGCAACATGAACTACTCCATCTCCGACACCGCTGAATTTGGTGGCTACATCGCAGGTCCCCAGATCATCGACGCGGGCACCAAAGAACGCATGAAGAAGGTCCTGGCCGACATCCAAGACGGCAGCTTTGTTAAGAAGCTCATTGCCAACGTGGAGGGCGGTAACAAGGAACTCGAAGCCATGCGCGCAAAGATTGGTGAGCACCCCATCGAAAAGACCGGTGAAAAACTGCGCGACCTCATGAGCTGGGTGAAGAACCCGCTCAACGAGACCGCCTAAAGTCTAAGGGACGATTGTCCAGTCAAGGACGTCGCCACGCACACCATTGACCTGCACCACACACCCCTGAGTACCAGGGTAAAGGGTGCGGGTCGTTGTGTTTTTCACCGCGTGACGCTTGGTCAGTGTCACCTGTGACTGTGGTTCAATCGTGGTGGTTTTGAGCTTAAATACTTTCGAACGCATCGCCCCGTTCTTGCCGCGGAACTGCATGATGTAATCCACCACAACCTTGGCTGGGGTATCGCCGCTGGTGAGCGCGACGTCGATAGTCAGTGTGTTGTCCAGCGGCACCACAGTGGGGGAGAGCGTGACAGCATCCACCGTCACATGGGGATTCGCGGACATGCCCACAAGCTCCAACGCGCCGGGGTCTCCAGCCTTGATGAGGGTGCGTAAACCGTGCTGCGTCACCCATTCGTTGTTCCAATCCCGTGCAGTGCGAACAGCCAGTTCAGGGTGATCCTTGGAAATATCGTTGAGGTTGTTGGCCACGGATTTTCGCACGTACGGCGAGGGGTCGCTATGAAGATGCTGGATGACGTCAATCACCGCTTGCGGGTCGTCCACGTGGCGTTTCAGCGTGCGGCCCCACGGCAGGCGGGGACGAATACCTTCTGAGGACAACCTGCGCTCGGGCACATTATCTGACCTTGACCATCGCCGAACGTGGCTCATGGCCAGGTCATAGTGCTGCTCCAGGTAAGGGCGGATGGCAAACTCACCGGTATGCATCCTGGTGATGGCACGAATCGCTTCTAGTGACTCGTCCGGGTAGTCCAGTCCGAACTCCTCGACAAAGCGGGCGACCGGCATGAACTGCCAGCCTTCATTGAACATGCCGTCGGTGTCGTCTAGCTCCTGTTTAAGGTGTCGCAGAATCTGGTCAAGCGCATCTGGGTAATGCTGCGGTAGGCGGTCTTTCATGCCGCGCGCGAGCACCAGCACACGGTCTTTTAGTTCCAGCGGGCCAACAGCCGCGTCAACCTCTGCGGCAAAGTCATCGATCGATCCGAGGTCAAAATAAGTAGCTAGTATCCTGGCGCACTCGCCGTCGTAATAATCCTTAAAAGCGGTTGCCACTACAGTTCTTTCTCTTTTAACCAGTCCGAGGCGATGCGTTCAGCGGGAAGCTTTTCATTCACGCTGCGGGCGTTTAACTCAATAAGGTCCACAGGAGTAAGCGTAGCGCTGACTTTGTTGATCACCTCTTCTGCACCTGAATCCACATCGTTGCTGGCCAGGGGAACAACATTGGATGCCAGGAACAATCCATTCGGGTCCGCTAGAGATACTAGATTATTGCTTGCCACCGATGGGTCGGCGGTGTAGATAATGGCCAATTGGATGTCGTTGTCTTTCAGAGCACGTACCGTCAATGGGCCGCCACCATCTTCAATGGGGGAGAAGGCGGTTTTCACACCGTATGCTTTTTCAAGTCCTGCGGGGCCATAGGGTCGGCTTTCCGCCTCTGAGTTGGCGCCCAGCGTTAGCGAGTCGGTGACTTTCTTCAAATCGGAGATGTTCTTCACGCCCCACTTATCGGAAAACTCCTTGGTCACTGTGTAGGCGTCCTGGTCGGTGGCGGGGGACTGCTTCAATACCCGCAGCCCGTCGGGTGTAACGGTGGTTAGTTCCGCGTACACATCCTCCGGCAGCCTGGCGCTGGTGTCTTTTTTCCAGTATTGCAGTAACGGTCCCGTGTATTCAGGGAACAGGTCGATGGAACCGGATTCAATTTCAGGCAAATATGCTTCGCGCTGGCCGATCCGCAGTTCACGCTCCACCTTATGGCCACTTTTTTCCAGTGCTTGAGCGTAAATCTCTGCGATAATCTCGTTGGAGTAGTAATCCTGCGAGCCAATGGTGATGGTATCGGGGTCATTGGCTGTGCCAAAGGGATCGTTATTCACGCATCCGGCCAACATCAAGGCACACACCGCTACGACGGTGCCAACTATCTTTTTCATATGTCATTCACCTTAATTCGCGTGGATCACTTCACATGGGTTACAGCGCGAGTAGCGGCTCGCTGAACAGCGGCAAGGCAGGCCTCAAACAACAGCGCCAGGACGATCACCAGGATTGCGCCACCCAACAGCACTGCATAGTCACGGGTTTTCAGGCCAATAAACAAGTAGCGTCCCAGCCCATAATCTGAGGTGTACGCAGCCAGAGTGGTCGTGGAGACCACCTGCAGCGTTGCCGCACGAATCCCACCGATGATCACCGGCAAAGCCAACGGCAGCTCGACGCCACGGATTACCTGACCAGGACTCATACCGATGGCCTGCGCCGCGTCCACGGTTACCGAATCAACGGCCTGAATGCCCGCGTATGTGCCCGCCAATAGCGACGGTATGGCCAGCACGATTAACGCCAGCAAGGGGGCTTTCACACCGATGCCGAACGCCAGGCCGAAGAGCGTGAGCAAACCCAACGTTGGGATGGCACGGGCTGCACCGGTTAAGCCAACAACAATGCCGGATCCCCGCTTGGAATGGCCGATAGCTATGCCAAGTGGAATGGCCACGCACGACGCACACAGCACTGCCATGAGCGTGATCACCACATGCTGCGCCATACGCGTTGGGATTCCTGACGTTCCAGACCAGTGTGCTGCGTCGGTCAGCCAGGCTAGTGCATCAAGAAGAAGATTCATCGGACCGTCCCCAACCGTGAGTTAGCCTTTGATGCTTCGTCGTGTGCCCACGGTGCGATGATTCGGCCCAGCAGAATCAACGCGGCGTCGATAAGCAACGCCAGCACCACCGTGGCCACAATTCCTACTGTGACCTCGGCGGTGATGCCGCGTTGAAATCCGTCTGTGAGCAGCGTACCTATATTGGACACTCCGACCAGCGCGCCGATGGTGGCGAGCCCGATAGTGGATACGGTGACCACGCGAACCCCAGAGAGCAGCACGGGTATCGACGCCGGTAACTCCACCCTCCAGAACAGGCTTCGGTTGGAAAAACCCATCGCGATAGCGGCATCCCGAAGGTGTGGGATCTATTGCGGCGAAAGCATCTGCCGCTGTACGCACCAGCAGCGCAATGCCGTAGAGAATCAGCGCAATAACCACAGTCAAGGGGGAGCGTAATGGCAACCCAAAAAATGCGGGAATTAATGCCAAGAGGGGCAAAGCAGGAATAGCATACAACAATGTCGCAGCGCTCAGCAGAGGACCACCGATAACGGGACGTTTATAGGCGAAATAGGCAATAGGAACGGCAATGATCGTGGACACCACAATCGCAGGAATACTGAGCAGGAGGTGCGCCCACACAAGTTGGACAACCTGTTCACTATTTTCTGACAACCAACTCACGGCGTGACCACTCCTAGGGGTTTACCGAAACTATCCACCACAATGACTCGATCGCCCTCCTCGCGAAGCTGTAATTGGGTGTTGGCGTTGTCGGTGCCTACAAAACTGCGCACGAAATCATCCGTTGGATTCGCGACAATCTCAGCAGGGGTGCCGCGCTGCGCAATAGTTGCGCCTTCGCGCAGAACTATCACCTCATCGCCGATCCGAAATGCCTCGGCAATATCGTGGGTCACAAACAGAATTGTCTTTTCCCAGCTCGTTTTGCAGCTGCAGCAACTCGTCCTGCAGTTCGCGGCGGACAATAGGGTCCACCGCGCTAAAGGGTTCATCCATCAGCAAAATCTGGGGATCAGTTGCCAGAGCCCGTGCTACACCCACGCGCTGTTGTTGGCCGCCTGACAGCTGCGAAGGATAACGCGATGCCAAGGCCGGGTCCAAGCCCACGCGTTCGAGCAGTTCTGTGGCTGCTTCACGGCATTCGGTTCGGGAGACGCCGGTCAACCGCAGAACCGTGGACACGTTGTCGCCGACCGTAAGATGCGGAAACAACCCACCGCTTTGAATCACGTAGCCGATGGATCGGCGCAGTGCAACGGGGTCGGAATCCTTCACGTCTTTGCCGTCAATGAGGATGCTTCCTGAGGTCGGTTCGACCATACGGTTCACCATGCGTAGCAGCGTTGTTTTGCCGCATCCTGACGACCCCCCCAGGACCGTTGTGCTATTTGGCTGCGCGGTGAGCGAGAAATCTGACACCGCCTCAGTCCCATTCGGATAGCTTTTAAAAACGCTCCTGAATTCGATCATGTTTTCCATCGTATACCCGGTTATCTAGTATCACGACATGGGAAAACGGCGCGCCATCCTGGAGATTTGTTTCTTAGTGGCATGAAAGTGGGGTGTGTGCTGGGGCGGAGCCTTGTCCAGATGTACTCAAAATAGGAGCGTTAATTTTTCATCATCTGCCTTTTTCATTAAGCCTTCCATTATTGAAAAAATGCTGCTAGCATGTGTCTCATGAGCAGTCACGAGCACGACCATCATCACGGGCATAGCCACAACCACGCGCCTCAATCTCTTTCCGCCCTCGTGGGGGTACTGACGCTCACGTCCGTAGTGTTCCTCGCTGAACTCATTGCAGGCATCGTGTCTGGGTCGCTGGCGCTGCTTGCTGATGCCGCCCACATGCTCTCCGACTCAGCTGGATTGGTGGTGGCGCTGGCGGCAATGCTGGTGGGTCGGCGCGCGGCGTCGTCACGCGCAACCTTCGGGTATCGCCGGACAGAAGTGCTGGCTGCGGCGCTGAATGCGGGTGCCGTCAGCGCCATTTCCGTGTGGATTGTGGTGAGGCAGTGCAGCGCATCGGGCGCGCGGAACCCATTGACACCGGGGTGATGCTGCTTGTGGCTGTGATCGGCCTGATAGTCAATGCTGTATCAGCGCTGGTGCTGATGCGCAGGCAGCATGACAACCTCAACATGCGGGGCGCCTACCTGCACGTGCTGGCGGACATGTTTGGCTCCGTCGCCGTCATAATCGCAGGCATCGTGATTCGCTTCACGGGTTTTCAGGCGGCGGACACCATCGCTTCCGTCATCATCGCTGCCCTGATTCTGCCGCGCTCGGTGCAGCTTCATGGAAGCGCTGCGGTGCTGCTGGAACAGGTGCCGGCAGGTGGACCCTAGATGTCGCATGCTGCCTCGTTGCTGTGCCCGTTGAGGAAGTCCACGACCTCGCACGTATGGAGCGTTGACGGTACCGATCTTCTCGCCAGCGCGCACATCGTGGTTAGCGAAACTCCCGCCGAACTTGCCGAATGTTCGCTTCTCGACGCCGCGACTGCCGCACTCGCCGACCATGGCATCAAGCACTCCACCATTCAGCTGGAAAGTTCCGCACACGCGAACATGAGGAGATAAACCACCAAAGAGTTTTTGGTGAGTAGAGTCAGGGTTCATGGGTTTCAGCACGCTAAGTTACGACTTGATTGACCTTTTCGCCAGAATTGATCGGGGGGATCTTCAACTTCCAGATTTTCAGCGGGATTACAGCTGGGACGTCGACCGAATACGGGCACTCATCGTGACGGTACTGCGTGGTTACCCCATGGGCTGCCTCATGGCACCGGACACCGCAATGAGAAAGTGCGGTTCCGCCCGCCTGCTCGAAGGCGCGCCCAACACGGGCAACAACCCAGGAATGCTGCTCCTGGACGGGCAACAACGCCTGACCACCCTCTACCACAGCTTGCAGGGCGACGGCACTGTGGACACCGTGGACTTCCGCAACAAACGAATCCGACGCAAGTTCTATGTGGACGTGAACAAGGCGCTCAGCGCCGACATCCTCCCGCTGGAGGCAGTGTTCTCCGTCAACGAAAAAGGCGTGGTGAAATCGCACTTCGGTCCCGACATTCCCGTGGTGTGACCGACCGGGAAACAGCCCTTGCGGCGGGCGTGATCCCCGTGTCCGCGCTGCTCTCCGATGAAGGCACCGACATGATCTTTGACCTCGCCGAGGGACCTGACCTGGTTGCGGAGGCGGCAACTGCGTTCAGTGGCAGCGCGCGTGATCGCGCCAAACACTTCCATAACACTGTGGCGAAACCCCTGATTCGTTACTCGGTACCCATGATCCGGTTGGACCGTGAAACCGCGCAAGGCGGTGTGGGGTCCATCTTTGCTCAAGCCAACTCTGCGGGCCTGCAAATGGACGTGTTTGACCTGCTCACCGCAGTTTTTGCCAACGAAGATCCCGACTTTAAGCTCCACGACGACTGGGCCGACACTGAAGCAACCCTGCGGCAGTACCCTGCCCTGGATAGTGTGGGGCGCACCGAATTCCTCACCGCCGTGGCGCTTCTTTTGTCACCGCGCAAGAGGGGTACGCTTCCGGCCAGCGCGAAGACATTTTGCGCCTTAACCTGCCGACCTACCGCGCCGCATCCGCTGCTATCCGTGGCCGCATTTGTGGAAACTGCAGAGTTCCTCCGGCAGCGTTGCATTGTTGACCCCAGCCTAGTCCCGTACCCCACCCAGCTTGTGCCGCTTACGGTGATTCTTGCCCTCCTGGGCGGGTCCGCCGAGCTCGGAGAAGACGACACCCATTCCGAGGCGTGGGATCGCCTCTACCGGTGGTTCTGGCGTGGCATCTTCGGCGAACTGTACGGCTCCGCGGCCATTGGCATCCGCGCCGCGCGTGACATTGATGAGGTCACCCCGTGGATCCGTGACACCGAACAGTCTTCTGGGACACCAGCGCGAGAACCGGCCACCGTCACAGATGCGCGCTTTGTGGAATCCCGGCTACTCAGCGTGGACCCCGAATCTGCCGTCGACAAGGGAATCTACGCCCTGATCATGGCGCGCGGCGCGAAGGACTGGCGCACAGCCCAACCGTTCACCGGTGCCAACTTCGCGGAACTGGGCACACGCTTTAGCCGTATTTTCCCCGCACAATGGTGTGTGGACCACGACGTGGAACCCGTGCTGGTGGACAGCGTGCTTAACCACACACCGATGGGCAGGCGCACGGAACACCTCATTGAAACCTCCTCCCCAGCGCGCTACTTCGCGCGTTCAGGCGAAATCTCTGATGGAGGATTCCGAGTTCGATGCCGTGCTGGCTGGTCACTTCCTGGACCCCGAACTACTGCACAAGGCGCAGGCCGAGGAGTTCTTTGCGGATCGTCGCCAGCGGCTCATTGACATGGTGGAGTACGCCACGGGCAAACAGGCCACCCGTGACGTGGTCGAGTCTGATCTGCATGGTGGCGAGGAAGGGCCAAACGCTTTCCTCTAGCCATCGTCTGACCTTCCCAGTCAACGCACAAGGAGCAGCAATGAATAAAAACCGTGCAAGTGATGGCCATTTTTCTGTTGCGGGGCTTCTCGCAGCAGCATGCAGCTCCTCGAAGTCGGGGCAATCTGCCGGTAACGGCTCGGATTCTGGTTCCCAGCAGACTAGTAGTGCTCTCGGGGCGTCGAGAAGTGAGCCGCAGAAACCTCAGGTCATTGAGGATGTCGACTATTCCGGCATCGGTGCGTCTCAGCAGTTTTTCGACCATTCGGACACTGTCATCGTCACGGACATGAGCAGGGCGGCACAGTTGCGCGGGGCGTCGATAGGCGTGACGGTGGGTGCGCCAGTGCTGATGGATCGGGTACCAACGCCCGGCAGATCACCGATGAGGTGCGGCGGCTCGGCGCATCCACAGTGTTGCTGGTGCAGAACGCGCGTATCGACGCCCCCGACGGCGTCACCGTGGTGCGCGACCCCCTCACCCGGGATGGGCTGAAGCAGCTCACGAGCAAGGATATGGCGGACAAGCCGGTGGCCACCATTGATGACGCGGTGGCGGGTGCTGCTGACCTGAATGCCGATGCACCCGTTGACTTGATTCCCAGCTGGGAGCCGCCGTTGGGCGCGACTGAATCGAATCAGGTGGGTGAGCTGCCGAAAGGTCAGCCGAAGGCGCGGGAGAACCCGCCTGTTGTGGTGGCGACGCGGGATTCCTCGATTTCAGCCGTGGCGACAGCCCGCGCCCACGGTGCCGAGGTCACCTACCTTGACGCGCCGGACCTGCGAACCAACCCGGAGCTCGTGAAGAAGGCTCGGGAGCGTGGACACGTCATTGCGCTGGGCAGGCAGTTCGGCAGTGCTGAGTACATTGACGGTGTGTTGTCCTTCACCAACACCACCTACCTGCCCAACAATCGCATGATCGCCCTCTACGGCAACCCCATCAGCCCCGGGACTTGGGGTGATGGGAGAAAGCCCCCGGCGAAAGCGCAGAACATGCCAAGAAACTTGCCAGTGACTACGCGCCGTTCAGTGAGCAGCCCGTAGTGCCCGCGTTTGAGATCATTGCGACCGTGGCGCATACCGACCCAGGCGAAGACGGCGACTATTCCTCCGAAACCGATCCTGCGGCCATCCGCCCCTGACTACTGACGCCATCACCAGGGCCGGCGGCTACGCGGTGATTGATCTGCAGCCGGGGCGCGGATCGTTCCTGGAACAGGCCAAAAAGTATCAGGAACTTTCTGAACTACCCAACGTTGGTTTGGCACTTGACCCGGAGTGGAAACTCGGCCCGAATGAGAAACCACTCTCGCGGGTGGGCAACACCACAGCCGCCGAGGTTAATGAAACCACCGACTGGCTTGCGGGACTGACACGAGAGAAAAACCTGCCCCAAAAAGTGCTGATCCTGCACCAATTCCAAGTGGGTATGATTCAAAACCGCGAACAGCTGAATATCAACCACCCTGAACTCGCTTTTGTTGTTCACATCGATGGCAATGGCACGCCCGGGGAGAAGATGGAAACCTGGAACGCCATCCGTAACGGGCTGGACCCGCGCATATTTGTGGCGTGGAAGAACTTTATTGATGAAGACAAACCCATGTTTGAGCCCAAAGCAGTGATGGACGTGGCCCCACAACCGTGGTTTGTCTCATACCAATAAAAGAGAATAGATACTCACGTGGACGGCGGTAACGGTCTAAACTGAACGGCAGTCGCACGCCAATGAGCCGGCGTGGACCCGCCTTGTTGTCGACGCGGTCGTGCCGACCCAAGGCGGACATTCCTCATTTTCCAGGAGATACGCACGTGAGCCAGAATGACCGCCCGGTTGTCCTCATTGCAGATAAGCTCGCGCAGTCCACAGTGGACGCGCTCGGAGATGATGTGGAGGTGCGCTGGGTAGACGGTCCAAACCGCCCCGAACTCCTCGCCATCGGGGAGGCCGATGCCCTCCTCGTACGATCCGCCACCACCGTCGACGCCGAAGTGCTGGCGGCAGCACCGAAACTGAAGATCGTTGGCCGCGCAGGCGTCGGCCTCGACAACGTTGACATTGACGCCGCCACCGAACGCGGAGTCATGGTGGCCAACGCACCCACCTCAATATCCATTCCGCCTGCGAACACGCCATTTCCCTTCTTCTCTCCACTGCCCGGCAAATCCCCGCTGCGGACAAAACCCTCCGCGACGGCGAATGGAAACGCTCCTCCTTCAGCGGCGTGGAAATCTTCGGCAAGACCATCGGCATCGTTGGATTCGGCCACATCGGCCAGTTGTTCGCGCAGCGCCTCGCGGCCTTTGAAACCACCATCATCGCCTTTACGACCCCTACGCCAACCCGGCCCGCGCGGCACAGCTCGGGGTGGAACTCGTGACGCTCGACGAACTCATGTCCCGCGCCGACTTTTGTGACCATCCACCTGCCCAAAACCAAAGAAACTGCAGGCGTGTTTGACGCGGACATGCTGGCCAAGGCAAAGAAAGGGCAGATCATCATCAACGCCGCTCGCGGCGGATTGGTGGACGAACAAGCCTTGGCCGATGCCATTGACTCCGGTCACATTCGTGGAGCGGGTTTCGACGTCTACGCCTGAACCCTGCACCGACTCCCGCTGTTCGCACGACCCGAAGTGGTAGTCACCCCGCACTCGCATCCACCGTTGAGGCCCAGGATCGCGCGGGTACCGACGTCGCGGACCTCGTGCTCAAAGCCCTCGCCGGTGAATTCGTCCCCGATGCCGTCAACGTTTCCGGCGGCCACGTCGACGAAGAAGTGGCACTCTGGCTCGAACTCGCCCGCAAACTCGGCCTGGTGGCAGGCCACCTCCTCGGTGGCGCACCCGTGACCCTAGAAGTAGAGGCACGCGGCGAACTGTCCACCGAAGCCGTGGACATCCTGGGACTCTCCGCCATGCGCGGCGTGTTCTCCGCGATTATTGACGAGCCCGTCACCTTTCGTGAACGCGCCCCGCATCGCTGAGGAACGCGACGTGGAACTGAAAGTCTCCACCGCACCCGAATCCGTGTCGCACCGCTCCGTGCTGGAAGTCAAAGCCATTGCCGCCAATGGCACCGTCGCCTCCGTGGTCGGTGCACTCACCGGTCTGGAACGCGTAGACAAGATTGTGCGCATCAACGGCCGTGGCGTGGACATGCGTGCCGAAGGCCGCAACCTCTTCCTCCACTACGAAGACGCCCCCGGTGCCCTCGGCAAAGTGGGAACCAAGCTCGGTGCCGCAGGCATCAACATCATTGCCGCAGCCCTTTCCCAAGACACCGAAGGTACAGGCGCTATCCTGATCCTCCGCGTTGACGGGGAAGTCCCCTGAAGCGCTTGTTGATGAGATTGCATGAGCAGCTAGGAGCTCGCTATTCAGCTTGAGCTGGGGTAGGTTATACGCCTTCTGATTAACTTTAGGGGTGCAGTTAGTTGCTGCACCCCTAAATTTAGAATTAAATACTAGAAATTTAAGTGAGAAATTTTGTCAAAGTTATATGGGCAAAGCGCACAAGAAAAATATTGAAAAAAATCATCGAATTATTCAATGAAGTTTGTGTAGAAAGTAGTAAGTCTAAGTTTATACTTCCGAGGGTGATCTGGTGTCGGTAAGTCGAGAATAATTAGGAAGTTTACAATAAACTCCCGGAAACTAGGAACGATGAATATTGGCCTGAGGTTGTTGAAAAGGAGTTGATGAGTCGATTCGATACAGTGATCCATTTGCCGGGAGAAAAACTAGTTGGTCCGTCTTCCAAGGCTTCGTTTGGAACGCTGATGTTCTTCCTACTTTTGGTTGGTGGCAGTTTGACTGGTGACCGCACAAGTTATGATGGAACGATAGATTCAGTGGCGCAGGCAAAGGCGCTTTCTGAGGCGCACTTGCTTCCTCTAAGCTTGGCTGTTGCCGACCGTAAAAAGCCGAGTGATAAAATAAAAGAGAAATTAAATGAACTACCTAAATACTTAAGAGGGCAATCACTTAATATTCTTCTGGATGTTGGCATATATGCTTTATGCTCTCCTCTTGGATTCTTAACTCAGGCTATTAAAGACGTATTTGGGCATCTAGACAACATGCAGAAGCGCGATGACTTGCTCCGGACTGATGTATCAATTGAATCTAGAGTAGAGCAAATAAGATATGTCAATTCTGGGATGGTATCTGAGTTATTTGTGCTGCTTCATCCATTGAAAATTCCTTCCGTTATTGTTATTGAGGATATGCATTTGATGGATGATAATCTTCTATATTTCATTCAATCATGTCTTAAGAAGAATAATCATATTTTGATCATAGGTACTAGCTGGCCTGAGTATAGAAAAAGAATCAACTTATGGAATCTGGCGTGATAAGGAGAATATTGACGTCATAAAAGTGCAGAGTCCAGATGCGATCGAATTAATTCCTCTAGTTCAAGAATATGCTCCTTGCACTTCGGAATGATGTTGCTTTAAGAGTGGCTAGTAAAATGTGTAACCCTCTTCTCTTGAGTTAGAATTATCTTCACAAGCAATACAGAGAGTATTAAATCAAATAGTGATGCTTTCCCGTTTGATAAAAATTAAAGAGCTGGGAGTCGGGGCATTAGCTGTATATGAAAGAAGATTTAAAGAATTCCCTATACATGTGCAACAGTATCTCGGATATTGTTCAGCAATGATTTCCGGTATTCCTGACGATAAACTAATTCTGCAGAAGATAGATTTGGTAAATGTCGCTATCGAAGCATTATTTGAACAAGGTTTTGATGAATTTCAACTGCTTTCTGAAGCAGATATGAAACGAGTGTCATGGTTAGATACTGACGATGGAGTATTTTGTTTTCGCGAGCCGGTAATGAGTAGCGTATCCTCACCAATCATGCTATACGAAAAAGATATTTTTGGAAGAAGATATGATTTTGGCATTGTTGAAACTACGTCTGCAGCAACTACAAAATTATATATTGAAAAATTTCTGATGGTTATATTTTACCACGAGATTTCGCTCAGTTTCTTGCACTTGCTAACTGGTTGCCACTGATTTTCATCTAATGATGATACGCCTCACATAGAAGTGCGTACTTTTTCTTTGCTGAGTCATTTGAAGAGAGTTTCGAATATTCGAAGGCGTATGAACTTTCACTAGGCGCAGGTTACGTTCCTCGGAAAAAGCTGCTAGCATGACGAACGTATAATTGATATGTGTTCTATCTTTCTCTTTATGGCGGTAAAATCTGGCGATGCAAGACTGCGGGATGAAAAATGATTTTTATTGGTTACGCGAAAATTCTGAAGCCATTTTCGACTTATAGTGATCTAAATATCCAATGTAGTTTATTGGGCTATTTGGCGGAACTGGGGGAAGTGAAGGAGGCTAGGAAAGGATATAATTATCTGTATTCTATTTGTAAAAAGAGTTGGGTTTGGCTGATTATTTAACGCTACAAGTTTTTGGACAATATGGCTTTTTGGACTGCCCGTGATGGCGAGTTTTACTTTTGGCTAGGACTTTTTGCGAAGAATTAGTTAATCTGCAAAAAGTATGGGAATTCCTACCTATCGCGCGTATGCTGTTCATTGTTAATGGTCGCGAGAGATGCATGACCCTAGTATGGTATTAGAGAAATATCAACATCTTATTAATGAAGTGCTTGCTGTCAGAGTAGGTAATGATTATGAAACACTATTTCTTCTGAACTACTTTTGCTGACATCTCTTTACTCTGCAAACCAGTATCAGAGGGCAATATGTGAACTTGAAACTATATATCCGTTAGCGTTAAGCATCATGCCCCATGGCATGATGCTGCAACAAGTATGCGTCATATGCTTATTAAATTATATATTGATACTCACTAAATTTTTCCAAAGCCGAATTTCTGGTGCAGGATACTTTGAAGATATTCATCCCTGTTAAGTGCAGGGGTGATGAAAGAATATTTGATCTCGATTCAGGAAGTACAAGCTCTGGAGGAAATTCAAAGAGAATGATGTTAGGTCAATTCCTATGGTGACTTCCGAGGGGATTATTTTAATGCGTGGTAAAGTTCTTTCCGATGAGGATTTTAAGACGGATTGAAGTCTATAGTATTTCTGAGCAGTGGCATGTTATGTAAAGATTGGTGCTATTTTTGTGTCCTTTTCTCATCCCACCCTCGACACCTTCCCTCCACGCCCGATAGGACATGACAGACAGGGCGCTGAAGCTGCTGAGGATGCAGGCTACGGATGCGAAGGAGCCGATCGACCCGATAGAGAACGCCGATCCGATAGCTCCAATGCTCATAAAGGAGTTGACGGAACCGATGCTCAGCATGGAGTTAACAAAGCAGGCGCTCAGCATGGAGTTTTTGGATTTTGTGGACGAGATATGAGTTGTTGGTGCGCACAGTCACCAGGGTGAAAGTAGAAAACGGCCCCAGGTAATTCCGGGCACCTGGGGCGGCTTTTCGCTGGAAACAGTTGCGGTAACTATTCCACGGTCACCAGACTTGGCCAGGTTGCGCTGGTCGACGTCGGCCCTGCATTCAGCGAGTTTGCTGCTGCAAACGGCTGCAGCGGTACCGTGGCCAGCAGGGGCTGCATGAGCGTCGGGGACTGCGGGACACGGATGACGTGGTTAGCAAACTGCGTCACGGCTCGTCGCCTTCCTCGGCGATCACAATGGTGATGGTCACCGCGGGCGCGGACTTCCTGGATGTTGGACACCACCTTGGGTGCAGGGATTCGACCGGCGGGGAGGGCACGATGATGAACACCGGCTGACCTTCTTCAACCAGGGCGATGGGGCCGTGCTTTTGAGCTCACCGGCGGCGAAGCTTCGGCGTGTAGGGTGAAGCGATTTCCTTGAGTTTCAGTGCGCCTTCCAAAGGCCACTGGGTATGCTAACGACGGCCGAGGAACAGCACAGAGCTGGCTTTTTGCATGTCGCGGCCGAGCTGCTTGACTTGTTCTTCGTTGTCAATGACCTTTTGGATCTGGTCGAGGGAATCTTCCGCAGTTCTCAAGCGTTGCGTTGACCCTCGTCGGCGAACATATTTGCCGCGAAGCTGCGCAAGGTACAGGCCGAGGAGGTATACGGCAGCGATCTGGTGCCAAGAATGACTGGTGGATGCCACGGCGATTTCCGCCTGCGTGGTGCACAGGATGCGTCGGATTCGCGGGGATGGAGGCAGCGGGTGTTACAGATGGCAATCACCTTGGCACCTTTGTTCCCGGGCGTGGCGCACGGGCCATGAGGGTGTCCATGGTTTCGCCGGACTGGGATAGTGCCACCACCAGTGTCTTCTCGTTCACGATGGGATCGCGGTAGCGGAATTCGTGCGCGAGTTCCACCGCGGGGGATGCGCACCAGTGCTCAATGGCGTAGCGGGCGACCAGGCCGGCATAGGGCGGCGGTGCCGCAGGCGATGACGATGATCTTGTCGATGCTGCGGGAGGATGGACTCGTCGATGTGCAGCTCGTCAAGGGTGAGCTTGCCGTTTTCGTCGAAGCGGCCCATCAGGGTGTCACGCACAGCTGCGGGCTGGTCGTGGATTTCCTTCTCCATGAAGGAGTTGAAGCCACCTTTTTCGGCTGCTGCGGCGTCCCATTCCACTTTGAAGGGCTTGCCGGTTGCTTCGTTGCCGGTGAAGTCGATGATGGGAGTAGTCGTTGGCGGTGATGGTGACGATCTGGTCGTTCGCCATCTCAACGGCGTTCTTGGTGTAATCGATAAAGCCGGATACGTCGGAACCAGGAAGTTTGCCCTCGCCCAGACCGATGACCAGCGGTGAGTTGCGGCGTGCGGCAACGATGCGGTCCGGGAAGTCTACGTTAAGGGCCAGGAGCGTGAAGGCACCTTCCAGGCGGTTACAGGTCAGCCGCATCGATTCGGTGAGGTCGCCGTTGCCTTCACCGTTCGCGATGTCGCCCAGCAGGGTGGCGCAGCAACTCGGTGTCGGTTTCGGAGGCGAGTGTAGCCTTTCGCTGCGAGTTCGGTTTTAGTCCCAGCAGAAGCTGATAATGCCGTTGTGAACAACAGCGAGTTTTCCGCCGTCAACCACGTGCGGGCGAGCGTTGGCGTCAGTGGGTGCGCCGTGGGTTGCCCGGCGGGTGCCCGATGCTCACCACCGAATCGGGGAGGGATCGCGCGCGATTTCTCGTCCAGACCAGCTACTGCCCGCTTTCTTGCGGAAGTTAATCTTCCCGCCTTCCAGCATGGCCACGCCCGCAGAGTCGTAACCGCGGTATTCCAAACGGCGAAGTCCTCAAGTACGACGTCTGAGTGCGAAAGTACTCCCGATTTGGGACGTTGTTGGTCCCTACATATCCAAACAATTCCACACATAAAACTCGACTCTACGCTTGATCTGTTAGTAATTTAAATAGGCTTACACCCACGTGTCATAACGTGCATTGTTTATGCGCTTTTGCTAACGAAAGTATCGCTGTTGATACGGTGACAAAGTGGCAGTAACAATGCACGTTACGATAGAAGAAACATCTGATGTCTGGAGGCAAATGCTTCTGATAATGATGCAAACAGGGTGCTCCGGCGCTATTCAGATCAGCTCTGTGACCAGCACATCTGTCGCCTCACGCGAGCGCGTGCGGCAGCCAGCTTTTTCCTGGGTTCACGGGATTCGGGGTCCTCCGGGACGTCGAAGTGCAGTGCCACAGCAACGGTGTTCACCAGTGCAGGGGCGTCGTGCCCGCGTTCAGCGAGCTCAGCGGCGGGCCGATGAAACGCTCGTTGCGGAGATTTTACGCAGTGGCGCGCGGCCAACGCGCTGAACCGTCGTCCGCAGCGAGGGGTTGAGGAAACGCTGGATGATTTTGTCGATGTATGCCTGTGCACCAGGGGCGAAGCGAACTTTTTCGACGACCAGCGTCTTGGTTTCGCGAGGACCGCGCTCTCAACGTGTGCACGCACCTGGGGTCCGCCAGGCGTCGGCAATCTTGGTGATGCCGCGTTGTAGCCGAAGTGAGGCGGTTGCTGCGTGCCCGGTGTTCACGGTGAACAGCTTGCGGGTGATGTAGGGGCGAGGTCATCGACCCAGGTCACGCCAGGGATGTCTCGAACATTGTCGCCGAACGGTGTCGATTCGACGGCCCATTCAAAGTAGTTCTCCACAGTGACGTCGAGACCCCTGGCCGGGCGCCTGGTCAGGGGAACGATGCGGTCCACGCCGTGTTGGCAAAATGGCAACCTCGTCCACCTCGGGGAACTCCTGGCGAATCGCCTCCGCGAGGCCGTCAGTGGCATTGATGGCATTTTGCAGGCCATGACCGCAACCTTGTCTCTGGCGTCATCGGAGGTGGCGGCGCGCTGGCGCAAACCTTCCGCGATGGTGGGGGCGATGATCTTCAACACAGTGGGTCCGACGGCGGTGGTGATCACGTCGGCGTCAGCAATGTCGGGCGAGCAGTGCGTCCTCGTCCTCTGCCGAGTTCACGCCAGAAAAACCGGTGATGGTGATGTCCTTGGGGCTTGACCCACCTCGTGAACGATGTAGGAGTCGTTCGAGTTCAGGGCATCTATGAGCGGAGCCGCAACGTCAGCGAACACAAGCTCGTAGCCCGCAGCAGCAGAATCACCCCCATGAACCCGCGTGGCCAATGTTTCCGGCGCCGAAATGGAGGGCTTATTCGGTGACCTTTCCGAAGATCTCCAGGATCTCTCTTGGAGCTGCGTTCTTCAACTGTTCAACGGATTCGTTGCGGCCGAAGATCTTGGCGATCTTGGACAGCACCTTCAGGTGGGATCCATCGGCACCGGCGATACCGACCACAAAGTAGGTGGGCTGCCCGCCCCAATCCACAGGTTCCTCGTAGCGAATGAAGGAAATGGCGGACCCTTTCGATGGCGTCCTTCGACTCGGTGGTGCCGTGCGGAATGGCCAGGCCACTGCCCATAAAAGGTGGACACGGACTGCTCGCGCTCGTGCTGGCATCAATGTGATTCGTCAACCGCGCCGACCTCGACCAGCAGTTCACCGGCCTCATTGATGGCGGCGTAGCGGGTGGTTAGCGGTGCCCGCGAGCACAATGTTGTCGGCCACTAGCAGCGGTTTCTTTCCGACTTGTCTCGCGGTATGCGCGGCGTCGTCACCCTCGCTGCTTGTCGACGCCTCGGTGGCCGCTGTAGCTGCGGTGGCTTCGCGCTGGCTGCGGATCAGGTCCACAATCTCGTCGTAGCGCGGGAAGCTATCGAAATTGTCCACGGTCACGTGTACAGCAGACGGTGTGGGCGCCTTTGCGCGGTCAAACAGGGTCCTCACGGCAGACCAGCAGGTCGTAGGGTATCGGTGAGATTGTTGATCGCGGAGTTCACCACGCTCACATCATTGCCGTAGCCTGCGTCTTTTGATCTTGTTGCGCAGCACCGAGGCACCCATGGCGGATGAACCCATGCCGGCATCACAGGCGAAAACAATCTTAGAAATGAGCGGGGTTTCAGCGGATTCGCTGGTGAGGGCTGCCCGGACGGAGGACTTCTTGCCCTTCATTTCCTCCATGCGTGCGGTGGCTGCGGCGAGGTCATCGTCGGTGTGCTTGGAGAACTTCAAAATGGCTGAGGCGACAAGGAAGAAAACAATGGCTGCGCCAGTGACACCAGCGATCACGCCAACGCAGGAGTCGCTGACGTTGCGCCGAGGATGGCGATGATGGAGCCGGGGGCTGCGGGGAGCGCAGGCCAGCGCCGCCGATGGTTTCAATAAGCAGCGGTCATGCCCAAGCGCGAAAACACCCTATCTTTCGCAGGCCTGGGCATAAGCAA
>BNJU01001601.1_pt1 | contig 84262 bp, 80 predicted proteins | sample 8539281 | NCBI WGS metagenome assembly BNJU01 (sample SAMD00202456, study PRJDB9452) | human saliva metagenome | isolation source: human saliva | place: Japan | reverse complement strand
GCTCTGCACTTGCTCTTATGGAATGCCACCCACGCCACAATACCATTGATGCGGCAACACTCTACTGGGCAGGCATTCCCGGCAATGCGGCAGACTTTCCTGCAGAAGAGTCGTTTTATACTTTCATCGAGCCTGCCCTCTGCTTCTTTACGGCAGAGACAAACTATAAGGATTCGCTCTCTCCCTTCGGCATCAAGATGGCAGACCGCCTTTCAGGAAAACCCGTCCACTTAGATATATCGGATTTACCGATGAAAAAGGGAGTCATCACTAACCGTAACAAGTTCATCTTGGGCCCTTCGGGTAGTGGCAAGTCTTTCTTTACCAACCACATGGTACGCCAGTATTACGAACAGGGGGCACACGTCCTCTTGGTTGATACGGGTAACTCATATCAAGGCTTGTGTGAACTTATCCACCGCAAGACCAAGGGTGAGGACGGTGTGTATTTCACCTATACCAATGAAAGTCCGATATCCTTCAACCCTTTTTATACGGATGATTACTTCTTCGACGTGGAGAAAAGGGAGAGTATCTGTACGCTGCTGCTTACACTTTGGAAGAGTGCAGATGAGCATATCACTAAGACCGAGGCAGGTGAACTTGGTTCTGCTGTAAACTCCTATATCGAGCTGATATGTGCTGACCACAGCGTTACACCCTGTTTTAATACTTTCTATGAGTATCTGCGGGACGTGTACCGAAAGGATATGGAAAAGCGAGACATCAAGGTAACGCTCTCGGACTTCAATATCAACAACCTCCTGACGACACTGAAGCAGTATTACAAGGGCGGTCGCTACGACTTCCTCTTGAACTCGGACAAGAACATTGACCTGCTCTCCAAACGCTTCATCGTCTTTGAAATTGACCAAGTGAAGGACAACAAAGACCTCTTTCCAGTGGTAACGATTATCATCATGGAAGCTTTCATCAATAAGATGCGCCGATTAAAGGGTATCCGCAAGATGATACTCATCGAGGAAGCGTGGAAAGCCATAGCTTCGGCAAACATGGCAGATTACATCAAGTATCTTTATAAGACGGTGAGAAAATATTTCGGAGAAGCTATTGTCGTAACGCAGGAGGTGGATGATATCATTCAGTCGCCTATAGTCAAGGAAAGTATTATTAATAACTCCGACTGCAAGATACTGCTCGACCAGCGCAAGTACATGACCAAGTTCGACGGCATACAGGCGATGCTCGGCCTTTCGGAAAAGGAAAAGAGCCAGATACTCTCCATCAACCAGAACAACGACCCGAATCGACTCTACAAGGAGGTGTGGATAGGCTTGGGCGGTATGCAGAGTGCCGTCTATGCTACGGAAGTGAGCATGGAGGAATACCTAACCTACACCACGGAGGAAACTGAGAAGGTGGAGGTGATGAACAGGACGGCACAGCTCGGTGGCGACATCGAAACGGCTATCCGTCAGCTTGCCATAGAGAAAAGAAACAATAAAAAGAAATAAGTACAAACCATCAAAACTATAGTAACAATGAAAAAGTACATTTTCATGGCTCTCTTAGGATTGAGCCTTTCTGTTCCCAAAGCCCACGCACAGTGGGTAGTAACCGACCCTGGCAATTTTGCCGGCAACATCGTCAATTCGGTTAAGGAGATAGCAACTGCCTCGAAGACGGTGAAGAATACCCTTGACGGTTTTAAGGAGGTGGAGAAACTTTACAACGACACCAAGAAGTATTACGATGCCCTGAAGAAGGTGAACAACCTCATTGGTGATGCCTATAAGGTCAAAGAGTGCATCCTTATGGTGGGTGACATCTCGGGGAGATTTACGTCACCTCGTATAAGAAGATGCTTTCGGACAAGAATTTCCGCCCTTCAGAACTCGCGGCGATGGCTTCGGGCTATGCCAAGCTTCTGGAGCAGAGCGGTGAGAGTCTCAAGGAACTAAAGTCCATCGTTAAGAGTAATGTCTTCTCGATGAACGACCACGAACGAATGCAGGCAATTGACCGTATTTATACCACACTGAGAGAAAACCGCTCGCTCGTATCATACTATACACGGAAAAACATCTCCGTGAGCTACGTGCGTGCAAGGGAGAAGAACAACCTTGCCTCTGTCAAGGCACTCTATGGTAATACGGCAAGCAGGTATTGGTAAATCCACAGACAAAAAAAGAACTTGAAAGAACTTTCATAAAAAACTTTTGCTTATGGATTTTGCCAGTTTACATGAGCTGCTACGCTCCACCTATGACGAGATGATGCCACTCTGTGCCCAGATGACGGGTATTGCCAAAGGCATTGCGGGCTTGGGTGCACTCTTTTATATTGCTCTTCGGGTATGGGCTTCCATTGCCCGTGCCGAGGCGATAGATGTTTTTCCCTTGCTGCGCCCTTCGTGCTGGGCTTTTGTATCATGTTCTTCCCAACAGTCGTACTGGGTACGATGAATGCCGTTCTCTCGCCCGTAGTGCAGGGGACGGAGATGATGGTACATCAGCAGGAGGGGAACCTTGCAGAACTTACTGCCAAGCGAGACAAGTTGCAAGAGGAAGCCTACCTTAGAAATCCTGAAACAGCCTACCTTGTTTCCAACGAGAAGTTCGATGAGAAGATTGAGGAAATGGGCATCATCGGACCTGAAGATGCCGTGACAATAGCGGGTATGTATGCCGAGCGTGCTGCCTATCAGACCAAGCAGTGGATCATGAAGATGGTACACGACCTCTTGGAACTCCTATTCCATGCTGCAGGGCTTATCATCGACACGCTACGCACCTTCATACTCATCGTTCTTGCCATTCTCGGTCCGATAGTCTTCGGCATTGCCGTATGGGATGGTCTTGCTGGCTCACTTACGGCATGGTTTTCACGCTATATCTCTGTCTACCTGTGGCTGCCTGTCAGCTCTATTCTTACGGCACTGCTTACTAAAATACAGGTGCTGATGATAGAGAAGGATATCGAAGCACTCAGTGACCCTAACTACCTGCCTGACTCGGGGACATGGTACTACATCGTCTTCTTCCTTATCGGTATTGTAGGCTACTTCTGTGTACCTACTGTGGCAGGCTGGATTATCGAAGCTGGAGGCGGTATCGGCTCTTACGGTCGTAATGTCAACCAAACAGCACAGCATGGTGCGCAAGGAGCATATACCGGTGGCAAGGCTGCTATGGCTGGCGCAGGTGCTGCTGTGGGAAATGTCGGTGGGCGTATCAAGGGTGCACTGCTCAAAGGAAATAATCAATCAAAAAAAGAAGAAAAATGGAATTCAAATCACTTGGTAATATCGAGAGCTCGTTCAAACAGATACGGCTCTATGCCTTTGTCTTTGCCATCGTATGCGTGGCAGTAAGCGGTTATGCCGTCTATGCCTCGTACAGCTTCGCCAAGGAGCAGCGGGAGAAAATCTATGTGCTTGACCAGGGAAAGTCGCTCATGCTTGCCCTCAGTCAGGATGCAAGCCGTAACCGCCCTGTAGAGGCAAGGGAGCATGTACGTCGTTTCCATGAGCTGTTCTTCACCATCGCACCCGACAAGGATGCCATCGAAAAGAACATGGAGCGTGCCTTTGTGCTGTGTGACAAGTCGGCTTTCAACTATTACAAAGACTTGGCAGAGAAGGGCTATTATAACCGTGCCATATCGGGTAATGTCAATCAGCGCATAGAGGTGGATTCTATCCACTGCAACTTCAATACTTACCCTTATGCGGTAACGACTTATGCACGGGAGTTTATCGTCCGCCAGAGTAACGTTACAGAGCGTAGTCTCATTACAACCTGCACGTTGCAGAACTCTGTCCGTTCGGACAACAACCCACAAGGCTTCCTGATGGAGAACTTCCTCGTTAAGGAGAACAGAGACATACAGACTTATAAACGATAAGGCTATGGCAAGGAAAAGAAACTTTTTACTCTCACGCCAATATCTGCGCTTTCACCTGTGGCTCCGCCATCGATGTGAAAGGCTCACGATAAGGCAGAGAAAGGAAATCGTCTATGGGCTGAGTCTCATCTATCTGCTCTGCTCGCTTTGGATGATAGCGCAGTTCTTCCTTCCTCCAAAGAAGGAGAAACTACCCATCCCCACGGGAAAGCTGACGGATAGTCCGATACGGACGGACAGCACCTTACAGGTGGAAAAGCCACACTAATTTGACCCACCCTGGCAAGTATTTTAGACCCAGTAAGGTTAAAATAATGAGACCCACCTCACCAAAATAAGAATGACCCTTTGAAACGCTAGTTTTTTAGGGTCATTTTGTAGTTTTGTGTTACTGCCCTGGCCGGCATTAAAAACATAAAACTATTATTTATATGACAAAATTAAAGAATTTATTGCGCTGTTACGCATCTGGTATGGGAATAAGAAGTATTTCTAGTACTTTCCATATATCTCGTAACACCCTCCGCAAGTATGTCCGTAAATTCCAAGAAAGTGAGCTTGTCCATGGAGCAAATTCTGTCGCTTTCAGATGATAAGCTGGCGGACTTGTTTTTCAGATGGGCATTCTCGTAACCGTCCGCCTTCTGCTCGCAAGTTGGAGTTAGAGGCACTTGTTCCTGATTATGTGAAACGGCTTAGCAAGAAGGGTGTTTCTATCTTATCTCTTCACACGGAGTATCTCAAAACTCATCCTAATGGTTACCAGTATTCTACTTTCAAACACGCAATCCATGCCTACAGATGTCAAACACGAGCCGTAGGACATGTAGAGCACCTTGCTGGCGATCAGATGTATATTGATTATGCAGGGTGATAAGCTAGAGATAGTCGAAGAACAGACGGGTGAGGTGCGGAAGGTAGAGGTTTTTGTGGCTACCCTTCCATGCAGTCATTACACCTATTGCGAGGCAGTGTGGTCGCAGAAGAAGGAAGACCTTATCGTTGCTTGCGAGAATGCTCTTCATTTCTTTGGTGGTGTACCCAAGGCTGTTGTGCCTGACAACTTAAAAATCAGCCGTTATCCGCAGTGATCGTAATGAGCCTGTTATCAATGACGACTTCGCTGCTATGGCTGAATTTTTATGACATGGCTGTTTATCCAGCTAGGGTGCGCCGTCCCAAGGACAAGGCACTGGTTGAGAATGCTGTAAAGCTAATGTATCGGTCGGTATATGTAGATATTGAAGGGCAAATTTTCCATAATCTAGAATCACTTAATGTTGCTATACGCACATCTTTAGAAGCATTTAACAGCCGTAGATTGAGTGGGCGTAAGGAATCCCGTCAAGAACTATTTGAGGAAATGGAAAAAGATTTTCTTCGTCCTCTTCCTACCGCTCGCTATCAGATGAAGTCTAGAAAGTCTGCTACTGTCATGGCTAATAGCTTCGTTATGCTAAGAAAGCATAGTTATAGTGTTCCAACAGAGTATATCGGCAAACGTATGGAGCTTATTTACGATAATGACAATGTTCAAATCTACTATGGGTTAAAGTTAGTTACCATCCATCAGCGAGATGATACTCCCTATACCTACTCACAGAAAGATGCACATAATCTTCCTGGTCATCATGGTAGCTTTGAAAAGGATTTGGAGGAAATATATCAACGGGCAGGGCAAATAGACAACATCCTTCTGCTTTATCTCAAGGAAGTCGCTACGCAGATGAAATATCCACCAAAAGCCTTCCGCTCTTGCCGTGGTATCATGTCGCTGGAGAAGAAGTATGGCATGGCTCGTCTAGTAGCAGCTTGTAACTGTGCCTCGGAAGGACGACGCTATGGCTATAATGAGATAAAGGATATACTACAGAAGGGTGATGATGCTCCCTATATATCTATGGATGAAGATAATATGGAGCTATCTCCTGAATATAAACCAAAAAAACTCATAAGAACATACGAGGCAAGGATTATTTCTCAAAGCAATTATCCAATAATAGCAAACAATTAAAGTAAACAACTATGGAACTAAATAATAATAAGACAGCACCTATTGTGCAAGAAATGGATAAGAATCAGTTATCTCTTGATTTAATGCATAGAATGAGGCTTACGGGTATGGCAACTGCCTTTGAAGAAAAGTCTAACAACTACAATTGCAGATACGATGACACCAGATGCCTTTTTATCTTGGCTCTTATCTCGAGAATGGGACTATCGTTCTGCAGCAGCCATTGAAAGACTCATAAAAATCAGCAGGGGTTTAGATATAAAACCTATCCTGAGCAAATAGATTATAATATCAATCGCAACCTTAGCCAAAAACAAAATGGAGAGAATACTCTCACTTGATTTTTATCAAGCAAGGACGCAATATATTTATTACTGGTTCATCAGGAACTGGTAAAAGTTTTATCGCTACAGCTATAGGCTATCATGCTTGTAAAAATGGTATTAGAACGATGTATGCTAACATGTCAAAGCTGCTGGGGACACTTAAGGTTGCCAAGAACAAAGGAACGTTAGAAACAGAGCTAAAGAAGATAGAGCGATGTCGCTTGTTAATCCTCGATGATGCCTTCCTTGTACCTGTAGATGCAAAAGAGCGTCCTATATTACTTGATATTATAGAAGATAGGCATGAAAGGAAGTCGATTATCATATCTTCTCAACTTCCTGTAGACAACTGGTATGATGCAATAGGCGACCCTACCGTGGCAGATGCTGTACTAGATAGAATTGTGCATACCTCATATCAAATAGAACTAACTGGAGAGAGTCTTAGAAAGATAAAAGCAAAGAATATTACCAAGTAATAGCGAAATAAAATGACCCACCCGACCAGGGCATTTAGTGGGTCAATAATAAATCGTTTTACTGGGTCTAAAATACTTTGACAGGGTGGGTCAAATTAGTGTGGCTTTTCCAACAGGAGTTACACGGCAATTTTTACCTACAACATCATCAAACAATCAAAGAAAATGGATAATAAACAGAAAGAACAAATGAAGAAAGGCTTGGTCTTCGGAGGTCTGGGACTGCTGTTTGCCCTTTCAATGTGGTTTATCTTCGCACCTTCGGGCAAGGATAAGACCGCAGCGGAGCAGGGACTCAATGACAGCATCCCGCAGGCAACGACTGAAAAGCTCACCGAAAACAAGCTCAAAGCCTATGAATTAGGCGACAAGGCACACGAGGAGGAACAGACCCGTGAGGAGATGGGCAGACTATCGGACTATTTCGCACAGAACACTGCTCCATCAGAGGAGCAGCGTGCAGAGACAGCTGCTTCTACGGCAAAGATAGAAAACTCCATGCATCGCTATGAGGAGAACAACCGGCTCTTAAACTCTTTTTACGCTCCCGACCCACACGAGCAGGAGCGTGAAGCCCTGCGCTCAGAGATAGATAACCTTAAAAAGGAACTCTCTGCCAAAGACAGCAAGGAGGACAATGAAGAGAAACGACAGCTTGCACTGATGGAAAAGAGCTATCAGATGGCAGCGAAGTATCTTCCCAAGGCTTCTGCCGTTCCACCATCTTTGGGTAATGACTTTACCGGGGGTAAAGGGCAAACGGCAACGAACAAAGGTCAGGGTATGGGCAGTAATATAAGCGGAGATTCGGCCAACTTGCCTGCAATGGAAATCTTGGTGGAACGCAAACAGGTAGTGTCCTCACTGGAGCAGCCGATGAGCGACGCTGACTTCATCAAGGAGTATGGCACGAAAGCACGCAACTTGGGCTTCCATTCGCTCGCAAGCACGGTTGCACCTACGATGCGCAACACACTCAAAGTGGTGGTGGACAGGACAACGACGCTCAAAGAGGGCGATAATGTCGTGCTCCGTCTGCTTGAAAGTGCCAAGGTACAGGGACTACAAATTCCACGACAGAGCCGACTCATAGCAGTCGCCAAGATAGCAGGTAACCGTATGCATCTGCTTATCAAAAGCATTGAGGTAGACGGGCATATCATAGCCGTCAAACTCTCGGCATACGATATAGACGGACAGGAGGGTGTGTATATACCAGGTTCGGAGGACATCAATGCGCTTAAGGAAGTTGGGGCGAACATCGGCGGCTCAATGGGCACATCCTTTACCTTCGCTTCCTCTGCCAAAGACCAGATTATCTCCGAGGCTGCCCGTGGGGTGATGCAGGGTGCAAGTCAGCTGCTTCAGAAGAAACTGCGCACCGTCAAGGTAACGCTCAAGGGTGGTTACCGCCTTTTCTTGGTTCAGTCCAAATAAAACAATCGAAAATGATAAGTAAAAATAACATCAAATCAATAGCAACAATGAAGAAAATTATTTTATCAATGGCTATGCTTGCCATAGTGGGAGCAACAGCCATAGCACAGGAAAACAATGAAGGTCTGACACCGAGCCGTCCGCTTACTTCGGGAGAGCTTTTTCAAGGTATGAGCCGTGCTATTCCAACGGGGCGTGTCGTTCTGCCGTATGGTCTTGACGTTACCTTTGACAAGACCGTGCATCTTATCTTCCCTTCTGCTATCCGCTATGTAGACTTAGGTTCGCAGAACATCATTGCAGGGAAGGCGGAGGATGCTGAGAACGTGCTACGTGTAAAGGCTTCGGTGAAGGACTTTGAGACGGAAACCAATATGAGTGTTATCTGTGAGGACGGCTCTTTCTATGCTTTCAATGTAAAGTATGCCGATGAGCCGGAGAAGTTAAGTATCGAGATGAAAGACTTTCTCTCTTACGACAGAAGGTAGACTGCCAAGCAACCGCTCTGATATTTACTTCAAGGAACTTGGTAACGAGTCGCCCGTATTAGTAAAACTGATGATGCAAACTATCTATCAGAACGACAAACGTACCATCAAGCATATCGGTGTACAGCAGTATGGTATGAAGTTCCTGCTTCGTGGCTTGTATGCCCATAACGGCTTGCTGTATTTCCACACTCGAATGGAAAATGACACGAATATGCCGTACTCGGTGGATTTTATCACGTTCAAGGTGGTTGATAAGAAGATGGCAAAGCGCACCGCTATACAAGAACAGGTACTTCAGCCACTTCGTGCCTATCATCAGGTGATGCAGGTGCGTGGCATGGGTAGTGAACACGCTGTGTTTGCGCTCGAACAGTTTTCTCTTGCAGAAGACAAGCAGCTTGAAGTAACGCTCTATGAGAGAAATGGCGGTCGTATGCTGACCTTTTATGTAACGGCAGAAGACCTGCAGATAGCAAAGAAGATTGATAACCTCAAACTGAAATGGTAGACATTATGAAGAAGAAAATCATTTTATCGGTTTGCATAGCGGTGGCAATGGCTTTTAGCTTGCCATCGCAGGCGCAGCGACTGATACCCAAGCAAAGGGGAATAGAGGTCGTAGGGAGTGTTCCCCTTATCAAGGGAGAAAGTTTCTTGCTGCTGACAATTTCGGCATGGGAGCATCACTCACCCGCTATCTGGGTCGTGAGAATTATACCTTTATTATGGCAGAGTATGAACAGCAGAATATGCCGTACAGAAGTTATAACATAAAACTCAAGGATGCACTCTTACAGGTGGGCTATATGCACCCTGTTCTCTCCGACAGGGGTAAGAACGTGCTTCTTTATGGTGGCATATCCGCCTTGGGTGGCTATGAGCAGCTGAACGAGGACAAGAAGCTGCTGCCCGATGGGGCGACACTGCTCGACCGCTCCCGCTTCGTCTATGGCGGTGCCGTACATGGATCGGTGGAAGTGTTCCTAACGGACAGGGTTTTCTTTCTTGTAAAGGCGCAGGGACGTTTCCTATTTGGAACGGACGTGCATCGTTTTCGTCCGGCTGTTTCCGCAGGACTAAGGTTTAACTTTTTAAGTAGAAGAAAAAGATGAAGAATATTTTTGAATACGATATGGGTAATGGGCGCGCTGACCCTTGCCGTGTTTTTGCCTATCTGCTTGTGATAGGGATTTGGATGTTCAGCAGTCTTATCCGTTTACGGTGGAGACGATGCCGGTTCAGAAGGACATCATAAGGGGACAGACGGCTGAGATACGCTGCACATTAAAGCGAAGCGGTGAGTTTGCCGACACTCGCTATACGATACGTTATTTCCAGTCTGACGGCAAGGGCTTGCTAAGAAATGATAACGGCACAGTCTTCAAGCCAAACGACCGCTATCCGCTGACGAAGGATGTGTTCCGCTTATACTACACTTCGCTCTCAGCCGACCGCCAGACGATTGATATATATGTGGCGGATAGTTTTGGGAAGGTTCAGCAGCTGACCTTTAGTTTCAACAACGAGCGAGAAGATGGCAAGGATAAGCCTGCGTCTTCTCGCCACTAAGGACATAATTGATGCGAACGATAAATTCTTTCATTTTACTTTGTGTATTCTGCCTGTTCTGTCAGCCGACCCTTGCTCAGCGCAGGGCGCGGCTGGCAGACTTGCCACCTTTTGAGCGTGCGGTTGTTGTTGTGAAATACTTTGAGGGTATGCACCGCTGGAAGAATTATCCGTATGTTGGCTATGGGCATCAGCTGCAACCAGGAGAGCACTTCACGGCGGATATGACGGAACAGCAGGCAGACTCCCTGCTCCGTGCCGACCTTTGGAAATGCTTTGAATACTTCAAGGGCTATGGAAAGGATGCACTGCTGCTGACCTTGCTTGCCTATAATGTGGGTGTAGGACGATTGCTTGGTTATGGCAAGCACCCCAAGAGTAGACTGTTGCGAAAGATAGAGTCGGGAGACAGGAACTTCTATCAGGAGTATGTTTCGTTCTGCCGATACAAGGGAAAGGTTTTGAATGGGTTAGTCAAACGCCGAAAGGTTGAGTTTGCGTTGTTCTTTATCATCTGACTATATTAAACCAAGAATTATTCCTATGATGTTGTTTCTATTTTGCTGAAAAATTGTAACTTTGTATTACGATTAAATAGGATAAGCAATGAATGAAGAAACAAAAAAGGTACTCTTCGTCTTATTGAATGAGTACACAGATTGGGAAGGTGCTTTTCTCTCTACAGCCCTTCATGTTGGCGTAATACCAGGTAGTGAAATCAAGTACAGAGTGTATACAGTTGCTCCGACATTAGATGCAGTCTGTTCCATTGGTGGATTCAAAACGTTGCCCGACTATTCTTTTGAGAATATGCCCAAAGACTATGCAGCCTTAGTCCTTATTGGTGGCAATCGATGGGATTCACCTGAAGCAGAACTTGTTGCGCCATTGGTACAAGAAGCATTGGATAAGGGTAAAATCGTAGGAGCGATATGCAACGGAGCATCGTTTCTGTGTGCTCATGGCTTCTTGAACAACGTAAAACATACGGGTAATGGTCTCGACCAACTTAAACAATGGGGTGGTGAAAGATACACGAACGAAACAGGATATGTGAACGCACAGGCTGTGAGTGATAAGAATATTGTTACAGCAAATGGTGTCGCTCATTTGGAATTCACTCGAGAAATGCTCTCACTTCTGAAAGCCAATACCTCGGAAAAGATTACAGCTTGGTATGACTTTTATAAGAATGGATTTGTAAAATAGTAGTCATACTACTAAATAAAATTGATGCGTGGAGTACATCGTCTCCACGCATCAATTTTATAGTTAGCAATCACACATACATTTTATTTTATGGATGTGGTTCTGGCTGAGGTCCTGGATTGGGATGTTCCTCACCAGAATTCTTGTCAGGTGCTGAAACACGCTCGTAGCTCACGCCAGTAAGTGTAAAATACTTCTTTGAGGGAGTGAGGTGTACCACAGGTTTCGTAATATGCACCTTTGGATTGAATTCCGTTTTTCCCTTCTCAACCAATTTACTCTGGAAAGAAGGTGTAAGTGTCCCGATGTCTCCGAAGTCTACAATGTCTCCGTTCTCAACGTGCTTTTTTGCTATTTCAGCTGCAAGTCTGAGAACAGCCTCGACTTCTGCACCAGTGAACGTTGTAGCGTGTGCCACTTCGTCACAGAAACTACGATGATCAACTCTCTTTCGCCCTGTAGGATGTGCCTGCACAACGATTTTTCCTTTCAAATTTCCAACTGTTCCTTTACGCTCCTTTAGCGTATAGGCAATAGGTCTGTTCGCCATAGTAACTAGTCTTGCCCCCGATTGTTAAGCCTTTGGAGGCTGGGGCTTTATCCTCCTCAGGCTTGTTAGTAGATTTATATCACAAAGGTAAGAAATTTCTTGACTATCTCCAAGAAAAAACACATACTTTTTTTGACACTTATCAACCCTTTTTCGCAAAAGGGTTCACCTAAACGAGTAAAACTATCTACCTATTATCAGAAAAAGGTCTACCTTTTCCGCCAAAAGGGTCTACCTTTTCAATTAAAAAGGTCTACCTTTTTCACCGAAAAGGTAGACCCTTTTTGAAGAAACTGACAAACCTTTCTGCAAAGATACTTTTGAGATGAACTTTAGCTTGTAGTTAGTTGGTCTAAGTCAAACAATTAAAGAAATTAAAGATATTAGTGTCTCTAAAAAAATGTTTGATTTCTTTTTTTATTTTACATTTAATTGATTACTTTTGCAGCAATAATATTAAATCTATAAATTATGGAAAAATAATTGTTGTGTAGAAATTATAACAGCTGCAACAGCTATTTTAGGTGTATGTTTTTTTCTAGTATCTCATTATGGCAGAATTACCAACTGAATAAAAAAACAAAGAAAAAGATTCTCTGAATGGCAAATTAAACCATCTTTTAGAATTTGCTATCCAATATCCTGAACTAGAATCTCAAGTATTTATAGACAAGTGGGTAGAAATGAAAGATAAAAATGTCGAAGCATATATGAGATATGATATATATTGTAACTTGCTGTTTAATTTTTTTGGATGAGCTTTATGAGTTTTATAATGGTAATAGAACTAATATTGAGAATTTCTGTGATATTAAAACTTGGGTTAGAATGCACAAGCTTAATTGGCTAAATCCAGTAGACCCAAATGAAAAATATTGATGGCTACGGTGAAGATTTTAGAAGATTTATAAATTCTTATTTAAAAATAGTATGAGAAGAATAGCATTATTAATTGGTAACTCTGATGGTTTTAGAAGGAGTGAAAATCGATTTAGTTGAATGGGAAAAAGTTCCTCATATCTCCAATAGGCGGGGCTTGGAAGCCTAATGAAATCACAATGTTTATGAATCCCCAAAAAGTGTGAACTGCTAAATTACATCAATGAGATTCGTAAAACAAAGGCATATGACTTCGCTATAGTTGTATACAGTGGACATGGTGGCTATGATAGAAATACAATTTTAGAAATAAACGAGCAGGAAGAGTCAATAGATGAAACTGACCTATATTCCATTGCTCCTAGACAGATTTCTGTTTTTTTGATTGTTGTCGTAGTCTTGTTGATGGGTCTGAGCCTATCAATGAAAGTCAAAGAACATTTTCTTCAGGTGGTATTCTTCCTAATCTACAAAAGATTAGGAATGCTTATAATCAGCGAATAATGCAGGCTATACCTCAGCAGATCTGTTTGTATGCTTGTAGTATAGGTGAGATGGCTTTAGATACAGAAAATGGGGCACTCTATATCCAAACATTGCTAAGGCAAGCAAAGTTGTTCCCGAATAATGAAGAGTTTAGAACAGTTGAAGAGATACATAAGGAGGCATCAGAACTCACACGCACTAAGGGATTGTTTAAAAAACATACTCAACATCCTGCTGCTAGTTTACCTAAATGTCTGACAAGGCAAAAACTGACACTTTCTATTAATCCTGAATTAATACTTTCTATTAATCCTAATATGATATGATTTAATTCAAACTACGTTTTTTTGCTTTAGCCGAATAGTTGTTCAAAGACTAAGAAAAGAAAGCCACGCAGATTTTCGGTTTGCGTGGCTATTAGCATTGCCTGGCTTTAATGACTACTCAGTTATGAGGAGGAACATACGTAATACTTGAAACTGTCCACAAGTGGTAAGTATGGTGAAATTCTGCTTCTGCTGCAACTTGCGTTCGTAGGTTTCTTTGACCTGCAACTTTGCCCTGCAATGAGGGCAAGTGCAAGTTTCTCTATGTTTGTTCATTATCCAACTATGCCCACAATCCATACAAGTGGTGCGACCTTTTGGCAAGCGGTAGGCGAAGTGGTCAATACACTCACGGAATGCCCACTTACTTTGTTGCTTTGTTATCGGGCGAAGATACTTGCTTTGTTCCAAAACTGCCTTTTCATATTTGTTTCTCGGTTTCATAGGCTTAAAAATCAAATAGTGATGGTTGTACTTGGGTTGCTATGTTCTCGGTCTTTTTCACTCGTGCGTTACGGCTCTGTAACTTGGCAAGTTCCTCACGCTGATATTGCTTAATGGCTTCCTGCCTTGCTTCGGCTTTTTCTTCCTCTGTGAGTTCTACAATGTGATTAACGGTAACTTGGCAAGAAACAGCCTTACCCACCTCTATATCGTCCTCATCGTAGTAATGAACAGCCATAGAGAAGATTTTTTCGAGCTAAGCTCTCAACAACTCGTCATCATCATCAAAGCCGTTGCAACCGCTTTTCTGCACTTCATTAAGAATATAGGTGATGCACTCCTCGATATTCTTGTTCGGTTTCATCAAGTTAGGGGCAAACAAGGGGTCTGTCATAGCACGCTGATTGAGATACTCGGCTATTGTCCGTGTGAAATGTTCTGTTCCTTTCATATTGCTTAGTATTTTGGGATTTCTACTATTTGATTGATGCGTCCATATAGGTAGGTTCTTAGGCTTGTTCTGTCGGGTGCGTAATACTCTGTCCATTGTCCGTACTGATTGACAAGATATTTCTTCAGTACATCAAAGAAGTCAAAGCGATAGCCTTGCAGTGGAACGGCTGTTCGGAAATAGGTGTTTGAGTTCACTGCTTCACATAGCCAATTCTTTTCCTCACGACTCATACACTCGCCACGATTGAGTTTGCACGCAGGAGATATACTTTGCTATTACAAAGGCTCTCCAAAGGGAGTACGTCCCATTGTACAAACTTAATTGCCAACACTTGCTCACTCTTTTCAGCCGTAGGGTTAATGCGGTAATGAGAGGAGGAGCTATATCCTTTTCTATTCATCGAAGATGTTGTATTTACTTTTTGCTTATCCATAGCGACATTTTTTTTATGCGTCCAAAGATCGGAGTATGCTGATTCCTTTTTGTAGCAAAATAGAGGTAGCGGGGCGGGCTTGCACAAGGTTTTGGCGGAAAATACAACCCGTAGGTGTGGAGATTTTCCAGACAAACCAAGCGGCACAGACCTTTTGAAAGCCACAAGCCCCGTACTAGCTTTGCGGATAAAAAGGGAACAGTATCCGTCTCCTTGTCATCGCATATTGTGGAGCATAGGAAAAGAAGCAAAAGTGCAACGCTCGTAGTGGAAAATAGAAAAGGTGGCTATCTCAATATGCGAGATAACCACCTGATGAACTAATATGAAATTTTTTAAAGAGCTATGCTTCTTAAAGCACGCATAGCAGAATAGCACAGAGAATTGCCAACCAGAAGAGAATGCTCAGCAGCGTAAACGTCACTTTTAGAATTACCCTGACTATAAAGCGTAGTATCAGAAAACCTGCAATGACAGAAACGGCAGTTACGACTTGCGGCGTTACTATCTTCGAGATAAGCCAAATGGCACCGATAACGACGGAAAGCAGGATAGCGAGTTCGATGAAGCGTGTCCAACCGAAGCGGCGGACTTGCTTGGAAGAAGTCGGCTGCTGCTTGATATTATCGGTTTTGTTCGATGCGTCTGCCTTGATGAAGGCAGGTGTGTGAACGATTTCGTTAAGCCGTGAGGACAATGGAAGCTCGCTTCTATTGTCTCGGCGAGAAATCGCACTTTTAAGAACGTCTTGATTCATGATGATTATATTCATATCGGAGCTTTTAATAGTTCAAGAGCAATAACAAGATGCGCAGGCTACACAAAGACAAGTGTTAGTACAAACTCTTGGCGTGTGGAGCGGAGCGTTTATCTTGGCTCTTGACACTACAAAAGCTCCCGATGGTGTTACATCAAGTCATGTTCTCACTATCGACGGTTGGCAGACCATTGACCTCGATGATCAGAACGATTGTCCCTGTCAGTTCGGTGTAGAGTTTCTCATACTCTGTACTCGCCCCAAAATCGTCTGTCAGTTCATACTTGTCGAAAACACTTTGCACAGCCTTATTCTTCAAAAGCATTGGTGTTAGTCTTCCAGGAAGAGGAGAGGGGAGTTCTTTCTCAAACTCATTCTCTAAAACTGAAACAAGGGTGTCGTACTTGGAGAAATGCAGTCCTTGATACAGAACTTCGCTTGCCATCGTCTCCGCCTCGGGATGAGAAAAGCCTTGTGCTATAGCATCGCAGTAAGTTGTCAATGCCTCGTCTGCGCGAGCAGTTACAAACGTATTTTCATTCACTCTCTCTGGAAAATGCTCTCCGAGATACGCTTCCAACTTCAAACGGAAGTAAGAAAGCTCTTTCTTTGTTGTTGTCATAATCTTCTTGGTTTAGGGTTATACATTATTTTGAGTTGATGCTCATAGCAACATTGAACTTGTCTAACTTGCCAGCCAACTGTTCCATATCGTGTTCTATTTTCTTATTGGTAATGCGGGCATAAATTTGTGTAGTTTTAATGTTGGTATGTCCCAGCATCTTCGACACGCTTTCCATTGGAACGCCCTTACTTAGCGACATAGTGGCAAATGTATGCCGGGCAAGGTGAAAGGTCAGGTTCTTCTTGACACCGCAAAGGTCGGCTATTTCTTTCAAATATGCGTTGGTTTTCTGATTCGTTAAGATGGGAAACAGTTTGCCGTTCCGATAGGTCTTATGACTGTACTTGGCGATGATACTCTTTGGAATGTCAAGAAGCAACACATTTGTTTCCACACTTGTTTTCTGCCTTCTGGTCATAATCCACTGCTTATCATCAAGTGTTACGATATTGTCTGGTGTGAGATTGGAAACATCAATATATGCCAGACCTGTGAAACATGAAAAGATGAAAACATCCCTTACTAACTCCAAGCGTTGAATAGCAAGATCCTTGTTGGCTATCTTCATAATTTCCTCATCCGTGAGAAAACCGCGATTAACAGGTTCCAGGTGAAAACGATGATTGAGGAAGGGGTCGTGAAGAAGATAACCACGTTTTTGCGCATAGATGGTTACGGTCTTGAGTGCCTTCATTTTCTTGACAGACGTGTTGTAAGCGCAGCCTGCCACCGTGCTCAGATACAACTCAAAATCCTGTACCACGGATGGCGTGAACTCTGTGAGTCCTATATCCTTCCTTCCATATTTATGGATAAGGAACTCTGAGAAATGTCTTCTCAAAACACTGTACTTTTGCAAACTATCTTTGCTGATGGTGTGTCCGACACGCTGTCTGACATCTTCGTTGAACTTGTCAAATACCGGGAGAAAAGTTGTATACTCCCTGTCTTTTCCCACAAATAAGATCGGATTTTCTCCAATGACATGGAGGAGTCGTCCTCAAATTTGTGATAGATGTTATTCAGTGTAGCAGAAATAGAGTCCAATGCGGCATTGGCGGATAAAGCTTCAGCCGTCCGACCTTTGAGCCGACTTGTGGCATTGTTCCATACTGTCTTGTCCACGAAGATTTTCGTAGATCCGAAATTAGCCATCTCTCCGTTAAGGAATACTCGGAGCATTACAGGCGACTTTCCTTCTTTGTTCTCATAGTTTGAGCGTAGGTAGAAGGACACCTTGAAATTTGTTCTCATAATGCATCATTCTTTTGTGTAGCACTCGGCTGCAAAGTTAATATATAACACTCTGAAAAAGAAAGAATTAATGCCGTCAATATGGTATTCAAAATCCCGTCACTGCTACATTTTTTGCTGCTACAATTTTTGTGTAGCAGTTTATGTAGCAGAATTTGACCGAATGATGATTGTCAAAACATAGGGTTATGCCGTCAGGCAATGAAGGTATATACAAAGAAAAATCGTTGTAAAACCTTGATTTTACAACGATTATCTAATTTTTGAAGGCTAAAATGAAGACTCTTGTGAAGACCTTTTAAAGCCTATTAGCGGAGAGAGAGGGATTCGAACCCCCGGTACCTCTCGGTACGACGGTTTTCAAGACCGTTGTAATCGACCACTCTACCATCTCTCCAGAAGGTTACTTTGTAGTCAACCTGCTTCCTTGTCGAAAGCGAGTGCAAAGTTAAGAATAATTTCTTTAACTACAAAACAAATAGACATTTTTTTTTCAATATATGTGTATAAAAGGTGGAAGATAGCTTTGTTATTTCCTAATTTAGCTGGATTGAATGCACAAACTTGTCTTATTTGTAGCGTCAAAGTTGATACAGGCACGTGGTGTCTTGCCTTTCTTCTTCGACAAGACAATCGTATAGAGGTAAAGATAACTATTTGTTGAGGTCGTACCAACCTGTTTCACACCCTTCACCTCAATTTTCTTCACCAGTCGCTTGTTGAAGACATTTATTGCATCGAGATGATACACCTGGTTGTAAACATCGCTCTGCGGTTCTTGGTACTATATAACAAGGTGATAATTGGATTGAACAGCGTGAGAGCTGCCTTGTCTTATTCTTTCTGTCGGCATTCTGCATACTCTGCGGTTCTTGGTACTATATAATAAGGTGAGAATTGGATTGAACAGCGTGAGAGCTGCCTTGTCTTATTCTTTCTGTCGGCATCCAGTATGCTCTGTTGTTCGTGGTACTATATAACAAGGTGAGAATTGGATTGAACAGCGTGAGAGCTGCCTTGTCTTATTCTTTCTGTCGGCATTCAGCATACTCTGCGGTTCTTGGTACTATATAACAAGGTGAGAATTAGATTGAACAGCGTGGGAGCTGCCTTGTCTTATTCTTTCTGTCGGCATCCAGTATACTCTGCGGTTCGTCTATAATAAGGGTAGGGTAGACCTCACCAAGTACGTCAGTCGGTCGTCACCATCCATTAGAATTGAAATGTTCCCAGCGGTGGTACGCCAATGTTCCAGCGGCGGAATATTCATGTTCCGGCGTTGGAACATGAAAGTTCCAGTGCGGGAACATCCGTGTTCCAGCGTGGGAACATTACACCGCAGCCCTTACTTGCGGCGTGGAGGCTTAATATAATGTTCCTCGAAAGCTATAAATTCTGGTTCTGTACCAGGGGCTACCTCTTCAAATATCTCACGTATTTGTGCCTGTTCATCAGGCGATATAACCACATCGCCACGGCGCATTCGCCCTATTTGCGTAAAGCCGAAAGTGTCCTTCAACCGCTCATGAATCTCCGCCTCAGCATTGCCCGTGAGCGTCCCATAACGCCAACGCATACCACGAGCAAAGCGTCTCAACTTCCATTCATAATACTTCGGGCATTGCGAATAGCCGCCAGCTTGCTCAATGAGTTGGGGATTTGTCACGCTTAGAAATACGTATTCCTCGGCTATCTCCTGTTGGGCGATGTGCCAAAGCGTGCAACTCTCACGACGTGGGCACTGGGGCATATAGCAACTGTATTTATCCATTATTGTTCAAGATTTAGTTAACTGATATTTATAACACATGTATGTGCTTGATCGTTGCAAAGTTACTATTTTAAGGTAGATAACCAAAGAAATGTGCGCCGAATATGGGTAATAGCTCACTGAAATTATTATCCTGTGTCGTGCACACTGCCCATAGCTTTTACGCTTGTAAGGAACAAATAAATGCTAAAAAAGCCTTGTATATTAGAAAATTAACCTACCTTTGTAGCATTAAATACAACATCTAAAGGTTATAGATTAGTGTTATTTGATGCCTAAAAGCCACAAAACGTCTTGTATAAGACCCTTTGTTAGAGAAGAATTAATCTACAAGGTTTTATGGAAATAGCATGGTAAACGACCTATTACCAACGTTGGAAACAATTAAGATATACATTAATTAAACATTATGAACAAAGCTACTCCTGTGTATAGGCATGCTCTTCCTTTGTATCAGCATGGCTTTTTCACAAACCAAGGTTACGGGTACGGTGGTGGCAGCCGATGATAACGAACCTGTTATCGGTGCAACTGTCACTGTTGTGGGGGCTAAGATGGCAACAGTCACCGATGTCGATGGTAAGTTCTCATTGACCACTGACGTTGCAAACCCACAAGTGACAGTGGCGTACATCGGTATGGTGTCGCAAACACTGAAGGCTACCACTGACATGCACGTAGTACTGAAATCGAATGCAACAACCCTCAATGAAGTTGTTGTGACTGGTCTTACTCGCACCGACCGCCGCCTCTTCACGGGTGCGACCGATAAGTTGGATGCCGACAAAGCGCGCCTCAATGGTGTGGCAGACATCAGTCGTTCGCTTGAGGGACAGGCTGCTGGTGTATCTGTACAGAATGTTAGCGGCACCTTTGGTACATCACCTAAGATACGCATTCGTGGCGCTACGTCCATCTATGGAAGTAGTAAGCCACTATGGGTTGTGGATGGTGTGATCATGGAAGATGCGGCTAATGTGGGTGCTGACGATTTAGCTTCTGGTAATCCTGAGACGCTCATCTCTTCGGCAATCGCTGGTTTGAATGCCGACGATATAGAGAGTTTCCAAATCTTAAAGGATGGTTCCGCTACCTCTATCTATGGTGCGCGTGCGATGGCAGGTGTCATCGTTGTGACCACAAAGAAGGGTAAGCAAGGACAATCACACATTAGTTATACAGGCGAGTTCACCTCCCGTTTGGTTCCTTCTTATAGCAACTTCGACATCTTAGACTCGAAGGAGCAGATGGGTATCTATCGTGAGTTGGCGGATAAGGGATGGCTGAATCTCTCGGAAGTGCTCAATGGTAGCGAGTATGGTGTATATGGAAAAATGTATGAGCTCATCAATCATTACGATCGTACAACGGGGCAGTTTGCATTGGAGAATACGCCCGAAGCACGCAATCGTTACCTACAACGAGCAGAGTTCCGAAACACCAACTGGTTCAAAGAATTATTCTCTTCGAACATCATGCAGACCCATTCTGTGAGCTTCAGTGGCGGTACGCAGCGTTCAAACTACTATGCTTCGTTTAGCGCACTACTTGATCCAGGATGGTACAAGCAGAGTAGTGTGAATCGTTATACGCTCAACGTCAACCTCACGCAGCACCTTACTGATAAGCTCTCATTGAACCTTATCGGTGGAGCAGCTTATCGCAAGCAGCGTGCGCCAGGAACTCTTGGACAGGATGTAGACGTTGTGGGCGGTGAAGTGAAGCGTGACTTCGATATCAATCCATACTCTTATGCAAGCAATACCTCACGTGTATTAGATCCAAACGAGTATTACGTGGCAAACTATGCACCATTTAATATCTTCCATGAGTTGGACAATAACTACATAGACTTGCATGCGCTTGATGCGAGATTCCAGTTAGAATTGAAGTATAAACCTATCCGTGACCTTGAGTTGTCATTGTTAGGTGCATTCAAATACATGGCATCTACACAGGAACATAATATTAAAGACGATTCTAACCAGGCACTGGCTTATCGTGCAATGGGCAATGGTATCATCCGAGATGGCAACAAGTACCTGTACAAAGACCCATCCAATCCGAATAAACTACCGCAGACAGTGTTGCCCTACGGCGGTCTCTACCATAAGGGAGACAACCGAATGAGTGATTACGACTTGCGTGCAACAGCTAATTATAACCACACATTCGCAGAGAAACACATAGTGAACTTGTTCGGAGGAATGGAGATTAAGAGCATTGAAAGACAGCGTAATGCATCTGAAGGAGTGGGTTTGCGCTACAATGCGGGTATGGTTCCTTTCTATGTCTATGACTACTTTAAGCGTGCGGTTGAGGCTGGTAATACCTATTATTCCATAGTTCCAACCAATTCACGTAGCGTTGCCTTCTATAGCAATGCCACATATAGTTATATGGGAAAATATGTCTTCAACGGAACTTTACGCTATGAAGGTTCTAACCAAATGGGACGTGATGCGAAGGCAAGATGGATGCCTACATGGAACGTTTCGGGCGCTTGGAACGTGCATGAAGAGAGTTGGTTCAATAAGTTATCACCCTTGAATAAACTCACCTTGCGTGCTTCTTATAGTCTTACGGGTACTCCGCCAGATGCGTCTTACAGCAATTCAACCGCCATCATAACGGCTTCTAATCCTTTTAGACTATTCGCTGAAGACCAAGAACCACAGCTCGAAATCACCGAGTTAGCCAATGCGAACCTCACATACGAGAAGAAGAACGAGTTGAACTTGGGCTTTGATGCATCATTGTGGAATAATCGTCTGGGTATCACACTGGACTATTATACACGTAAGAACTTCGATGAGATTGGTCCAATGATTACTGCTGGACTAGGCGGACAGATAATTCGTGCAGCTAACGTAGCCTCTATGAATTCTAATGGTGTTGAGTTAAGTCTATCGTTAGTAGGCGTTAAGAACAAGTATTTCACATGGTCAACCAACTTCATCTATTCGTATGCTAAGACCAAAATCACTAAGCTCTTCAACCAAGGAAACGTGATGAGTTTAGTGAGTGGAAATGGCTTTGCAAAGCGTGGCTATCCTGCTCGTGCGTTGTTCTCGATACCCTTTGTGGGCATAAACGACGAGGGTATGCCTATGGTGCGCAATGAGAAAGGAGAGGTAACAACCGATGATATCAACTTCCAAGAGCGTACCCAAACTGACTTCCTCAAGTATGAAGGACCGACAGACCCGCCTCACACGGGTTCACTTGGCAACCTCTTCACGTATAAGGGCTTCACACTTAACGTCTTTGTTACCTATGCTTTCGGTAACGTTGTACGCCTCGATCCTAAGTTCCGTGCCCGTTATAACGACTTAGTCTCTATGACTAACGACTTCAAGAACCGCTGGATGGAACCTGGCGATGAGGCTGTTACGAATGTTCCGGGTATATTGTCAAAGAGCCAGTATATGGCAAATACGAATGTGCGCATGGGTTACAACGCTTATAATTATAGTGATGTACGCATTGCAAAGGGCGACTTTATTCGCATGAAGGAGATTTCCCTCGGTTATAACCTACCAGCACAATGGTTCAAGAATAGCGTTATTCAGAACCTTTCTCTCAAACTCCCAAGCCACTAATCTCTTCTTGCTTTATGCTGACAAGAGACTCAATGGGCAGGATCCAGAGTTCTATAACGTGGGTGGTGTGGCGTCACCAATGCCAAAGCAATTCACCCTTACAGTAAAAGTTGGACTTTAAAATTTATGAAGATGAACGTCAATAAATATATAATGTGCCTGTCGCTTGCGTCCGCTACACTTGCCTTTACATCGTGCAACGACTTCTTGGACAAGTATCCCGATAGTCGTATGGACTTGAAGACACCCTCTGAATCGAGCCAACTACTCGTCAGTGCTTATCCGCAAGGACACCCTGCTTACCTCTTGGAGATGTACTCTGACAATACAGATGAGCAGTTGCACAGCACTTGGAGTGCCTTCGATCGTTTTCAAGAGCAGGCTTATCAATGGAAAGACATTGATGAGGTAAGCAATCCCGAGACGCCTCATCAGTTGTGGGAAGCGCATTACGCTGCTATCTCAACATGCAATGAAACGCTCGATCACATCGATAAGGTGAAGGACAAAGAGGCGTATGATGCGCAGAAGGGCGAGGCTTTGTTATGTCGTGCCTTTGCTATGTTCCAGTTGTCAACAGTATTTTGTCAGGCTTATGACAAGACCACTGCGCAGAACAATCTGGGCTTGCCTTATCCTAAGCAACCCGAACGAGTCGTGGGCAGACTCATGGAGCGTGGCACCTTGGCAGAGCTTTACAAGAATATAGAAAACGACTTAGTGGAAGGCATGAAACTCGTTGGAACAAAGTATGATAAGCCTAAATTCCATTTTACCAAGCAGGCTGCTTATGCTTTCGCAACCCGTTTCTATCTCTATGCACAGCAATACGACAAGGCGGTGGAGTATGCGAATAAGGTGTTAGGAGACCATCCTGAGGACATACTACGCAACTGGGCAGAGTGGAACAGACTGGGTCCTAGTGGCAACGTGCAGCCTTATGACTTCATAAAAGCTAGTAAGAATGCCAACATCATGTTGCTTCCTGCACCTTCACAGTGGGGTGTTATCAGTATTCCAATACTTGCTGGTAGCAAGTACGCACACGGAGAGTTGATTAGTAAGAACGAGACTTTGCAGGCTGCAGGACCATGGGGTAACAGCGGAACAGACCTTAACTACACCGTTACCTATAATAATGGTATATCGAAATACGCCTTGCGTAAGATTCCATACATGGCTAAAGTCATCGATACACAGGCTGAAATAGGTATTCCCTATGGTGAGTTTGCTGTCTTTGCAACCGATATCACCCTCCTTGAACGTGCCGAGGCTTATGCTTCTCTTAGGGCAATATGACAAGGCAGTAGCCGATATCAATAGCGAATTAGCAGTCTTCTCAAAGCATAGAGTGAGCCTCACTCTTGACCAGATAAAGGACTTCTACAATTCGTTGGCTTACTATACTCCTTCACAGCCAACGCCTAAGAAGGAGCTACACCCATTGTTCACTATTGAGCAGACAACGCAAGAACCTCTTTTACAATGTATATTGCAACTGCGTCGATTGGTGACCATTCACGAAGGATTCCGCCTACAAGATGTGAAGCGATATGGCATTACGATGTACAGACGTAAGGTGGATGTGCAATCGAATGTCACAGCTGTCACCGACACGATGAAGGCTGGCGACCCACGTTTAGCCATCCAGTTACCACAAGACGTGATAACTGCTGGCATTACTCCTAACCCACGTAATAAATAAAAGGAGACTTATTTATGAAAAGAAATATTCTATTGGCTGCTATCGTAATAGCCTGCGGAACCATGGTTCTCACGGCTTGTAACGATGACAAATTGGGCGGTGATTCCATCTTTCCAACCACTGCGGTGAAACGAAACACGTTCGATCAATGGCTGTATAAGAACTATACTATGCCTTATAACATCGAGTTTCAATACCGCTTGAAGACGGAAGAAACCGATAAAGCCTACAACTTCGTACCTGCCGATTCAGCAAGACTGCCAAGCTAGCTATCATCACTAAGTATATGTGGTTCGATGCTTACGCCGAGACAGTGGGCTTGGATTTCGTCAAAGAGAACGTTCCGCGCATTATTGTTGCAGTAGGTATTCCTGGCTACACACGCTATCGCACGGAGGTAGTAGGTAGTGCGGAAGGTGGTTACAAGGTGACATTAAGTAAGGTGAACGCCCTTACTGACGACCTATTAAAGGACTACGGCAGTATGACGGGGTTCTATTTCCACACCATGCACCACGAGTTTATGCATATTCTGAACCAAAAGAAACCTTATGACGAGTCGTTTGATGACATCTCACGTGCCGATTATGTCAGTGGTAACTGGACATCAGTACCAGAGAAACAGGCCTACTCACAGGGTTTCGTATCACCTTATTCAATGGAGAATCCAGCAGAGGATATTGCCGAGCTGTACTCTATCTACGTTACAAGTACGCCTCAGGAATGGAATAAAATCTTGCAGATTGCAGGTCCAAAGGGTACGAGTATCATCAATAGAAAGCTGAAGATGGTGCGTGAATATATGCGTAATTCATGGGATGCAGACATTGATTTGCTCCGTAACGCTATCCTTCGTCGTGGTTCAAAGATAGCTACGCTCAACTTGGAAAGCCTGGAATAAGAAAGGTAAAAGAGGATTCTTGGGAAAGTAAAAAGAGTAAGAAGTAAAAGAGTAAAGCCTTAGCAACCTCGCTATTGTCTCTCACTTCCTTTGCTCCCTTCATCTCTTTAAATCCAAAGAAAGCCTCCCCCTTGAATGGAAGAGAGCCTCCCTTCACCTCAAGGAGATGCCCTCTTCGCATCAAAGGAACGCCCTCTTTAAATGGAGGAGAGCCCCCTCTCTTATACAGAAATCCTCATCACAAAAAACAAATAATTGTGTTCTAACTCATTTCCGTTAGGCTCTTCGCCTTTTGGGCAGGCTTTTGGAAGTTGAAAATAGCCATGAGCTTGTTATCAGGAAAGAGTTTAGACCCTAGAAATAAAACGAAAGAAGAAAATGAAAAACTATGTTTTCTATTCTTAACCATCGTGTTGGGACTGTCTTTGCAGTCGTGTTTACATGATGATAAGACACTCTTCGACCAGCCAGCAGCCGAGCGTATCGACAAGAGTGTATCGGATTACACCCAGCTATTGGAGTCCTCCGAAGGTGGTTGGATGTTGCATTATTATGCTGGAAAGGACTATAGTTATGGTGGTTACACGCTCTTGTTGAAGTTCAAGAATGGGCATGTAACGGCTATGGGCGATGTGCAAGATCCCGAGGAACAGGCTACTTCTGGATACGAGGTAGTCAAGGATCAAGGTCCGATGTTATCCTTCAATGAGTATAACAAGGTGATTCATCCCCTTGCAGAACCATGGTTGGGCAATCCCGATGGAGTGCAAGGTGACTATGAATTTAGCATTCTTCGTGCTACAAACGATAGTATTTACTTGCGTGGAAGGAAGTGGAAAAACGAGATGGTACTCACTCGCTTGCCTAAAGACGCTAGTTGGGAAGAGATGATGATGGGCATTATCACCGTTAAAGATGGTATGAATGTCAATACCTACAACTGCTTCCTTGGCACCGACTCACTCGGTCAGTGCAACATTGATGGATCGACTCGTCGCTTTACAATGACTATAGGTGATAAGACATTGGATATGCCTTATTGCACCACACCAACAGGTATTTCGCTACGCGAACCATTGATATTCAATGGTAAGAAATACCAAAACTTCACATGGAACGAGGAGTCGCGTACGCTCACAGAGGGCGATTTGCGCATTGTGCAATACCTGCCGAAGAATCATAAGGACATAGACTTCTGGATTGGTACTTGGCGTCTGAAGACAAGCATAAGACGTAAGATAACACTCACACTAAGCATGGGAACGGTGGCAAACACGCTAAAAGGTAAGTTGCAGATAGGTAATGTTGAATATGAGATACTCATGACTTATGACCCTGCAACAGGCAAACTCGAATTGCCTGGACAGCCTGTTACTGACCCTACATATACCTATCCCGCAGGTATCGTTCTAGTACCTGGATCAAAGGAGGAAGGCAAACTCTTTGGTGAAGGTAAGGGTAGTTTACTCTTCACGTGGGATGAAGATATGGAGCGCGCAACGGCTGATGATAGTGGACAAATCACTGGGCATAAAGTCGACTCATTCTTTGGTGTTGCCTACGGAGAGGACTTGTCGCCTATTATGAAGCCTGATGGCAGTTACACTTATGCGTTTACTCTGCCAGGAATAGAGTACATGACGAAAATAAATTGATACTGATTATGAACAAATATATCTATATCTTCATAGCTGCCGCATCGGTCTTCTTGGGTGCAGCATGCAGTAGTGACAATGATTTACCAGTGTATGCTGCAGGGCTGAAGGTGGTGAAAGCAGAGACAGACTTTGGTGTTCTCGGTGAGACACATGAGGTTGTAATGAGTAAAGAACCCGCTCGTGCCTATGCACTTGATGCTTGGCTTACAGTGACGAAAACGGCAGAGAAGCTATCACTGATGGCTCAACCGAATACGAGTGCACAATCGCGTAACACGCTATTGGTGGTTAAGAATGAGCAAGGAGACTCTATCACATTGAATATCCAACAGGAGGGTGTGACCTTCGGGTTGCCTACTGGCGAGGATATCTATGCAGGAGATGAGGCTGTTGAACGCTCTTTGATTGCTACTTCTAACGTCCCCGTTGAGTACAGTGGGACGGCTGATTGGATCAAGGTAGGCAATACGAATGGGAAAATAAACGTCAAGGTCGAAGCTAATACGACGGGGCGTCCACGTGTAGGGTGGGTTACAGCCAAGGCAATAGGGCTTGTTGACTCATTGAAAGTGGTACAGGCTTCGCTCAACGATGTGGTTGGCGATTATGTGCAAACGGCTAAAATGCGCCTTCCAAGTCGTGACTTAGCAGAGAAGACATCCTCTGTTCGCATAGAGGCAGCGGGTACGAACAAGGCAAACTTCATCGTTGACAATCAATACAAGTGGGAGGTTAGCTTCACACCAGGCAAGGCTTTGAGATGATGAATGGTAAGATTGTTGGCAAGAAAGAGGTTGTTCCAGGCGTATATGAGTATCTTATCAGTGTAATCGTTGCTGATGACTTTAGTAAGGAACATGAGACTGCCATCAACGGAACGAAGGAGAGCATCCTTCTCACGTTCGATAACAATGGTAATCTAGTGTTCCGTGAGGCACAGAAGTTAGCTTCCGCACAAACCTTCTCATCCTATGGTTGGAACCGATTCACCGACACGAAGCCCGTTATGGGTGCTTTCCGTGGAATAGGAGAGGTGTATGTTAATCCGAAGTTAACCCGTAGATAAATGCAACTTTAAATTCTATCATGATATAGAAAAGGGTGTTTTCACCCTGACTCCGCCCTTGTATGCGAATGTAGGGGCGGAGTTTTTTGTGTAAGAAAGAGCCTCACCCCCGCCCCCTCTCCGAATGGAGAGGGGAGTAGATAGTCTTATTTGCAAACAAGGAGGGCGTTTCTTCGATATGAAGAAAGCCTCTCTTCGATGCAACAGAACGCCCTCTTCATATCGAAGAAACGCCCCTTTTGAATTAAAGAAACTATTTTCTAACTGGCACCCGTTAGGCACTCCTCCCCTTAGGGGAGGTTGGGTGGGGTTGTTCCATTCGGAGAGGGGGCGGGGGAGAGGCTGTAGATGGAATTGGGCAGAGGCTGTAGTTGAGTTTTGGTGAGGCTCCCTTTCCTATTTAACAACAAATCTTCTCATTTCTTTGGAGGACTTCTCAAAAAGTATTACATTTGTGTTGACAAACCTAAATGGGGGTGATTACAGGAGATTAGACGCATTGATTATGATCCTAATAGCCCTCCTTTAAAACCTAAAAGTCAGTTATTACCTATGCAAACTAAAATCCTATGCTGCGTGACAGGCACCCTCGCATTGGGCGCCATCCTACCTGCTCAGGCACAGAAGAAGCCCATGAATATCGTTTATATCATGAGTGACGACCATTCCTATCAAACGATTAGTGCCTACGACAAGCGTTTCATTGATACACCAAACATCGATTGGATTGCCAATCATGGTGTGAAATTCCAAGAGAGTTTCGTTGCTAACTCCCTTAGCGGACCCTCCCGAGCATGTATGTTAACGGGTAAGCATAGTCATGCAAATGGTTTCACAGATAACACCAAGACGTTTGATGGAGGACAGCAAACCTTTCCTAAGCTCTTACAGAGTGCAGGGTATCAGACCGCAATGATCGGTAAGTGGCACCTCACATCACTGCCTACTGGCTTCAACTATTGGGACATTCTCATTGGACAAGGCGACTATTACAACCCCGACTTCTTATGTAATGGCAAGCCACTAAAGCGTCAGGGATATGTGACGAACATAATTGCTGACCTCGCAATAGACTGGATGGAGAATAAAGAGACCCTTCCAAGCCTTTCTGCTTACTAATGCACAACAAGGCTCCTCATCGTGTTTGGAACCCTGATACATGCGACTTAGACCTCTTTAATGATGTGCAGTATCCATTGCCCGAGACGTTCTATGATAACTATGAAGGGCGTCTGGCAGCACAGAAGCAGAAGATGAGTATTATCAAAGATATGGACATTGTCTATGATAATAAGATGGCGGATCATGAGCAGGAGATACATTCTGACAAGGAGTTGGAAGCGTGGGGACGTCGTAACTATGAGCGTATGACGCCTTCTCAAAAGGCTCAATGGGATCGCCATTACGACCCCATTATACAGAAGTTTAAGGCTGATAAGCTATCGGGGAAGGCGTTAGCTGAATGGAAATATCAGCGTTATATGCATGATTATATGCGTGTGATTCGGTCGGTAGATCGCAATGTTGGACGTGTAATTGAGTATCTCCGTGAGAAGAATCTATTGGATAATACGATGATAGTCTACACCTCCGACCAAGGCTTCTACATGGGTGAACATGGTTGGTTCGATAAGAGATTCATGTATGAAGAGTCGTTCCGTACACCACTGCTAATCTATTGTCCTGGTGGGAAACAAGGCGTTGTTAATGAGATGGTACAGAACATTGACTATGCACCAACATTCTTAGAAGCAGCTGGTGTAAAGGTTCCTTCGGATATTCAAGGGTGTTCGCTCTTGCCGTTGTTACAGGGAAAGAAGCCTGCTAACTGGCGTAAATCGCTGTATTACCATTACTATGAATACCCCGCAGAGCACTCTGTCTGCCGTCATTATGGTATTCGGACGAAGCGTTACACACTGATTCATTTCTATAACGATATAGACTCTTGGGAGCTTTATGACCTCAAGAAGGACCCTTCACAACTGCATAACATCTATGGACAAAAGGGCACGGAGAAACTCACAGAACGATTGAAGAAGGAGCTAAAAGAGCTTCAAGTACAATACAATGACCCTATTAGGAACCAATACTAAGTGGCAACTTTGTACTTATCACGGACTATTAATGAATTGTGAAGACGCCTTGACTCAATAGAATCGGGGCGTCGCTTTTGATAAAGGACTTATTTCTTGCATCCAAGATAATCATTAGTTTTATGTTGACGAAATACGTGTTAATTGGTATGGAAAACCCTCAATTAGGCTAGATAAAGCCATTTTGCAAAGCATTCTCTTGCTAGTTAGTAAGAAATAAGTAATTTCGCCGATGTATTTATACGATATAATAAGGTGGTGGAGATGGTGTCTCGACTGCTTAGATAAATCTATTATGAAACGACTTACTTTATTATTAATGATGTTCCTGATGGTTCTGATGGCATTTGCTGACGGACGCATCAAGGTGGCGTGTGTGGGTAATAGTGTTACATGGGGGTATGGTTTGACCAATAGGGACGCCGATTGTTACCCCGTGCAGTTGCAGAGAATGTTAGGAGATAAGTATGATGTGCGTAATTTCGGGCACTCTGGAAGTACACTTCTAAGCCATGGTCACCGTCCATATATCGACCAGAAGGAATACAAAGAAGCGTTAGCTTTCAAAGCCGATAGGGTTATTATCCATCTAGGACTCAATGACACGGACCCTCGTAATTGGTCTGAATATGCCGAAGAGTTCAATTCTAACTATATAGAACTCGTCAACTCCTTCCGCAAAGTGAACCCTAAAGCACAGATATGGGTGTGTTTGATGTCGCCAATCTTCGAACGCCACCCTCGCTTCGAGAGCGGAACTAGGGACTGGCATAGCCTCATTCAACAGCATATCAAGCAAGTGGCAACGGCTGAGAACCTCCCATTAATAGACCTCTATACGCCTCTTCACAATCGTCCAGACCTCTTTGCGGATGCGCTACACCCCAATGCTGAAGGTGCAAAGATCATCGCTGAGACTGTATATAAGGCTATGACAGGCAATTATGGAGGGTTATCTCTTGCGCCACTATATACCGATGGGATGGTAATGCAGCGTAACGAACCGATTATCTTTCGTGGTTCTGCCAATGCAAAGACGGTTGTTAAGGTAAGTTTCGATGGTCAGAATCAAACCACAACAGCTGCAGATGATGGTACATGGAGCGTTAATTTCCCTGCTCGAAAGGCTGGCGGTCCTTACAAGGCAATAGTTGCAGCAGGTAAAGAGCGGCTGACGTTGAAAGATATATACGTCGGAGAGGTGTGGTTGTGTTCGGGACAATCGAATATGGAGTTGCCTATCTCCGCCGTACAAAGTGGTAAGCAAGACCTTGCGGAGGCTGGTTCACAACCCTTAATACATCTCTTTAATATGTCAACACGCTATCCTACGAATGCTGTGAGCTGGTCGGAAGCGGTGTGCGACTCGGTTAATCGCCACCAACTCATGCGTGTTGGTCCATGGCGTAACTGCTCGGCTGAATCGTTATCGGGCTTCTCTGCAGTAGCATATCACTTCGCTAAGAGTTTAGCAGATAGTCTGCAAGTACCTATAGGAGTGATTTGTAATGCCGTAGGAGGCACTACCACAGAGTCATGGATTGATCGTTCGACCCTTGAAAAGGACTTTCCAGCAATCTTGCGGGACTGGTATCATGGCGATTTCGGTATGAAGTGGGCAAGAGAACGTGCTTTGCAGAATATTGCCAATAGCAAGAATCCATTGCAACAGCACCCTTATGCGCCTGCTTATATGTTCGAGACAGCTATGACTCCTTTGTTGGGTTATACGTTGAAAGGTATTGTGTGGTATCAAGGAGAGTCGAATGCGCATAACATCGAGCTGCATGAACGCCTCTTCCCATTGTTGGAGAAAAGTTGGCGAAACTTCTTTCAACAGAAGAAGATGCCCTTTTATTTCGTACAACTATCTAGTCTGAACCGTCGTTCCTGGCCGCGTTTCCGTGATTCACAACGGCGTATGGCGTTAGGGTTGGAGCATACTTGGATGACGGTGACAAGCGATTTAGGAGATTCACTTGATGTGCATTACACCAATAAGAAACCTGTAGGTGAGCGGCTCGCCATGCAAGTTTTGCACCATAGTTATGGACATGATATTGTGTCAGAGGGACCTGTTATAGAGCGAGTTGAATCCGTTGATGGAGGCTTATTGTTGACTTTCTCAAACACAAAGGAACTTCATTTCACGGGCAACCGATTGATAGGCTTTGAGCTTGCGGGGGCTGATGGTATTTATCATGAAGCCCAAGCAACGATAGAGAATGGTTATCAGGTGCGTGTGTCGTGTGGGTCAGTAGTAGCCCATCCTATTAGTGTTCGCTATGGTTGGCAGCCGTTTACTCGTGCGAATCTTGTGAATGAAAAGGGACTACCTTGCAGTACATTTGAGACCGCAGAACGTAGATTTTAGATAGAGAGGACGCCCTGTATCTTTTTCCCTTACCGACTAGGAAGGGGAGTAGAAAGGCTCGTTTCTATTTGAAGTAATAGTTTAACAAGTTTTTATTAGATAATTGTTTTCAGTATAGTTAGTTGTGTTTTCTTATAGAGGAAACTATGTTTTGAATCTTAAAGTATTAATCCCTTGAATTAAAGGAAACGCCCTTCTCAAATAGAGAAGGGCGTTTCGTTAATAGGAAGAGAGGCTCTCTTGCCATCGAAGAGATGCCCTCGTTGATTCCAATAAAACTATCGTCTTTAGACAACAATACGTATTCCTGCCCCGTGGATGGGCAGGATAGAATACTAAAAGACTTCAGGAAGACTTGAATCTTCACTCTCCTGTATAGAACTTAATCAGTTGAGTGATAGCCTGAGTGCATGCTGGACAGAACTCAGGATGGGCATTTGTGCGCATACGGCAGTCTGGGTAAGCGCGGTAAACACCATGTTGCGCATAGCCAGCAGGCTCGTATGCACCCACTTTCCACTTGTCCCTGCGTGCGTTCGGCTTATCTAAGTCGGTTGGTTCAGGTGTCGGTAATGGGGTCTTCTTATCAATCATTCCTTCCCACTTATTGTGGAAGTCGACCAGAGTTGTTAGGTTCGGTTCCCATGGCTCGACGTCCTTTGGATACATATTAATCTCTTCTTTGGCATAAGCATACTCATCACCAAGTCCTGCGAAAGAGTGTCCAAACTCGTGGACAACCACTGGTTTGAATTGAGGATGGTGTGCCATTGAGAGGTTGTAAGAGTTCAGAATACCGCCACCACCATATTTCTCAGTGTTTACTAGTACGATGATATGTTCGTAAGGCGTACCAGCTAGCCAGTCATGGAGGTCTTTGAGATGGAGTGTAGTGAGGTATCTGTCGCTGTAGAAAGTGTCGAAATGAGAGTGAAGAGCCGTGTTCTTCCATATACCCTTTGATGGTTCGGATGTGCCACTATCAATGGATGGAGCCTTGACAGCCACAATATTGAATCGAGAACGCAGCGATTTGAAAGGTTCGTGAGCGAAGAGAGCCTCCATCGCAATGCGACAATCCTTTATAAATGTAGGCATTTCAGCCTCAGTGTAACCCTCCGCAATATATGCAATGTGTATGCAGTGCGATGGATCAGCAGCCTGTTGCAAAGTCTCGTAAGGTGTGATATTATGCTCCCCGATGTGTCGGATGAGAATATTCTGTGGTACAACGATATGCGTCATGCGGTTAGTAACCTCGCGCCGATTGTTCCTTAGTTCGATAGTTACATCTGCTGTATCTTTGGGATAAGGTACTAGAAAGACGTTCTCAAACGATTTCTTGCTATTACCCTGTGCCTCATCATAAGTGAGCCACTCCTGGAATAGAGTCGAAAAGGAGTTTCGATAGATTACTTTCTGCGTACGATGGTCACGCACAATGACCTGTCCATTGCCCTCAACGGGCACTTCTGCTAGTCGTTCGTGCTTGCCATACCAATGTGGGATACGTGATAGTTCGTCCACAGCGATGGTCTGCTCTTTGGCATTCCCTGCGAAGATGTAATCCAAACGGAGCGTTGCATCCTCAAAGTAATGGTTGAAATCCTGCGCAACAGCACTCATGGAGAGTACGAGGAGTAGGGTAGTAATGATTTTTCTCATAGGTCTTGAAAATTGGTTAGAACTATTATTTCTCATTCTTCAGATAGATAGAATCATTGACAAAGTAGCGTTTGCTTCTCTCAAATACGCATCTCTTATCATCTGCAAAGATATGAATAATTAATGAAATTAGCTATCAGGAAAGAGATTATTAATTCCTTATTTCTTATTCATAGCTCATTGTTAAAGCCTTTCACAGGCTCTTTGAAGAGAATGAAGTCTTATTGTTAGGTTCTTTATAAGGCGTTTTTCTCTATTTAAAAATTCCTCATTATGATATGTGTCGAGTGTTAAGAGTTGTGTAGTTGGGGGTATTTTAGTGGTTTCCACTTACTCTTTATAGTGTCAGAAGATGGTGATAATGTGGATAGGACACGAGTATTTCCGAATAAGGAAAAGGTTATGAAAGTGCGAAGAGTTTAATTTTAGCTGTCATTTCCGTCATAGGTTATACGTATATAGGTATTACTGATTGTTCCTAATGATACATTAGGATAGTGGCTAGATATTCATGCATCGGTTGATGAAGGAACTCTTTTTGTCATTGATGAGATGTAAGAACAGGCATGACATGATAATACTTAAAAAAATACCATCAAATAGTTGTAGATTTATAAAACAAATAGTAACTTTGAACTCGTACAAATTAAAAAGGATGAGTTGCCCCATCCTGTTTGTTTTCACAACGGAATAATCCTTATTGTGACTTGCTTGAAAAATCTGTTGCAAATATAGAAAGAATATAACTAACAACCAAATAAAACAAGAAAAAAATGAAAACAATTCTTGGATTAGACTTGGGAACCAATAGTATTGGTTGGGCTAAAGTCTGCGTTGACGACAACGGAAACTACACACGTGATATTAAGCTTGGCAGCCGTATCATCCCTATGAGCCAAGACACACTCAGTAACTTTGATAAAGGAGTAACAGAGTCTCCTACAGCTGCACGAACTGGATTCCGAGGTGTTAGAAGAATCAGAGAGCGTGCATTGCAAAGACGCGAACGCTTACACAGAGTGCTACACGTGATGGGATTCTTGCCTCCTCACTACGAGAATGCCATCGGATGGAATCGAGAGGAAGCCACAACGTTTGGCAAATTCCTTGACAATGCAGAACCTAAGTTAGCCTGGGAGAAACAAGAGGACGGTTCCATGCGTTTCCTCTTTATAGATTCTTTCTATGAAATGATGGCTGATTTTGCAAAATATCAACCAGGACTGGTTGCCGATGGAAGAAAGATTCCACTGGATTGGACACTGTATTACTTACGTAAGAAAGCTCTTACACAAGCTATCAGAAAAGAAGAATTGGCTTGGATACTACTCAATTTTAATCAGAAACGTGGATACTATCAGTTACGTGGAGAGGAAGATGAAGAGGATCCAACTAAACGCGAGGAGTATTATGAACTGAAAGTTGTTAGTGTTGAGGCTGCCGAAGAAGGAAAAGGAGGTAACACTTGGTATAATGTTACATTAGAGAACGGCTGGATATATCGTCGGCAAAGCAAGATAGAACTAAATGATTGGACTGGGAAAATCAGACAGTTTATAGTTACAACAGAATATGAAAAAGATGGTATTACTATCAAAAAGGACAAAAATGGAGAAATAAAACGTTCCTTCCGAGCACCAAGTGAAGATGATTGGGGACTACGTAAGAAACGAACTGAAAGTCGCTTAGAGGATTCAGGCAAGACAGTTGGAGAATTTATCTACGATCATATACTTTCTGATCCTGCTGATAAAATCAGAGGTAATTTTATCCGTACCATTGAACGAAAGTTCTACAAGAAGGAACTGGAAGCTATTCTGCGTGAACAATCAAAATATCATAAGGAACTAAAGGACCAAAATACGCTTGTAAACTGTATCAAAGAGTTATATCCAAACAACAAGGCTCATCAAGATAGTTTGATGAAGAAAGATATGATATATCTTTTAATTACAGACCTGATTTTCTATCAAAGACCCTTAAAAAGCAAGAAGTCTCTGATAGCAGACTGCCCATACGAGTATCACGAATATGTTATTAAAGAAACTGGAGAAATTAAGCGACAAGGTATCAAATGTATTGCAAAGTCAAATCCTTATTATCAGGAGTTTCGACTATGGCAATTCATCATCAACCTCAGACTCTTTGATAGAGCTAATGATAAAGAAGTTACTTCTGAGTATTTGTCTTCTATGGAAGACTACACCAAACTGTTTACATATCTCAACGACAGAAAAGAAATTAATCAAGAAATTCTATTGAAAGATTTCTTCAAACAAAAGAAAGTCAAGATGGGTATGGAAAAAGAATTTCCTATCCGCTGGAACTATATTGAAGACAAAGAGAAGAAATATCCATGCAACGAGACACGTCACGAACTACTTGCTGCATTAGATAAAGCAGGTATAGATCATAGTTGGTTAGATGATAAAGAACGATTCTACCGACTATGGCATCTTCTCTATTCTGTTGAGTCCAAGGAAGAAGCAGAAGGCGCTTTAAGAAAGTTGAATGATAATGAAGACTTTGTAAATGCTTTCTTAAAGATAAAGCCATTTAAGAAGGAATATGGTGCTTATTCGGAGAAAGCTATAAAGAAACTATTGGCTGTAATGCGTATGGGAACTCAGTGGAATGAGGATGACATTTGCGAACAAACAAGAAATAGAATTCAAAGCATCATAAATGGGGATATTGATGAGAAGATTAAAGAACGAATGGGTCGCACTTTCAGTCAATTATCCGATTTTCAGGGACTTCCTGAATGGTTAGCTTGCTATGTTGTATATGGACGACACTCTGAAACTACAGATATACAACGGTGGACAAAGCCAGAAATCTAATGTCGTATATCAAAGGGTTCAAACAGCATTCCCTACGTAATCCTATCGTTGAGCAGTGTATCCTTGAAACTCTCAGAACAGTTCACGATATTTGGAGGGAAGCTGGACATATTGATGAGATTCATATAGAGTTAGGAAGGAGTATGAAGAGTACTGCCGACCAGCGTGCACGTATGTCTAAAAGTATTCTGCAGAATGAGAATACCAACCTGCGCATTAAGAGTCTCTTAATGGAACTGAAGAATGCAAAAGAGTTTGAGAATGTACGCCCTTACTCACCTATGCAGCAGGAAATCCTACGAATATACGAGGAAGGTGCCTTACAGGAATTAACTAAAGAGGATGACCAATATCCTGAGATTTCTAAGATTTCGCAAATGGCACAACCTTCAGCAAAAGAACTACTTAAATATAGACTTTGGCTGGATCAGAAATACTGTTCCCCCCTATACAGGTAAACCTATTTCTCTTTCAAAACTATTCACATCAGCTTACCAAATAGAACATATCATTCCACAAAGTCGATATTTTGATGATTCATTCTCAAATAAGGTCATCTGTGAGGCTGAGGTAAATCAGCTCAAGAGTAATATGTTAGGCTATGAATTCATCAAGAAACATAGTGGAGAGATTGTGCATTGTACGATGGTAGGCGATGTAAAGATACTTGATGCTAAGGAATATTATAACTTTGTAACAGAGCATTATGCCAACAACAGACGTAAGAAGGAAAAACTCTTATTAGAGGATATACCACAGGAATTCCTTAATCGTCAAATGAATGACAGTAGATATATCAGTAAGAAGGTGATGGCACTGCTGTCTAATATTGTACGAGAAGAAGGTGAACAAGAAGCCAAATCTAAGTTTGTTATCGCATGTTCAGGAGGAATAACAGACCGACTAAAACATGATTGGGGACTAATTGATGTATGGAACAGCATCGTTTATCCTCGTTTTGAACGCCTTAACAAACTCACCAATACTGAAAACTTTGGACGTTGGGAGAATAAAGAAGGAAAGCAAGTATTCCAGACATCAGTACCTTTGGAACTACAAAGAGGTTTAGCAAGAAGCGTATAGACCATCGCCATCATGCTATGGATGCACTCGTCATAGCCTGTGCATCAAATAACATTATCAACTACCTCAATAATGATTCTGCTAAGAGTCAAGAGAAAAGAGAAGACTTGAGAAAGAAACTTTGTGATAAGAATCGTATTATTCGAAAACCTTGGGAGACCTTCACGCAAGATGTACGTACAGCTCTTGAGGATGTCGTAGTAAGCTTTAAGAATTATGTCCGTGTCATCAACAAGGCTACGAACTATTACGAGAAATATGATAAGAATGGTAAGAAAGGAATAGCAGAGCAAAAAAGACAAGATATGTGGGCTATAAGGAAGCCTATGCATAAAGAGACAGTATTTGGTCAAGTGAATCTACGTCGTAAAGTTACTGTTAAACTAAAGGATGCACTTGAGAAGGTTCCTGCTATCTGTAACAAGGAACTGCGTGACTACATCAATAATTTAGTAGCGAAACAGTTCAATAAAAAACAAATACTTGCACATTTCAAAAGCATCAACAATCGTCTAAATATGAAATCTGTAGATAAGGTTGACGTATGGCAATACAGTGATGAAAAAGAACCTATGGTCGCTACACGCAAATCTGTAGACACATCATTTGATGCTAAGCGCATTGCTACCATTACTGATACTGGTATCCAAAAGATTCTTCGCAACTACCTCGAAACAAAAGACAATGATCCAAACATTGCCTTTACTCCAGAAGGAATAGCTGAAATGAACAAGCATATCACTGAATATAACAATGGTAAGCAACACCAACCTATTCTGAAAGTTAGAGTCTCAGAGCCTAAGGGAGCAAAATATCAAGTAGGTGAAACGGGCAATAAAACGTCAAAATTTGTTGTAGCACAAAAAGGAACAAACCTTTACTTTGCAATCTACGAAAATAAAGAAGGTAATCGTTCATACAATTCCATCCCATTAAATGAAGTTATAGAACGATTGAAACAAGGATTATCTCCAGCAGAAGATTTGAATAAACGAGGAGAAAAGTTAAAATTCTATCTTTCTCCAAATGACTTGGTATATGTTCCTACTGAAGAAGAAAAGCTATCTGGTGAATGCAAACTCAATAAAGACCGAATTTATAAGATGGTTAGCTCGACAGGAAATGAATGTCATTTCATTCCTTATTCGGCAGCCATGCCTATATATGATAAATTTGAGTTTGAAGCTAAAAATAAAATGGGTAGAGCTTTAACAGGCGAGATGATTAAAGCTGTTTGCTGGAAACTTGAAGTAGACCGACTAGGAAATATACTCAAAATTATAAAGTAAAAATCATAGCTTATGATAAAGAGAACGCTATGCTTCAGCAATCCAATCTACTTAAGTTTGCGAAATGCACAATTAGTTTTGCATATACCAGAAGTAGAAAATAACAAAACATTGCCTGAGGCTATAAAAAAAGAAGCAGAGCGTACCATCCCGATAGAAGATATCGGGGTGGTGGTCCTTTGACAATAGGCGTATTACCATAACCTCTGGCGCTATGGAAGCTTTGCTTGAAAACAACTGTGCAGTCATCACTTGTAATCAAAAGAGTATGCCTGTAGGATTACTCCTGCCACTATGTGGTAATACTACACAAAACGAACGCTTTCGCTCTCAATTAGAAGCCTCTTTACCTTTACGGAAACAGCTTTGGCAACAGACAATAAAACAAAAGATTCTTAATCAAGAACATGTATTACGAATAAATACTGCTCAGGAAACCAATTGTATGCGTGTGTGGTCCAATGATGTACGTAGTGGAGATCCCGACAACCTTGAAGCAAGAGCTGCAGCTTATTATTGGAAGAATGTCTTTACAACCTATCCGAACTTTGTAAGAGACAGAGAAGGAACACCTCCTAATAACCTCTTAAATTATGGTTATGCTATCCTTCGTGCCATAATAGCACGAGCATTAGTAGGAAGTGGTTTGCTGCCAACCTTAGGAATCCATCATCACAATAGGTATAATGCTTATTGTCTTGCTGATGATATTATGGAGCCTTATCGTCCTTATGTAGACCAGTTAGTGTTAGATATCATTCAATGTAACTTAGAAATATCTGATATCACACGAGATTTAAAAATGCAACTTCTCGGTATTCCAATGTTAGATGTAGTGATAAATGGCAAACGAAGTCCTTTAATGATTGCTGCTCAACAAACTACAGCCTCACTTGCAAAATGTTTTGCAGGGGAATGTAAACGCATTAGTTACCCAGAAATGTAAACTTATATGTCAGGATTTGAGCGCTTCAGTGAGTACCGAATTATGTGGATTCTTGTATTCTTTGATCTACCAACGGAAACCAAGAAAGAGAAGAAAGCCTATACAGATTTCCGGAAATCCCTTATAAAGGATGGATTCACTATGTTCCAGTTTTCCATCTATGTACGCCATTGCGCAAGTATGGAAAATGCGGAAGTACATATAAAAAGAGTTCGAACCATGTTACCAAAGTTAGGTAAAGTAGGAATACTCTGTATAACAGATAAACAATTTGCAAACATTCAACTTTACTATGGCGAAAAAAATACAAGCTCCTAATGCACCAGGACAACAATTAGAACTTTTTTAGACTTTATACTCTTACCGCCAAAAACAGGCTTTCGATATACTTTACAACAACTTAAATATTATTCTTCACTGCATAGTCATTAAAGTAAAAAATCCCATTCTAAACGAATGGGATTTCATTTTGTAGTATCAATTATTTTTTTGAGCAACAATCTTATAACTATCTGCTAACCAAGAAATTATCCAACTTATGTTGTTGCTGATACTACAAAGGTACGAATTTTCAAGCAAATCACAACTGCAACTGCTATTTTCAGAAAGCAAGCCCGGTTGTTGCTGATACTACAAAGGTACGAATTTTCAAGCAAATCACAACACTGCGTTAAGCCAAACAAGCAAGTCCTGGGTTGTTGCTGATACTACAAAGGTACGAATTTTTCAAGCAAATCACAACATATCGATAACCAGGGTTACCTGCATCACTGTTGTTGCTGATACTACAAAGGTACGAATTTTTCAAGCAAATCACAACATATATGCTAACTCCTCTTACTGTCAGGGCGTTGTTGCTGATACTACAAAGGTACGAATTTTCAAGCAAATCACAACATTGAATACATGGAGAAGCAGAGTGACGACGTTGTTGCTGATACTACAAAGGTACGAATTTTCAAGCAAATCACAACGAGAATTAGTAGATTATGCAGAGCGCACGTGTTGTTGCTGATACTACAAAGGTACGAATTTTCAAGCAAATCACAACTGCCAACTTACTCTAAATATAAGTATAAGCGTTGTTGCTGATACTACAAAGGTACGAATTTTTCAAGCAAATCACAACATACTGGTCAAATTCCGTTAGCTTCTCCAGTTGTTGCTGATACTACAAAGGTACGAATTTTCAAGCAAATCACAACCAGGCTGCGGGTAAAAGTCGGAATTCCGATGTTGTTGCTGATACTACAAAGGTACGAATTTTCAAGCAAATCACAACCAAAACTGGCAATCGACCGACTGCTACAAAGTTGTTGCTGATACTACAAAGGTACGAATTTTCAAGCAAATCACAACATTGAATACATGGAGAAGCAGAGTGACGACGTTGTTGCTGATACTACAAAGGTACGAATTTTTCAAGCAAATCACAACGAGAATTAGTAGATTATGCAGAGCGCACGTGTTGTTGCTGATACTACAAAGGTACGAATTTTTCAAGCAAATCACAACTGCCAACTTACTCTAAATATAAGTATAAGCGTTGTTGCTGATACTACAAAGGTACGAATTTTTCAAAGCAAATCACAACATACTGGTCAAATTCCGTTAGCTTCTCCAGTTGTTGCTGATACTACAAAGGTACGAATTTTCAAGCAAATCACAACCAGGCTGCGGGTAAAAGTCGGAATTCCGATGTTGTTGCTGATACTACAAAGGTACGAATTTTTCAAGCAAATCACAACTCGGTTTCCATTTAGATAGATTGATTACCGAGTTGTTGCTGATACTACAAAGGTACGAATTTTTCAAGCAAATCACAACATGGTTTGGTTACTTCGGCTCAACTTCAATGTTGTTGCTGATACTACAAAGGTACGAATTTTCAAGCAAATCACAACAAAGTAAAAAGATTTCCTAGCAGCATGTGGTTGTTGCTGATACTACAAAAGGTACGAATTTTCAAGCAAATCACAACGTAGCGCTGCATCCTCTATAATTACCAAAGGTTGTTGCTGATACTACAAAGGTACGAATTTTCAAGCAAATCACAACTGAATAAGAGTGCTATGCAAAGTGCAGGTAGTTGTTGCTGATACTACAAAGGTACGAATTTTTCAAGCAAATCACAACAAAGCGTGAAGATAACTCTTACATCGAATAGTTGTTGCTGATACTACAAAGGTACGAATTTTCAAGCAAATCACAACATACCCTTAATATGGCTGTTGGCACTGGTCGTTGTTGCTGATACTACAAAGGTACGAATTTTCAAGCAAATCACAACTCGCGTGAATCAAAAGGACATTACAAGTACGTTGTTGCTGATACTACAAAGGTACGAATTTTCAAGCAAATCACAACTAATTGGGGGCGTAATTCTTTAAAAAAATATGTTGTTGCTGATACTACAAAGGTACGAATTTTTCAAGCAAATCACAACTAAATAAGAGTGCTATGCAAAGTGCAGGCAGTTGTTGCTGATACTACAAAGGTACGAATTTTCAAGCAAATCACAACCCTATGAAACTGACTTTATCTCTGCTAACGGTTGTTGCTGATACTACAAAGGTACGAATTTTCAAGCAAATCACAACCAGAAACAAAATCGGTATTATAGGTATACCGTTGTTGCTGATACTACAAAGGTACGAATTTTTCAAGCAAATCACAACTCGTTTCAATGATACATACGTATCACGTTGTTGTTGCTGATACTACAAAGGTACGAATTTTCAAGCAAATCACAACAATAACTCTATTCTTGCGCGCGCGTATATCGTTGTTGCTGATACTACAAAGGTACGAATTTTTCAAGCAAATCACAACGACTATCACCCTGGTGAAAATGGTCTTGACGTTGTTGCTGATACTACAAAGGTACGAATTTTCAAGCAAATCACAACCGCATTTGGCATGCTGGTTTATCTGAGGCTGTTGTTGCTGATACTACAAAGGTACGAATTTTCAAGCAAATCACAACGTCTCTTGTAAAAATTCGAGACAGGCAGCTGTTGTTGCTGATACTACAAAAGGTACGAATTTTCAAGCAAATCACAACACACGTTTTGTAAATAAAAAAATTCAATCATCGTTGTTGCTGATACTACAAAGGTACGAATTTTCAAGCAAATCACAACATGGATTGGTTACTTCTGCTCAACTTCAAGTTGTTGCTGATACTACAAAGGTACGAATTTTCAAGCAAATCACAACCGCTCTTGTATTGATTATAATCTTAATCGCGTTGTTGCTGATACTACAAAGGTACGAATTTTTCAAAGCAAATCACAACAGTACATGAACAATAGCTTTAAGTGTACTCGTTGTTGCTGATACTACAAAGGTACGAATTTTCAAGCAAATCACAACCACGGCATAATTTACTTAACTTAGCAATCTGTTGTTGCTGATACTACAAAGGTACGAATTTTCAAGCAAATCACAACAAACGTTGATACCACCTGTATTGTACCTGAGTTGTTGCTGATACTACAAAGGTACGAATTTTCAAGCAAATCACAACATGGTCTGGTTACTTCTGCGCAACTCCAGTGTTGTTGCTGATACTACAAAGGTACGAATTTTCAAGCAAATCACAACCGCTAAGCTCGCAATAAGTTAGCTAAAGAGAAGAGAAAGCGTAAGAAGGATGAAGAAAAATTGCAGATTATGAGCATCAAGTAGCCGAGTTAGAACGTAGTAAAGAAACCTTTGACATAGATTCAGCAAAAAGTCTTTATGATATTGACTTAAAGTCTTGGGCAAAGGAGCTGACTAATGCTATTGTTGGTGCGTGGAGTAGGGGAGAGGATGCTGCAAAGTCATTCCATGATAAGGTAAGAAATTTGATGAAGAATCTTACAACTAATATTCTTTCACAGAAGATCCTTGAAAATGCATTAAAAGGTGTTGAGAGATTAATCAACGACAAGATGAAAGCCAAGAGTGGCAAATTAGATGAAAATGATATTTGGGATTTGGCAGAACGAATTGAGAAAGAAAGTTCATCTGCTATTGAATATGTCTAGGATATTTGACGCACTAAAAGCAAATGGTTTAGATTTGTCTCAAAATGGTTCAAGTTCCATAGATAATAGCATTAAGTCTGTTACTGAAGAAACAGCTAATATACTCGCCTCGTATCTCAATGCAATTAGACTTGATGTCTCCGTAGACCGAGTGAATATTCAGAAGATTGCAGATGCTGTTGCGAATATGCCCGAGATGAGTGGCATCGCCCAATCACAGTTGACACAACTCACGACACTCGTTAGTCTTGCGCAGTACCGCAACGGACGGCTTGACGACATGTACAGCTGGATGCAATCTGTTACCAAGGAGGGAGGAACGAAACACTTCTCGTGTAAAAGCGAGGGGGAAAAGCTCCTCGCTCATCTTATTCTATTCTAACATACTTCATATTTTTTTGCACTATCGTTCGATAAAACAAGTTCTCTATCGGAACAACTCTCTATCTTATACCTTTTTCTACTTCCATACTCTTGGTTATGGTCTAAGAAATTACTTTCAGCAATAGTATGCCCATTAAAGAAAAGGCTGTTGCCTTCTTGTTGCCATCTACCTTCTGTATTGATATTGATTTCACATTCAGAACTTTGCGTGACATCAAATAAAACACGGAATCTATTGTGATAGGTCATATTACCTCTTATCTCCAAAGTTTCACTTCCGCTTCCATGGACGTCTTCTTGTGGAACAAACTCCCACTTTCCTACTATTTCTCTATTATAACTATTGCAACCACAAAGTAGAAAGGCGGTAATTAAAAACAGATGTGCTTTGCTTTTAGTTCTTGATTAGTTGTATTTGATAATGCAAAGATACCAATTTTAAAGCTAATCACAACCTATGAGACGGTTTCCGTAGTTCTTTGCCGATTTATTTATACCCTCTCTGCTTATTTTAACGAATATATACACGTTTTGTAACTGATAATTGATGTGGTAATTCATTTTTATTGTAACTTTGTCTTGTGTTTAGGACATTGGAGAAGTTGAGTGCTTATTGGAGTAAGACTAAATAAGGAGACTCCCCCTAAGTTCAGCAAATTATAAGAGCCAATATGACTTTATTGCTTTTAGATAACAGACAAGACAATGAGCAAGCAAGTATTTCAGACAGACTCCCGTCAGCGTTGGAGTTATTTTAAGTGGACCCTACGTGTAGTCCTTACGATTCTCTCACTCTTTGGAATCGTTTTCTTAGCAATGTTTGCCTTGGAGAGTAGCCCGCAGATGCCTTTCCATCACGACTATCGAAATGCGGTGTCAGCCTCATCTCCTTATACCAAGGATAATAAGACAGCAACACTCTATAAGTCGTTTCGTGACTTCTTCAAGGAGAAGAAGATGCATAATAACTATGCGAAAGCTACCATCAAGAAGCAACGTTTTGTGGGGAAGGCGGACAGTCTGACGCAGAAATACTTTCGGGAGTGGGACGACCCACGCATTGGTGTGCGCTCGGCATGGTATGTAAACTGGGATAAGCATGCTTATATCTCTCTGAAAAACAATATCAAGCATTTGAATATGGTGCTGCCTGAGTGGTTCTTTATCAATCCTAAGACCGACAAGGTGGAAGATAGGCTTGACAAGCAGGCGCTGCGCTTGATGCGTAAGGCTGGTATCCCTATCCTTCCAATGCTCACGAATAACTACAACTCCAACTTCCATCCAGAAGGTATCGGACGTATCATGCGTGATGAGAAGAAGCGTACAGCACTCATCAATGAGATGGTCAAGAAATGTAAACATTATGGTTTTGCTGGTATCAACCTTGACTTAGAGGAACTCGACATACAAGACAACGACCTCCTCGTTGAGTTAGTCAAAGACTTCGCACGTGTTTTCCATGCAAATGGACTTTATGTAACACAGGCTGTTGCACCTTTCAACGAGGATTATAACATGCAGGAACTGGCTAAGTATAATGACTATCTCTTCCTCATGGCGTACGATGAACATAATATGGGGAGCCAGCCAGGAGCTGTCAGTTCGCAACGTTGGGTGGAGAAAGCTACCGACTGGGCGGCTAAGAACGTCCCGAACGACAAGATAGTACTCGGTATGGCAACTTACGGATATGACTGGCCTAATGGGGAGACGGCTTCGACGGTGTCATTCGACCAGACAATGGCTACCGCATTGGACGCAGGAGCAAAGGTAAAGTTCGATGATGACACCTACAACGTTAACTTCTCGTATCAAAACACTGATGATGGCAAGATTCATCAGGTGTTCTTTACTGATGCAGCGACCACCTTTAATATCATGCGCTTTGGTGCTGAGTATCATCTTGCAGGCTTTGGCTTATGGCGTTTGGGAACAGAAGACAAGCGTATCTGGCGTTTCTATGGTAAAGATATGTCATGGGAGAATGTGGCAAGGATGTCTGTTGCGAAGCTGATGCAACTCAACGGCACCGATGATGTTAATTTTGTTGGATCTGGCGAGGTGCTGGAAGTAACAACGGAGCCGCACCCTGGAAATATATCAGTGACTATAGATAAGGATAACCGCCTTATCTCTGAGGAGTATTATCACGCCCTTCCGTCAACATATACCATCCAACGACTTGGTAAATGTAAGGACAAACAACTCGTTATCACCTTCGATGACGGACCAGACAGCCGCTGGACACCTACCGTGCTGAGTACGCTGAAGAAATATAATGTCCCTGCTGCGTTCTTCATGGTGGGACTGCAGATGGAGAAGAACCTGCCTTTGGTGAAGCAAGTATATGACGCTGGGCACACTATCGGCAACCATACCTTCACCCACCATAACATGATTGAGAACTCCGACAACCGCTCTTATGCTGAGTTGAAGTTGACACGAATGTTGATAGAGAGCGTCACAGGACATAGTACAATCCTGTTCCGTGCTCCATACAATGCCGATGCCGACCCGACGGACCATGAGGAGATATGGCCAATGATAGTGGCAAGTCGACGCAACTACCTCTTTGTGGGTGAGTCTATCGACCCTAATGACTGGCAACAGGGCGTAACGGCTGACCAGATTTACCAACGTGTCATTGATGGTGTGCACCATGAAGACGGACATATCATCTTGCTCCATGATGCGGGTGGTGACACACGTAAACCTACGATTGAAGCTCTCCCCTCGTATCATTGAGACCCTACAACATGAAGGTTATCAGTTCATTTCTATCGAACAATACTTAGGGATGAATAAGCAAACCCTGATGCCTGCTATCAATAAGGGAAAGGCTTACTATGCCATGCAAACCAACCTTTGGCTGGCAGAGATGATTTATCATGTATCCGACTTCCTCACGGCTCTCTTCCTTGTATTCCTTGTCTTGGGTATGATGCGCCTCGTATTCATGTACGTGTTGACGTTCAGAGAGAAGCGAGCAGAGAACCGACGCAACTATGCACCGATTGATGCTGCTACGGCACCAGCTGTTTCTATCATCGTACCGGGTTATAATGAAGAGGTGAATATTGTGCGCACCATCACTACGCTCAAGCAACAAGACTACCCGAACCTACATATCTACTTCGTCGATGATGGTAGTAAAGACCATACCCTCGAACGTGTGCGTGAGGCTTTCGATACCGATGATAAGGTTACTGTACTCGCTAAGAAGAATGGTGGTAAGGCTTCGGCACTGAACTATGGTATCGCTGCTTGTCGCTCAGAGTATGTGGTTTGTATTGATGCCGACACTCAGCTGAAGCAGGATGCAGTAAGTAGACTGATGAAGCACTTCATTGCCGACAAGGATAAACGCATTGGTGCGGTGGCAGGAAACGTGAAGGTGGGTAACCAAAGGAATATGCTCACCTACTGGCAAGCTATTGAATACACCAGCAGTCAGAACTTTGATCGAATGGCTTACTCTAACATCAATGCCATTACCGTTGTACCTGGCGCTATCGGCGCATTCCGTAAAGAGGTGATTGAAGAGGTGGGAGGATTTACCACTGACACCTTAGCAGAAGACTGCGACCTGACGATGAGTATCAACGAACATGGTTACATCATTGAGAACGAGAACTATGCTGTGGCAATGACAGAAGCTCCTGAGACGCTCCGCCAGTTTGTTAAGCAACGTATTCGTTGGTGCTTTGGAGTGATGCAAGCCTTTTGGAAACATCGATCCTCACTCTTCTCTCCATCGAAGAAGGGCTTCGGACTATGGGCTATGCCTAATATGCTTATCTTCCAGTATATCATCCCAACCTTCTCACCATTGGCAGATGTACTGATGCTCATTGGTCTCTTCACTGGCAATGCCTTGCAGATATTCTTCTATTATCTCATCTTCCTTGTCATTGATGCAAGTGTGTCTATCATGGCTTACATCTTTGAAGGCGAGCGGTTATGGGTACTCCTATGGGTTATCCCGCAACGTTTCTTCTATCGTTGGATTATGTATTACGTCCTCTTCAAGAGTTATCTCAAAGCAATCAAGGGCGAGCTGCAGACATGGGGTGTCCTCAAACGCACCGGACACGTTGGTGAATAACCCGCCTTTCAAGGAGTAAAGAAGAGATACCGTGAGACTCCCAAAAGTGCATCTATCCCTTCAGTTAATATAACAAATAAGTGTCTAGGCATATTAGGGAAATCCACTTAGGTATATAAGTGATAGTTCTTTCCCGTGCAGGAACGTCAACGTACCCGTATGGGAACATCAACGTTCCAGCACGGGAACATTCATGTTCCAACGCCGGAACATCAAGATTCCACAGGCGGAACATTCATGTTCCATAGGAGGGAACGTTGTTTATGTAGTATGCAAGCATGAGATGGAACGGGTGTTAGCGTGCCATTGATAAGACGTTGCACGCTGTAAGCTATGTATATCGTAGGAGTTGGATGACACATAAGATGTTTTACGGTGCGACCATGAGATTATTTGAGAATACGGATGCTATTTTGTACCTTTGTTGCGAATCCTGTTTAAGTTCCTATTGTGTGGGACTGATGATAAGAAATATGTGTTGCTAATCATTAGAATTAATATGAAGCGTACCTTTATAGCCCATCTGTTAAAGCCAATAGAAGCGTGTTCTCTTTTCTTTGTGTTTATGCTGTTGGTGGGTGCTATTATGAATGTGAGCCATCGGAACATCTTTGGTTACATAGAGTTGATAGCTGATGTGTATATTGTTTGCCTTTTATTGAGCCTTTGTCCACGTATATTACGTCAAGGGTTGGAGGTTATATTGAGCAGTCTCATTTATGTGATTGCGATAATAGATGCCTGCTGTAAGAGCTTGTTCAATACGCCGCTTACACCGACGATGCTCCTTTTAGCACAGGAGACAACTGGTAGGGAAGCCTCCGAGTTCTTCTCGCAATATCTTCAACCAGGACTTCTGTTTTCGTTGGCAACAGTCATCTTCCTTCTTGCCCTTAGCCATGCTGTTATGGCGATAAGGAGGATGAGCTTCCCAACTGCTTATCTTAAGCAACCACTTATCGCCTCTGCTTTATTACTCACACTTGTTGTCGGGACTTGTTTAAGCGTCTATGATAAGGTACAACTATACACTGTTAGGAATCTGTCAGGGCTTGAAATAGCTGTAAATAATGGCTTTGCCCATCTTTATCATCCTGTTGAACGTGTTATTTACGGACTTTATTTCAATCACTTGATAGCGAATCAAGTGGAAGGAGTCATCGTGGCTAATGAAAGACTGGCGGTTGATTCCTGTAACTTTACGTCTCCTACCATTGTTCTCATTATAGGCGAAAGTGCGAACCGACACCATTCGCAATTATATGGTTATCGTTTGCCCACAACGCCCCGTCAGCTTGCTCTCATGGAAGGTAATGACTCTTTGGCAGTATTCACCGATGTCGTTTCGCCATGGAATCTAACCAGTAGGGTATTCAAGCAGATCTTCTCATTGCAATCAGTGGGTGAGAAAGAGGATTGGAGTAACTGTCCTCTCTTCCCTGTAGCCTTCAAGAAAGCAGGCTATCATGTTAGCTTCCTATCCAACCAATTCCCTTATGGAATCAACTATACGCCTGATTGGACGAATAACCTCGTCGGTGGCTTCTTCTTAAATCATCCACAACTCAACAAGCAGATGTTTGATTATAGGAATACCAGTATCCACGACTATGACGATGAGTTGTTAAACGATTACCATGATGGTATCAATAAAGGGAAGGCACAATTAATCATCTTTCATCTGCTAGGGCAGCACTTCCAGTACTCAGCACGTTGTAAAAGCGATATGAAGAGGTTTAGTATAAGGGATTACACACGTTCGGACCTGTCAGATCATGCGAAACAGACGATTGCAGACTATGATAATGCGACGCTTTACAATGACTTTGTTTTGAGTAAGATAGTCGAACGATTCCGTAATAAGGAGGCTATTGTTGTCTATCTATCCGACCATGGAGAGGATTGTTATGGCAAGGATGTGGATATGGCTGGTAGGCTCACTGAGACAGAGAACATTGATGTTAAGAAGTATCATGAGGAGTTTGAAATACCTTTCTGGATATGGTGCTCGCCTGCATATAGGCAGAGGCATCACAAGATATTCATAGAGATTATGAAGGCAAAGCATAATAGGTTCATGACTGACGACCTACCACATCTATTGTTGTATTTGGCTGGAATAAGTACTAAAGAGTACAAGGCAGAACGGAATGTCATCTCTCCACGTTTCAACAAGAAACGTCCTCGCCTCGTACTGAATAGTATTGATTACGATAAAGCGTTACACCAATAGCCTTCATCGGTGCTAGTCAAAGTGCGACGGAATGATAGTTCTCGTGAAAGCTCATTACTCGCATTGGCATAACTCCTAATTGCATACACTTGATTTATAACTTAACAATCGGTTGCTGTGCCTTCATCTTACGCAAACGGGAGGTGATATGGCGGTAGAGACGAGCAACGAGTTGAGGATGTGAAGGGGCTAAGTCATGCTTTTCGGAGAGGTCGGTTGAGAGGTCATAAAGCTCTTTATTCCCTGTAAGATACGAATAGATTAGTTTCCACTTTCCCTCACGAATAGCACAGTTGAGGCTGATGCCCAGTCCTTCACCATCCCATATATTAGGGTAGTTCCACACCAGTTGACGCTTCTCAAAGCCCTGTTGCTTACCACGAAGTATCGGTGTAATATCTTTCCCATCAATAGTCTGTGGCACATGATAGTGCTTGATTCCCGCCATAGAGAGCAGGGTAGGGTAAAGGTCCTCTATGATTATCGGTGTATGCGAACGTGAGTTGGGCTTTACTACGTGGTTCCATTTCACAATGAAAGGCACTCTTATCCCTCCTTCATATAGTGACCCTTTACCGCTCTTGAGTGGTGCATTCTGTGTGTAAAGCTCCCCGTCTCTCCAATAGGACGATGAGGCGAGTCCCCCGTTATCACTCATAAAGATGATAATCGTCTCTCGCTTGAGTCCAGCCTGCGCCACCCAGTCCATGAGGTCGCCCAAACTTTTATCCATTCCAGCAATCAACGAGGCGTAGGCAGCCTCCTTCTCTGATAGTCCACGTGCACGATAGGTGGGATAGAAACGCATATCTCGGTCGATGGGAACGTGTACGGCATAATGAGACATATATAGATAGAACGGCTGGTCATACTTTTTCGCCTTCTCCAAAGCCGCTATCGCCTCCCGTGTAAGGGCTTCAGTCGCAAAGATGCCAGTCCCCCAATAACGTTCCAAGCCAGGTATTGCGAAGGGAGATGTGGGCTTTCCATCCTTAGTAAAGCCATAGTTACGCTCGCTTAGATAGGTTGCTAACCCACCAGCAGCAGTACCAGTTATGTTTGTATCGAAGCCAAAGTGACAGGGATTCTCACCTGGAGTATCAATCGCCCCCCAGTGTGCTTTCCCACAATGTATGGTGTGATAGCCTGCATTCTTTAGTAGTTGTACGAAGGAAATCGCCTTTGCTGTATGCCCCACATTACCACTCTGCGCAATACCATTGTAATTCCAATCAGGTAGTGTGACCCCATCTCGTTTCCCATCTGTCATCTGGTCGCGATGTAAGGTCCAATTCGTTACCCGATGCCGTGCCATATTCATGCCAGTCATCAAGCTACATCTTGAGGGCGAACTGATAGGTGTTGCGTACGCATCTGTGAACATCATCCCCTCTGCAGCAAGTCTTTCCATATTCGGGGTGTCGTATTTTCGATTATTAGTAGTAATCGAATCTGCAAAAGGAAGGGATGTATCCTGCCATCCCATATCATCAACCATAAAGAAGATAATATTGGGCTGCGTCTTTACTTGTTGTGCATTAGCTGGAAGGAGAGCCCCTATTGACATCAACGAAGCCGTTACGTACAGGGGAGAAGGGCGTCTCGTGAAATGGAAGAGATAGGTATTCTTCATTGTTGATAATTATTGCTTGGGTTCTTAGTCATGCCACAAAGTTAAAAAGAAAGTAGGTAACAACCATATAATTCATCGATGTTATTAAAAAAACATAAGACTTTTATGCCCCATTCAGAATAATTGTCTATCTTTGCATGTGGGCTCTATTCCACATTTTCAAGTCATTGCCAATAGGCTATATAACGATTTCTATCTATTTAAACTTCAGATGGTAAGCTATTTAAAAACAATCCGTTCGCTGGTTACAGTACTTCTTTTCACGTGCTGTACGGCTTATGCTCAGGCACAACAATGGGATGATAAGATTCTTATCTCGCAATGTGACGAACAATACACATTGACTTTTGATGGTGATAAACCTATTGTTAAGAACACAGAGAAAGTCACTTATCTGTCTAATTCAGTGACGAAAGTAATGCCAGAAACCACTGTCTTCTATGGAGAATTTATCTCTTTGGATAATATCTCGGGGCATGGTCAGAAGCAATATACGAATGTTACGCCTGAAAATGTATTCTATGACGATACGAAGGCATGTACCCTTCAAGGTGAGATAAGTAAGAAAGGCAAAACAAGCAGTGCTTCCTTCGAGCGCACCTTTAAGGATATTAAGTATTTCACACGTGTTTATTTGCTCGAAGAATACTTCATTCAGCACAAGACACTGACCATCACTATTCCGAAGAAGTTGGCTGGTTATAGGCTTAAAGAGATGAACTTTGAGGGCTATAACATACAGGTAGCACATGAGTCAACGCCTACGGATGAGGTTTACCGCTATACCATGACGAACTGCAATCGCATGAAAGAGGATGCGCAAATGCCTCCTTCTTCAAGTGTCTATCCTTATCTTTTGATCATCGGTCCTTTTGCTGATGTCAACGCATTGTATAGCTGGTCGATGAAAATGGCTGACGTAGATTGCAATATACCTAACCTTCAGTCACTCTTAGCCGAGATTAACAAGACAAGTAAGACTCCCGAAGACCGCATAAGCAACACTTATCGATGGGTGCAGGACAACATTAGATACATAGCCTACGAAGCCGGAATAGCCGGGCATCGCCCAGATACACCTGCCGAGGTGCTCCGTAAACGTTATGGTGATTGTAAGGGTATGGCGTTATTGCTTACTACCTTACTTAAAGCACAGGGTTTCGATGCTCGTTGGACAGATATAGGAACGGAGGAGATACCCTTTAAGATGAGTGATGTTCCTACTCTCGCTGGGGCTGACCACGTGATTTGTACGCTCTTATATAAAGGTAAGACTTACTTTGTTGATGCTACTTGCAAGCACATCCCATACACTTATACACCGCAAGGAATACAAGGTTCACAGGCAATGATAGCCAACGGCGACCGCCCAAGACTTGAGATTGTACCCGTTAGGAAGCCTGATGAGTCCATTGATAGCCTCTCTTACAATTATCAACTACAAGGAGATGCTCTTGTGGGAACGGCTACCTACATGACACGAGGCGATATGAAGGAATGGTTTATGTCGGTTTCTGACGATGTCGGGAGCAAACATAACGATGATTTACTTGCTAACAACCTTAACTCAGATGCGCATAACATGATGGTATCTGACGTGAAGTGGGTGGATGACGACCCTCGCCACGAATGGGGAAAGTTTACTGGTAAGGTGGTTAATAAGCCTGCGGTGCAACAGGCTGATGGCGAGTTATATATCGAGATGAATCCTCATAACAATCTTTTCGATGCCCGCATTGATACTGTTCAGCGCACACACGACTATTATTTGCCTGTTCGATGCAACGTTGTTAGGCAGGCTGTGCTAACCATTCCAGCTGGTTATCGTGTTGATTACTTACCTTCTTCAGCTACTTTCAATACTCCAGAGGGTACGCTCACATGCCGATTTGTACAAAACGGGAATGTCATTACTTTCCATCAAAAGATGCAAATTAACCACAGACAAATCCCTTTAAAGAACATACCACAATGGAATGATGCGCTAAGGAAGTGGACGGATGCTTGTAACGAGCAAGTTGTCTTGAAGCAGAGATAGCCCTTTCTTCATTCGTTCTAATTGTTATTAATTATTTTCAATACATATAGTTATGAAAAAGCTAATCACATTGCTCCTCCTCACCATCATAACTCTTCCTATGATGGCATTCAATGATGAGGACTATCAAAAGTTTGCACGTGAAGTGAAAGCGGAGGTCTGGAAGAAGGATTTACCACAATTCAACAACCGCATAGTACCGACAAAGTATAATAAAGAGTCGGCTGTTGTCTTGGCGAGATATGAAGAGGTTGGAGTCGACTATAGCAACCACTTCAGTGCTCTTAGCCTTGGTAATGTGAAGCAATGTACGGGTACTCACCTCATCCGCAACCTTGTTAAAATTAATGATAAGGCTGCTTTGGATAAGTTCTCCACGTTTGAGTTCCGCACATACGACTATTCTCTCAATAATGGACTATGGCGTAATGACCGCCGAACAGTGCTCGGTGTGCGTGTTATTAAGCCTAATGGTACCATTAAGGAAGTGGAAGAAAAGGATTATCAAGACAATAACGAAGGTAAGAAAGGAGAAGAGAAATATGCAAAACTTGCTGTTCCTAATCTGCAAGTAGGCGATATGATTGACTACTTCTACTATAACTATGACAAGTTAAGAGAGGAGAATATTGATCCAATAACATTCTTCTTTGGTAGTCAATATCCCATCCTTGACTATCAAATTCATTGCTCTATTGATAAGGACTTATGTACTCAGTACCGCACAATGAATGGTGCTCCTGACTTCAAGCAAGGTGCTGATAAAGATGATATTGTTCTAGATGTTCGTGAGAAAAACATCGATAAGACCATGCCTGACTACGCTTATAATCCATTGGCGCAGACCCCTTATACAATGTTATTCATCAATGCGAAGGTAGCATTGGAGTATATTCCAAAGAGTATGAAGGTCAAAGGTTTGCAGGCAAACCCCGATGCGAAGGTCATTCAAGAGGACGCTTGGACACTTTGGGATGTGACTACTAGCAAGTGGTCATTCTATAAGATGTTTAACAAAGTGATTGATGAAGCGAAGAAATCAGCGATCCAACAGAGAGAGCAAACTATGTTTACAACTTCGCCATGTTGAATACCTTGGTGCATAATAATCCTTACTTCTCATATAGGAACTTTGGTTCTGTATTCTCATTCCTACTTGATAAGCTCAAAGTTCCATACTCACGTGTGTTGGTAACTGATTGTATGACCGAACCTATTGGGCAGTTGGCGAACATCTGGAACGTAACCTATGGCTTCATGTTGAGTAATGGTCAGTGTTACTTCCCAGTAAGTACTCGATATGGCACAACGGCTAACACCATTCCATCTATCTATCAGAACCGAGAGGCTGTGGCTACTGATGCGAAGAAGAAGTTCCAAAATGGACCTTTTAGAAACGTGACTATCCCTGGCAGCCAGGCGAAGGATAACACAGAGAAGGTAGATGTTGATGCTACTGTTGATGGTATCTTACTCAACATCAAACGCCAAGATGCCACCACAGGATGCGACAAGGAAGGTAACATCATGGACTATACTTCAGCCGAGCAGATGGCTCAGGCATGGGGTGCTGACTATGGTGTAACAAAGTTCGCACAGCTTTATGACAAGGAGCAAGCGTTGCTGACCAGCGAGCAGCAGAACGCGCAGAGCAAGACAAGAAGTCTATTGCAGATAACTTCAGCGATGAGATAAAGGCATATCACGACCATGCGGCAGTGAAAGTGAATGACACTAAGGTGCTCTCATGCGGTGAGAAGAATAAACCCTTTACTTATCTTGTGGATTACCAGATGGATGGTTTGGTCAAGAAAGCTGGTCGCAACCTTGTAATCTCCGTCGGTCAGCTAGTCGGACAGCAAGCTCATATAGAGGGAGCAGAGCGTCAGCGCAATGTAGATATCATCTATCCTTACCCTAGAACTTACTCTGTTACGGTGCGCCTAGCCATTCCTAGCGGCTATGAAGTATCTCCAGAAAGCTTGCAGAAACTCAATTCTAATGTAGAGAATAGTGCTATTTCCTTTACTTCTAAGGCTTCTGTCGAGGATGGTAAACTCTTAATTACTTTCGAAAAGGTATATAAGCAATATCGAGTTCCTGCCTCTCAGTGGTCGGATGTGTTATCTGCTCTCGACAAGGCATACGATTTCAATAGCCTTCAAGTTGTACTGAAGAAGTTGTAAAAACCCTCTTTACCCTAATAGCTGGCTCTTTCCTGTCTCTCTAAGAGGGAAGAAGTACTTACTAAAAGCTGGTTTGTTTGGGGGGAAAGATATATTGAAAAGGCGGACAGATATCCTCATCTGTCCGCCTTTTTGTTCCTCAATCATAAATAATTAGGTATAACCTTTCCGTTAGGGAATCCTTAGGATGGCTTTTCCCCATTGTATGAACTTTGAAAGGGAACACTTGCTACATTCAAAGAAATTGTGTACTTTTGTACTATCTAATTACACATTTATTATGGCAAAGAACCTAATTACCATTCTGATTGTAGCCCTCGCCCTCTGTAGTATGGCTGCATGTAAGAAGGAAAAAAAGTCTAATGACATCATAACTAAGATTGCTCCGCGTCCGAAAGTACCAACTGGTCCAAAGAGCCTGTCCGACTTTAAATATGAAAAGAAGGTCGAGTGGGTAGGGGGAATATATACCATTACAATCCGTCGATACGCTGATAAAGACCTTGAATTGTCGGAAGATGAAGATGGAAGGAAGTATTATGACAATAAGGTGCAACTGACTATCAAGCGTCCTGATGGTACCACCTTCTATGATAGAACATTCACAAAGAACGACTTTAAAGAGTTCACAAACAATGATTACGGAGAGCATGGTTCGCTTGTTGGATTTATGTTTGACCATGTAGAAGGCGATGCTTTACGCTTTGGTGTGAGTGTTGGTTCTCCTGACCCTAATAGTGATGAGTATGTTCCAATGAACTTCTTTATAGATAAGTCATGCCATATTCGTATTACAAATGCCACGGAGTTAGACACAGGTAGCGATCAGGAGAAAGCAGAGAAACCAAAGACTGAAGAAGAGCTGTCCGAAGAGGAAGGGGTGTAAAGGGGCTTTTTTCCAAATCAAACTCCATGATTTAAATCTCAAAAGAATACTTAACGACAATCAACGAACAATTTGTTTCTAAGCTAACAATATAATTTATGAAACGAAAGGAACGCCCTCCTTCATTTGAAGAGGGCGTTCCTTCATTATGAGAAGGGCGTCTCCTTGCATCAAGGAAATGCCCTTCTTGAATAGTGTTAGATATTTTTTCTAAACTAAGAGGTGGAGTTCTAATCTTGCATCCTGTCCTCTTTTATTAACTACTTCTTGCCCTTTAAAGTCTCAATAGCATCAAAGGAATAAACCAAAGAACCACTGGTAAAGGTGGTTGCCTCAATCTTTAATGAGCGATACTTGCGTAAACAATCAACGAAAGCGACGGGATTTTGAACGAAAGCAGAGTCTGTTTGCTTACTAACTCCTGGTTTGTAAGTGAATCGTCCGACCTCATCTCCCTGCGCATAGACCCTTACATAATTAGAACTATCAAAACTATTCCCAGCGAACTGTTCGCCATCTCCAAGAATCATACAGGCTTCCAATCCTAGACGTCCAACCTTTCTTACACGGATAAACATGTGATTAGAGCTTGTAATCTGCGATTTTTTGTTAGGAGCACTTTGTATTGTTGCTAGCGACGAATCGTTTAAGTAGACCCATGCTGATACATAAGAACCATTGTCCCCCTTAGTACTATCGAGGTTAACAGCCACCATGGTATCAACGAGTGTAGTATCATAATGTCCCACACCACGCGATGAGCACGAGGTGCAGGACGTAAGAGTTGTTGCTGTCACCAGCGTCAGAAAGGCGACTGGTAACAGCATCATGGATTGTAATCTCATTATGATTGATTCTAATACTCACCCCATGCCTTGATGTCGATGTCGTCGAGCGAGACATTACAGAAGGCATTGATGAACGCACTTGCCAATCGGCTATTCGTAATCAATGGTATGTTGAGATCGATGGCGGCACGTCTAATCTTATACCCATTGGTTAGCTCGCGTGGAGTTAAGTCCTTTGGCATATTAACAACCATGTCAATTTTCTTCTCATGTAGCAAGTCCAAGGCCTGAGGAGAATGTTCCTTGTCAGATGGCATATACACAAGTGTGTTCTCAATACCATTCTCTGTGAGGTACTTAGACGTTCCTACGGTTGCAAAAAGCTCATAGCCGTGTTGCTTCAAGGTCTTTGCTGCATCCAACATCTCGGCTTTCTGCTTTGCACCTCCAGTAGAGAGAAGGATGGTCTTCTTCGGTATTCTCTGTCCGACAGATAGCATACTCTTCAATAACGCAGTGGCGGAATCATCACCGAGACAGCCCACTTCACCTGTTGAACTCATGTCTACACCAAGTACAGGGTCGGCTTTCTGCAATCGATTGAACGAGAATTGAGAAGCCTTAATGCCCACATAATCAAGGTCAAAGAGGTTCTTGTTAGGCTTTCAACAGGTACTCCGAGCATGATCTTAGTAGCTAGATCGATGAAGTTGAGCTTTAGAACCTTACTAACAAATGGGAATGAGCGACTCGCGCGAAGGTTACATTCGATGACAAGGATGTCATTGTCGCGTGCCATATACTGAATGTTGAATGGTCCATTGATGTGTAGCTTCTTTGCAATCTGGCGGCTAATGCGTTTGATTCGACGCACTGTTTCGACGTAAAGCTTCTGTGGGGGGAACTGAATAGTTGCGTCTCCAGAGTGTACACCAGCAAACTCTATGTGCTCAGAGATGGCATATGCCATGATTTCTCCATCCTTCGCAACAGCGTCCATCTCGATCTCCTTTGCGTTCTCGATAAACTTACTAACTACTACAGGATGGTCTTCACTAACGTTAGCAGCCAACTGGAGGAATCGAGTTAACTCATCCTTATTAGAACAAACATTCATGGCTGCACCCGAAAGAACGTAAGATGGGCGGACAAGAACAGGGAATCCGACACGGTCAACGAACCTGTCTATATCCTCCATGCTCGTTAGTGCGCTCCATTCTGGTTGGTTAATTCCGTTCTCAGTAAGCATAGACGAGAACTTAGCACGGTCTTCTGCGTTATCGATGTCCTTAGCTGCTGTACCTAGAATTGGTACGTTCTCTTCATCGAGATACATGGCTAAGTTGTTAGGAATCTGACCACCTGTTGATACGATGACACCATGAGGAGTCTCGGCATCAATGATGTCCATGACACGTTCGAAGGTCAATTCGTCAAAGTAAAGACGGTCACACATGTCATAGTCAGTCGATACTGTCTCAGGGTTATAATTGATCATGATAGATCGATACCCTTGTCTTCTAATGGTGTTCAATGCCTGTACACCGCACCAATCAAACTCGACAGAACTACCGATACGATAGGCTCCCGAACCTAGTACAACAACCGATTTTCGATCATTGGAGAACGTGATGTCAGAACCAACACCAGCGTAGGTTACATATAAGTAATTGGTTTGTGCAGGATATTCGGCAGCTAGTGTGTCTATCTGCTTGACGACAGGAAGGATGCCAAAACCCTTACGCAATCTTCTCACAAGCATCATTGCTTTGTGCATATTAGGGCATTCCTCCTCTAGATTGACAGCGCGTGCTATCTGGAAGTCAGTGAATCCGTAGACCTTAGCCTCACGCAATAACTCTTTATCAAGCGTATTGATATTCTTGCGTTTCAGCTCTTCGTCAATGTCAATGATATGCTTTAACTTATTCAAGAACCACTTGTCAATCTTTGTCAAGTCGTGTATTTGATCAACAGTATAGCCCTTGTGCATAGCCTTTGAGATGATGAATACACGCTTGTCAGTAGGTTCGCGCAATGCAGCATCTATGTCTTCAATCTGTAACTCCTTGTTTTCAACAAAGCCGTGCATGCCTTGTCCTATCATTCGTAAGCCCTTCTGGATTGCTTCCTCAAAGTTACGTCCAATCGCCATAACCTCTCCGACGGACTTCATACTTGACCCCAACTCCTTGTCGACACCACGGAATTTGCTCAAATCCCAGCGTGGTATCTTGCAGACAACATAGTCGAGTGCAGGCTCAAAGAAGGCAGATGTCGTCTTTGTTACAGAGTTTCAACTCAAAGAGACCATAGCCCATACCTAATTTAGCCGCCACGAAAGCCAAAGGATAGCCTGTTGCCTTACTTGCAAGAGCTGACGAACGAGACAAACGAGCATTTACCTCAATCACACGATAATCCTCACTCTGTGGGTCGAAGGCGTATTGTACGTTACACTCACCGATGATGCCGATGTGACGAACAATCTTTATTGATAATGCGCGGAGCTTGTGATACTCGCTATTCGTCAATGTCTGTGATGGAGCAATTACGATAGATTCACCCGTGTGGATGCCTAATGGATCGAAATTCTCCATGTTACAAACTGTGATACAGTTGTCATATTGGTCACGAACAACCTCATACTCGATTTCTTTCCAGCCCTTGAGACTCTTCTCAACAAGTACTTGAGGAGAGAAAGAAAAGGCTTTCTCACATAGAGTGTTTAGCTCTTCTTCATTGTCAGCAAAGCCACTGCCAAGTCCGCCGAGTGCATAGGCTGCACGCACAATGACTGGATAACCAAGCGTCTTAGCCGCTTTACGTGCTTGAACTATATCCTCGCAAGCCTCGCTCTTGATGGTCTTTACATCGATTTCATCAAGTCTTTCAACAAAGAGTTCACGATCTTCTGTATTCATGATAGCCGCAACGGGGGTACCAAGAACTCGTACATTATATTTCTTTAGCACGCCTGTTTGCTCTAACTCTACACCACAGTTCAATGCAGTTTGTCCACCGAACGACAAGAGAATGCCATCAGGACGTTCCTTCTCAATCACTCTCTCTACGAAATATGGTTGTACTGGAAGGAAATAGATCTGGTCTGCTACGCCTTCAGAAGTTTGCACTGTAGCGATGTTCGGATTGATGAGAACGGTAGAAACACCTTCTTCTCGTAATGCTTTTAATGCTTGTGAACCAGAGTAATCGAACTCTCCTGCCTCACCTATCTTCAATGCTCCTGATCCGAGAAGCAGTACTTTTTTTATTGAATCGTCTTTCATTATCTTAGTGTTTCTACGAATTTGTCAAACATAAAGTATGTATCAACAGGACCAGAGCAAGCCTCTGGATGGAACTGAGAAGTAAACCATGGATTCTCAACATGACAGATACCTTCATTGCTACCATCATTCATGTTGACGAAAAGTTCTTTCCAGTCTTTATCAAGAGTAGACGCATCTACGGCGTAACCATGGTTCTGGGAGGTGATATAACACTTATTAGTACCAACCATGCGTACTGGTTGATTGTGTCCACGATGACCATATTTCAACTTATAGATAGTTGCTCCCGCTGCCTTTGATAATAGTTGGTTACCCATGCAAATACCGCAGATAGGTTTCTTACTCATGCTCATCTGTTTGCGAATTACATTAACGGCATCGACGCACATATCGGGGTCTCCAGGTCCATTCGCTAGGAAGAGTCCATCATAATCCATCGATGTGTAGTCATAGTTCCAAGGTACTCGGATAACCTCTACTCCTCTATTAATAAGTGAACGAATGATGTTTGCTTCACACCGCAGTCTACAAGTATAACCTTCTTGCCTGCGCCTTCATTGTATCGAATAATCTCTTTTGTGGAAACAAGATCAACGAAGTTAACACCTTCATAATTAGCTTCTGGGATGTTATCAGGCTCATCGTCAAAGAGAATCTTACCCATCATCACGCCATGTTCACGCAGTACTTTGGTTAACTCACGAGTATCAATGTTGGTGATACCAGGTACATGTTCACGCTTCAACCAATCGCCTAGGCTCTCTACAGCATTCCAATGGGAATACTGTTCTGTGTAGTCTGATACGATGATAGCAGACGCATAAATCTTGTCGCTCTCCATGAATGTTGGGATGCCATTTGCCTCTATAGAGAATGGAGGTACACCATAGTTTCCTACTAAAGGAAAGGTCATGGTCAGAAGTTGACCAGCATAGGAAGGGTCTGTAAGGCTCTCTGGATAACCCATCATGGCCGTGTTGAATACTACCTCACCAGCAACTGGTGCATCGTATCCAAACGACTTGCCATGGAATTTTGTTCCGTCACTCAGGACTAAAGTTACGTTCCTCATTATTACTTAGTATTGTTGAGTTGATTGTTTTTATGTATTTCTTGTTAATGTTCTAACACTGGAAAAAGGACGTATGATTTGTGCGGTTAATTCAAGAGAAATGTCTTGAGCGCACAAGCCGTACGTCCTTATCTATAGAGATTAGCTCATGTTATGCTTGAGGTGTTCATGTTCATAATAATTGATGAAGTTCTGGTTGACCAGTCTCATACCACCTGGAGTAGGGTAGTCACCCGTAAAATACCAGTCACCAGGATGGTTCGGAATAGCATTATGTAGACCTTCAATGCTTTGGAAACAAGTTCGACTGGCGTCGTCATGCCCTGCGGTCGAAGTATCTCTACAATCTTTTGATTGATTTCTTCTATGGTGAAAGGCTTATAAATGGCCTTTACTGAATTATAGAGATGTTCTCCTTTAGGTTTGGCAACCTCTTTCTTACAGCCTTCATAAACCTCATGTAGAAGATTCTCCATATTCCGTTCACGTATTAACTCAATGGTTGCACGGAAGACACAGAACTCTTCTGGACGTGGCATGTCAATGCCGTAATAGTCGGGAAAGCGTATCTGTGGTGCACTGGAAACAATGACAATCTTCTTTGGATGTAGACGATCTAAGATGTGAAGAATGCTTTCCTTGAGAGTTGTCCCTCGAACAATAGAATCGTCTATGATTACTAAGTTGTCCTTGTAGGGTTCGATACTCTCATACGTTATATCATAGACATGAGAGGCGAGGTCATTGCGTGAATTACCCTCAGTGATAAATGTTCTTAGCTTGATATCCTTCCATGCTACCTTCTCAGCACGTATTCCTTGCTTTAGAATCTGATGTATATCTTCTTCTGAAGGGTTGCTCCCCAAGGCTGTTATTTGCTCAACTTTTCGTTTGTCAATCCATTCTTTAAAGCCATGAGTTAACCCATAGAACGCTACTTCTGCAGTGTTAGGAATAAATGATAAAACCGTGTGAGTTGTATCATAATTGACTGCTTCTAGGACGCGTTCTGTCAATTGTTGACCTAGTTTCTCACGCTCTTTATAGATGTCTCTATCCGATCCACGAGAGAAGTAAATGCGCTCAAACGAACAGGCCGAATAAGTCTTTGGCTCAAGTATCTGCTGTAGGCTTGCTTCTCCCCGTTTGTTAACTATTAAGGCTTGACCCGGTTTTAACTCTTGTATGTCTTCACATTCTAGGTCGAAGGTTGTCTGTAAGACGGGGCGTTCACTAGCAACTACTACGATCTCATCGTTCTTATAATAGAATGCAGGACGTATAGCCCATGGATCTCGAATAGAGAACATCTCGCCTGAACCTGTTTGTCCGCAGATAACGTAACCACCATCGAAATGCTCCATGGTAGTCTTGAGGACATTACTTATTTGTATGTTATCTTCAATATACTCAGTGATGTCTCGTTTCGTAAGTCCAAGTTCCTGTGCCTTCACAAAGTTGCGTTCAACTTCACGATCAAGCCTGTGTCCCATGAGTTCTAATAGGAGGTAAGTATCGCTATAGATGCGTGGGCATTGCCCTTGGTCAGTCAGTTTCTCAAATATATCCTCAATATTTGTCATATTGAAGTTGCCACACATACATAGATTCTTTGCCTTCCAGTTGTTGCGACGTAGGAAGGGATGGACATAAGAAAGACCACTCTTGCCAGTAGTTGAGTACCGGAGGTGGCCCATATAAAGCTCTCCCGCAAAGGGAAGACTAGTTTTTGCAAAAGAAACATCAGACAATTGCTCCTGTGATAAGCCTTTATAATGCTTGTGTACATCAGCAAATATCTCTGTAACAGCATTCTTTCCCTCTGCTCGTTCACGGAACATATACTCGTTACCAGGCTCGGATGAGAGTTTCACAGCAGATAATCCAGCCCCTTCCTGACCACGATTATGCTGCTTCTCCATCATAAGATAGAGTTTATTTAACCCGTACATCCAGGTTCCATACTTCTCCTGATAATACTCTAACGGCTTTAGCAACCTAATCATTGCTACTCCGCAATCTTCATGAATGTTCTTTTCCATTTATAAGATGTATTGTCTGTCTTTTACAATTACCGATGTTTACTAATCTTATTTGCGTTTTCGTTACCAGCTTATAAGCATTCCCCGTCATTTTGGATACCCTGTTGAGTATCCTAGATGATGGTGATATCAGAGACTTTCACTCTACTGTAACAGACTTTGCCAGATTACGTGGTTGATCCACATCCTTGCCTTTGCAAACTGCAATATGGTATGCCAAAAGTTGTAATGGGATTGTTGCAACTAGTGGTTCTAGACATTCCATGCAATCAGGAAGCTCTATTACGGCATCTGCGATATGAGAGATCGTCGTGTCACCCTTAGTTACTAAGGCTATAACCCGACCTTGTCTTGCTTTTATCTCTTGTATGTTGCTACGTACTTTCTCGTACATCCCGTTCTGCGTTGCGATAGCTACTACAGGCATATCAGAATCTATCAAGGCAATAGGACCATGTTTCATCTCTGCTGCGGGATAGCCTTCTGCATGAATGTAAGAAATCTCCTTTAATTTTAATGCACCTTCCAAAGCTACTGGGTAACTAAATCCACGTCCCAAGTAGAGGAAGTTTCGTGCATAAGTGAAGGTGCGTGCCATATCTGCGATTTGGTCATTTACCTTCAACACATCCCTTATCATATTAGGAATTTCTGCCAATTCTTTAACCGTACGCACGTATTCTTCGTGTTTAATAGTCCCTTTGGCATTTGCTAAAGCTAGTGCAAACATCGTTAAGACAGTGACCTGTCCAGTGAAAGCCTTTGTAGAAGCAACACCGATTTCAGGGCCTACGTGGATGTAAGTTCCTGTATCAGTTGCACGCGGAATACTAGACCCGATGGCATTACAAATACCATAGATAAAAGCACCTCTAGACTTTGCTAACTCTACAGCTGCAAGTGTATCAGCTGTTTCTCCACTCTGTGAAATGGCTATGACAACGTCACTATCACTTACAACCGGGTTACGATAGCGGAACTCACTAGCATATTCAACCTCTACAGGAAGCCTACAGAAGGTTTCAATCATCTGTTTACCGATAAGCCCAGCATGCCAACTTGTACCGCAAGCAACGATGATGATGCGCTTAGCATTGAGCAGTTTGCTGCGGTAATCAATCATTGCACTCAAGGTAACATTATCGTGCTCCACGTTAATTCTACCTCTCATGCAGTTTGTCAAACACTCTGGTTGTTCAAAGATCTCCTTGAGCATGAAGTGATCGTAGCCTCCTTTTTCTATCTGACCAAGGTTGATATCTACCGTACGAACCTCTGGAGATAGCTCTTCATTGAGGATATTTACAACCTTCAACTCCTCTCCTAACTTCATTACTGCAATGTTGCCATCATCAAGGTAGACAACTTTATCAGTATATTCAATTATCGGACTAGCGTCCGAACCGAGGAAGAATTCACCCTCACCAATGCCTACTACAAGTGGACTCTGCTTTCTTGCAGCAATGATGGTATCAGGGTTACGCTTATCCAAGAGGGCTATGGCGTATGCACCAATTACTTGATGTAAAGCCAACTGTACTGCCTCTAGGAGACTAATGTCCTTCTTTGTCTGTATATAATCAATCAGTTGAACCAACACTTCAGTGTCTGTATCCGACTGAAATTGTATTCCTTTCTCTATCAAATTATGCTTTATTTCTGCATAATTCTCGATAATTCCATTATGAATGATTGCCAAATTCTTTGATTGTGAATAGTGTGGATGCGCATTCACAGATGATGGCTCACCATGAGTTGCCCAACGTGTGTGAGCAATACCAATGTTCCCCGTGACGTTCTTATCAGTACAATACTCCTCCAAGTCAGCCACTTTTCCTTTTGTTTTATAGACATCTAAATTGCCATTATCGTCTATCAGTGCCACACCTGCGCTGTCGTATCCTCTATATTCAAGGCGTTTCAAACCTTTAATCAGTATGGGGTAAGCTTCATGCTTCGTCCCAATATATCCTACAATACCACACATTTTACCTTAACCCTTTCCTTTTATAACAAATGAGAACACCCTTACACCCACTTCCTATCATCTAGCTCTGTTCTAGGCTAGGTAAGATATGGATGTCAAAGAATGTTCTCATTTTAAATATTTGCCTCTTTAATGAGGATATAAGTCCCCATTTAAGGATAGAATCTTACTTTCTTAAAACGTTAACCAATAGCGATGCTACTGATGTAACAATACCTATAAAGGAGAACCAAATGGTAGTGGAACTACCCACACCAGAGGTCTTTGCCTTCACAGAGTTTGGTTGAACGTACAACACGTCATTCTGTTGTAGATAATAATAAGGTGAGTTGATGATGTTAGCATCATTCAAATTCAGACGTACTGCATGCTTTTCTCCTCTTGCATCCTCACGTATCAACAGAATATTATTACGCTTACCATATACACCTAAATCGCCTGCCTGCGCAATAGCTTCTAGAACACTAATCTTCTCAGTCGATACTGGTATCACGCTAGGACGACCTACTTCACCCATGACAGTAATGTGATAACTACTCATGCGAACCGTCACAACAGGGTTCTCGGTGCGTGCAAGGTAAGGTTGAATCTTACTCTTTATCAAGTCCTCACATTCTGTTTGTTAAGCCAACAACATGTATCTTACCGATAATAGGGAAGTTAATGAATCCCGTGTTATCAACTAGATAGCCCTTGAAAGCCGTAGATCCTTTGTCACTACCTTGCAGATTGAAGGGTGCAGCAGCCTCTGGATTAGTTGTATTGACTGTGATGGTTAATTCGTCTTTAGGCATAATTCGTGCATCAAAGAGACCACGTGAAGCGGCAAGACTGGTTGAGTCAATGTTCTCCACATAGGTGAAGCCCTTGCTAGAACCACATCCTGTCATTGCCATAATCATAGCTACTGCTATGAGAGATAAGATGATTTTTTTCATTTAAAAAAATAGCGTGAAGTCAACTATTAATAATTCTTTTCTGCAAAAATACGACTATTTTTTGAGAATTACAAGCGAATAGCTTTTTTTCTCTTAGGTGATTCGTAAAATAGAGTTGACTTATAAATATTAATGCTACCTTAGCCTTTCTATTGCTTGATTTGTTCTCTCTTTTGGGGGAGATGAAATCCTTTTACGATTGAGCCACTTTACAATATTGGTCGTAAAGCCATTGCTGTTGTTCTGAAATTGTTAAGTTACTGTTATCTAATTCGATAGCATCATCCGCCTTACGGAGCGGTGACGTCTCACGATGGGTATCGATATAATCGCGTTCTTGTACATTCTTTAGAATCTCATTGAAGTCAGCATCCATGCCTTTACCCTTCAGTTCGTCGTAGCGTCGTTGGGCACGAACTTCTGCTGAAGCTGTGACGAATACTTTTAGTTCTGCATGTGGGAAGACCACAGTCCCGATGTCTCTTCCGTCCATAACGATACCCTTCTCTGCGCCCATTTGCTGTTGTTGCTCCACGAGAGCAGTACGAACGAAGGGGAGGGCAGCGATAATGCTGACATGTGAAGATACTTCCATTGTTCGGATTTCGGTCTCAATATTCTCTCCATTGAGATAGGTGTCAGGTCGTCCTGTTGCTTTATTCAACTGGAAACTAATTTTAATTTTATCCATCTGTGCCTTTAGTTCCTCTTCTTTTATCGAGCCGTCCGCATTGAATAGATGATTACGTAAAGCATAGAACGTAACGGATCGGTACATTGCACCAGTATCTACATAGATGTAACCAATCTTCTTTGCAAGGTCTTTAGCCATCGTGCTCTTACCACATGAGGAGTATCCATCGATAGCGATAGTTATCTTTTTCATTCTGAATCCGTGTTTTGTTTTATCTATTTAGTACTGCTTTCTTGCGCAGTGAGTGCAAAGTTAATAAAAAAAGTAATATGTCTATGGTTCGAAATAGATTATTTGTCATTGTATTCATTTCATATATTGAGTTGAAAGGAATGCCTACTTCTATTTAAGAAGGGCGTTTCTTTAATGTAAAGAGAGGCTCTTCTTATTCCAAAGAGAGGCTCTCTTTAAATAGAGAAGAGTGCCTGTTTAAGTCTATGCGAAAGGATATTCAATTTGAAAGATTTGTTCGATAGCTACTCCTAGGCGTTTATAATGTTAGTTGGAGGATGTTTGATAAATTCTAGAAATCGTTTCCAATCACTCAAATCATGTGAAATTACAAAGATAAATGAGGTTATCTGTATCTAATTAAACAATTATTACTTAAAATGAATAGGCAAGATTGACTAAGACGGAGCTGCTAGCAGCATGATACTTACCATAGGCTAAGTTTAGTTTGAAGCGTTCGAGATTAATGCCACCACCCACACTAAAGCCTGCTCCATGCGCACTGGAATCCTCGTTGGTACCGATGGTCATCTCGTCAGCTCGGCGGAAGTTGTAACCACCACCGACCCATATATTGTCTGACAAGAGGATGTCTGCGCCAAGATTCAAGTGATTGATAAAGCGGTAATCATAATGAGTTAAGTCAACGAGAGTTGCAGATAGGCGTACAGGTAAGGCTGCAAAGGTTTTGCTCACACCAACTTGTACATCCATAGGCATCTTCCCGTAGTTTTCTTCGTAAGCCTTGATCTGACCGCCTAAGTTCTTTGCTACCACAGAAACAGACCATTGGTAATCAGGTTCAAACCAGTTGAGACCGAGGTCAACACCTACTGCCATGGAGCTGTAATTACCTATATATGAGTTGATAAACTTCGCTGTTATACCTCCCACGAGATTATGTGCTAATTCGTAAGAAAATATCCCCTCTATTGCAATCTCACTAGCATTAAAAGTTCCTATCTGTGTGTTGTTCTGGTCATACTCCTTCATCTTTCCATAGTTCATGTACTGGACTCCTCCTGCAATTGTCGCTTTCTCACCCAAAGCCTTTGTGTAAGAAGCACCCATGTAATTGGCACCACTCATGTAATTCATATAACTCAAACCTATCGTCTTATCGCTTACCGATGATGCAAGAGCAGGGTTAGAGAACATCAAAGTAGGGTCATCTTCAATAATTGTAATATTATCTCCACCTAAAGCAGCAGCATGTGCACTAACAGGAAGACGTAAGAAATTGTATTCAGTTTGGCTCTCTTGAGCCCATAACATACAAGTGAAAAGGGTTGAGATGAGCGTTAAAACAAACTTTTTCATTTAATCTAAATTAATTTATCGGGCAAAGTTACAGCTTTTTCCGAATATCTTATTACTTTTGTCTTTGGAACTGCTTAAATAGTAGAAGGTAGGCTTCTCGGGGATAGAGCAGTATTTCATATAACGGCAATAGCTATAGTTTTAGTATCTAACAGTGGAGATTAAGAAGTCAAAAAAAGCAGATTTAGAGAATAAGCGATGGGTTGGTTTCCTTTTGGGAATCATCATTGCCCTCTCTATCTTCTTTGTTGCTATGGAATACAATGCCAATCCTTCAAGCGATGATGATACTAACGTGAAAGCCTTTAAGAATGTGACTCTTCACGATATGGATATGTTGCCTGCCATTGACCAGCAAGACTTAGCAAAGACAAAGGACGATAAGAAACTACAATTGAGGATCTTTTGAATCTTAAACGTAGGGATGTCCCTAATAAGGTGACGCCTCACGACGCAGGTAGCATGAACTCAAATGACAAAAAAACTGCCGCCCCGCAAGTGAGTGATGTTCCTATCGTTATGCCAATGGTCACCACCTTGCCAGATCCACCAAAGGTGCAGGAAGATGCCAAAAAAGTGACGGAGAAGATGACAGATGATCCATCACAAGTGGAGGTGGAACGTTATGATGATAAGGTTAGTAAGCGTATTCTCTCGGATACTCCAACACCTCCTGGTGGCTGGGTTGAGTTTATGAAATGGCTTACAAAGACTTTACAATATCCTGCAGATGCGAAGAGTCAAGAACTGCAAGGTACTGTAAACATAACTTTCATCATCAATGTTGATGGTTCTGTGAATGATGTTACGATTAAGAGTGGGCGTTATCCTGTGCTAAATGCAGAGGTTTTGAGAGTCTTGAAGACCATGGGGAAATGGAAACCAGGCATACAGAAGGGTAGAAAATGCCAGTCGTTAGTGGAGATTCCTGTTGTCTTTAAACTTTCATGATAAACATGTCTTTCATCTAGAAAGCGTCAATATCCATTGAAGTTTACCTATAAAGTGAATTAATATTTGTAATCAACCAACTTAAAACAATCCTATATGTTTACTGCTGATGAAATCCTATTTAAAGTAAATGATTATATAAATAACATCTCATATAATCGTAAACCTTGGAGCTTATATGAGCCTATTAAATATGTATTGTCACTGGGTGGGAAACGAATCCGACCGATATTGATGCTTCTTTCTTACAATCTCTTTAAGGATGATCCAGAGTCGATTCTCTCACCAGCATGCGCCCTTGAGACGTATCACAATTATACTTTATTACATGATGATTTGATGGATGATGCTCCACTTAGGCGTGGACAGCAAACTGTACATGTGCGTTGGGATGCGAATACTGCCGTTCTTTCGGGTGATTCCATGCTTGTTCTTGCCTTTGAGCGGATGGCTAAGTGTAATGATAAACACCTGCGTGAAGTGTTGAAACTATTTACTACTACTGCTTTGGAAATAGCGAAGGTCAGCAGTATGATATGGAGTTTGAGACACGAAATGACGTCAAGGAAGAGGAGTATATAGAGATGATTCGCTTGAAGACAAGTGTTCTTCTAGCATGTGCAATGAAGATTGGTGCTATCTTAGCAGACGCCCCACAAGAGGATGCAGAGAACCTTTATAAGTTTGGAGAACAGGTTGGTTTGGCCTTTCAATTACAAGATGATTACCTTGATGTGTATGGTGATCCAAAGGTATTCGGTAAGAAGATTGGGGGGGATATAACGTCTAACAAGAAGACATACATGCTAATTAATGCCTTCAACAAAGCTAATGTTCGCCAACGTAAAGAATTGGAGAAATGGATTACATGTGAGCATTTCGTGCGGGATGAAAAGGTTGAAGCTGTGACCAAACTCTATAATAAGATAGGTGTTGACAAGATGGCTATTGATCGAATTAATTACTATTTTGAAGAAGCAAATAAGTATCTTGCTGCTGTGAAGGTGAGTGATAATCGTAAGCAAGAATTAGTCTCTTATGCACAAAGAATGTTGCACCGTAAACGATAACTAGTTGATTATAATGATAATAGATACACATGCTCATTTAGATGTTGAAGATTTCTCTGAGGATTTACCAGAGGTTATTTTGCGAGCACAGCAGGCTGGAGTGGGGAAGATATTCCTACCAGCAATAGACTTAAAGTCAGTAGATACGACTTTAGCTGTATGTCGACAATATCCTGATGTGTGCTATCCAATGATTGGATTACAGCCAGAAGAGGTACGTCAAGATTGGCAGATAGTACTTGAAAAGATGTATGCTCGATTGAAAGAATCTATTCAGAAGCAGGCTGATGGTACAGCTTTACCTGGCGAGACATTCATTGCCATAGGGGAAGTTGGGCTTGATTTCTATTGGTCACGTGAGTATGAACAAGAGCAACTTGCTGCTTTTGAGGAAGCTGTCAAATGGAGTGTTGAGACGCAACTACCCTTGATGATACATTGTAGGAAGGCACAGAATGAGATATTGCATATCATGCGGGCGTATGAAAAAGAATTACCAGGTGGTGTCTTTCATTGCTTTACTGGTAATCAAAAAGAGGCTGAAGCCTTCCTTCGTCTTGAGCATTTGCATTGGGTATAGGGGGCGTTTCAACCTTTAAGAGTAGTCATCTGAGGGAAGATTTGCCTGCTGCTGTTCCTTTGGATCGTATTGTTTTAGAGACCGATAGCCCTTACATGGCACCAGTACCATATCGTGGTAAACGGAACGAAAGTTCATTTATTATAGAGGTAATGCGTACATTAGCAATGAGTTATGGCGTTGATGAAGAAGAAATAGCACGTCAAACGAATGCCAATGTAGAGCGTATCTTTGGTATTAAGGTGTAAGATCGTATTATCGAACATAATACTTGAAACTCAGGAGTCTGTTTTTGTAGAGGATGATAAGGTTCAAATATAATGGATATTATCGTCTTAAAGAATATTAAATAGTAACTCCTTTATGTGAATTTATCAAACGAAAGGAGTAATTTTGTACACATATATTTCATATGTGGATGCTTTTCTATATGTGAGGAGACTAGGAAAGATGCTCGAGTGGTTGAAGAGGCACGCCTGGAAAGCGTGTATACCTCTAAAGGGTATCGGGGGTTCGAATCCCCCTCTCTCCGCTAATAGGCTTCAAAAGGACTTCACAATAGTTGTCATTTTAGCCTTCAAAATTTAGATAATCGTTGTAAAATCAAAGGTTTTACAACGATTTTTCTTTGTATATACCTCTATCGCCTGACGGCATAAACCTATGTTTTGACAATCATCATTCGGTCAAATTCTGCTACATAAACTGCTACACAAAAATTGTAGCAATAAAAAATGTAGCAATGACGGGATTTTGAATACCAAATTGAAGGCATCAATTCTTTCTGTTTCAGTATGTTATATATTAACTTTGCAGCCGAGTGCTACACAAAAGAATGATGCATTATGAGAACAAATTTCAAGGTATCCTTCTACCTACGCTCAAACTATGAGAACAAAGAAGGAAAGTCGCCTGTAATGCTCCGTGTATTCCTTAACGGAGAGATGTCAAATTTTGGATCTACGAAAATCTTCGTGGACAAGACAGTATGGAATAATGCCACAAGTCGGCTCAAAGGTCGGACAGCAGAAGCCTTATCCGTAAATGCCGCATTGGACTCTATTTCCACTACACTGAATGGAATTTACCGCAAGTTTGAGGATGACGAGTCTCTGTCATTGGAAAAAATCCGTTCTTTCTTTGTAGGAAAAGACAGGGAATACACGACTTTTCTCCCGATATTTGACAAGTTCAACGAAGATGTCAGACAGCGTGTCGGACACACCATCAGCAAAGACAGTTTGCAAAAGTACAGTGTTTTGAGAAGACATTTCTCAGAGTTCCTTATCCATAAATATGGAAGAAAGGATATTGGACTTACAGAGTTTACGCCATCCGTGGTACAAGACTTTGAGTTATATCTGAGTACAGTGGCAGGCTGCGCTTACAATACATCGGTCAAAAAAATGAAGGCACTCAAGACCGTAACCATCTATGCACAAAAACGCGGTTATCTTCTTCACGACCCCTTCCTCAATCATCGTTTTCACCTGGAACCTGTTAATCGCGGTTTTCTCACGGATGAGGAAATTATGAAGATAGCCAACAAGGATCTTGCTATTCAACGCTTGGAGTTAGTAAGGGATGTTTTCATCTTTTCATGTTTCACAGGTCTGGCATATATTGATGTTTCCAATCTCACACCAGACAATATCGTAACACTTGATGATAAGCAGTGGATTATGACCAGAAGGCAGAAAACAAGTGTGGAAACAAATGTGTTGCTTCTTGACATTCCAAAGAGTATCATCGCCAAGTACAGTCATAAGACCTATCGGAACGGCAAACTGTTTCCCATCTTAACGAATCAGAAAACCAACGCATATTTGAAAGAAATAGCCGACCTTTGCGGTGTCAAGAAGAACCTGACCTTTCATCTTGCAAGGCATACATTTGCCACTATGTCGCTAAGTAAGGGCGTTCCAATGGAAAGCGTGTCGAAGATGCTGGGACATACCAACATTAAAACTACACAAATTTATGCTCGCATTACCAATAAGAAAATAGAACACGATATGGAACAGTTGGCTGGCAAGTTAGACAAGTTCAATGTTGCTATGGGCATCAACTCAAAATAATGTATAACCCTAAACCAAGAAGATTATGACAACAACAAAGAAAGAGCTTTCTTACTTCCGTTTGAAGTTAGAGAACTACCTCAGTGAGCATTTCCCCGAAATGTTAAGTGACAAATCATTCATAACGGCAAGAGCCGACGAAGCATTGACAGCTTACTGCGATGCAGTGACACAGGGCTTCTCGCATCCCGAAGCTGAGACAATGGCAAGTGAAGTATTATACCAAGATTTGCATTTTTCCAAGTACGACACGCTTGTGTCTGTCTTGGAAAATGAGTTCGAGAAAGAACTCCCTTCTCCTCTTCCTGAAAGACTAACACCTATGCTTCTGAAGAATAAGGCTGTGCAAAGCGTTTTCGATAAGTATGAACTGACAGACGACTTTGGGGCGAGTCCAGAGTATGAGAAACTCTACACTGAACTGACAGGGATAATCGTTCTGATCATTGAGGTCAATGGTCTGCCAACGATAGGCGGTGAGAACATGACTTGATGTAACACCATCGGGAGCTTTGTAGTGTCAAGAGCCAAGATAACCACTCTTCTCCACACACCAATAGTTTTACAAACACTTGGCTTTGTGTGGAAGAGTATCTTGTAACTGCTCTTGAACTATTAAAAGCTCCGATATGAATACAATCATCATGAATCAAGACGTTCACACACCTGCCTTCATCAAGGCAGACGCATCGAACAAAACCGATAATATCAAGCAGCAGCAGACTTCTCCCAAGCAAGTCCGCTGCTTCTCTTGGACACGCTTCATCGAACTCGCTATCCTGTTTTCTATCGTTATCGGTGCTGTTTGGCTTATCTCAAAGATTGTAACGTCACAGGTCGTTACCGCCGTGTCAGTCATTGCAGGTTTTCTGATACTGCGCTTTATCGTCAGAGTCATTCTCCAAGTTACCTTTACGCTGCTGAGCATTCTCTTCTGGCTGGCAATTCTCTGTGCCCTCCTGCTATGCGTGCTTTGAGAAGCATAGCTCTGTAAAACCTTTCATACTATTTCATCAGGTGGTTATCTCGCATATTGAGATAGCCACCTTTTCTATTTTCCACTACGAGCGTTGCACTTTTGCTTCTTTTCCAATGCTCCACATGATGCGATGACAAGGAGACGGATGCTGTTCCCTTTTTATCCGCAAAGGTAGTACGGGGCTTGTGGCTTTCAAAGGTCTGTGCCGCTTGGTTTGTCTGGAAAATCTCCACACCTACGGGTAGTATTTTCCGCCAAAACCTTGTGCAAGCCCGCCCCGCTACCTCTATTTTGCTACAAAAAGGAATCAGCATACTCCGATCTTTGGACGCATAAAAAAAATGTCGCTATGGATAAGCAAAAAGTAAATACAACATCTTCGATGAACAGAAAAGGATATAGCTCCTCCTCTCATTACCGCATTAACCCTACGGCTGAAAAAAGTGAGCAAGTGTTGGCAATTAAGTTTGTACAATGGGACGTTCCCCCTTTGGAGAGCCTTTGTAACAGCAAAGTATATATCCTGCGTGAAAAACTCAATCGTGGCGAGCGTATGAGCCGTGAGGAAAAGAATTGGCTATGTGAAGCGGTGAACTCAAACACCTATTTCCGAACAGCCGTTCCCCTGCAAGGCTATCGCTTTGACTTCTTTGATGTACTGAAGAAATACCTTGTGGGTCAGTACGGACAATGGACAGAATATTACGCACCCGACAGAACAAGCCTAAGAGCCTACCTATATGGACGCATCAATCAAATAGTAGAAATTCCCAAGTATTAACAACATCAAAACATATACGACAATGAAAGGTACAGAACATTTTACACGGACAATAGCCGAATATCTCAATCAGCGTGCTATGACAGACCCTTTGTTTGCCCCTAACTTGATGAAACCGAACAAGAACATCGAGGAGTGCATCACCTACATTCTTAATGAAGTGCAGAAAAGCGGTTGCAACGGCTTTGATGATGATGAAATCTTCTCTATGGCTGTTCACTACTACGATGAGGACGATATAGAAGTCGGCAAGGCTGTTTCTTGCCAAGTAGCCGTTAATCACGTTGTGGAACTCACAAAGGAAGAAAAAGCCGAAGCAAGGCAGGAAGCCATTAAGCAATATCAGCGTGAGGAACTTGCCAAGTTACAGAGCCGTAACACACGAGTGAAGAAGACAGAGAACGTAGCAACCCAAGTACAACCATCACTATTCGATTTTTAAGCCTATGAAACCGAGAAACAAATTTGAGAAGGCGGTTTTGGAACAAAGCAAGCATCTTCGCCCGATAACCAAGACACAAAGTAAGTGGGCATTCCGTGAGTGTATTGACCACTTCGCCTACCGCTTGCCAAAAGGTCGCACTACTTGTATGGATTGTGGGCATAGTTGGGGAATGAACAAACAGAGAGAAACTTGCACTTGCCCTCATTGCAGGGTAAAGTTACAGGTCAAGGAAACATACGAGCGTAAGTTGCAGCAGAAGCAGTATTTCACCCTACTTACCACTTGTGGAGAGTTTCAAGTATTACGTATGTTCCTACTTATTGTGGGTATGGAGAAAGGTTACGAAGCACAGACCTCCATAATTGAGATTGGGCAATATTGGTGGAATATGCAGGGACGAAAAGCTGTGGTTGCCATACAGAGGGTTTTGGGACACTATGTTGATACCTTTTCCTATTATAGTCTATGGCAATACGCAACGATAATGAAGCCTATCAGCATATTGCCTACTCACCGATATATCCGAAGTTCAAGGTTACAGACATACTTCGCAGAAATGGTTTTAAGGATAATTTCTATGGCATCGTGCCTACCCAGCTTATTCCTGTATTGCTTACAGACAGCCGTGTAGAAACATTGTTAAAAGCAGGTCGTACAGACCACTTACGTTACTTTCTTGGCAACAAGAGTGCTTTTGAGGAACTATGGCAGTCCTACAAGATTGCAGTTCGTAAGGGTTATGATATTACAGATATTTCCCTTTGGAGTGATTATGTAGATACACTTAGAAGATTAGGAAAGGATATTCATAATCCAAAATATTTATGCCCCACAGACCTTAAAGGCGAACACGACCGCAGACACGAGGAACTTCTCAGACAGCGTGAAAGGAAGGAAATAGAACAGAAGCAAAAGAAGGCAATGGAAGACGAAAAACGTTTCAAGGAACTCAAATCAAAATTTTTCGGTATCTGTTTCACGGACGGCACTATCCAAGTCCACGTATTGGAGAGCGTGCAAGAACATTTGGAAGAAGGTGTATCAATGCACCATTGCGTATTTTCTAATGCATACTACCTTAAGGAGGACTCCCTTATCCTTTCGGCTACCATTGAAGGCAAGCGAATAGAAACCATTGAAGTATCTTTACGAACTTTGGAAGTGGTGCAAAGTCGTGGAGTGTGCAACAAGAATACGGAATACCACGAGCAGATAGTAAACCTTGTGAATGCTAATCGAGGTCTTATAAGCCGAAGAATGAAAGCAACAGCATAAAGTATGAACCATTAAATTATCAGAGATATGAAAACAGAGATTGAAAACATCATCTATAACTATGCAGACGAGATACCGCATATTTTCATTAGGGTTATCAACGCAATAACCCTATCCAACAGCAAAGAGGAGTTAAGGTCGGCTATCAACAAAATAGCCAAAGAAACAGAACTTGACAAATTCTTTGCATACGGCTATGGTGCACACCACTTTTGGCTCAAACACCGCAAATTATCCAATGGAGAGCCAAAGGAATACAGATTATTAAAGGTTGAATTTTAAGATTATGAAGAAGATAGTTTACAGAGTACGAACGCAATATATCTTCGAGGGAGTATTTGAAGTGGTTGCGGAGAGCAAGGAAGAAGCACGGCAAAAAGTCCTGCAAAATTGTGGGCTAGTCATGGGTGGAAGCATTCACAGTACCTTGCCCGATGAGGTGGTGAATTGGGTGTTTGACAGACATCCCAACAAACGAATAGACAGAATAACGAAAGTGTAGGAATAGCCACTGAATAAACAAGAGCCACGCAAACTTTCGGTTTGCGTGGCTTCTTTTTCTTTTTCTTAGAACAAGCAGGTGACCAAAGAAAAGAAGCAAAAGAAAGTCGCAAAGAGATTTTTTCTCTTAATAATCGAGAAAAATAAATAACGCTTTGCTTCCTCTTCTATTCTCTTGCTTCCTGCTCTGCATCTCTCTCCATGGCATATTTCATTGCATAGAAAGATTCCGCATCATCAAATCCTTTCATAAGGTTTTCCTCAATCCATTTTGGGAAATATTCTTTAGCCTTAGGAGTGAGCCTTAATGCATTGTTACTTGCCTCGTGGATAATTAGAGTATCATCACTGCCATTAGCAGTTTCTACTCTATACAAGGAAATACTCCCTTCGTTCCCACTTGCTGCTTGATACAACTCATAAATTTCGTGGTAATCCATATCAAAAATAGAGTCCACGAAGGTTTGAAATCTTTAGTGACGTCCATTGCAGAAATAATTAAAATTCAACATTCTATAAATGCAAATTCTGTGCCAATCCAATTCATGTGCCAGTTTATTTGTTTTATGGCAGACGAAATAACATATACTCCACTTGTCTTCTTTTCACCAATCCTCGCAAAACTTTTCCTTTGTACCTGCAAAAGGAAACATACTCCCAATAGAAGTTTCTGTCTCCAGCTTCTATTTTTCGTAGCAGCCTACTCTTGGAGTACTTACCATAACCGAGCAATCGGCCTACACCCACGTTATAGGCAAGCAAGGTCAGCAGCAGCGCATCCTTACCATAGCCTTTGAAGTGTTCAAAGCATTTCCATAGGTCGGCACGGAGCAATGAGTCCGCTTGCCGTTCCGTCATATTCGCCGTAAAGTGCTCTCCCCGTTGCAGCTGATGCCCATATCCAACATACGGATAATTCTTCCAGCCGTGCATACCCTCAAAGTCTGTCGGCTTGTTCCGACAATTGGCGATCCTGCACTTTCTGTTCGCTGATTACGTTTCTATTGACCGAATGAAGGATAGTGGTTGATACTGCTGGAGTTACTTCCTTTTTTTTGCCGAATATGCCTAAGAAACCTTTTCGTTTTGGCTTTTTGGACTGTTCCTGCACACTTTTCTGTACAATAACCGGAATTTGATTGGCTATCTTCTTGTTAATAGATTGTTGTTCATCCATTAACCGGACTATCTGGAACATCTGTCGTTCCTTATCCTCTAAAAGACTGCGCACACTATCGATGCGCTCTGCTGGATAGGTGGCCTTGAAACGGCAGAGCATACTGTCCATTGCCATACGCCGTGCATGGTAATGCTCGATATCTTTATCGTTCCATTCCAGTATTGTTTCACCCAATAGAGAAAATTTTATCATTTGAATATTGATATTGTTTATTTCTTTCGGAGCTCGTCTATTTTTTTATTGCCAAGTTCTAATGCTTCTATCTCCTGCCATTCATAGAGGCTATTATATGCCATACATCCGATAAGAATGGAGATAAGTATATATCCCAACTGTATTGCCTTATAGAAATTTCCTGACCGCTCCATTATTTTGATGACATTGATTTTTGGAACATGAATAAAAGTTTATCTTTTTCGTTCATGCGGATATTATCAGAATAATCGCCTTTTGTTATTTGATACCCGCATGGCTTGACCATAAAAACGCCTAAGCCCTTAGTGTATGAACTTACTTCTGAGGCGTAGTCTTTACTTGTATTTAATGGAACTTTCCCTTTAATATGACACCACTCATTATTGCAACTGATGTCTTCAATCTCAGACATCATTTTTTGCAAATCTGTAATAGCTTTGGAACTTGCCGCTTGGGGTATCTGCAACTCAAAAATAGAGCATCGGTTCGAGAATGTCCACACCTGACTGTTGCAAAGCCAGCCTGAAGACATAAGGGGTCAGCTGTCTGAAATCAGCAGGTGTACTTACCGGGCTATAATACTCGGCTTGAGTAAAAGTTACTTTCAGATCAGTCACTTCCCATCCATGTAAACCAGATTGGCAAGACATACGAATCCCTTCAAAAACGGCATTTTGAAAAGAATGGTTCAGATAACCATAGGAGATGTCACTTTCGATTTGCAACCCTGTCCCCTAACGGCAAGGGTTCAAGCGTCAGCCCTATTGTGACTCAGTAAGGGTTGGGTGGCACTTCGATCTGAATAATCTTATTGACCTTTTTTTACAGGTCGTTCTTTGTAGATAGTCTTGATCTCATCAAAATGGACCTTTACGGAAAAATCGTTCTTCCAGCAATGTCTGTATGATTTCCTTTTGTGTCAAACCATATAACGAGATTTCCAATTCATCACTATATGAGTTTATGGAAAAAGGACAAAGACGGGTCTTCAATCCACAATGTATTCAGAGCGGATATCACCTTGCTTCTCTCTTCGGGACTTATGTCTGGCCGGACGGAGGATTTGAGAGCGGGATGCTGATGAGATAACCCTTGAATCAAACAAGGTTTAGTACCTAAATAATCTCCGATTCGAAAATCTTCCATATCTTCTACAATCGCGATATCATTGGCCCCCACTTCATCAACATTTATCTCTCTGCCCTGATAAATAGTCTTTAGATTTTTAATCTTGATGAATTTTTCCGAATCGTTGATTCTTACAATGTCTCGAAGTCTCAGACTTCCGTCAATTATTTTTAGAAAACTTCTTTTATGTCCTTTGGGGTCATGCTCTATCTTATAGAGATAAGCTGAAAGTCTGTTTGAGACTGATTCTGGAGGAAGTATAAAAGAAGAGATGGCGTCCAACAACTCATTGATACCGATATTGAACATTGCTGATCCATGTAGTACCGGATAGACTTTGGCTTTTGCCACAAGATCGATTATCGTATTCCAATAATCAGCCGGTGAAATTTCGCTATCCGCCAAATATCGTTCTAATATATTGTCGTCATGGTTGCATACAAATTCTTTGTATTCTTCCTTTATATATGTTTGGGAGCAAATCGGATAAACCAATCCATCGACAACAGTTTGCATAAACAGGACATCTTGAGACAGATTTGTTTTTATATCCAGATACAAACGCTCTAAATTCACACCGTCACGGTCAATTTTATTGATAAATATAATTGTCGGGATTTGCAGTTTTTGTAAAGTATTGAACAGCAACTTTGTTTGCGCTTGTATGCCTTCCTTTGCGGATAAGATGAGGACTGCTCCATCAAGCATTTTGAATGTCCGCTCCACTTCCGCAATAAAATCCATGTGTCCCGGAGTGTCAATGATATTGCATTTCACTCCATTCCAGATAATAGATGTCGTAGAAGCCCGAACAGTAATTCCTCTACGTTTCTCTATATCCATAGAGTCTGTTATGGTGTCACCATTATCCACACGGCCGCACTTTTCCGTTGCTCCACTGGCAAACAGCAGATTCTCGGTTACGGAAGTTTTTCCTGCATCAATGTGAGCAAGAATTCCTAAATTTATAATATTCATTTGGATTAAGCAATAATATACTACAATAGATGCATTGTCGAAACGCACCTTTTAATACCTCCTCGTAGCATATGAGAACTACAGGATTACTAACTCGTATTAATATGTATATTATTACTGCCGCATAACGATTACAAAATTACACAAAAAAATATATCTAACAAAAGTGGGAGGATTTTTTAACTTTTTACCATAGACATTTTATTAGGGAAGCGTAGGTTCAACTGGCAAGTACAAATAAGTAGAAATGTTTGAACAACACCGTTTTAGGAAGTTGAAAAATCAAGTTTCTCTCTCGGTATAGCGTTTATTTTGGCCAATATCTTCTTTAGTTTAGCATTTGTGTATTTCCCATTCGTGTTCTATTTAGCTCCTTATTATGAGTATGTAGCAAGTTACTTATCAAATTCAGCCTCTTTGAGGGTCAAATATGGTTTTGCAAATGGTGACTGACAAGACATAAACAAGGTCAGCAGGAATTTTTTACATAAATGGACATGAATGTATATAACCTAAAATAAGAATAAATTTTAATAAGGGCTGCCCAAAAAGAAAAAAATGCAGTTGCCATTTTACTACGACTACTGCACGCTCAAAAGGTGACAAGTCTGCCAGCCGCACCCTGCGCTGGGCAAGGGTCGGCTGACAGGACAGGCAGAATACACAAAGTAAAATGAAAGAATTTATCGTTCGCATCAATTACGTTTTTAGTGGCGAGAAGATGCTCATAAACGAATTGAAATTCCTCTGCGAAAGGGGATTGATTGCCAAGAAACAATACCCAGAAGTGCCTCCCGTGTGGAGTATTCACTTACACCATTGGGCAAGAAAGTGCTGCCGATTATCGATGAAATTTCCAGATTCGGAATGGAAAATCTGTGAATCATATTCTAATGGCACTCTCTGCTATATGCATGCCATGCGGAAACAGGTCATTTACCTTCGCCAAGTACTTCTTTTAATGCATTCATCCCGTTGATGGCGGATGGGAAACCCGAATAAACAGTCATCAAAAGCATAATTTCCTTGATGCTTTCTTCGGAAAGTCCGACATTCAAGCCTGCTCTGATATGAAACTTCAACTGAGGTAGGGCATTGCCCAAGGCTGTTAACGCTGCAATGGTGGCTATTTGACGATATTTTCTATCCAAATTTTCTCTTGAGAAAATATCTCCATATCCGTATTCGAGTATGAACTGTGTCAATTCAGGAGCAAAACCATCGTAAGTGCTTTGCAGTTGCTCCACCATTCCTGGAGCTATCGCCGACAATTGCTGTTTTCCTAACTGCAATCGGTCTTGGGCGTTTTTTCTTTCTTCAAAACCCTCATTGTCAGAAACACCATGCTGGTTTCGTTCCTGCAAGACTTCTTTTAATGCATTCATCCCGTTGATGGCTGAAGGGGAATCCGGCATAAACAGACATTTGTAAAACAACCTCTTTCAGCTCATCGACAGAGTTTCCTGTATTGAGCGCTCCGTTGAGATGAACCTTCAGTTGCGGTCGGGCATTGCCCAAGGCTGTAAGTGCAGCGACTACCGCAATTTCTTTCGATTTCAAATCCAATCCGTCACGAGAATAAATATCTCCAAACGAATACTCTATAATGAATCTTCCCAAATCGGGAGAAATCTCTTTGAGACTTTCAATTACTT